>WNGG01003651.1_pt1 | contig 20887 bp, 21 predicted proteins | sample 5400661 | NCBI WGS metagenome assembly WNGG01 (sample SAMN13153372, study PRJNA577476) | soil metagenome | isolation source: 100 cm soil or saprolite under Garry oak tree replicate 1 | place: USA:California | collected 2016-06-15
CATCTCGAACATGCAGGAAGTGAAGGCACGAGGCGGGCGCATCATCGCGGTCACGAGCGAAGGTAACGGTGACCTGCGTCATGTCGCCGAGCACCAGCTGCGGGTGCCCGCCTGCCCGCCCCTCCTCTCGCCGATCTTGACAGTGATCCCGCTGCAACTCCTGGCCTATCACATCGCCGTGCAGCGCGGGTGCGACGTGGACCGCCCTCGCAACCTGGCGAAGAGCGTGACAGTGGAGTGACCATGAAATTGCGGATCGTCTCGGTCGTGGGCGCCCGCCCGAATTTCATGAAGCTCGCGCCCGTGGACCGCGAGCTGGCCAAACGCGGGGACGTCGAACACGTCATCGTCCACACCGGTCAGCACTACGACCCCGAAATGTCCGCGGCGTTCTTCGAAGAACTCTGGATCCCGGCGCCCGACTACCACCTCGGCGTCGGCTCCGGGTCCCATGCCTCGCAGACCGCCGCGATCATGCAGCGGCTCGAGCCGGTGCTCACCCGGACGCGACCCGACGTGGTACTCGTGTACGGCGACGTGAACTCGACGCTCGCGGCCGCGTTGGTGGCCGCGAAGCTTGGGTTGCGCGTCGGCCATGTGGAGGCGGGGTTGCGGAGCGGGGACTGGACCATGCCGGAGGAGATCAATCGGGTGGTGACGGACCGACTCTCAGCGCTGCTGTTCCTCCCGTCGCGTGAGGCGGGCCGCAATCTGCTGGCGGAGGGCGTGCCCGGCGACCGCATGCACTTCGTCGGCAACGTGATGATCGACTCGCTGTGCTGGGCGTTATCGCGGGTGGTCGAGCGGAACGCCGCCGCGCAACGGGGCCTGTCGGACCGGGGCTACGTGGTGGTGACGTTGCACCGACCGTCCAACGTGGACGACCCGGCCACACTGGGGACGTTGCTCGACGCGCTGCACTGCCTGAGCCGCGACCTGCCGGTCGTGTTCCCGGTGCACCCGCGGGCCAAGCAGCGCCTGCGCGACGCCGGCCTCACGCCGGGCCGCAACGGCGGCGACCTGCGTCTCATCGAGCCGGTCGGGTACCTAGAGATGCTGAGTCTCGTCGCCAGTGCGGCGCTCGTCGTCACGGATTCGGGCGGCCTTCAGGAGGAGACGACATTCCTCGGCGTGCCCTGCCTCACGGTGCGGCCGAACACGGAGCGGCCGATCACCTGCATCCACGGCACGAACCGGCTGGTGCCGCCGCACCGCGACGCCCTCCTCGAGGCGGCCGGGCGCGCCATGGAGCGCCGGCCGCCCGTGCGCCCGATGATCGAACGCTGGGACGGGCGCGCGGCCGAGCGGATTGCCCGCGTGCTGTGCGAGGATGAGTGCTTCGATGTCGAGGCCGTCGACCAGGTGAGTGACATGGCGCCAGAACTCCCAGAACTCGAGGATCGAGCGCCCGGCCAGATGCGGCGCGCAGGGATGTTTGCAACCAAGGAGGTACTCACATGAGTGATGCGGCGCCCTGCGGGGAGCGGACCGCACGCCGCTCCCCGTGACGCCCGACTCGCGATGCACGAGCGGCCCGGCATGTGCCGGGCCGTTCTTGTTGCGCCGGCTCCGCGCGCGCGCGCGCTACAAGTGCGGACGAGAAAGCGTTGCGCGCGCATCGCCGCGAGGCTGCAACATCTTCTGTATGTCTCGACACCTCAACGTGTTCTCCTGTCCAACGAGATGGCATCGGCCTTGCATTCGCCGCGCTTTGGTCAGCTCTGGCGGGAATCGTCAACAGCGAGGAGGGCAGAACGCACATGATGCGAGAACACGGAAACCTCATCGTCTGGCCGAGTCTGCTCGCGGTCGGGCTGCTGGCGGCAGCCTGTAGCGACCAGGCGAAGGTCAGCATGGCGCCGAAGCCGAACTTCTGGGTCACGCCGCCCGAGGCAAAGTGCCCCACCGGGAAGTGGACGGGCGGCGGGCGCATCGACCCCGCATTCCCCAACCCCATGGCGGGACCGAACTGGGATGGAACGGATGAAGCCGTCCACCCGGAGTACTTCGCCGACCCGCCTGGAGGGCTTCCTGCGATGGGTGGCAAGTTCACCTTCGGGTTCAACGTTTTTCTCGGCCAAGAGGTGGTGAACGGGCAACCGACAGGGAATTGCATCGTGACCAAGGGCGAGATCGAGGTCAACGGTCACGACTTTCAATCCGCTGCGTTCTCCGGTCAGACGTTCAAGATCGCCTGGCACGTGTCGATCCACGACGGCATGGACGCCTATGACAATAGGCCCGTGTATGCCGCGGTCTTCAACGATGCCAGTGGCAAGGGCGCGTGCCTCGTGGTGGGTATTCCCGATATGCCCCTCACGCCGGGACCCACGGGACCTGGCTATATGACGGCGCGCCTCAACCCGCAGCACACGTTTGAGCGGACGCAGTTGGAGGTCTGCGATAATGATCGTGGTGGGTCGCAAGGCGGCCGTACCCCGACGGGGTTCCATGTCGATGCGATGCGCTGGAGGAGCGAGCATTACGGGGATACGCACCTGATCTACTTGACGGGCGGCAACATTGTGGAGCACGGGTCGTGATGGGGCGGCAACATCCAAGCTCATTAGGACGAGGAATCTAAGGAAGGAGTGACTGATGAACCGCATGAAAATGCATTGGGTGAACCGCCTCGCGGTCCTCGGACTCGTCGTTGGACTGACGGCCGGGTTCGCGGTGGCAGGCGTCGCCCAATCGGTGGGTGGGCAGGCGTTCGGTACGTATGTCAACACGCCGCTCGCCTCTAGTGGGCAGTCGCCGCTGGCGGTGCTGCCGGCGGTCTCGGGGACCGACGGCGCCGAGGCAGACGCCGAGGGCAGTACCCAGAATATCGCGAACGCCCTGTCGTCCGATTTCCTCAACAGCATCACGTCGGGCCAAATCGGGCCGGCAGAGGCGGGCGCGCAGAGCACCGCGAGCGCTGCGAGTATCAACATCCTGAGCGGGCTGATCACGGCGGATGAGCTCGTCGCCAACGTCGTGAGCAGCGCCAGCCAAGACGGTGCGTTCAGCAGCGCCGACGGCTCGACGTTCACGAACCTGGTGATCGCCGGCGTAGGGTCGCTCTCCGGCGATCAGACGGTGGCTCCGAACACGAACATCCCCTTGCCTGGGGTCGGCTACGTCCTGCTGAACGAGCAGATCCCCACCGGTGACGGTGTGACGAGCAGCGGCCTGACGGTGAACATGATTCACGTGTTCGAGCAGGTCCCGATCCTCGGCTTGCTGGGGCAGATCCTCGGGTATCAAACCGTGGGCGAGATCATCGTCGGCTCGGCGTCGAGTTCGGTCGGACCCTGAGCAGGCTCGGGGGTTGCAGCGGTAGTTCGCAGAGCAGGGCATAGGCAGGGAGCGGGCCAGCTGAGCTGACCATGCGAGGATTGCGCCCCCATTAGCTCACGGAGCTGGGGGGCCCCCGGTGGTGGCCCCTCCCTGCGCCCTGTTTGTGTGCTGGCGCGGGGAACCGGCGCATCAAACTGTTGCATGGACGCCATACACCCACCGTGATACCATTCTCAACATCTTGTGGTACAGGTAGTTAAGGCTCCGTTCAGAGCACGACGACTTGGCACTAGCCTTGCTGTTGCGTGGCAGCAACATTCGTCACCCTAGGGAACGGATCATGGCCACCAGGTCGAAGGAGCGCGAGTCTCCCGCTACCGGCATTCCGGTTCACACGCCTCAGGACACGGCCGCGAGCTCGTCGCCCACCTGCGCCAGAACCGCACGCAGTTGCGTGAAGAGTGGGCCCGGCGCATCACACGAGCCCAGTTGCTCACGGCGATGACCGAAGAGGAGATCTTCGCCGAAGCGACCTCGGTGTACGACAACTACGTCGAAGCGCTCGAGACCGGCACCTTCGAAGCGCTGCAGGCCTACGCGCGCAACCTGTCGGAGCGCATCATCCCGCGCGGCGTGGAGACGCACGAAGTCGTGGGGATCGTGCTGCTGCTGCGCGACGTGCTCGCCCGCTCGCTGTTCGGCAAATACCACGAAGACTTCGACAAGCTCAACCCCATTCTCGACGCATACGAACCCGCGGCCAACCGCGTCGCCAACACGGTGGCCGTGGGCTTCGTGCAAGAGCGCGAGCGCATCATCCGGCAGCAGCAGGAAGCGATCCGCGAGCTGTCCACGCCGGTGCTCCAGGTGCGCGAGCGCCTGCTGATTCTGCCCATCATCGGCGTCATCGACCCGCAACGCGCCCGCCAGCTCACCGAGCAGCTGCTGCAGGCGATCCGCACCAATCGCGCGAAGGTGGTCGTGATCGACATCACCGGCGTGGCGGCGATGGACTCGAACGTCGCCAACCACCTCGTGCAGACGGTCGAGGCATCGCGGCTGCTCGGCGCCACCGTGATCGTGACCGGACTCTCGCCCGAAATCGCGCAGACGCTCGTGACGATCGGCGTAGACCTGAGCGAAATGGCGACGGTCGGCGACCTGCAGGGCGGTATCGAGGAGGCGGAGCGGTTGCTCGGCTACAAGGTCGTGCCGCTCGACGAACTCACGCCGAAGGCGTGACCCGTGGACGTCCCGATCCTCAAGCAGGGCCACTACCTCATCGCGTCGATCCAGTCGGCGCTCTCCGACGCGGATCTCTCGCAGCTGCGTGAAAAGCTGATCGAGCGGGTGGGCCGCTTCCGCGCCCGCGGCGTCATCGTAGACGTGACGGCGCTCGACGTCATGGACTCCTTCGCCGTGCGGACGCTGCGCGACATCGCGCACATGGCCCGGCTGCGGGGCGCCGAAACGGTGATCGTCGGGATCCAACCGGAGGTCGCCTTCGCGATGGTGCAGCTCGGGCTGACGCTCAAGGGGATTTCCACGGCGCTCGACCTCGAGGAAGGGTTGGCGTTCCTCAGTCAACACACCCAAGGACGGCTTGACGACAAAGGACCACCGGGGCGCATCGACCGTGGCTGACGACGTATGCGTCGCGATCGCTTCGGACGTTGACGTCGTCCAGGCGCGCCAGCAGGGACGGCAGCTTGCGGCGAGCGCCGGCTTCTCGACCGGCGACCAGACGGTCATCGCCGCCGCCATCTCGGAGATCGCGCGCAACATCCTGATGTACGCGCGGCGGGGGGAGATCTCGCTGGCCGTGATCACGAACGGGGACCGGCAGGGCGTGGTCGTGATTGCGCGCGATCAGGGCCCCGGCATCCGCGACATCGCGCGGGCGTTGCAAGACGGATACTCCACGTCCGGGGGGCTCGGGCTGGGCTTGCCGGGCGCCAAGCGGCTGATGGACGAGCTCGAGGTCGCGTCGGTGGTGGGGAAGGGCACGACCGTGACGATGCGGAAGTGGCGGCGGCTCCCCTCCTGAGGCGCGTTGGCGCGCTCCCGCCTGTGATCGACTGCGGAATCGCCAAGCTGACGCTCGCCGGGGAGATGGAATCGGGCGACCTCCATCTGGTGAAGCCGCTGCGGACCGGTGTCCTGGTAGCGGTGGTGGACGGGCTCGGGCACGGGGCCGAGGCCGCTCTCGCGGCGCGCACCGCCGTCGCCGTGCTGGATCGGCACGCGGGGGAGTCGGTGCTGACGCTGCTGCAACAATGTCACGAGGGGCTGGCCGGCACCCGCGGGGTGGTCATGAGCCTGGCCGTGTTCGATCGCGCGGACCGTTCGATGACCTGGCTCGGTGTGGGCAACGTGGAGGGCGTGCTGGTGTATGGCGACCGCAAGAAGGCGCGCCGGGCTCGCACGACGCTCATCCCGCGGGGTGGCATCGTCGGGTCGGACCTGCCCCGGCTCCGCGCCGAAGTCATCTCGCTCACCGTGGGAGACACCCTGATCTTCGCGACCGACGGCATCAAGAGCGGATTCACCGACGGGCTGCCGGCCGATGCGCCACCGCAACGGCTCGCGGATCACATCCTGGCGGGCTATGGCAAGGGCACGGATGATGCCCTCGTGCTGGTGGCGCGGTATACGGGCGCGGGAGCGCACGGGTGACGCCGCCGGTGGGGATGCAGCCGTCGCCCGCACCGCCGCGCAAGGAGGACGTGCAGCTGGTACGGGTTCTGGTGGTCGCGGCCGAGGACAGCGGCGTGGCGCAGAGCGTGCGCCAGTGGGCGGGCGACGCGGGCCTGGACGTCGAGGGAGCGCCGGACCTGCCCCGCGCGGTCCGACAGCTCGCGGCCAGGCGGTGGGACGTGGTGCTCGCGGTCCTGGGTGAACGGGCCGACGAGGAGCTGACCTGGTGGGTGGACGCCCTGCGCGGCGCCGCGGGGAGCCCGCGGCTCGTCGCTGCCGCGCAGGCGCCCTCGATGGGCCTGGTGCTGCGCGCCGAGAAGCTCGGCATCCTCGACCTCCTGTCCCTGCCGCTGCGGCGCGACGATCTGCTGCAAGGGCTGCGACGCGTGCGCGCGGCGGTGACCGAAGTCCCGGTTCCGCTGCCGGAGGTGCAGCATCATGCCGTCGGGCCGTACGCGCTGGTGGGTCAGAGCCCGGCGATGCTGGAAGTCTACAAGTTGATGGCGCGCGTCGCCGCGAGCAGCGCCACCGTGCTCGTCCAGGGGGAGTCGGGCACGGGGAAGGAAGTCGTGGCGCGCGCGATCCACCAGAACGGCGCCAAGGCGACGGGGCCCTTCGTCGCGGTGAACTGCGCCGCCATCCCGGAGAACCTGCTCGAGAGCGAACTGTTCGGCCACGAGAAGGGCGCGTTCACCGGCGCGGTCACGCGCAAGATCGGTCGCGTGGAGCAGGCGGCGGGCGGCACGCTGTTTCTCGACGAAGTGGCGGACATGAGTCTCGCGCTGCAGGCGAAGATCCTGCGGGCCGTGCAGGAGCGCGAGATCGAGCGCCTCGGCGGCGCGGAGACGATTTCCGTGGAGGTGCGGTTGATCGCCGCGACCAACCGCGATCTGCGCGAGGCGATCGCGCAGGGACGATTCCGCGAGGACCTGTACTACCGGCTCGCCGTCGTGACCCTTCAGCTCCCGAAGCTGGCGGACCGGGGCGACGACCTGGTGCTGCTCACGGCGTACTTCGCGCGCGACTTCGGCCAGCGATACGGGAAACACATCCGCGCGATCTCGGACCGGGCGCTGGACCGGCTGCGCAATCACGTCTGGGTGGGGAACGTGCGGGAGCTGCGCAACGTGATCGAGCGGGCGACTATCGTCGCGACCGACAACACCCTCCGCGTGGAGCACCTGCCGGACGAGTTCCGGGGGGAGGAGGCGACGCTGGGCGAGCGCCCGCAGGGCGCCTTGCTCACGCTGGCAGAGCTGGAGGCCCGCCACATCGCGCGTGTGCTGGCCCACACCAACGGGCAGATCGGCGCGGCGGCGGAGATCCTGGGGATCCACCGCAACACGCTCACCCGCAAGATGAAGGAGTACGGCCTGTGAGCGCGCCGCTCCCACCCGTGCGGGTAGAGAAGGCGCTCGCGCTACTGCCCGAGCTCGAGGCGCTCGCGCCGCTGCGGGCCTTGCTCGTCTCGACCTCACGCCCCGACGAGCGGTCGTTGTGGTCGAGCTCCGGCCCATACCTCACGCTGGGGAAGCGAGGTATCGAGCCCGAAGAGCTGCGGAGCCGCCTGCCGCAGGCGTTTCATCGTGTCACGGAGCATCTCGCGGCGCTCTATCAGGCCTACGTGGAGGCGCTCGAGGCGCAGCAGCACGGTGACGCGAGCGGCGTGGTCGCGGCGTTGCTCCGTGCGGGACGACTCGAGGAAAGGGCGGGCCGGCTGCTGCCGGCCCGGGCGTGGTACGAGGTGGCGCTCGGCGTGTCCGAGGCGCTGCAGGATCGTCGCCCCGAAGTCGAGTCGCTGGACGCGCTCGGTCGTCTGGCGCTGGCGTTGGGGCAGCACGCCGACGGCGCGCGCCACTTCCAGCGCGCGCTGGCGCTCGCCGAAGCCGAGTTCGACCAGGCGGGGGCGATCGCCGCGTGCGAGGGCCTCGGCGACGCGGCGCTGTGGCAGGGCGAATGGACGGGGGCGCACGCCTGGTACGCCCGGGGGTTGCGGCTCGCCGAGGCCTCGGAGGACCGTCGCGCGGTCGGGCAGCTGGAGCGCCAGCTCGGTGTGCTGGCGCGCCGCCAGGGCGATCTGGCCGCGGCCGGCGAGCATCTGCGCCGGGCGCGGGAGTCCTCCGAATCCGCCGGCGCGCCGGAGGAGATGGCCCGGGCGCTGAATACGCAGGGGCAGCTGGAGGCGCAGTTGGGGCGCCGCGCCGCCGCCGCCGCCGCTTACCGGGAAGCCCTGGCCTGGGTGCAGCGGGCGCCGCGCGACCCGGCCCTGGAGCTCGCCATCCGCCTCAACCTCGCCGAGCTGCACCTCGACGCGGGACAGTTGCTGGAGGTCGACGAGGAGCTGCGCCGCGCTGAACAGGTCGCGATCGCCGGAAATCTCACGCGCCGGCTGGCGCAGGTCTACACGCTGATGGGGAGGCTGCGCGGTCGCCAGGAGGACGAGACCGGATTCGTGTTCTTCGAGCAGGCGATCGAGTTGTGCAAGACGCTGGAGCGCTCCCCGGCCGCCGAGGCGCAGGTGTATCTGGAATACGGCCTGTTCCGCGAGCGGCTGGGGCAACGGGAGGAAGCGCGCGCCTACCTCGAGCGCGCGCGCGAGATCTTTGATTCGCTGGGCGAGGCGGTCGAGCGCGACCGCGTCGACGCCGAGTTGCGCAAGGTGTCGGCGTAACGAGCCCCGCGGCTGCGGGGCTCGCGAGGGTCGCGGGCAGCCGCCCGGCTAGTGGTTGGTCAGGGGGCTCCGGTTGGACGTGTCCGGCCGCGCGGCGCCCTTCCGCTGCTTGGTCGCCTTGCTCGAAGTCGGTCGGGTGGCGGACGACCTCGCTGCGGCAGAATGGGTTCTGCCTTGCGCGGTCGCGGGCGCCCTCTTGGCGCTGCTGCCGCAAGCCGCGAGGCCGATCAGGGCCAGTCCTAAGAAGAACGTCCTCGGCATAGGTCCTCCGGCGGCCGGGGTTATTCCAATATATGACACTGGCTTGGCCGGCGCCCCTAATCCCGCACCAGCGGCCGCGTAAGGCAGGTGGGGCCGCCGCCCCCCGGAAGGCAGATCTCCCGCCCCGTGAACTCCCGAACCCCCACCCCGGCACCCTCCAACCGCGCCCGGGTCACGGGGTTTCCGGCGACCATCAGGACCGTGCGCGGAGCGACCGCGAGGACGTTGCAGCCGAGCGTCGGGAACTCGGCCTCGGGCACCTCGACCAGGGTGATGCCGCGCCCCAGCAGCGCCTCACGGAACGGCACGGGCATCAAGGGCGAGTAGACGAGGAACAGGTCCCGGTCGAGGGGGCTCGCGATGGACATCAAGTGGAACACGTCGCTCGGCCCCCGCCAGTGGGGCAGCGGCACGACGACAAGCTCGTCGATGCAGCCGGCGAGCAGGGCGCCCAGCTGGCGGATGCCTTCGTCGTTGGTGCGGTAGCCACGGCCGACGGCGAGCGTGCGCTCATCGATCCATAGTACGTCGCCGCCCTCCAGGCGGCCGTCGCCGCCGATCCGGCCGAGGATCGGGAGGCCCAGGGCGCGGAACGCCGCTTCCTGCACGCCGGGCTCCGTGCGGCGCTGCGGCTTCCCCATATTGCAGCGAATCACGCCCCGATCGCAGACGACCGCCGCGTCCCGCACGTACAGCGAGTCGAGCCCGACCGCGTCGCTCGGCGGCAGGCAGTACACCTCCGTCCCCGCGCCGCGCAGCAGTTCCAGGAACGCTTCGTATTCGGCGACCGCCCGGTCGAGATCGGGGCGCGTCCGGTAGCGCAGATCCTGCCACTGGCGCTCGATGCTCGCGTCGCTCACGAACGCATCGCGCACGTGCTTCACGGCGACGCCCCGCAACCGCCCGACCTCGGTCTGTCCGCCGATCATCCGCTCCATCGCTGGCCGCCGTTCCGGTCTCGCAGCAAGTTTAGCCGCGTGCGTCACACCTGTCATTCTCGCGGAGGAGACCCCCATGAGCGATCGGACGATGGACCGTCGCACGTTTCTCGAGTGTGCCGGGGTGAGCGGGGCGTTCGCCGGCGTGGAGCCCAGGCTCTCCGCGTGGGCGCGCCGGGTCGCTCCGCCCGTCGCGCCGCCGTTCGAGCTCGAGGAAGCGACGATCGCGGAGCTCCAGGCGGGAATGAAGGCGGGCAAGTACACCGCCCGCTCGCTCGCCGCGACCTACCTGCAGCGCATCGAGGAGCTGGACCGGAAAGGGCCCGCCCTCCGTGCCGTGCTGGAGGTGAACCCCGACGCCCTCGCCGCGGCGGAGGCGCTCGACGTCGAGCGCAAGGCCAAGGGGCCGCGCGGGCCGCTGCACGGCATCCCCGTGCTCGTGAAGGACAACGTCGCCACCCGGGACCGCATGCAGTCCACGGCTGGTTCGCTCGCGCTGGTGGGCGCGACCCCGCCGCGAGACGCCTTCATCGTGGAGCGGCTGCGCGAGGCGGGCGCCGTCATCCTCGGCAAGGCGAACCTGAGCGAATGGGCGAACTTCCGTTCCACCCACTCGTCGAGCGGCTGGAGCGGCCGGGGTGGGCAGTGCCGCAACCCCTACTCGCTGGACCGCACGCCCTCGGGCTCGAGCTCGGGCTCGGCTGCGGCGGTCGCGGCTAACTACTGCGCGGTGGCGGTCGGGACGGAGACGGACGGCTCGATCGTGTCGCCCGCCACATGCTGCTCGATCGTGGGAATCAAGCCGACCCTCGGGCTCGTGAGCCGGAGCGGAATCATCCCCATCGCCCACAGCCAGGACACGGCCGGGCCGATGGCGCGGACCGTGGCGGACGCGGCGGTGCTGCTCGGCGCGCTCACCGGCGTCGATCCCCGGGACGCCGCGACCGCCGCCAGCGCTGGCCAGGCCCGCGCCGATTACACCGCGTTTCTCGACCCCGCGGGCTTGCAGGGCGCGCGCCTGGGCGTATGCCGCTCGCACTTCATGGGCTACAGTCCCGCGACGGACGCCCTGATGGAAGCCGCCCTCGACACCCTCAAGCGGCTTGGCGCCGTGATCGTGGATCCCGCGGACATCGCCACGGCGAGCCAGTTCGACGACTCGGAGTTCACGGTGCTGCTGTACGAGTTCAAGGCCGATCTGAACCGGTACCTCGCCGAGTGGGCCCCGGGGGCGGCGGCGAAGACCCTCGAGGACTTGATCACGTTCAACGAGCGCCAGAAGGACAAGGAGCTGCCCTATTTTGGGCAGGAGATCTTCGTGCAGGCCCAGGCGAAGGGTCCGCTCACCGACCAGGACTATCTGCGAGCGCTCGACAAGGATCACCTGCTCTCCCGCGTCCAGGGGATCGACGCGGTGATGGCCGAGCATCAACTGGACGCGCTCATCGCGCCCACGGGCGGTCCTGCTTCGCTCATCGATCTCGTGAACGGCGACCCCGGGGGAGGCGGCAGCTTCTCGTCGCCCGCCGCCGTGGCGGGGTACCCGCACGTCACCGTGCCGTTGGGCTACGTGCGCGGTCTGCCGGTGGGGGTGTCGTTCGTGGGGCGGCCATGGAGCGAGGGAACGCTGATCAAGCTGGCGCACGCGTTCGAGCGGGCGACGAAAGCGCGCCGCCCGCCGCGGTTCCTCCCGACCGCCGAGCTACCCTCCGGACGCGGCTAAGGCGCCGAGGCGGCGGATCTCGGCGTGACGGAAACAGGTCACGAGGTGGTCGTTCACCATGCCGACCGCCTGCATGAACGCGTAACAGATCGTGGGTCCGACGAAACGGAAGCCACGCTCGGCGAGCGCGGCGCTCATCGCGTCCGATTCGCGGGAGCGAGCCGGGAGGTCACGCAGCCTGCGCCGGTGGTACTGCTTGGGCACGCCACCCACGAAACGCCAGAGAAAGGTGGCGAAGGAGCCTTCCCGCTCTCGGAACGCGAGCAACGCGCGAGCGTTGGCCACCGCCGCGGTCACCTTTTGGCGATTGCGAACGATCCCGGGATCCTTCAAGAGCTGCGCGATTCGCTTGCGATCGTAGCGTGCCATGCGCTCCGGGTCGAACCCGTCGAAGACCTCGAGGAAGCGCGCGCGCTTGTGGAGGATGACGCGCCACGACAGCCCCGCCTGGAAGCTGTCGAGCACGAGCTTCGCGAACAGGTCGCGGTCGTCGCGGAGCGGCACGCCCCACTCCCGGTCGTGGTAGGCGAGCATCAGCGGGTCGTCACCGCCCACCCAGCAGCGCTTGAGCATAGGGCCGCGAATTTTGCACGTCCGAGCCCCGCCCGGCTAGTGCCGTTCCAACTTGTTCGACCAAGGGAGGGGCATTGCGTGCACTACACGTACGTGTTGTTTAGCGAAGCCGACCGACGGCTCTATATCGGCGCGACCAGCGATTTGCGGGAGCGCCTGCGGTTGCACGATGCCGGCCGTGTACGGTCGACTGCCTCGCGGCGGCCCTTGAAGCTCGTCTATTATGAGGCGAGCCTCAGCGCGGATGATGACTATCGCCGCGAGCGATACCTCAAGTCGGGAAGAGGCGGACGTTACCTGAGAGCCCGATTAGCGTCGTCCCTGGCTGCCATTCGGGACGACAAGTTGGAACGGCACTAGTATTGGCGCCATGAAATTCCTGGAGGTCACGGAGCACCAGGGCCGCTATACCGCATCGCTCCGCGAGGGTCCCGAACCGGTGCCCCAGAAAGGCGAGGTGCTGATCCGGGTCGCCGGATCGGGAGTGAATCGCGCCGACCTCGCCCAGATCGCCGGCCGCTATCCGCCGCCGCCGGGGGAGCCGGACATCCTGGGGCTGGAGGTCTCGGGCACCAACGCGGACACGGGCGAAGCGGTGTGCGCGCTGCTGGCGGGCGGGGGGCACGCCGAGTACGTGGCAGCGCCTGCCGGGCAGGTGTTCCCCGCGCCGGCGACGCTCGACCTGACGGCGGCCGCAGGCATCCCGGAGGCGTTCCTCACCGCGTTCCTCAACCTCGTGGTGGAGGCCGGCCCGACGTCCGGCGCGACCGCCCTGATTCACGCCGGCGCGTCGGGGGTGGGGCTGGCGGCGATCCAAGTTGCGAAGCGGGGCGGGACGCGCGTCGCGGCCACCACGCGCACGGCCGCGAAGCTGGGCGCGCTCGAGGCCGCGGGCGCGGATCTCGCGATCGACACCGGTCGAGCGGACTTCGCGACGGAGATCGAAGGCCGGTGGGGCCGCGATGCCGTAGACGTCGTGCTCGACCCGATCGGCGCGGCGAGCCTGGCGGGCGACCTCCGCGTGCTGGCCATCTGCGGCCGCATCGTCTTCATCGGGACCCTGTCGGGCACCACCGCCGAAGCCGATCTCGCGTTGCTCATGAAGAAGCGCGCGCGCCTCGTCGGCTCAACCCTCCGGCCGCGCAGCCGCGCCGAGAAGGCGGCGATCGTGGGGCGATTCCGGAAGGAGATCCTCGCGGGGTTCGACACGGGGGCGCTGCAGGTGACGGTCGACTCGGTGTTCCCCCCCGCGCGAGCCGCCGAGGCGTTTCAGCGGATGCGGGAGAACCGCAACGTCGGCAAGATCTTGATTGCGTGGCGGTGACCTCGCGGCGCGAGCCGCGACTCGGGGGGGGTTCGGCGGGTGTATCTTTCGCGCCCATGAGCAGCGTGAGGTGGCTCGGGATCGGTATGATCCTGATTTCCGCGGCGGCGTGTCGCGGCGAGCGACAGGGGGCCGCCGCGCCCCACGCGCCGGCGGCGGACAGCACCAACATCTACGCCCACGCGGGCGCGAACGCGCTCGCTGCCGCCGCGGCCCGCGCCCGGCCGCTGGTCTACGTCCCGAACTCGCATGACGGGACCGTGACCGTGATCGACGCCCGGACGTACCGCGTGGTGCGCACCTTCCCGACGGGCGCGCTGCCACAGCACGTCGTGCCGTCCTACGACCTCACGACGCTGTGGGTGGCGAACAACCTGGGCAACAGCCTGACCCCGATCGATCCCGCGACCGGACGCGAGGGGACGAACGTTCCGGTCGACGATCCGTACAACCTGTACTTCACGCCGGACGGGCGGTTTGCGATCGTGATCGCCGAGCGGCGCCGGCGGCTCGACTTCCGCGACGCGCGCACCATGGCGCTCGTGCAGTCGGCTCGCGTGCAGTGCAAGGGCGTCGACCACATGGAGTTCACGGCCGATGGCCGGGCCGCCATCGCGACGTGTGAATTCTCGGGACAGCTCGTGAAAATCGACCTCGCGACGCGCACGGTGCTCGGCTATCTGACGCTCGACCCCGGCGGGCTGGACAGCGCCGCGATGCCGCAGGACATCCGCTCCTCCGCGGACGGGCGCGTGTTCTACGTCGCGGACATGGTGGCGAACGGCGTCTATCTGGTGGATCCGGGGGCGTTCCGGCGCATCGGGTTCATCGCGACGGGGAAGGGCACGCACGGCATCTATCCCAGCCGCGACGGGCGCCGGTTTTACATCACGAACCGCGGGTGGAACACGACGGCGGGCGGCCGGCGCGGCCCGGGCTCCGTGACCGTGCTCGATCCCGCGACCGAGCGCATCGTGGCGACCTGGCCGGTTCCCGGGGGCGGCAGCCCCGACATGGGGAACGTCAGCGCCGACGGGACGGAGCTGTGGCTCTCGGGCCGCTACGACGACGAGGTATACGTATTCGATACCGAGACGGGGATGCTCACGCACCGCATCACGGTCGGGCGGGAGCCGCACGGGCTGTGCGTGTGGCCGCAGCCGGGACGGTACTCCCTGGGCCATACCGGCAACATGCGGTGAGTGGGCGGGTCGGCCCGCCGTCATTTGACGTGTGCGCGCCCGTCCGATAAGCTATCCCCGCGAGATCGAGAGGGCACACCCGGCGATCCGCTCCTCCTCAAGACCGCCGAGCTGCCGCGGCTTCGTTCCCCCTTTCTTGAGAGGCACGGGACCATGAAACGTTCACCGTTCCCCACGGGCGCGCTGTGCCTCGCCCTGAGTGTCGTCCCGGGATTCATCGCCGTGTCGGCGGCGGCCGGCCAACAAAGGAGCATCGACCGGCTCGCCCATCGTATCGTCACCACCTCGGTGGGGATCAAGCCCGGTGAGGTCGTCTTGATCACCGGCGGCAAACACACCATCCCCCTCATGGAGGCGATTGCCATCGAAGCGCAGAAAGCGGGCGGGATGGTGTCGATCCTGCTCGCCTCCGACAGGGTGGCGCGCTCCCTCAACGTCGATGTGCCGGAGCAATTTCTCGCACAGGAGCCGCGCTACTTCGGCGACTGGCTGAAGCGGGTGGATGTCTTCATCACGCTGCCGGTGGCCTCGGACATCAAGGCGCTCGACGCCGGCGTCCCGGCCACGCGGCTGGCGAAGTTGAACGCGGCCGGGCAGTATTTGACCCCGCTGCTCGACGACATGCGGTTCAGGGAACTGGACATCACCTATCCCACACGGGAGCGCGGCGCGTCGTGGGGTATCGAGGGCGCGACGTACGTGACCATGATGTGGGACGCGATCGGGGCGGACTACCAGCGGATTGCCGAGAAGGGAAAGGCGCTCCGCGACATGTTGGAGGCGGCCAAGAGCGTACACGTGACGTCTCCGAGCGGCACCGATGTGACGTTCGCCGTGGAAGGGCGCCAGGTCTTCGTGGACGACGGCGTCATGACCGCGGAGAAGGCGAAGGGCAAGAAGTTCGTCGCCCGCGACATCGCGCTGCCGGGGGGCAGGGTGGCGATCGCGCCGCTCGAGACGTCGGCGACGGGCCGGGTCGTCGTCCCACGGGTGCAGTGCCGATTCCTGACCATGACCGGCGTCAGCTTCGAGTTCAAGGACGGGAAGATGGAAGACCTGAAGGCCACGAGGGGCCTGCCGTGCCTGACCGAGCTCATGTCCAACTCGGGCGGGCCGACCGACGTGATCGGCGGGTTTTCCATCGGCCTCAATCCCGGCCTGAGAATTCACGAAGAACGGGACGCGGCCTACTACGGCGGGGGAGGCGTTGCGGGGGTCGTGTACCTGTCCATCGGCGACAATCAGCTCTTTGGAGGAAATAACAGCACGACGGGCAACTTCGGATTTGGTTTTCCGATCAAGGACGCTACCGTGTCGATTGACGGCAAGACTGTGGTCGAGCGCGGCAAGCTCGCGAACTGACTCGGCGGAGCAACCTGTCGGCGCCCCGCCGTCCGCAGGGACGCGCGGGGCGTCGTATCCCATGAACCGGATCAAGGGCAAACTCATATTCGTGACCGGCGCAAGCTCCGGGATCGGGGAGGCGTGCGCGCGCCGCCTCGCCGGTGAAGGGGCGGCGCTCGTGCTGTGGGCGCGCCGCCTCGACCGGCTCGAGCGGCTCGCCGCCGAGCTCGAGCAGCGACACCACGTCGCGGTCCGGCTCGCCCGAGTGGATGTGCGCGAGCGCGCGGAGGTGAACCGCGTGGCGGCGGACCTCGTGGCGGCGGGCGGAGTGCCCGACGTCCTCATCAACAACGCCGGGCTCGCGAGCGGGCTCTCCAAGATCCACGAGGGTGACCCCGAGGACTGGGACCGCATGATCGACACGAACTTGAAGGGCCTGCTCAACGTGACCCGCGCGATCCTGCCGCACATGGTGGCGCGGCGCCGCGGGCACGTCGTGAACATCGGCTCGACGGCGGGGCACATGACGTACCCGATGGGGAACGTGTACAACGCGACCAAGTTCGGCGTGCGCGCGCTCACCGAGGGGATGAATCTCGACCTCGCGGGCACGCCGATCCGGGTGTCCGGCGTGGATCCGGGGTTCGTCGAAACGGAGTTCTCCGAAGTGCGCTTCCACGGCGACACGGACCGCGCGAAGGCGGTGTACCAGGGCTTCCAGCCCCTCACGGCGGACGACGTCGCGGACACGATCGCGTACGTCGTGAACGTCCCGGAGCACGTGAACATCCTCGACGTCATCATCGTGCCCACCGCGCAACGCAACGTGTACGTGGTGGACCGGGAGCAGGGCTAAGCCGGGTCCGTCCCGGCGAGCGCGCGCGCGAACTGCGCCGCCGTCGCGAAGCGGTCGGCTGGTGCGCGCGATAGCGCGCGCGCCAGCGCCGCGTCCAGCGCTTCGGGCACTTCGGGGCGAATGGCCCGCACTCGCGGCGACGGTTCCGCCCGGGGCGGGGGCGCGCTGCTGAGCAGCTCGTAGAGCACGCAGCCCAGCCCGTACAGGTCACTGCGGCCGTCCAAGTCGGGGTCGCACGCGGCCTGCTCGGGGCTCATGTAGGCCGGGGTCCCCATCCGTAGACCCTCTGCAGTCAGGTGGTCTTCGCGCGCCGCCTCGAGCGCGCGCACGATGCCGAAGCCTCCGACCACGGCGTGTCCACCGTCGAGCAGGATGTGCTCGGGCTTGATGTTGCGGTGCAGCACGTTATGCGCGTGGGCGTAATCGAGCGCCTCGGCCGCCTCGCGCGCCAGGCGCACCGCCTCGGGCACGGCGAGCGTCCGCTCCCGCGCGAGTCGGGCGCGCAGCGACCCGCCCTCGACGTACGGCGTCACGTAGAAGAGCACGCCGTCGGCATCCCCCGAATCGTACAGCGGCAGCACGTGGGGGTGACGGAGCGGCGCGACGAGCCGGATCTGGCGCAGGAACCGCGCGGCGGCGAGCGCCGAGCCGAGCTCGGGATGGAGCACCTTGAGCGCGACGGGTCGGCCGTGGCGGGCGTCGCGCGCCAGGTACACCGTCGTCGTCCCGCCGCGACCGAGCTCGCGCTCGATCGTGTAGCGGTCGGCGAGGGCCGCCGCGACCGACGCCGCTTGGTCCCGGCGTGCTCCGCGGACGGCCGGCCGGTCGCGCGACACGCCTGGCCCCGACTCCGCGCGGAGCCGCGCGACCAGGGTCGCGAGCGCCGGGTCGGGAGACACGTCCAGCTCCGCCTTGAGGAGCCGTTGGTGCTCCTGCGCGTGGCGCAGAGCGCCCGCGCGGTCGCCGGCGGCGGCGAGCGCCGCGATCAACCCCAGCGCGAACCGCGAGTTGAGCGGATCCTGCTCCGTCAGACGCCTCCACCACTCGGCCGCCGTCCCGTGATCGCCGCGCGTCGTGCCGGCCGCGGCGAGCGTCTCGACGGCGCGGCTCGCCCGCCGCGCGAGCCGGTCCCGCTCCCCCGCGACCCAGCGCTCGAACTCCGGGACGCCGCTCAGGAAGAAGCCGTCCAGGAACGGTCCGCGGTACAGCGTCACGGCCTGCTCCAGCTGGTCGCGGTCGAGCGCCGCTTCGAATTCCTGGACATCGACCCAGATGAGGTCCCGGTTGAGCTTCAGGTCGCTGGAGCCGAGGAATAGGGCTTCGGCCTGGAGGTCGCGCCGCAGGGCGTACAGCGTCTGGGTGAGGAGGTGCCGAGCCTTCGCTTCACTGCTCTCGGGCCAGAGACAGCCGAGCAGCTTGTCGCGGCTCGCACCCCGCGCCCCGGCGGCGGCGAGCAGCGCCAGCAGCGCGAGGGGGCGTCGCTGGGTCGCCGCGCCAGGGCCGGGCGGCGGATCACACTCGACCGCGAGGCCCCCCAGCGTCCGCAACTGCAGCACGCGCGCCATTTGAGGGTTTTCTGACACGGCTTTGACCACTCGGCCTTATTGTAGGCCCGCGCGTGGGGCCGAGCAAGCGGTTTCGGAGCCCCCGAGGCGCGACGTTCACCGCAGGAGGATGCCATGGCCTATGCCTCGATGTCTCCCGTTCCCGCCGCTGCCGCTACGCTCGCCGTTCTCCTGCTCGCCGCCGCCGCGCCGCCACAGCGCCCGGCAGGCCACGCTATCTGCCGCGCCGCCGGGCGCGGCCTGGCGGGCGACTTCACGAGCGAGTTCGCCGGCGTGAGTGGCGAGGACCACCGCAGCAACCTCTGGATCGGCCGCGTGAGCGGTCCGCTGAGCGGGGCGCTCACTGTGACCCTTGAGCCGCTCGGCGACCTGATGGCCACGGCAAACCCCGTGTGGAACGTGCGAACCCGCTGGACGGTCGCGCCCGCGGCGCCCGACGACCAATCCCTCGTGGCCGACCTGTACGGCACGGTGAATTGGAAGACCGGCGTGCTCCGCCTCTCGGGCGTCGTGACGGAAGGGTGCCTCAAGGGCTACGAGGCCGTGGCGCGCGGTCGGTTCGCGGACCTCGACGGCTCGGGGACGCTCCAGATCCAGCCCGCGATCGCCCTCCGCTAGCCATGCGCGAGCCCGCCGGGATCGCCTTGTTGCTCCTCGCGTGCGGTCCCATCCCCGGTGGCGCGCAGGTGGCGCCACCGGGCCAGGGGGGCGGGGATGGCGGTTCCGTCGCGCCGCGTACGGTGATCGTACGTATGGTCGAGCGGGGCCCGTACGGCATCGCGTTCGAGCCCATACGGGTCACGGTCGAGCTTGGCGACACCGTGCGATTCCTGCAGGCGGGCCACCTCGTTCACAACGTCGAGTTCCGCAGCGTGCCCGCCGGGGTGGACCTGGGCTCGGCGCGCCTGGGTCCGGATCTCGTCGCGGCGGGTCAGACGTATGACGTGCCGATCGACGCGCGCTTCCCGCCAGGGAAGTATGTGTACGTGTGTACGCCGCACGAGGTGCTCGGCATGGCGGGCATCATCTACGTGGTGCCGCGAGACCCGGGTCGCTAGCACGACCTCACCCCCTGGCCCCCTCTCCACTGCGTGGAGAGGGGGAACGACGGGCGTACATCGTCACGGAGTGAGTTCCGAGACTTCTCTGCCTAGCAAGTACCGCTGGGTAAAGAGAACGGTGGCGTGGAACTGGAAGTCCTGATTGCCCTTCTTCCGGAATCCGTGGCCCTCGTCCTTCGCCATCAAATACCACACCGGGACGGTCCGCCGCTTCAGGGCCATCACCATCTGCTCGGCCTCGGTGCGCGGCACGCGCGGATCGTTCATCCCCTGGATAATGAAGAGGGGCTTGGTGACGCCGTCGACGTGATTGAGCGGCGCGGTGCGGTCCATCCAGGCCCGCATGGTGGAATCGCGCTCGTCGCCATACTCGACGCGCCGCAGGTCCTGCCGGTACCCGGACGTGTTCTTGAGGAACGTCGCCAGGTTCGAGATCCCCACCACGTCGACCGAGCAGCAGATCCGGTCGTCGTAGCGTGTGGCGGTCACGAGGGTCATGTGGCCGCCGTAGCTTCCCCCGGTCACCAGCACGTGATCGGCGTCGAGGTCGGGGCGCGTGCGGATCCAGTCGAGGAGCGCCCCGATGTCCCGGTAGGCGCCCTCGCGCAGCACGCCGTTGTCGAGCTTCACGAAGCTCTTCCCATAGCCCGTCGAGCCCCGGACGTTGGGGAAGACGATCGCGACGCCAAGCTCGTTCAGGTAGTAGTTGTTGCGACCGAGAAACCCCGGACGCGTCTGGCCCTCCGGCCCGCCGTGGATGTTCACGATCACCGGCCGCCGTCCGGGGAAGCGCGCGGGCGGCTGGTAGAGGAAGCCCGAGATGGAGCGGCCGTCGAAGCTCGGCCAATGGACAAGGTCGGGCTCGGCAAAGCCGATCGGATTGAGTCCTCCCGTCTCGCTCTCCGTCCAGCGGACCAGCTTCGCCCCGGCGAGGTCGAGCGAGTAGGCGTCCGCGTTGGACCGGGCGGAGGTGAAGGTGAAGCCCACCTCGGTCCCGATCTTCCGCCAGCGGATGCCGGAGATGAGCCCGGTGGGGATCCTCGGGATGCGACGCTCGGCGCCCGTCGCGGCGTTGCGCACATGGAGCACGCTGATCCCGTCCTCGTTCGTGACGAACGCGAGCCAGCGGCCATCCGGGGACAGATCGAACTCGTCCACGTCCCAGGGAATGTCGCCGGTCAGAAAGCGGTACTGCTTGGTAGCGAGATCCAGGTACGCGAGCCGCTGGAACTCCGAGCCCAGGTCCGTGGTCAGGTAGATCCCCTTGCCGTCGGCGCCGAATTGCGCGCCACCGTACGCGACGGTGTCCTTCCCCTGTCTGGGGGTGAGGAGCGTCTTCTCCCCTTTCGCGACGTCCACGAGCCAGAGATAGCTCTCGTTCACCGAGACT
>WNGG01002474.1_pt1 | contig 20885 bp, 20 predicted proteins | sample 5400661 | NCBI WGS metagenome assembly WNGG01 (sample SAMN13153372, study PRJNA577476) | soil metagenome | isolation source: 100 cm soil or saprolite under Garry oak tree replicate 1 | place: USA:California | collected 2016-06-15
TAGAAAAAAACGTCGACTCGACGGGAATCACTATTCGTAGGGCTGAATCCAACCTGCCTCATCATATCCGGCGTCCTCATGGGATACGCTCTAGGGATCGGTAAAGTTTATGGCCGTCCAAGACGAGTTGGTATTTTGAGGTCAAGTGGTTTGACAGTCAGAAATAGTAGACTGTCTTTGACCAATCATCGCTGTTTGTCCTTAACTGAGCCGCAATCTTTGTCCCTGTGGGCCGCATAATGGTTGGCGACGAACTATGCTAACGAGCAAGTACTCTATCTTTGGATATATTCAAGCCCCCTCGGTTTCTTGGGACAATTCCCTTGTTAGCCCTAGAAGTTCACGAACTGCTCGGTTTGACCGGGTTACGCTACCGCCTACATTTATCAGTAAGAACCGACTATGTTTCCATTGGAAATGCTATGCAAAGAAATGCATCTCCACTGAACAATTCACTATTCAAGGGGATACATTTCCTGTCCAGTCTGAGATTGTGAACTATGACCTATGGATGCGGAGAGAGGGTTTCAGTCCTACAACAGTTCAGTTCACTAGAACTGTAAGACGAATCATAGAAGAGAGTGACGATAGCCAAGATTGGCTAGATGAACTGGACTGGATACGGACGAGGACCCCTAACCAGACTTCCACGTTATGCTGAACGATGGTATAGATGTGGGAGAGTTGGTGCTGTAGGGTGCTAGGTAGTATTGTATGCAGTATACGTAATCTCCCTTGGATAGAGTGCTGAAGCTCCCACCAGGAACAGAGTATGAGTAACCAGGAGTACCTGGACAACCTCCGGGTATCGGATAACCGTATTGGTCGACGCCGCCACCTTGCCACAGAGTGTAGTTCCTGAATAACAAGCCCTGATATCCAAAAGGCAGAGAGAAGCTAGCTGTGAAGAGCCCTTCAGATGCGACTGTGAAGAGCCCTTCAGATGCGACTGTGAAAGCAGGTCCATTGCCTCCGCATGTTATGTTCATTACTCCACTAATGGGGTTAGTTGCACTTAGTGTCACTGTATTAGGTGAAAGGGTCAGATTTGAACAGTCTCCAGTCATGGACGGGGAGCCACTCGATGGGGACTTAACCGTGGCCGATGGAACTGTCTGTGTGAACAATACGGTTACGGCATAGACGGCTACTACCAAGACGGCAACCAATGCAATCACTAGGAGCAGCTTAGGAGTTATTGTGAGTCGAATCGCCTTCATGACTAGTTCCTACTTGTGTGAGCTAGGACCTTCTCCAACTCTTAAGAATGTTGAAAAGATGTCCGGAACGACCTGGGAGAGAACCCGCTAGGAACAGCAGCTTGACCTTACTCCGTGACTACACTAGGAAGCTTGATCTTCCACTGTCCCTTATGGAACTCGAACACAGCAACGTCTCCACACCCCTCCCCAGTGCAATTGTCATGAGGGTCTATCGTGTATCTCCTGTCGTAAGGGTTAGGCCCGACCGATTCATCCTTCAATATTTTCATCTAGTTTCTCGCCTCCCTCGCCTTTTGTTTCCAGAGTCTCGAACATTTTCTCCAGATCAAGCAGGAACTCTGGGAGTAAGCTGGCAGAGTGTTTCTTGACCACGCTCAGCAGTTCTGCAACTATTGTGTTCCCCGCCTCGACTCCGAGGCTCTCTACCTCTTCTAGAGTCATGGTCACAGTTCTGTCCTTCAACCTAGCGTGTTCCTCTTCCAGATACTTCATTTGTGGTCGTTCCCATTAGACGATTCTGATGGATGCTATACACTTTCTTCTCAATCCTAAAGCAATCCATTAGAGTCTTCATTCTGCAGGGTTGCTTTGCGTATGTTTACGTCATAGACAAGTGCTAGGTAATGCTAGCAAACCAAGTGAGGAACAAGAAATGCATCTCTACTGAACTCGTTTCTCGTGGTAGGGCCAGATGAGATGAGATCTTGGGAGGGAACGAATTCTGTATCCATGCTACAAGGATAGCTTGTCTTGGTATGCTGGAAGGTCTAGAAAGCCGTGGCCGGAGATGTTGAAAGCAATCACTTTCTCCTCGTTCTTGCGTTTGCATTCGATGGCTTCGTCTATTGCAGCTCTTATGGCGTATGATGATTCGGGAGCTGGAAGGAAACCTTCCACCTGAACAAAGGTTTTGGCTGCCTGAAAGACACCGAGTTCGTCCTGAGGATATTCAATCGCCCTGACAAGACCCCTTGATCTGAGGTAGCTTATGAACGGCGCCGCGGCGTGGTATCGTAGGCCATCTGCTTTGATCGGAGTCATGCTCGTCTTGTGTCCGAGTGTGTACATCTTCAGAAGAGGTGTTTTTTCCGCATGGTCTCCAAAATCGTACTCATACTTTCCCCTCACGAGATTGGGTGCCGATGATGATTGTGCAGCGACAAATGTGCAATCCCGTTTGCCCCTAAGTACTTCGCCGGCGAAAGGCAAGGTGAACCCTCCGAAGTTACTCCCACCCCCGAGGCATCCGATCATGATATCAGGGCTCCTGTCAATGAGGTCAAACTGTTTCATGGTCTCGAGGCCTATGATCGATTGGTGAATCAGAACGTGGTTAAGCACGCTTCCGAGGCAATATGCAAACCCTGGGTGGGTCTCTGCATATTCCAGCCCCTCTGAAACAGCTATGCCCAACGAACCTGACGGTTCAGTGTTGTTCTTGAGGAGTTCTCGGCCCACTTGCGTTTCCTTACTTGGTGACGCGAAAACCTTCCCTCCGTAGAGCTGCATAAGAGTTCGCCTGTCTTGTTTCCAGTCGTAAACTGAGCGCACCCAGAAGATGACGCATTCTAATCCTTGAAGGCTAGCAGCATAGGCGAGGGCGGTTCCCCACTGTCCTGCGCCAGTTTCCGTGGACACTCCTTTGCACCCTTCCTCAGCGGCGTAGTACGCCTGTGGAAGAGCAGTATTCACTTTGTGAGATCCCGTTGGAGAGAGATCTTCCCTTTTGTAGTACAACTTCGCCGGGGTCTTAAGAAAGCGTTCTAGCCTCCATGCGCGGTATAGCGGTCGCGGCCGCCCAGCCTGCTTGTACAGTTCGAGAACTGGCTCAGGAATGGTTATCCATCGATCGGTCGAAGTCTCCTGCTGAAGACAATGCTTCGTCAGTACTTTCGATAAGAATTCAAGTCGAGAAGGCCCCACCTCGGGATCACGGGGGGGCGGCAGTTGGGTTGGAAGGTCCGGTGTGATGTTGTACCAAGAGCTAGGGAGTTCGTCTATAGGTAGCGCAATTTGGCTCTCTGTCACAGAAACCGCTTTCTGCAGCTAAGATTCCTCAATCTCGCAACAGATTCGTCAGAAGTTAAACACTTCTCGATCCTAAAGGATCGTAGGCTCGGGAGACCCAGAACTGCTTCACAAAGGTATTCTTTCGAAAGAGGAATCTGCTCGATGGGAGTATACTATTCTGCCGACTGGTTAAGAACGAGCTCCAGCCTAGCTTGACCACTTCGACATGGACACTATCGGGACAAGCGTCTCTGTATCGACGATACTTGGAATGCCTTTTAGTTTGTCCAGGATGAACCAATAGATGCTCTGAGAGTCTGGCTCTAGCAGGTGTCGACCTACTTCGACTATGGCGAGAATATCCTGCCTCCCTGGAATTATGTGGACCTCCTTGACTTCTTCAAGGTTCCATAGTGCATCGGCTACAGCGGATTCCTTCCCAAGGGCTGTGGCCACGCTGATGAATGCCCTAACATGTCGCTTCATCTCTCCTTTCGGATGATATTGCACCAAATTGAACGCCGAGCGTGCGGAGATTCAATGTCCCTTAAAGCTCTTGTTCGTCCATGCAGTTCTAGACCTCCTCTTTCTAGCTATGATAGGGGCCATCGAGCCCCACGTCAATTAGAGCTTTGAGTTATTTCAAGAGGCTTCTCGAGCTGAACCTCTTGTCCCGTGTACTGATGAGTCTTACTTCCCAACAACTCTAGGATTTCATCTAATCTTGAGCGGAGAAGCTTGGACCTAGCATCCAAAGCTCGCTCTTTTTCCATGACATCCTCAATTGCTTTCTTCTCCCTCCCCATCTGATCGATGATTTCTTTCCGAGATTCGTAGAGTAACCTGCAATTTGGATTTTGGAACAGCTGTTTGCGTCTCGAAAGAAGCCTTCTTCCGTCCGTCTGCAGTCTCGAGGTTTCGTTTGAGGTAAGCTGGTCGAGTTGGGCGAGGACCCTTGCGGCTTTTCTTGGCTTAAGACCCATCTTACCAGAGGTAGTTGCGACTCTAAGACTCTCCATAATGCTCACAAAATATGACCCTGTTCTCTCTGAGAGGAAACTGCGGTATGGAGTCACAATGATTTGTCTCAACGCGTCCCTTGCGTCAGGGCCGAGGGGGACTTCCCCTCTCTCCGAGAGCTCCCCCAGCCTTCGCAGTGGTCTCTTCAGGTGGGCCAGCTGCTCCGTCTTGAATTGACGACTCTCATTTCTGAGGTTCTTCTCTGTTGAAAGTAATTCCTTTACCAAAGGGTCGTTGTCGATTTTGTCTAAGTTTGAGGCGAGCGTCGCCGAGGCAGTCTTCATGCTCTCTCTTTGTCTCGCGAGGTCGCTGCCTTCGCGGACCTGTTCCGATATCTCGTGACTAACAGCTTCTGCTTCGGTCAGGGAGCTTGTTAGGGTGCGTGCTTTTTGTAGCGTGCTTCCCTCGCCTTCTAGAAAGTGAGTTATTCTTTCACTTTGTTTGAGAATGCGATCGTTGACTCCGCCAAAGGAACGCATGTCTAGTAGATAGAAGCCTGAGAGTTGAGCTACAGTCTTCGCGCGTGTCTCGCGAAGAGTCTTTGAAAGGCTGGAAAGTTGATCCTTGAATGCCTTCAGACTTTCCCAGGTTACTTCATTGGGCGGTTGAGCCTTAGCGAGCATCTGTTGTGCTTCTCGTGCCGAGTGGCCGACCAGTCGGGCCGCCTTGTAGGAAACCGGGTCTTTTTTTCCCGCCATGTCCTTGTCGCCTTTTCTAGATAGCCTGTCAAAGAACTCCCTCCCTTCATCGAGGGCCCGGATTGATTCGTCGACGAGCTTCCGTCCCTTAACAGTTGTGGGCTTTACTAGTTTGTCCAGTTCTGTCGAGAGCCACTTGGGATATTCTTCAAACCGGATTCTCAATTGGAGACCAGTTAACGGGACGACTTATCGGGCCTCTTCTCTAAGGCCGATCACTATGTTATCGATGGTCTGCTGAGCGCGTGCTCTTCTCTTGAAAAGATCGCTTGAGAGTTGTTCGTAGAGCTCTCTTGATATTCTGCCTGAGCGGTTTTGATTCTTAAGGTCGGCAATGCTGGTTTTGACCTGTTGCAGTTCGGCCTCTGCTCGTGCCATTCTTTTGATCATCTCACCGTATCTCGACTGCGAGCTGGATAGCTCCTCTTTGAGAGGGTTTAGGAGCTTGTCGAGCTCGACTAGTCTTAGATCTATGACTCGCCTCCTTCGTTTGTAATCGTACTTTGCAACCGCCCCCCTTCCAACGTCTTCCTCTAGCTTGTCTTCCTCTAGTCGAAGTGACGATTTCTCATCAAATAGCTCGACGAATCGGCCTATGAGCTGGATGGGAGTGTATCCTGTTGTTCCAACCTGCGGTCCTGAAGATAGCACCAAGGTGCCGGTGGCGATGCCCCCAACTATCAGGGCGACCCAGCTGAGGGGGGGTAAGCTGGACCAGAAAGGATCCAGATCGTATGTCATTGTGAACCCCAGTCTTGAGTATGGAGTAAGTTTTCCTGTTTCCAGCAAGACCTGGTTCCCTGAGACTTCGGGGGTCTGACCGGAGATGGCTCCGACCCTCCCGCCAGGTGGAAAAGTGATCTTTGTCTGTAGGTTCGATGAAACGAACTTCACATTATTGAGGAGCTGGAAGGTGAGGCTAAACCTCCCGAGGCCCGTCGAGGAGACATACGCGCCTCCTGAGAGTGAGTACTGAAGAATTGCGACCGCCGCCCCCCCATTCTTAATCGTTGAAAATCTGGGAGAGAATGTCACAGAGACTGTGCCATCGCCCAAGACTGCTGTGAGGCAATTCGATGGATCAAGTTGACCTATGAGATCATTGCAGGCGATCGCGGTTGCCCCCGCAGGCAGGTTGAACACAACATTTGGTGAGTCTCTTCCCCTATTGGTTAGATTGTAAGTGTCTGAAACCTGAAGGCCTCCAGCGCCTAACACCTTTACGGTTCTCGCGGCAACTACGTCGAACATATTCTGGCTGGTTCCTGCCGCTGAGAAGGTCATCTTCCATACCGTAGCGTTGAATGGGGTTATTGGAACAGTGCCAGATGAAGGCATCAAGAGCCTGCCTCCACTCGTTGTAGCGTTTCCTGGAGTCGTTGCTGGGGTGGGCCAATCGCGAGTTAGCACAGTCACGTTTGCAACCAGGTTGCCCGAGGTGTTGTCGGCGACTGGAAATGCGCTGAAGGAAAAGGTGTACTTGCTTACGGATGTGTCGAAACTAACGAGGTCGCTGAGGACCGACCTGACGGTGAAATTGTAATTGCCGGTTATGGATGAAGGGAATGCAAACTGATAGGGCTGATACTTTCCAGTCTGGTTTGTTGGAAGAGGGCTCACCTGTATTGTCCTGCCTGATCCATCTTCGGCGGATATCAAATGAATATTCGCGCCTATCGAAGCGGGTACTCCGAGGGTTAGGGATGACACGGATGCTGCAGCATTGACCCGCACGGAGTCGTTCACGAACGTGGTTCCCCAGTCATTAGTAGTGATTGTCCTGAGAACCTGAACGGTGCATGTACTAGCGGAACACGGTGAAGTAGCTGCAGCGAACGGCGGAATCTGAACCACTACGAAGACCAGTAAGAAAGCTAAGAGGTAGTGGAATCTCATGGGTTCGGTCCATCATGTGTCCTTGGGTTATCAGATTGGCTCGCTTTGGAACAGTCCCTACTTATTTATTCTGCTTCACGACAAGTCATCCACCGAATTATTGCTTCTTGAACACCCGGCGCTGCAAGCTAGCTGAGGGATGTTCGGAAGATTTGTTGCTTATCTACCCCCGGAATGCTTTCCATTTTGGGTTTTCGTACTCTGAGAAGCCTGCTGGTGACCGGTGCCGGAGGTAGCGCGGGTAACAATGTTTGCTGGAGCCTCAGGGTCAGCCCGGACGGCAAGAACCTCGACATAACTGGGACGGACACCGAGAAGACGAGCCTCGAGCTCAATAGATGGCTTGACGCCGCCTACACCATCCCGATAGGCAAAAGTCCAAGATACATCCGGATTCTGAACAAGATCGTCGCAAGAAGGAAGATTCAAGCACTCTTTCCACAGCCAGACACAGAGGTCGGGAGAGTCTCCAGAAATAGACAAGTGTTGACCGCCTCCATCTTTTTGCCCGATGAGGCCGCGGTTGATACCTGCCTTGACAAGTTTCAGGCTCTTTCAGTTTGGCACAATAAAGGACTCAGAGGGCGGCCGGTTGTGCTACGACCTCCGGAAAAATCCCTACTGCGGGAGCTCGGAGAGCTTACTTTTCCACGGTGGCTCAGAGCAAGGCAGGGTGCTGGGGGTCTCATGAGTTGCCTGGCAAGGTCAAAGAAAGAAGCCTATTACTGGGCAATGTTTCACTGGGCACAGGGTTTCAACACTGACTTCATCGCTGAGGATTATCTCCCGGGAAGAGATTTCTGCTTCATGTCATTGTGGACTGAAGGCAAACTTGTAACTTCGATGGTTCGCGAACGGCTGAGTTGGGTGGGAAACCGCCTCGTCGGTACGGGCGGAACGTCAAAACTCAACAGGGTCGTCCATTCCGAAAAAATCAACGATACCGCACTTCAAGCCGTTCAGGCAGTTTCCCAGAAACCACATGGAGTCTTTTGCGTCGACCTTAAGGAGGATGAGAGGGGACAACCGCTCCCTACCGAGATTAACTGCAGGTTTACAACTAACGTGCATTATCTGACTTTGGCAAGCCTGAAACTAGCGCGTCCAGAGCTGAACTTCGCCTGGCTAGCTGGAAGGCTGTGCTTGGGAGAGGAGATCCCAACATGCAGGCCAACAAATGCTTTCCCGGCCAACCTTTGGTTCACAAAAAACACCGATATGGGCATTACAATGGTCGAAGATGATAGTTGGAGGGCAGTTCCCTTCACTTGAAAGTGGCAGCTATCTCTCCCTTCTGTAGATTAGAATCCTTACCTGTCGATCCCACACGTACAGCCAGAAAGCTGACATGACGAGAGCTATTCCAGCCTTTACAATCGAGTCAATGATCCGCTCAAACGGCACATCGCTTGGAATCAGTTGGGTTGGGGCCAACACCATGGCGAGCAGTCCGAAACCGATGAGCATCAAGGCCCATTGAATCGAGAAGATTAAGACTTGGATTGCTACAACTCTCTTATTCATTGGTACTTACCTTGTCAGCAGAATTGTAGTGAGCGCCAGAAATGAGGAGAATAGGAAGAGCGCGAAAATGCTTGACACCACATCCTTTTCAGATGCCGGTCTTCCAACCAGCATTGTACGGACAAGCGTGAGGGGAGCCTCGGGGTTACTCGTTGACGCGAGCTTTCCATCCGGTTGCAGTCTCGTCGGCTTTGCCGTAATCTCCTTGTGCTCCGCGAACCTCTTGATCTTCGAGAGGAAGAAGAACGAGTTTTGTATGTGAGGAAACATCGCCACAATGGTCGCGATTTCTATTCTGCCGAGAATTGCCATGCTCCCGAGGGCGCCTCCAATCGCCAGCTGTCCGACGTTCCCCGAAAATGCTCGGGATGGATACTTGTTAAAGTAGAAAAACCCTAGACAGGCAAACATTAGGCTCGTCGCGAGGAAGAGAGGTAGCGCCCCACTGTCGGATACTACAAGTCCGATTACAATCCCACTACAGATGATTGCTACTCCACCGGCCATAGTTCCGTTCAGAGGGTCCAACATGTTCGTCGTGTTAGTTGTGACAGATATTGCAATTAGGATTGCAAGCGGATAGATGAGCGGAAGGTGGAAACCTCCGAACAACGGAACCCTAAGGGTGGAATTGTAGACCATCCCGGGATTGAATAGCCCCAAAGTGACGATCGGAAGGCCACAAAGCAAGGCTAAGGCTGGCTTGTATCGGCCTCTCATGCTGACTCTATCATCTATTGCTCCCACAAGCGCAGTGGCGCCGACGACAGATGCAAAGGCGATTAATGGCAACAGATGCTCAGGCTGGATCGTGCTCTCGACCAGCGCTAGCGCCACAAGTACTATGGGGATTGATGCACCACACATTTCGGGAATTCTAGGTTTATCGATCTTGTGAACATCCACACCAAATATTCCCTTGCTGAGGTTGTAGGACATGAAGAAACGCGTTAGTGCTAGCGTGAGAGGAAACGCCAGAAGAGCTGTGAGCAGGGCTTGTGTTGTATCCCAAGTCAGCACGACGCTCACAGGAGGCGGCTGTTGTCTGTTCGTCTATAAAAAAGGTCCAGCATTGGGCGAAGGATTATCAGTATTGCGGTTCCCGACCCCGAAAGACGCGAGTTGACGACCAAGGCCCATCCGTATCTGCCCAATGCGACAGATAGCATCAGGGCCAGAATGCTAGCGGAAATCGGGGCCAAATCGGTGGAAGAGCTCTACTCCGATATTCCCCGAAAAATTCGAGTTGACAAGCCGCTAGCGATTGAGGGCCTCTCATCAGAACAAGAAGTCAAGGCCCATGTCGAATCTCTTCTCTCTCAGAACCGGTCAGCAACAGACGACTCTGTTTTCCTTGGGGCCGGCGTCTACAATCACTATATTCCTGCAGCAGTAAAGGCTATCATCTCCCGGACAGAGTTCCAGACCTCGTACACGCCGTATCAGGCTGAGATCTCCCAAGGCCTCCTGCAAGGATTATTCGAATTCCAATCCCTGATGGCGGATTTGGCTGGAGTGGATGTTGTGAATTCCTCCCTGTATGACTGGCCCAGTGCGATAGGGGAGGCGGCTCGCATGGGGGCCAGGGCCAACGGAAAGAGGAAATTACTAGTTCCGTCTTGCCTCCATCCAGACAAGCTGTCTGTAATCCGGAACTACACAGAGCCAGTCGGCATCCGAGTAGAACAGTATGCCTATGAAGCTGAGACAGGAGAGATAGACCTTAGCGACATCCAAATAAAGCTAGACTCTGACACGAGCGCGGTCTATGCGGAGATTCCCTCGTTCTTCGGCATACTCGATCCCAAAGTCCCCGACATTCCATCCCTTTGTCATTCAAAGGGCGCCTTAGCAATAATTGGGTTCGATCCCGTTTCTCTGGGTGGAATAAGGCCTCCTGGGGAATACGGTGCAGACATTGTGGTTGCTGAAGGCCAGTCTATGGCCACTGAGATGAACTACGGCGGGCCTTCCTTGGGAGTAATCGGATGCAAGGGCGAAGCACTAACACGCCAAATGCCCGGACGGCTGATAGGAATGACAACTACCGTTGACGGCAAAGACAGAGCCTTCAGCATGGTTCTACAAACCAGGGAACAACACATCCGCCGCGAAAAGGCGACATCGAACATTTGCACCAACGAAGCTCTACTTGCAATTGGTGCTGCAGCGTACATGTCCTTGTTAGGACCTTCCGGGTTTGATCAGCTATTCAGAACGATCCTCACAAAGACCCAGTACGCCATCGAGACTATCAAGACCGAGAGCAAACTAGTCGTCCCAAGGTTCGGAGGGGCACACTACCAGGATTTCGTTGTAACACTCAGGTCCGGCGGGTCGACTGCGAGAAGAGTGCAGGACAATCTACTACGGAGAGGCATACAATGTGGAAAGAACCTCGTTGACAACTTTCCAGAACTTGGAGAAAGCATTCTGATTGGTATCAGCGAGCTCAACAGCAAACATGCCATCGACCAATTGGCTTCGGCGCTCAATGATGCGACGAAGGAGCTAGCGTTGGAGGCCATGTAGTGGGATTTCATCAGGCTAGGTGGGACGAGCCGCTCATCATAGAGAGGTCCTACCGGGGCAGGATCGCACATCTTCCGCCGCGTCCAACGGACGAGGAGAGCAAGGCACTGGGTGTCGATCCGTTGGAGATAATTCCTGAGGGATTGCGAAGGAACTCTCTTCTCGGCCTTCCCGAGATCTCTGAACCTGAAGTCATACGGCACTTTACACGACTCTCTCAACAAGTGTACTCGCCTGATCTTGGAATCTATCCGCTCGGGAGTTGCACGATGAAATACAATCCGAAGATCTGTGATGTCGTTGTTCAGTCTCATAAGATAGAGAAGATGCATCCAGAACAGCCGGAAGCCACTGTTCAGGGAGTCCTCGCAATTCTCTACAGGCTTGAGAGGATGCTGTGCGAGATCACAGGCATGAGCAGAATGTCCCTGCAGCCAGCGGCAGGGGCACAAGGAGAGTTTCTGGGAACGCTCATCGTCAGGGCGTATCATCGCGCGAAGGGAGAATCAGATGTCAGAACAGAGATGCTCGTGCCAGATTCTTCTCATGGAACGAACCCGGCAAGTGCGGCGATGGCTGGATTCCGGGTTGTAGTCGTGCCGTCGGACGGTCGTGGAATGGTTGACTCGAACGCGCTGCGAGCAGCAGTAGGACCCAAAACGGCAGGACTCATGATTACGAACCCTAACACGCTGGGAATCTTCGAGGAGGATATAGTCGATATCGCCGACACGGTTCACGGGGCCGGGGGTCTTCTTTACTATGACGGTGCCAACTTCAATCCTATCCTAGGAAAGGTTCGTCCCGGAGACATGGGGTTTGACATCGCTCATCTCAATCTTCACAAGACTTTTGCAACTCCACATGGTGGCGGGGGACCTGGTTCGGGACCAGTCGGAGTAACGAAAAGTCTTGAGCGTTTCTTGCCTGTTCCGCTCATCGGCTATGACGGAAACAGGTTCTTCCTAGATTACAGAGTGCCCAACACGGTGGGGAAGATAAGGGGTTTTCATGGCAACGTGGGAGTGTTGATCCGAGCTTACGCATACATTTTGAGTCTGGGGCGTGAAGGTCTTGAGAGTGTGGGGGAGACAGCAGTGCTCAACACGAACTATGTGCTTAGTCGTATAATGCGAGATGGCTCTTTCGAGCTTCCATTCGAGAGAAGAAGAAAGCATGAATTTGTCCTCAGCGCAACAAAGCTTCGAGAAGCGACAGGTGTCAGAGCCCTCGATGTGGCAAAGCGTCTGCTTGACAAGGGCGTTCACCCTCCGACAATTTACTTCCCCCTGGTAGTTGACGAGGCGATGATGATGGAGACTCCAGAGACTGAGAGTCTCTATGATCTTGACGCCTATGTCGACGCACTGATCGAGGTCGCGAAAGAAGCAGTGTCTACTCCGATCGCTCTCAAGGAGGCTCCTCATTCGACATCAGTAGGGAGGATTGACGATGTCAAGGCATCTCATCCGAAAACGCTCAAGCTGCGGTGGGATCGGAACCTACGGTTTCAGAACCTATCTCAGCCAAATCACTCACAAATTTGTTGGCACTTCTACGGTCGGCGGTAAACGAATCCCTGCTAAATTCGTCGCTACCATGAACTACGAATAGGCTCTTTGCCAAGGTTCGCGAATGCACCAATAAATATGGAGATGAGCTGACACTCATAATCGTATTACGATTATGTTACGATTAGGTTACCCATGAATTTCAGAAGTTTGCCTAGGCTTGAATGACGCTAACCTTGTCAGAGGAAGAACTGATCTCTCCTAGAGGCCTTTCAGCGCCAAGGGTCTCGATCGTTGGAGTAGGGGGAGCTGGAAACCATCTGCTCAATCAGGCTATCGATGCAGGAGCTAGTCCTTCAAATTGCGTAGCAGTCAACACCGATCGAAATCAGCTTTCGAAATCGCCCGCTGATAACAAGGTCCTTCTTGATGGAAGGTCGGGTTCGGACCAATCCTCAGGTCTTCCAACTCTTGACTATCGAAGAGCACGACAGCTTACTGCTCACAGAGTCAAACCCTTCATCGAAGGTTCAGACTGTACGATCCTATTGGCAGGTCTTGGAGGAGAAACAGCAACCGAGGCGGCGCCGGCAATTGCACAATACACTAGAACATCCGTCCGCCCTATAATCTCAGTTGTAGCGATACCTTTCATCCATGAGCGTGAAAGACGTTTCATAGCTCTTCGAGGTCTAAAGCACATGGTTGACTCGTGCGACTCCACAATCGTGATCGATAACGCACTGAACAATCACATCACAAGCTCTGACAGTCTCCAGGCGGATGAGAAGGCAACCCAGGCGGTACAGGTTCTGACCGACATCGTCTCGGGACTAGACCCCCGACTCGTGCCTGAAGCTCTTAGGATAATGTCCCTCGGACCGATTGCATGCATTTGCTCTGCCACACTGCTCCCTGGAGAGACCGTTCAAGGAGCTGTGATCCGGGCCCTTGGGGCGCCTTCAGCTAACTTACCAATTACGAAGACGGCAGGAGCAATATTGCTCCACCGAGGACCATCAAGTCTCGGAGATGGAGAAGCGCAACAGGCCTACGAAGCCCTCGCCTCACTAGTCGGTAACGACATTGCTTTCTTGCACGCCAGCATTCGCTCGCAATCAAGGTCGACGTATCTGCTTTTGACCGGCTTTGACTATGGAACAGCTGTGCGCACGTTCGTGAACTTCATTGAAGATCTCTATGATGTAGAATACGGGGAAAGAGGGGTAGAGTCGGTCTTAGGCTTCAATATTCCTCTTTTCCAGATGGAGATGCCCTAGCGGCGGTCGATTGAACGTAGCAAGAGCTTCCTTACTCTGTGAGATATGTTTACCGTCCCTGGAATAGGGGTAACGGACCCTTTTCTTATGGCACTCATTACAACGTAGGGCTCCAGGGTAGCGCTCTCAACGATCGTGTAGGCTGATCCAATAGTCTGCGGTATATGTGAATCGCTTCCTGCCACCATGGGCAGTCCTGCTCTCCGGGCTGACTCCATCGCCTTCTTCCAGGTAATTGAATGAAGGAAACTGGAGGCATTGAAGACTTCAATCGCGTCCGGATGCGCGGTCAGACGGTCTGGCCTTACGGATGACCGAAACAGGTCATAGGGATGTGGTATTATTGCTAGCCCACCTTTCCGGTGAATATCTGTAATCGTTTCTTCTGCGGAGAGACCTCGTGGTACGGCGTCAGTGAGTCCTAGTCCGATTACGTGACCATCAGCGCTTGAGATTTCGATTCCCGGGAGGGTTGTGGTTCCATTTGGGGAATTGGAACAAAGAGCATTGTGGTCGGTTATTGCGATGCCGTCAAGTCCTCTGCGACGTGTGACCTGGGCCAGTTCTGATACTTTGGTGAAGGCGTCCTTCGAAGTCTCAGTGTGGACGTGGAGGTCAAATTTCAACTTCAGGGGTTTCGATGCTCCTGATCTTCGCAAGCCTGTCTCGTAGGTCCACGGCTGACACCTTGTGGAACAAGGGCTCCAAGGGGGGAATTCTTGTGCCCGGTTTGATGAAGCATGTTCCAGCACTCTTCCAGTTCAGTTTCGTTTTCTTCACGAGCACCTTGAGAATGCGTGAGGATGTTCTTGGGAGGAATGGTTGCAATAGTACTGCGACTGATCCCGCGATCTGAACAGATAGCCCGATGATCTGGCCTGCCTCTTTCTCTGACTCCTTGTAGCGCTTCCAAGGCTCAGTCTCGTTCAGAAACCTGTTTCCCGTCCTGGCTAGATTGACAATTTGTTCAACTGCCTCCCTTAACCGGAACTGGAGGAGTGAAGCGTCGACTGCCGCGCTTTCCTTCCGCAGCGCTCCTGATATTTTGTCGTAATCCTTGTTCGACTTGTCGTAATCGGGCACTGTTCCTCCGAAGTGGGTTTGGACGAATGACAGGGTTCTGTGCACGTAGTTTCCGATCACGTCGTTAAGTTCAGTGTTGACTTTCCGCTCGAATTCTTCCCAGGTGAAGTTCATGTCCTTTTGTTCGGGGCGAAGACTAGCCAGAGCGTATCTCCAGTACTCGGCGTCCTCCAGCTCGAGCGCTTCATCCATCAGGATTCCTATGCCTCGGCTCTTAGAGAATTTTTGTCCCTCGAAAAGGACGTACTCGGTCGACGACACCTGCCATGGAAGCTGATAGCCTTGTTCGGCTGCTTCCAACAGCCCCGGAAAGATGATGGTGTGGAAGGTTATGTTGTCTTTTCCGATGAAGTGGATGTTACGGCTCCCACTGTTCTGCCAATATTTTTTCCACAATGTTGGGCGTCCTGCCTTCTCGCACCATTCCTTCGTTGCTGAGACATAGCCGAGAACTGCCTCCATCCAAACGTAGAGGGTCTTCCCCTTCGCCCCAGCAAAGGGTGCGGGGATCCCCCAGGAAATGTCCCTTGTCAGCGAACGGGGCTTCAACCCTTCTCTGATCCAGCTCAAACTGAAGTTTCGTGCGTTCTCCGGAAGATTCTCGTTTCCTTCAACATACTGAGTCAGCTTTGTGGCAAGTTTCGGAAGGTCGAAGAACCAGTGCTTCGACTCCCTCAGTACCGGTCTCGTGCCACAAATTACGCAGCGTGGATTGATGAGGTCGGTAGGGTCAAGTAGTCTGCCGCAATTATCGCACTGGTCACCCCTCGCTCCAAGAGAATGACAATGGGGGCACTCGCCTTCTACAAAACGGTCGGGTAAGAATCGCTTGTCGTTCTCACAATATGGCAGTATCACTGTCTCGGAATGCACGTAGCCATTACGTTCGACCCTGCGATAGAATTCTCGAACAAACCCCTTGTGAACAGGGCTTTCTGTCCTCGTGTAGTTGTCGAAATCGATCTTGAATGCCTTCAGAAGCCTCTTGATCAGTTGATGATTCTGGCTCGCTAGCTGACGGGGAGGGATCTTCCGTTTAAGCGCCTCAACTTCGATCGGGGCGCCGTGCTCATCGCTTCCGCTGACGAAGAGAACATCCTCACCTTTGGATCGCAAATATCTCGAGTAGACGTCTGCCGAAAGTAGTTGGGTTAGGGTTCCCAAGTGGGGGCTGACGTTGACGTATGGCCAGCCGCAACATACTACCCATCTGCTCAAGCCTCGAATATCCTCCAGATTTTGGTGTGGCGGAGTCTCAAGGCGTCATAAGGATTTGGAGATGGAAAACGGTTGAAATACCGCCCCTAGCACTTTTCTAGGTGGGTAACACTCTTGGAGAGTTACGATGCTCTGCTGGACCGAGCACTATCGGGCATTACTAGACAGGGCTCTTCGGGCGAACGTTTCGAACTGCCTCGAGCGATAGTCTCTATAATCGGTGCACGAACTATTGTGAACAATTTTGCAGATGTTGTTGACCGCCTAAACCGTGACCCACACCACGTACTAAAGTATCTCGCAAAGGAAATGGCCACGGCCGGATCGTTCGAAGCTGGAAAGGGCTATTTCCAAGGCAAGTTTTCCCAGCAAACCATCAACCGTCTGATTGAAGTTTACACTTCAAGGTTTGTAATCTGTCCAGTCTGCAAACGACCTGATACGAAAGTCGAGAAAAGAGAGAGACTTTCATTTCTGGTTTGTGAGGCGTGCGGTGCCAGGTCATCTATTCTGACCACTTAGCTGATTCAGGATGGGAAATGTCTTTCTCAGAACATTTGCTACTGAGAAGGGTACTATGGTTGCTTGCTGTGACGAGGAACTCATGGGCAAGACCTTCAGGGAAGGTCGGCTCCGTCTTTCCCTAGATGCAGGCTTCTACGGTGATACATTGTTCGGTCTGGGCGAGGCGCTAGTTTTGATTGACAAGGCTGACATTTTGAACTTGGTAGGGAAGACTGTGATCGATGCGGCCATCGACAAGGGTATTGTTCACCCCGAGGCTGTCATTGTAATCTCTGGTATTCCGCATGCCCAGGTAATGCGGATGTAGGGCGCAGAGGCGAGCGTTTCTTGAGCATTCTAGCCTGAGAAGCCTTATTGCACAATTCCGAGAAACCCTTGCGCGTAGCCCGGTGGTGTAGTGGACTAGCAAGGGCCTAACCACCCGGTCAATGACGGGCTTTGGACTCCCGAGGAAGAGACCCGTCGACGGGAGTTCGAATCTCCCCCGGGCTACCATTCGCGTCTGGAAGTCTACCTCTTGTTGGCTGATGGTAGGTTGCAGATGGGACAATCCCACCGGCCGCGTTGTCACTCTTGGCGGCGGCTAGGGGTTACGCATGGTGTAATTCAGCGGGTGGAGAGGATGTCCCGTCTCTGCGAAGGGTCAATTGTTGAGCGAACTAGGTATTGAGAAGATAATCATTGAACTAAACGGGTTCCGACAGCGGACCGCGATGCTGAAGGAGGAGATCTCAAAGGTAACGAGGGCTCTCTCGGAGAGGGCCGGACAACTGAATGATCTGGTCGGAAAGAATCTCAGAGACCTTCGGGAACAGCTCGGAGGATCAACATTGTCGGGCTATCTGGCTCTTCAAGGCAAAGTCAGTCAGGGCGAGATTGGCGAGCAGGAGTATTCGATGCAGCGGGACTATTTCAGAAATGAGCTTCAAGGAATGATCAGACGGTTGGACGAGACGAGAAAACTCATGATGATAATGGCCCAGCTCGACTCTAGGCCAACCCCGACCCAGACGCCCCCGCCTCAGCCGCCGGGTAGACAGTAAGCGAGGCTAGAGTCTTCGGCCTTTGAGCCAGTAATATTCGAAGTATCGCTCCATCACGCCTGCGAACTCCTCGTCCGACATTCTGAACGCGATCTTTGAGCCTGGGTCCGAAGGGCTCTCAAGGTTCCACAAGTAAGTCAGGACCGTCTCTTTCCCGTCTACAGCCAGCACGTTGAAGGGTCGATGAGCATCCTCTGCAGGCTGTTCTATGACGGCCACCTCCGCCTCCTCCGATAATGCCTTCAAGCCCTTGATGTCGACGAACCGGGGATGGACGAAGGAAACGATTTTGACGGAGACCCCACGTTCTCGAGCCGCTTTCACGCTTGCCCGAAACTCCTCTACTTCTTGCGGGATCAGGGTTGAGAGTTGCAAGTAAACTCTGACCTTGGCCTGTGCAACTAGCTCGGATTGCTTCTCTCCGATCTTGTCGCCGCCGTGAATGACCCATAAGCTGATGTGCTTTACAACCTCTCTGCGCTCGAAGATACCTTGGAGATCGAGACGCATCAGGTTTGTGAACGATTCCATCTCTGCTCTCTTCTGGTCCAGTTCTAGCTCAGCAACAGCTCTAGGCGGGCTGGCCTCGTAGACGACCGGCCTGCCGGGCCTAGCACGTATCCATTTCCTGTTTTCCAATCCCTCTAGCGTACCATACACCCGTGCGTAGGGAATAGCGACGCTCTCGCTGATCTCGTACGGTGTTGCGGGCCCGTCGAAGACGAGTTTGAGGTAGGTCTTTATTTCGTACTCTGTCAGTCCGTGGTCTTTGAGGATTCGGTGGATGTTTTCGTCTATTTTTGACAAATGGACCGTTTGACCTACCTTTTTCCGTAAATAGGGTAACGAGAGCCGAGTCCATGTTGGTTAAAATACGTAGCGTAGACTTGGGACGCAGTTTGTTACATTAGGGTATAATCAGGTATCCCAGGCATCTCACCATTTCTGATTCAATTACTCCGGTCAGGCAGTAACCGGGAAGCATGTTTTGGGGAGTTGGGGTTTTACGACGCGAGTTGTCGGGAATGGTACCCCCTTTTCTTCGTAGGGTCATTTTCTACTTGGAACGTTTTTCGCCGATTTTTCCCGAGAATCTTGCAGATCCTGCCCGGATCTTGTTTTGGCTCATCCGGAAATCTAGCGACTTTCGTGCGTGACCGATAGGTGGGTGAAAGTAATCGCTGATCAGATCGCGATTGAACGTGGACTGAGGCGCGGATTACTTTCACTCTGAGTGGATTCGCGTCATCGTAGGTGGGACCTTTCTACTGGGAACGAGGCTACAGCAATTTCCTGCAAGGGAGAGAAGAATCATAGCCTCTGAAGGGATTAGATGGCGACGTCCCTAACTAGTTCTTGACCGTTCTTTTATACAACAGGTCTGAGCCCGCGACGGAAGATGGGCCGTGAGCACGAAAGCGCGACTGAAAGGATTAGAGGAAAGACGTGCTAAGGCGAAACTCGGCGGTGGAAAGGAAAAGATAGAGCAACAACACTCTAGAGGAAAGCTCACCGCTAGGGAGCGGATCGACGTTCTTGTCGACCCTGGGAGTTTTGTCGAGATGGACAGTTTTGTGGTCCATCAGACGACTGACTTTGGAATGGCCGAGAAGAAGGTCCTCGGCGACGGTGTCGTGACGGGTCACGCGACGGTTGAGGGTCGAAGGGTTTTCCTGTTCTCTCACGACTTCACAGTCTTCGGCGGCTCTCTTGGCGAGATGTTCGCGAAGAAAGTATGCAAGATAATGGACATGGCTCTGAAAGCGGGTGTCCCTGTCATAGGTCTCAACGACTCAGGCGGTGCCCGAATCCAGGAAGGCGTTGTAAGCCTGGGAGGATATGCAGAGATATTTTTCCGAAACGTATTGGCCTCAGGGGTCATCCCACAGCTGTCCGCGATTCTGGGACCTTGCGCAGGAGGGGCGGTCTATTCGCCTGCTATGACCGATTTCACTTTCATGGTGGATAAGACGAGTTACATGTTCATCACAGGACCCGACGTGATCAAGGCGGTCCTAAACCAAGACGTAAGCTTCGAAGATCTGGGAGGCGCCCGCCTGCACAACACGAAGAGCGGTGTTGCGCACTTCTTTGCAAACGACGAGAGGGAATGCCTAGGGCAGGTAAAGAGACTCCTCAGCTACATTCCCTCAAACAATATGGAGGATCCACCAGTAGTGCCCCCGCGTCCCCCGCAAGGCAGTAGCGAGGAATTGAACAGCATAATCCCAGACGACCCCGACAAGCCCTACGATATGAAAGAGGTCCTCGTCCGAGTGCTTGACGGAGGCGAACTGCTTGAGGTGCAGCCGCTGTATGCCCTGAACATCATAACGGGCTTCTCAAGACTGAACGGGTATAGTGTGGGGGTCGTTGCGAGCCAGCCTAAGTTCGGGGCCGGCGTAATCGACATCAACTCCTCAGTGAAGGCAGCCCGATTCATACGCTTCTGCGACGCTTTCAATATTCCCATATTGACCTTTGAGGACGTCCCAGGATTCCTGCCTGGAATCGACCAAGAACACGACGGGATCATTCGTCATGGGTCCAAGCTGCTTTACGCGTACTGTGAGGCCACCGTACCCAAGCTAACGGTGATCACGAGGAAGGCGTATGGTGGTGCGTACGACGTATTGGGGAGTAAACATGTGAGGGCCGATGTCAACCTAGCTTGGCCATCTGCAGAGATTGCCGTCATGGGCCCACAAGGTGCAATCAACGTGATCTTTCGAGACGAGATTTTGAAGTCGAAGAATCCCGAGCAGACTAGGAAGAGACTTGTAGACGACTACCGTGACAAGTTCTCAAACCCGTACGTCGCTGCCGAGAAAGGCTACTTGGATGATGTCATTTCGCCAAGTGAGACCCGCCCAGTACTGATCAAATATTTCGAAGCAATCAAGACGAAGAGAGAGGCAAGGCCTCCTAGGAAACACGGTAACATTCCCCTCTAGCTGGCAATGAAATGTTCCGGAAGATTCTGATCGCCAATCGGGGGGAAATTGCCCTACGAATCATCCGGACCTGCAAGCGTCTTCGAGTCAAGACGGTCGCAGTATTTTCCGAACCCGATGTTGAGCTAAAGCATGTCGTGGAGGCTGACGAGGCCTATGCGATAGGTGCAGGACCACCATCTCAAAGCTACCTCAACATTCACAATATCGTAGACGCTGCCAGAAAGTCTGGCGCAGAGGCCGTCCACCCGGGATACGGGTTTCTGGCAGAGAATCCTGAGCTAGCAAGGAGCTGCGAGGAATCCGGCCTTGTTTTCATCGGGCCTCCCAGCAAGATCCTCGGACTTGTGGCCAACAAACTAGAGTCA
>WNGG01004645.1_pt1 | contig 20875 bp, 20 predicted proteins | sample 5400661 | NCBI WGS metagenome assembly WNGG01 (sample SAMN13153372, study PRJNA577476) | soil metagenome | isolation source: 100 cm soil or saprolite under Garry oak tree replicate 1 | place: USA:California | collected 2016-06-15
AAACTAAACCCGAACCCGAAGGCCCGCCCGCCCCGGCGGCGCCGGAGAAGGCGGGGCGCCCTTCCAAGAAGAAGGAAGAGGAAAAAGAGGAGCCGAAGGCCCCGCGAGCGCCAAAGAAACTCGAGGGCGTGAAGGAGGACTTCCGGTATATCGTCCGGATGGCGAACACGGACCTCGACGGAACGCGCTCGGTCGGATACGCCCTCACGGCGATCTCGGGCGTCGGGATCCGCGTGTCCGAGGCCGTCGCTGACCTGGCCGGCGTGCCGCGCGCGGAACGCCTCGGCAATCTGTCGGAGGAGCAGACGGACAAGATCGAGGCGACGCTGAGCAAGCTCGGCGAGCTGTTCCCGCCTTGGATGGTGAACCGGCCGAAGGATTGGGAGTCGGGGCTCGACCTGCACCTGGTCGGCTCCGAGGTCGAGGTCCGGCTGCGGGACGACATCAATCTGATGAAGATGATCCGGTCGTACAAGGGCGTGCGCCACGAGACCGGCCAGAAGGTCCGCGGGCAACGAACGCGGTCGAACGGCCGCACGGGCCTGACGGTCGGGGTGACGAAGAAGGCCGCCCTCGAGGCCGCGAAGGCGAAGAAGGCGGAGGAAGCCGCCCCGAAGAAAGAAGAAAAGAAGGAAGAGAAGAAGCCGGCGGCGGAGAAGAAGGAGTGAGTCGTTGGGCGATCCGAAGTTCTCCCGTGCGAAGTTCGAGCGGCCGTCCCATCCGTGGGAGGCCGAACGGATCAAGGCGGAGAACGAGCTCCTGAAGAAGTACGGGCTGAAGAACAAGAAGGAGCTATGGCGCTCCCAGTACGTCCTGCGGCGGTTCCGGCAGCGGGCGCGGGAACTCCAAGCGCGCGTGCGGACCGGGGACAAGCAGGCGGAGAAGGAGCGGGAACAACTGCTCCGGCGACTCGGCCGCCTCGGGCTCCTGCCCCTCGAAGGCACGACCCTCGACGACGTCCTCGCCCTGGACGTCGAAGCGATTCTGTCGCGTCGCCTCCAGACGCTGACGTTCCTCAAGGGCCTCGCCTTCACGCCGCGTCAAGCGCGGCAGTTCATCGTCCACGGGCACGTGTCGATCGCGGGACGTCGCGTGACGATCCCCGGAATCCTCGTGAGCCGCACGGAGGAGAACGGCATCACGTACGACGAACGCTCCGTGATCTCGAGCGACCTCCACCCTGTCCGGCAGACGGGCCAGATCCCGACTCCACCGCCGGCGGAAGGCGGCGAGGAGGGACCCGAGGACGAACCGGGACCGGGGCCGCCAGAACCGGCACCGGGACCGAATAGGGGGGCCTGACGATGCCGCGCTGGGGGGTCGCCCACATCTACGCCTCGTACAACAACATCATCATCACGCTCACGGACATCACCGGATCGGAGACGATCACGAAGGCCACGGGCGGCATGGTCGTGAAGGCCGCGAAGGACGAGGCGTCGCCGTACGCCGCGATGAAGGCCGCCGAGCGCGTGGCCGATGCCGCGAAGGAGAAGGGCATCGACTCGATCCACGTGCGCGTACGTGCGCCGGGCGGCAACAAGTCGAAGTCGCCCGGACCGGGTGCCCAGGCGGCCATCCGCGCATTGTCGCGGGCGGGCCTGCGGATCGGTCGCATTGAAGAGGTCACGCCGGTGCCGCACGACGGCACGAAGGCGAAGGGCGGTCGACGAGGGAGGCGGGTCTAGATGAAGGTCAAGGTCCTCGCGAAGGCCGACGAATCGATGCGCCTCCTGCTCGAGGAGACCGAGCCGTCGTTTGCGAACGCGCTTCGGCGGGTGCTCGTCTCCGACGTCCCGAAGATGGCGATCGAGGACGTGGAGTTCCACCTGGGCCCGATCCGGGCGGACGACGGGAAGGAGTACGAAAGCGTGGGCCCCCTGTTCGACGAGATGATCGCCCACCGCCTCGGCCTCGTCCCGATCCCGACGGACCTCGCACTGTACAACCGCCGCGAGGACTGCCCGACGTGCCACGGCGAAGGGTGCCCGAACTGCACGATCATCTATTCGGTGAACAAGCGTGGCCCCGGGGTCGTAACGTCCGCGGACCTGGAGCCGATCGGCGACGCGAAGCTGCGGCCGAAGGATTCGAAGATCCCGATCGTCAAGCTCGGGGACGGCCAAGCGATGCTCATCTATGCGACCGCCGTCCTCGGCTCGGGGAAGGAGCACGCGAAGTGGCAGTCCACGCACGGCGTGGGATATCGGTACTATCCGATCCTGAAGGCCGGGAGCAAGACGCTCGACGCGCTCGATCCGAACGTCCCGTTCTGCGAGAGCCACATGCAGTCCACGTCGACGGAGGAGGAAGAGACGCTCGAACTCTCGTCGGATTGTGAGACGTGCAAGAAGTTCATGGAGCAGTACAAGGTCGAGTCCGTGAAGGCGGCGAACGACCCGACCCGGATCGTCATGGAGTTCGAGACGGACGGGTCGCTGAGCGCGAAGGCGGTCCTGTTGGCGTCCCTGGACATCCTGGCGAAGCGGTTCTCCGAACTCGCGACGCAGGCCTCGGCGATCTCCTGATGAGGTGTTAGCACACACGTCTCTTTGGACAAGTTTTAACTAGATTACTATCGTTGTAGTAGTCATATGGAGCTTGGCGAGCTGGAGCTGGCGGTCCTACGGGCCGTCCGCAACCTCGGGCCGGCGACGCCGGGGGCAATCTACGACGAGGTCCGCAAAGATCGCGATGTTGCGTACACGAGCGTGACGACGACTCTCTATCGGTTAGTCGACAAGGATCTCATCGCCATCCGAAAGAAGAGCGAGAAGAAGGTATACTATCGAGTCAAGGAAGGGCGCGCCTACCGGAACGCGATGTCCTCGATGATCGACCGCGTCGTCGACACCTTCGGAGGTGCGGCGGTCTCGTATCTCCTCGACAACCCAGGATCCGTCTCCGAGGATCAGGTTGCGGACCTCAAGGCGCAAGTGGACAAGCGCCGGACGAGGGAGAAGCGGGATGGCTAGTCTGGTCGAAGTGATCCGCGAGGCCCTCCAGACATACTGGTTCTCGCCACTCTCCCTGAGCGTTCTGGCGGTTTGCGGCGCTTCAATCGGCACGCTGCTCTACGTCTTCGTGACGAACGCCCGAAACGCGAAACTTCGCGTGAGCCTGCTGACCGGTCTGTACGCTCTGTCCATCTTTTTCTGGGCCTTCATAGCGGCGAGCCTGGTGCTTTGTATCTCTCAGGCACGAATGGTGGCATACGCGCGTTTCGGAGTTCCCCTCGCGGTCTTCGGTGCCGTCTGCGGAGGCCTAGCTGCATCGACGGTCATCTCGTTCCTCGTCTGGCGATACGGGAACAAGGCGGTGCTTCGGAAATTCTCGATGAGGGAGTTGCGACCTTCAGAGGCTTGGGTCGGGGAGTATGTCGGCCTGCTTGCAAGGTTCGAGGACGTGCCGGTAGTCCGTGTCCGGCTGGTCGAGTCGGACGAGGCCTTGGCCATGGCGATCGGCGGGAAGGAACCGCATGTCTTGATTTCAGGAGGTTTGATGGCCTTACTTGATCGGGACGAACTCGAGACGGTCATCGCTCACGAGGTGATGCACCTGAAACATCACGATGCCGAATTCAAGGTCTTCTCGAAGCTCTTGTCTCGGTTCCTCTTCTTCGACCCGTTCAGCAAGTTCTTTGATCCCGCGGTGCACCGCGAACGAGAATATCTTGCGGACGAAATGAGCGGTCGATCGACGGGCAAGCCAGCCGCGCTGGCATCGGCCCTACTCAAGATTGTGAAGCGGGGCGCACCGACGAAGACGACGTGGGGCTTGAGTATCTATGCCCCGGGACGCGGCCTCTTCAGCCGTTATCCACCCGTCAACGAGCGCGTCCACCGACTGCTGCTCCTCTCCGATCTGCTGGCAACCCGATGAGACATTGGATTAGCGCGGACTGTCCACGCGCGTGAACCGAACGTTCGCGGCGTCCTTGGCTAGGGGAGAGGACCGCGGCGGCATGCCAAACCAAAGCAAATCGACCGCCGTCCTCGTGCTCGGGGCCCGGAAGAAGTCCACCGGTTCGCTCGCGTGACCGACCGGAAACGCGAAGGCGGACATCATGTCGCTTGCGTTCGCCTCCCGTGTCGTCAACGCCGATAGGTTCCAGTTGGTGGCGATGAATTTCAAGATCGACGTGTGATCCATGACATCGTGGTCGAGGAACGCCCGCTTCGAGAAAGGCGAGACAATGAGCATCGGAACACGGAAGCCATAGCCCCACTCATCGACCTGCGGCGGAGGAACGTGGTCGTAGAAGCCGCCGGATTCGTCCCACGTGAGAAACACGGCACACGTTGGCCACATCGGGCTCGCCATGATGGCGTCGATGACGCCGGCGGTCCATGCCTGGCCATCGGTGACGTCTCCGGGTGGGTGTTCGCTGATCTTGAGGGAGTCGGCGAGGTATCCGTTTGGATCGATGTACGTGACCGAGGGGAAACGGCCTGCGGTGATGTCGGAAGCAACCGTGTCCAAGTGCAGGACTTTCGAAGACATCGCACCATTCGCCGCGATGTGCGGCAGCTGGAGCGGGGTCGTTATCTCCCGGTCATTGGTAATGCCGTAGTACCGCCAAGAAATTCCCTGCGCCTCGAGCTGGTCAAAGATCGTCGGGACATCGACTCCGAATCCATACAACGGATTATTGGCCAGTCCTCCGGCGGTTCCTGCAATGGAGAAAAGCCGGTTCGGGTCTGTTGGCCCAAGCATCGATGAAAAGTATCGGTCGGCTAACGTGAAATTTCGGGCAAGAGACCAATAATAGGGGATTTGACGACCATCGTAGTATCCCATCGAAGTGTTGCCCAAGCCCGGGAAGACGCGCTCGGCAACCGCCGCAAAGAGATCGTTCTTTCCCCCATCGAAGGCTTCGAGCATATCCGCCCGAGTATGGGGGAGGTCGAGGGTCCAGGACGTATCCAGCCAGTGCGGCCTCACCATGCCTCCCGCACCGTCTGGGAGAGATGCATTCGCCGGAATGCCATCGGCTCCATGGAAGGTTCCGAAGTAGTTGTCGAAGCCATGGTTCTCTTTCATGATGACAATGACGCGCTGGATGGGCGTTACTCCGGGGACGAGCGTTGGCATGGGCGGATACGTCGGGGGCGCGCGGGACCAAAATCCATACGAACTCGCAGCAACAGAAACGCAGACAATCGCTGCCAAAACCAGAACGTGGCGCCAAGGTCGCCCCACATGCTCCCGATCTCCCTCGGGTACCAGGGAGACCAATGTTGCCCTCACCCTTCTCTCTGCCACTAACGCCATTTGGTGTATCAGCACCGGAGCGGCTCAACCTGCAACGCCACGCTACCAAATGACGCTTGGCCACACATCCTTCCAAATTGCTCTCCACGGACTCCGCACATTCGGTGCATGAGACCGAGCCGGCGGGCCACCCCGCAAGGTGGGAAAAACCATTAATACTATTCAAATAGTAACCGAATGCGGGGGGAAAGAAGGCACAGTGTTGTCGCAATCGCAGCCTGGTGGACCTCAGCCGTCGTACGGAGGCCTCGCCGAACGTGCCGGGGAGACCCTGAGAATCATGCACCGGTGGGGATACGCTCCTCGCATCGAGGTACTCTCCGAGCAGCTCCTGGGCGGGCCCGAGAGCGCCGAACACTTGCATCGCGAACTCGAGGCCCGATCGGATCTCGTCGTGCAGGACGGATTTGTCAGTCTGAAAGGGTATGCGCACCTCATCCGGAAGTCGCGCAAGCGGGTCGATTCTCACCAGAGTTTTCGAGCCAATGCGCTTGCTATCGCAAACGCTTTCGCCAGAGACCTCGCGAGTTCATGTCCGATGGTCGCTTGCATTGCCCTTTCGGGCTCTCTCGCCTCAGGCGGCTACGGTCCGGAAGACGACATCGATTTCGATCTCATCGTCCAGCCAGGGACGAAGTACATCTGCTATCTTGTGGCCCATCTCATCGGCCTCAGGTTCAGCTGGAGGTACCGGCGTCTCCGGCTCGACGAAGTCCACCACACGCCTTTGTTGCCGAAGATTGCGTGCATAAACGTCGTATGGCCCGAGGACCAGGCAAGACCGTTCGTGCGCAGAGACCAGGACATGGCCTTCGAGCTCATGCGCTGCTCACCCCTCTTGGGAGTCGAGGCGTTCGAGATGGCTCTTCGTGACAATCCGTGGATTCGCGATTACTTCCCGCAGGTGTACGACCGCGTCTGGACCGAAGCAAAGCGCGAACCAACGAACCTTGTGGGTCGGATCCTTGCTGGCGTCGCCCACAGTCCGAGAATGCTTCGACTCGTGGAGGCCGCAAGTCGGCGCATTCTTTGGGTGCTGTATCGTTTCGTGCAGCACTCCCGGCGCGGCAACGAGACAGCCGTCACACGCATGGAGTTCTTGCGCAAGGTGAAGTTCCCCTACGAGGCCTTTCAAGATTAAAGGGCGAATCCGCCTTTCCCTCTGACCGAAATGGGTTTCATGCTGCAGACGGCGGCACTGGTTGCGGCGGCCTACGCAACCCCCGTCCTCTTCGGGCTGGGTGTGTACCTCGCCTTTGCCCGAAAGCCCCAACGTGCGGAAGCGGCCGCCGTTTCTTGGGGCGCAGGTTGGGCCATGGTGAACCTCGTTACCTTCACCGCGAATCAGCTCTTCGGTGCGCGGCTTGACGGAACCTTCTATGCGGTGACCGCCGGGACTCTGGCCGCAGCAGGCTTAGGACTGGTCGCGTACCGGAGGGACAGACTCCGCGATCTCTTGCGTTTGCCCCTCCTCCCCCCTGATCTGAAGAGTGGCTTCGGCCTCGCGGCCCTCGTCTTGCTCTCCGGGTTCCTACTCTTCGTGCTATACAAGGCCATCATCGTTTGGCCGGCCGCTGCGGACGCGCTCATTTATCATATGGCGCTCCCGAAAGAAGCGTTCCAGAGCGCCACGCTTCCATTTCACGCGGGAGTCGACATGGTCGACATCGCCTCCACGTATCCCGATCTGCTGGTCACGCAGCAGCTCTGGATCTATCTCGGCACGGCGACGTTCGATTCTGTCTTCGTCCGGCCGATTGTGCCCGTGTATGCGATCCTCTTGTTCGTCCTGATGTTCTTCGATGCTCGCCGCTGGTTTGGAGTGGCCACGGCACTCACCTCAGCCGCGGCGTTGGCATCGATTCAAGGCCTCACGGCCACGACGACCATTCTGTTTGACGAGATCTTGTTGGCCTTCTACGGTTATCTGGCTCTTCGGCTCGCCGTGGATGCCTTCCAGGAACACGGCTCCTGGATCCCGTCGGGCCTATTCGCCGGCTGTGCGGGGCTTGTAAAATACCAAGGATTTGCTGCATTCGCTGCTCTGGGCGTCGCGCTCCTCGTGGAAGCTTTGTGGTCCCAGCGTGCTAGGGCGAATCACACGCCGTCCAGCCGATGGCAAGTTCCGCTCAAACGTCTCATGGGATTTTCCATAGCTGGACTCGCGGTCACCGCGGTGTTCCTGGCTCGTAACACGGTCGCTCTCGCAAATCCCTTCTACCCGTATTTCTTCGGCGGTGTGGACACCCAGGCAACCGCTTATTATTACGAGATCTTCACGCCTGACGTCATCACGCAGATCGGGGGCTTCGAGGCCGTCGCACTCCTGTCCACAGTGGTCATCGGCTGGCTACTCCTGGGCTTGTTCCGCGTCCGGGCGTGGACGAAGATCGAGCGACTCCTGTTCCTGTCGAGCGTCTTCTACCTGCCGCCATACCTCTACTACCCGCTCCCCAGCCAGCACATGCGATACCTCGCGCCGGTCCTCCCAGCAATGGCCGTCTTTGGAGGCCGCCAACTCGTTTGGTGGAGTCGCGAAGCCCGACCCCTGCAGAAAATCGCGGGCGGCGCCCTTTTCGCGGGACTGACTGGCCTGGTTGCCGCTCTAGCCACGCAATGGAGATTCCAGTCGCCCTACATCGCGGACTATGCGGCGGGAGCGGCCGGTGTATTCGTAGCCCTGACGGCGTTGATTGCGGCCCTTGTCGTCGTAGCGGCCTTCGTCTCGGGACGAGGGCGGACCGCAGTGACACTGGGGATCAGCCTCGTCCTGTTCACTCCGGGCGTATTCGCCGTGGCGGCGGAACAGTGGGAACCCCGCCAAAACGTCTGGCAAGTCGATCTGCTCCCGCATTCCGAAGATGCATACCTGAGTGAACGACTCGGAAGCGACTGGTCGATGTGGAAGTGGATCAACGAGAACCTTCCGCCGAACTCGACCCTGCTGAGCTTTGAACCGCGGCTGTTCTACATCGAGGTCCGAGTTCTCTTTGCGGCGTCATATGAGCTCACGCCCACGCTGAACATGACCCTCGACCAAGCGGTGGCGTTCCTGCACACGCTGGGCGTCCAGTATGTGCTCAACTCGCTCCTCGCGGGCGGGCCCCTGGTTAACCGGATCTTCTGGAGGCACTCCGTCTTGTATCAAAATCTTGGAAACCAATCCGTATTCCGGCCGTTCCATACCGAAGGCGATTACACGGTGCTCTACCAGCTGGCCTAGGCCACGCCCGTGATGGTTGGTTCGGTCCGGTTGTCACACGCGAGGGAGGGTTTTTGTGGCTTCGCCCGACGCCGCGGAGGATCCAGACTGCCGACTGGATTCGCTGGCCAATCGCGCAATGGTATCGCGACTACTTCGGGACCAGGCGTCCTCTTAGGATTCGGGTCCAAGAGGGCAGCCAATCCTTGCGGAGTATGAGGAAGATCATCACGAGGCACAAAGCCGAGAAGGCTGATCGCGCGAGGTTCATGAGCAGTTCCGTCGGCAGCCCGGCGCGGCTCATGAGCGTCATCGGGCCGGGCCAGTTCGCTGCAGCGGGAACCGTCGGGACGATGAGCAACGTTGTGAGAAGGTCGTCCCAGCGCCAAATGTAGACGAAGAACAAGATGACAATCCCCGCGTACAAGTACGAGAACCGCTTGCCTTCGTGGATAACAAGAAGAAGTAGGAATGGTTGCGCCCAGAGGAACCACTGGGCGTGGAAGAGGCTGAGCGCGTAGACGAGGAGGAAGAGGACGGCGGTCGCGTTCCACAGCTTGGCCTCGTCCTTGCCTCGGATGTACACCCATCCCACGAGGAAGATTAGGTAGGCGATGGGGAGAAGATAGATCACATTCGGAATCGACGAGTTGGTTGAGAGTTTCCCGGAGTAGCCGATGAACGTGAGGAATCCCTCCAGGAGCGGGTTCGCCGCAGCTCCGCGATTGTAGAGCGTCGTCCCATAGAAGCCGTTCATGTCGCCCCCCAGCAGGGCATAGTTGGCGGACTCATAGAAGACGGACTGCACCATGATGATTAGGAACTGAAGGGCGATGGGCGCTACGGATGCGACCGCGACTTTTACAAAGGACTTCGCGCGCACGGCGAAGTCGTGTTCCTTCTCGAGCCATTGGAAGAGGAAGAGGGGAATGACCACGACGGCGAAGACCTTGAAGAGAATCGCGACGGCCAAGGCCACGAGGGTCGCCGTCCTCCGCCCCTGTTGGTTGTAGTAGAAAGCGAGGACGACGAAGAAGACCGCGACGATGTCGAACTGTCCGACAAAATAAGACGCATACAGAACCACGGGGTTGAAGAGCCACAGCTTGAACATGCGCACCCCGGCCCGTGGCTCCCGGATCACCCATAAGAGAAGAATCGCGGTGGCGAGGTCGAACACCAAGTAGGGGAGCTTGAGCAGAGCGAGGTAGATCGCGATCCCTGGCTCGGAGAGGACCGAGTTCTGGAGGAAGGTCGATGGCGTGAAGGCGACTGAGGACGTGAAACGGCCCAGGATTGTCTGAGGCAAGATCGGCCGGAAGATCTGGAAGATCAGGGCGTGCAGATAGAAGATCGGCGGCGGATCATTCGAGAGGATCAGCTGGCCCTTCGCCATCAGGACGGTGCTGATCCAAGAGGTCGACATCGCGTCCGTGCCGCCGAAGAGGGGCATGAGGAGGATGCGCAACGCGAAGCCGAGGAGGAGGATGCGACCGATCCTTCCCGATTGGTCCTTCAGGTGTCCGGGAAGGAGCCGGGTCCAGTCCGTCCACCGTGCCCACCGCGGGACGGAAGCGGCCGTCTCGCTCATGCAAGCCCTCCGACCCGCCGTGCGAGTTCGAGGCCTTGGAACTGGACCTGCGTCCCCCCAGGCACGGAGCGCTCGACGGTCGTCCAGCCGAGCTGGAGCGTCCGGATTGAGGTCTCCCACGATAGCCCGAAAAGCCGGAGGTCGATGACCTCTGTGTGCCATGCCGTGTCCGCGTAGGTCTTGACGAGGACCAGCAGGAAGGGGGCCCTGCCCGTCCAAATGCCGATCCGCGCGGCGACGTAATAGGCGGGCGCCTTTATCGAGACGATGAGGAAGGGATCCTTCGTGATGTTTGCCGCAGACAGGTTCGGCGAGTCGGCGGCCACGAACTGGTCGGGCGTTACCGTCCCGCCCGAGATCACGGACACGATCCCGTTTGACACGGCAAGGAAGGCGCTGGCCCCCCCACTCACATTCACGGTCCACCCCGAGAAGCTCGAATCCGTCCACCCGGCCTCGAACGCCAAGCTCTCGTGGGGCAGCACGGCGTTGATTGCGGCGACGTACGCGACCGGGAGCACGATGAGGACGACAATCATGGCCGCGAGGCGCAGTCGGGGACCCATTGTCCCGGACCGGGGGCGCATGCCGAAGGTCCTCCTAAGCGGCTGCATACAACGCCCGTCTGAAGCTCCCAGAGAGCATGCTGACGGCGCAAGAGAAGCCCAAAGCCCCGAGTTCCATGTCATCGCTTCCTGGGGGGATCCCTGAGCCGCATACCGAGGGTCAGGAGCCCCACAAACTGGTGGCGCATGATGCTCGGCAAGCGATCCACCGTGTAGATGGAGGTCGTGCCGCGAGGACGTGACCGATGAGTAATCGGGACCTCCAGAATCCGAAACCCTTTGCGGTAGGCAATCATCGTGAATTCGGCCCAGAAGCTGTATCGCAAGGTCGTAGCCTCTGGGAGGACCTCCTCGACAACCTCTCTCCGCACCAACCGGAAGCCGCAGTCCATGTCCTTCAAGGGCACCTCCGTGGCGATCTTGGCGAGGACGTGGAACCCTCGAGACAGCAAGATGCGATGGAGGGGCTCGTCCCGGACAACCTTGCGGCCAACGACGATGTCGTATTCGGCCGCATGCGGCCACAGGCGCCAGAAGTCGCGTGGGTCGTATTGGCCGTCCGAATCGGCGAAGAAGGTAAGAGGCGTTCGAATCTGCTGGAGGCCTTCTCGCACGGCGTCCGCATATCCTTTCCGGCTCCCGCCGGCCAGGAGGCGCATCGGGTACGTCTTCGCAAGCTCCCGGAGGACCTGGTCGGTTCCGTCCGTGCTTCCGTCTTCGCACACGAGCAACTCGGCGCCCGTCGGGACCACGACGTCGTGATACACCACGTCCAAGACTTCCCCGATCGTCCCGGACTCGTTGTAAACGGGAAGGAAAACGGTCAGCGCGGGATTCGCAACCTGCCCCGACGCTTCGGCACTCGAAGCCTCCCCTGGCGCGGCCGACGAAGGCGAAGACGCGACATTGACCGCCGGGCCCTCCACACGACCCATGGCCTTCGAAGTCTGGATCAAACGAAACGATAGCTGGATACATGATTCGGTACCTTAAGGTTCACGGAAGTCCCGCCAAAGATCGCCGGCAGCCTAGCGCCGGACCTTGTCCGCGAAGGACTTTCCGTTTCCCCCGGTTCCATGCGTTACCCGTCGAGTGTCTCGCGTTCATCAGCTGCCAATGGCGCCCCACTCGCCACGCCTACCATCTAGGCCACTCGACGACGGGAGAGAGTCACGGCGCCGCTGACATCACGAAGAAATCTCGATCTGGAAGCCCGTCTTCTGGGCTTGAAGGACCTTCACGCTCCCTAGCCTCGTCTGTCGGATGATCAGCCGGTCGGGCACCTTCCTGGTGGCTTGGATCCGCTGTCGCACCGAGAGGGTCCTCCGCAGCGCTCGCACGTTCGAAACAAACGCCCGCCCATACGCCCGAACAACATCCGGTCTCCGCTTTGCAGCGAAGAAGAGCAACTCGAGAAGGTAGACGGAGAGGTAACTGGGCATGACCCACGCCAGGTTCCACGCACTGTAGTTCTTTAACAGGGTCGTGATCAGGTTCTTCTCGCCCAGTTCGCGTTTCCAGAGTGCGGTCCGAAACGGTCTTGCCTCCGCCACGACGATTTGAGCACCCGGCACGGAACCTCCGAATTTGTGGTAGACGACCGCATTGCGTACTGCCACCATTCGGTAGCCGGCTAGCAGGACCCGCCAGTCCAGGTCGATGTCCTCTGCGAACATGAAATATGAGTCGTCGAAGCCTCCGACCTCTCGGAATACCGATCTCCGGATGGCGAGGGCGAAGCCGGGGACGTAGAAGACATCCTCGTAACCGTCCGAATTGGGAGTCCGTGGAACACCACGGTTGATTGCGGACCCGAATAGGTCGCAGAGGACGCGGATCTCAACGTCACGGTCGAAGAAGTCGATCATCTTGCAGCCCGAGATCGCGACACGCGGATCGGAGTCGAACGGGGTGAGGAGCCTTTCGAGCCAATGGGGGTCCACCTCGGTATCGTCGTTTAGAAAGACCAGCACGTCGCCCGTTGCCGCTTTGGCCGCGAGGTTGTTCCCTCCCGCGAAGCCCAGGTTCGTCTCGGACTGAATCACCGTGACCCGCGGGAACTTCCGACGAACGAAGTCGGCGCTGTCGTCTTGGGAGCCGTTGTCGATGAGGATCGTTTCGTATGCATCTACCGTTTGTTTCTCGAGGGAGCTGAAACACGCGTCCAAATGGTGGCGACCGTTGTAGGTGATGACGATCACTGAAGCCTTGATCATTCAATCACGCCGAGAGATTAGTCGTATGCTTTGTGCGTCTCGTTTGTCTCACTCCAGCTCGGAGACGATGACAACTCGGTATCGCAACTTCCTCAATCCCGGAGCACCAACTACCACTTGAGCTCGCTGAAACGATTTACTCCTCGAAGAAAGTGCGCAATCGCGACAGATTTTGGGTAGACGAACGGGGCCATGTCGGCTGGGGCGGGTTCTTCTCCGGCGCCGTGGTACTGGCGTAGCATTGCCCGAAAGCGCCGAATGTTCCAGGCGAGCGCCCGGAGGACCACAGCAGCGCGATCTGGCCGGCCGGCGAGGAAAAAATACCCGGCGGAGGCAAGCTCGAGGAAGTACCGCGCCCCCAAGACGAGGACCAATTGCGATCGAGGGCAGTTTTTCACGAGGACGATGACACTGTTCCGATGGAGGAGGTACGCCCTCCGGACGGCCATGGAATCCCAGGTAGCGCTTCCTACGTGGAAGACTCTCGATTCCGGAACAAAGACGATTTTCTTTCCGCTGGCCCGGAGCCGCCAGCACAGGTCGAGCTCTTCATGGAAGGCAAAAAGGCTTTCATCGAATCCCCCCACTACGCGGATGTCCCCGGTCCGAGCAACGAACGCGGCCCCACCCGCCCAGAAGATCTCGCGGGGTGTATCATATTGGCCCACGTCTCGCTCGATTTGGTCAAAAATCCGCCCGCGGCAGAACGGGTATCCATACCGGTCGATTAGCCCGCCCGCGGCGCCGGCATAATCGAAATAGCCGGAGTTCTTTGCCGACAGGAGTTTCGGTTGGCAAACCGCAATTCCCTCGTCGCGCGCGAGGGTTTCGAGCAGAGGCGCCTGCCAGTCCGGCGTCACAAAGGCATCATTGTTGAGGAATGCGACACACGCCGTGTCGACCTCTGCAAGCCCACGGTTGCACGCCGCCGCGAAACCGGAGTTGCGCGAGAGGCTGACAAATCGGACACTCGGGAATTCGTCCCGGATCGCTGAGTCGTAGCACCCATCCTCCACGACGATCGTTGCCAAACGGCTCGGCGATAGCGCCCTGAGACATTGCCGGAGGAGGTCGTAGCTGCCGAAGTGCGGAATCACGACGGTCAGGTCGTTGTTGCCGTATGTGGGGGCGTTCGGCCTCATGGATCGTCACCGAGGTTTAGTTTGATGGCCAGCGAGACGCCCACCGGTCCTGCCCCGATCAACGGCTTGCAGCGCAACGAGGGCGAGTCTGAGCATCAAGCGGCTAGCGGGAATCCGGCGAACGCTCCCGGCCGTCTTCAGTCTGACTATCCCCAACAAATCCCAATGTCGGATCAAGGCCAGCCCTCAGAGCCCCTTCCGCTGCCGGCCTGGTCCGGAGCCGAATGAGCGCCTCGTCCTCGATTGCGATCGGCTCGGGGACGTCGATCGCCGGGATCGGAGGTTTTGCCCGTCCCTGCTTCGCAAGCTCCCCCCAGATCCACGCGTAGGTTTCCCGGAGTCCGTCCGCCAAGGTCACTCGAGGTTCCCATTTGAGCAGGGCGCGGAAGGCGGTGGTATCGCAATTCCTGCCTCGGACGCCCTGCGGACGACTCAGATTGTGGACTTTCTCGAGGCGCTTTCCGGAGATCGAGCAGACGAAATCGACGAGTCCGTCCGCCGTCACGACTTGGTCGGTCCCTAGGTTGATCGGATTGGTATGGCCGGATTCCATGATTCGCCGAATGCCTTCGACGCAATCGTCAATGAAACAAAAGGTGCGTGTCTGCCGGCCGTCTCCCCAGACCTCAATGGACGTACCGTCTTCGGCCTCCGCCACCTTTCGGCAGATCGCCGCAGGGGCTTTCTCGCGTCCGCCCTCGTACGTGCCCAGGGGTCCGTATACATTGTGAAAGCGCACAATCCGCACGTCGAGGTGATCGTCCTGATGGTAATAGGTGGTCAGCTGTTCGGCGAAGAGCTTCTCCCAGCCATACCCCATTTCCGGGTTCGCAGGAATCGCGTCCTCCTCGCGCAACGGGGAGACTCTCTCCCGGTCCTGGAGAAAGCTCGGATACACGCAGGCCGAGGACGTGTAGAGGTACCGTTCGATGTCCTCCAACCGCGACGCTTCGAGCATGTGGGCGTTGATGAGGGTGTTGTTCCGCGCCAGCCGGGAGTGGAACTTCGCGATGTAGCCAATCCCGCCCATGTCCGCCGCGAGCTGATAGACGTCCTGGACGCCGAGGACCGCGTGCGTGCAATTGTCGAGCGACCGGAGGTCTGCGATCACGAACTCGTCGGCGGGGCTGGGCTCGAACTCGGGGCGCTTGAGGTCCGCGCCGCGGACCCAGTATCCCTCGGCCTTCAATCGCTTGACGAGGTGGTGGCCGATGAAACCGCCCGCCCCTGTCACGAGGACCCGTCGAGCTTCGTGTCTGTTTGTCATGGTGTGACCTTCTTGGCGACCCGGTTGAACCGAGACTGCCGGAGGTAGGCCTGAAAACCCTTCGAAGGTCTGCTTCGAATTGTCCCCCCACGCACCTGGTCCAAAGATTGTGCGGAACGGGCCCAGGGCGGAACAAGGTCCAACCGATGGCGAGTTCGGGATCAATCGATTTGTAGCCTCGATACGAAGAGCCAGCCTGTGTGACTCCCCAGGAGGCTGAACGGCCATCGCGAATTCAGACGCCGATCGAGGCCTTCCCATGCCGTCCGCAAGCCTCCCGAAGCGGTCAGAAGTCGATGAAGGTAGTGGGGGGGGACGATGGCCGGCATTCCCCACACTCCTGCGAGGGTGAACCGGCGTCGGAATGCATCCAGGACTTCCCGGGTTGTGTAGGCCCTGGCGCGAACCGCGAGTTGATCGATAGAGAGACTGACCTTGCCGACTAAGCGACCGAATCCTCTCCGAGGCACAAGAAAGGGAGCGCCGGTCGCGAGCTCTGCGAAGCACAAACGATTGAAAATTGAACAGAAGAACGGCGCTCCAGGACGTAGCAGAGTCCATACGTCCTCAGGGACCGTTCCGAGACTCGGCTCATAGCTCAAGGCGAAACTCGAAAACGACCCGTCGAAAGCGTGCGCGCCAAACTCGTCTACCAGCTCACGCAAGCCCGAAGCGGGAATCGCACGGGTCTCTATCCGGTTGTTCAATCCTTGGCGGGCCGCCCGGTCTTGCAATAGGCGTAGGGATTCTTGGGAGGGATCGCAGGCAACGATCCGTTTTCCCCTTGCTGCCAGTTCGAGCGTCTCCCGACCGATTCCCGAACCGATTTCCAAGAGGAACTCCGCATCGGCCATCGCGCGCGAAACGAGCTCCAATGACACACGTGCACTATGGGCAATGACGGGGTTGTCCGAGAGTAGGTTCTCGTATCGAGGAGCCAAGGCGTCGTACGCGTCAGCGGCGTCGACGATTTCTTTCGGGCGGTTTGCCGCACGCAGGTTTGCCATCGGCTACCTCTTCCGAAAGACCAGCAGACTGAAAAATCCGAGCGATGAGAATAACCCTTGGCGCTCGACATGCGATTCCAGCGAGTCGAAGGCACGGGCAATCCACCATCGTTCGGATCGCCGTTCGCGTCGTGGCCGGGGTGGCGGGTAGAGGATATGAAGCCCCCTGGCTTCTTCCAGAGAGAATTCCGGAGCCATCAACTTCGCGAACTCGGAAGGAGTGTAAAGGTACGTGAGTACACGCTGATTTCCTAGTCCGATACGAGTCGGGACGGCACGCCTTGCGAGCTTTCGGTATCCATGGAATTTCAGCAATAACGGAGCGGCGAGGAGTTCGTAGAGCACGGTGGGGTTCAGCAACCCACAAACGAATGCGCCTCGCTCCTTGAGCAGCGGATGAAGCGCTTTCTTGAAACGTAAAATCTGCGGCTCAAGGTTGAGCGTTCCATACACCGAGTAGACCGTATCGAACGGCACAAGCCGGTCCGAGGCCAACACCTCCAGGTCACTCGCGCGGGCGGTGACAAATCGAGCCTGAGCATCGAGCCTCCACTTCTTCGCCTTGGATTGCGCAAGACGAACCATCTCGGGGGAGAGATCGACCCCAAGCACCTGATATCCTGAACCGGCGAGGGCAAGAGCCTCGATCCCCGTGTAGCAGCCGATGTCCAGGAGTCGGCCCTTCGACGGCGTCTGGGCGCGAATGACGTCGATAGCCAGTCGCTTGGCACGCGCACTTACCGCGTTCATTCCGACAGTCGTGTCGTACTCAGCCGCGATTTGATTGTAGGCCGACTGGATGTGGTCGTAATATGCGGCGAGGGCGTCGCGTTCCATCATGTTGGCTCTGTCCTTTTCTGGGCCCAGATGATCGGGAAGCTGGCGAGTTCCATGTCTAGGAGGATCCCTTTTGCCCGGCGGCTCAGCCGGAAACGGCGACCCGGGTCAAAACGCTGAGACCTGGGTGGCCCAATCGAAGCAGCCATTGCGGCCTCCAAAGTGCTTCGGACGAAATGGTGGTACCGCGAGACAAGATATTCTGAAGCCCCGAGTTGTGACAGCCGAAGCCGAAAGGAGCGCTCGGCGCGATCCGCGCTACGGGCGTCGTTGTGGACGGGTGAGTTCATGACGACGAAGACGCCGTTGGGTCGAAGAACCCGGTTCACCTCCGCCAGCGCACGGTCCAACGAGGCCGCATAGTGGAGGGATGCATTGCAAATGACCGCGTCGAACGTCCCGGCTAAGAAGGGAGGGCGCTCAAGCTCGCCCCAGACTCGGTCAAAGACGGACCCAGCTCGAAGATACACATCCGCGGCCCTCAGTCCGAGGGCATTGTCTTGGACGATGTCCACGGCAAACGCCTCATAGCCCCGACGCGCAAGGCGATCGGTGAGCCATCCGACGCCGCAACCAAGATCTAAGACACGGCGTGTAGGCAGAGCGCGAAAGAGATCGAAGAGCGCATCCATGCTTCTCGCTTTGACTCTCCACTTTCCTGATTGCCGGCCTGTGGTATCTCGATCCGGCAGATTCAGGAGGTACTGGGGTGACGCACTCCCCCATCCGTCTTTCTGCCAAACCCGGCTGTAATCCTCAGCCATTGCTCGGACAGCTTTCGCCCGTTCAGGGCTGACGAGCTGAGGAATTCCATCGATGACGGGGAACCGGAGCTTTTCGTCCGTGCACTCGAGTTCTACCGTTGGCCAAGAATTCGAGCTGACACCAGGGAGGGATAGGGCGCCCAAGCACTCAGGGCACGCGAGAATTGCGAGCGATGCTGGTCGCATTTGGTTGTCCATCTAGCCTGCTGACCCATAATCGTTATGCCCAATTTGGTATCGAGTCGTATCGATCCGGGTTGATCACCTTCGTCGAGTGAGTAGCCGGCTAGAGAGAGGCTAGATGTTCGGGCTAGCAAGGGATAATTGCTTCCTCGACCTCTAGGAGCCCACTTTGATACCAACAGGCGAATATCGGCCATGCTTAGTTCCGCTTTACGCGACCTACGAGGCCACTGCTCAGTTGCCGGTTTACTTGCGCCAGCTGGAGCCGCTCCGAGCTTGGCTACGCGGGCGCGTATTGGATGTCGCGTGCAACTTCGGCCGGCTCTCCACATTGAGTCCCGCCACAGTGAGCCTGGACGCTGAGCGGACATTTCTCCTCCGCGGCATCGAACTCGCCAAGATTCGACAACCGGTTCGGGGATCGGTGTCCAGGATGCCTTTCCGAACTGGTGCTTTCGACACCGTGATGGCAATCGGAGTTATCGAGCATGTCCCGCATCGACACGAGTCAATGTTCATAAGCGAGTTGACGCGTGTCACGAACCCGAACGGCCGTATCATCGTCTGCGTCATGCCCAAGATCTCTTTGTTTTCGTGGTACCACATTCGTGCATGGGACGAAGACCATCACCCATATTCCCCCCTTCGGCTTCGGTCCGAATTGCGCAAGTTCGGGTGGCGCCCAATCGCTTCACTCTCCTCAGGACTACTCGGAACGAGGAGGGCCCTGCCCAACACGATCTCATCATACGTCCCGTGGGCTGCTCTTGTGACTCACATATTTGCGAGGAGGCACGAAAACGGGAGTCAGGCTCAAGAGGCAAGTAATCGAAACGTAAAAGAAACGGACTCAGCGCAAGTGTAGCCGCTTTGCAAAAGAGGTCCATGTCTTCAAAGGTCCCCGACTATGGTAATTGGGAATCGGTTACCTCAAGGCCGTTCTATCAACGCCAGATACCCCTCATCGGAAGATGGGTTCGTGGGACGGTCCTAGACATCGGGTCTAACTATGGCCGCTTCTCAGCCCTCAACTCTTCGACCGTTAGCTTGGACATCGACAAGAGATGGCTTCTCCGCGGGATCGAGCTGGGAAATATTAAGAGGGCGGTCCTAGGTTCCGGTTTCGACCTATCCTTCAAGAGCGAGCGATTTGACACAGTCCTGGCGATCGGAGTCACAGAGCACGTCCCACCTAGCGCAATGGGTCGATTCCTCGACGAACTTACTCGGGTGACCAAACCCCAAGGTGTATTGGTGATACAGACGGCGTCGCCCTACGCCGTATTTTCCCTTTCGCGAATCCGGATATGGAGTGACTACTTGCATCCTTACTCTCCCTTCCGGCTAAGGAGAGAATTACGACAGAGAGGTTGGCGTCATGTGACATGGATCTCCTCGGGCCTCATTGGAGTAACGCCGGTCCTTCCGCAGACAGTAGAAGGGTTAGTGCCGTGGGCCGTGGGCATTACCCAAGTTCTCATCCGAAGAGGTGTGCTGCGAGCTGGCGAATACTTGGGCAGTTCCTTCAGGCAATCGCGGCCCTCTTGACGGCCAGATCTTGACCGATGCTATGGAGAATACCTCTGGGAATCGACGCTGCCTGCATCGCGAGGATGGGCTCCGAGGCAGCGATGACCATTTCTCCAAAGTTGTCCAGGTACAGCGTGTAATATTGCCCGTTCGTCTGGAAGTCCCGATAGACGTGCAGTGACTGCCCATCCGAGAGCATGAAATTGAGACCGGTAAACCCGCCGTACTCTTCGATGGCCTCATCCCGGACGCCACGAGTCGCTTTAGCCACGTCCTCGTGAGCCCGACCTTCGATGCGATTCAAGACAGATTCGAACAAGACCTGCGAGTCAATCTTGCCCTTTTCCTCGAGATCGTTCACGAGGGAACCGTTGTGCTGGAACGCCCACGTGACCCCGTCGCGCTGCTCAACGAACGGGTGCGAGTATTTCTGAGCCACCAGTCCGGACGCGCTGGCCCGCCGCAGATGGCCCATCACGATCAACGATTTGCCGGACGCACGTTCGATGTTGAGCTTCGCAATCTTCCACGCGGTTCCGTAATACTTGGACGCGTCCGCTGCGCAACCCGCATCTCGCATGTGCACGGTCAGCGTGCCATTCAGGAAACACGCGAGCCCCCAGCCGTCCTTGTGTCCCCGCTCATCCGGCGCCCCGATAGGACACATGCCCTGCGTCGCGAGGTCGGCGAACTCTTCAAACAGATCGTAGTACACGGGCCCCCGACTCACGACGCCGATCATGCGGCACATGCGCGCGGCCATCCGGACGGGTCTATATGAGTCTGGCGTCCACGGAGGCCTATCCTTCCTGAATGCCTTAGGCGCTTCTGCGAACGAACGGCAGCGGGTGGAGCTGTGCTCGGAGATCCCACCCGCCTCGGTCGATGAAGAGCGCGTATTTCGCGGAGACCTCGTCCGCCCGGAGAAGCGCGAGCGCGATCACCCAACCGGTCGTCGGAGACCAGGTGCCGCTCGTGACCTTTCCGACCTCTCTTGTCCCTTTCGAGACCTTGTCGCCGTGGATCGGAGGGATGTCGGCGTCGACCCGCAGGCCGAAGAGCTTGCGGCGCACCTGGCCCACATAGGTCCCGCGGGCGACCGTTTCCTGGCCGACATAGCACCCTTTCGTGAAGCTGAGGGCGAATTCCGGAGCGACCTCGAGGGCGCGATCTTCCGCCCCGAGGCGGGCTGGTCGATTCCGGCGACCTACGGCCCGGTCGATTTGGAGGTCCGTGCGGTCCGGGCGCGCGCCGGGATGATCGACTGGAGCGACCGCGCGAAGATCCGTCTCACGG
>WNGG01003824.1_pt1 | contig 20862 bp, 27 predicted proteins | sample 5400661 | NCBI WGS metagenome assembly WNGG01 (sample SAMN13153372, study PRJNA577476) | soil metagenome | isolation source: 100 cm soil or saprolite under Garry oak tree replicate 1 | place: USA:California | collected 2016-06-15
CGTCGCGCAAATGGTTGTTCGGGATGGTTTCGAATGGATATGACGCCGGCGGGACAAAAGGTGCCTTCGTTCGGGCGCTCGTAGCGCCGGTCCTCCACCCTGGACACTGCCTGCGGCGGCCTGTCGCCAGCACGGCAGCGGCATGCGGACGGGTCGCGGGGACAGGGCGACAAGGGGCTGCGTTTGTCAAGGCGGCGTCACGCACGCTGGGTGCCGTCAGCTATCCACCATGCCTCAGCTCCGCGCAGCCCCGTGGTCTTGGGCGGAAAATCCGTGCTATGAGAAATGTCACACCCGCTGCCGGCCGCGAGAGTCCTAGTACCAGCCGTGTCCTTCCCAGAAGGCCCATGCGTTGCACGGCGAGCCGTACCGCTCCTTGATGTAGCCCAGGCCCCACTTGATCTGGGTAGACGCGCTGGTCTGCCAGTCGGCCCCGTACGCGCCGCTGGCGTTGGCGGCATTGACCCGCCAGCCGCTTTCCCTGGTCCAGATGTTGTCCAGGCAGCCGAACTCCTGCTTGGCGTTGAACCCGAACGACGGCAGCATCTGGTACGCGATGGCCTGGGCCGTGCCCGGGCTGGGTATCGGCGCGAACACCGGGGTCACCGTTCCGGCCGGCGGCGCCGGCACCTTGGCGACCTTGGGCGAACCGACCAGCTTGAAGCTCTTGGTCGCCGCCGCCATCCGGATCAAGTGCTGACGCTGATGCTCGAGCTGCACGCCCTGACGGCTGGCGGGGATGGCAGTCAGCGCATCGGCGAGCGGATTGGTCCCGCCCTCGAACTCACCCATCACGTACTCCGCGCTGGCGGCGACGAAGATCGCCGAGACCACGGTGGTGAGCAAGAACGCACGAACGCTTCTGCGCGGCCGACGCCCGCCTGCCGCGCGCCTGCGGTGCTGTGACAATGCCGTCCTTCCGTGGGCCGAGCGCGCCGGGCGGGCCGCCGAGCGCGCAGGACCGCTGCGGCTGAGGCAGCGAGTCTTGCAGCGGTTTGGGCCGCCGACAGGGCCTGCCATTACGGGGCAGAACCGCCGAAACAAGGAGCCAACTCCGCTGCCGCACCACGTTGCCAGAAGTGACGGAGCCGACCAAGCGTTTCCGAAGAAAAAGTTGGGGTGTTGCGCGAGGAATATGTGTCGGCCAGGTCACGGATTGGCTATCAGTATCGTAACGATCACACAGCGTAGTCGTGACTCAGCTGTGACCACCGGTAGCTGGCGGTTGCCGAGCGCGGACGCCAGCCGACACGCCGGCACTACCCTGGAGTCATGGTTCGGGCTAGCGTTTCAGGCACGCCGAACCACGGCGAACGGACGTGATCATGAGCAACGAACCAGCGGCACGGGCGGATGGCCGACCAGCGGGGACGGCGCGCCGGACGTGGGCGCTCGGCATCGCCGACGCCGAGACCGTGCTCGCCGGAGCGCGCAGTGCGCTGTTCGTGATGACCGGCGTCCTCGTGGTGATCTGGGCGATCCAGGTGGCGAACGCGGCCGACAGTTACCACCTGACGTTGACGTACGGCATCAGGCCGCGCGACCTGACCAGCCTGCCCTATATCCTGACGGCCCCGTTCCTGCACTTCAGCTGGTACCACATCGAGGGCAACTCGGGACCGCTGTTCGTCTTCGGGTTCCTCGCCGCCTACCGAGGGCTCGGCAAGTTCGCCTCGGTCACCGCCATCGTGGTGCTCACCAGCGGGCTGGCCGCATGGTTCTTCGAGGCGCCGCACTCCGTCGGCGCCGGAGCCAGCGGAGTCGTGTTCGGCTACTTCGGCTACATCATCGTCCGCGGCCTGTTCGACCGGCACGCCATCGACGTCCTCATCGGGGCGGTGATGGCGCTGTGCTTCGCCTACCAGTTCGCCGTGCTGCTGCCGAAGCAGGGCATCGGCTGGCAGGCGCACGTGGGCGGGCTGGCCGGGGGCGTCCTGGCCGGCTGGCTGCTGCGGGACAGGCGAGCCTGGCGGGTGCGCAAGACGGCCCGGGTGAGCGCGGCGAGCGGGTCGGCGGGTACGGCCGCGCTGCCGGCCACGGGCACCCGGTCCAGCCTCCCCGCCCCAGCGACCGGCAGCCAGGCCGCCAAACAGGGCAGGGGCGGCGGCAAGGACCTGGCCATCGACCCGTCGAACCCGCGTGCCGAGCTGTACAAGCAACTCGACGACATGGGCCTGTAGCCGCCTGAAGCCCGGCAGTGCTGCAGGCCACGGCGCCGGCCCGGCCGGTAGGCTCGGCGCAGGAGGGACTGCCTGTGCCCGAGCCGACCGGTGCCGACCAAGCAGGCGGCGGGCTGACCGCGCCCGAACCCGCAAGCGGCAGGCCGGGCCGCACTGGACCAGGACTGCCCCGCCGCACCGAGCGCCTGCTGCTGCGGCCGTTCCGGCACGGCGATGAGGCTGACGTCCTTGCCTACCGCAGCCGCGAGGACGTGGTCAGGTACATGCACGCCGAGCCGCTGCCCGAGGACGCCGCCGAGGCGTTCATCGCCGAGCGGCTCGGCGCCACGCAGATCGCGGCAGACAACGACGGAATCATCCTCGCCGTTGAGCACGACGGCCGCGTGATCGGCGATGTCGTGATCAGGACCGGGCAGCTGGCCGACCGGCAGGCGGAGATCGGCTGGGCGTTCAACCCGGAGTATCACGGACGGGGGTTCGCCGCCGAGGCGGCGCGAGAGCTCCTCGTGCTTGCCTTCTGCGACCTGGGCATGCACCGGGCCTGGGCCCAGATCGATCCGCGGAACCGCGCGTCGGCCAGGCTCTGCGAACGGCTCGGCATGCGGAAGGAAGCTCATTTCGTCCAGGACATGTGGTTCAAGGGTGCGTGGGGCGACACCACGATCTACGCCCTGCTCGCCGCCGAGTGGCCCGACAGTTCCGGCGATCGGAGCATGAGCGAACGGCATCGCTGACCGCGATCAGCGGCGGCGGGCCGAGCCCTCTTCGCTAGAACGGCGCCGGAACGGTGCCGCGGACCTCGACCTGGTCCAGGTCGGCTGCGGGGATGGCGCGCGGGTCGGCTGACAGGACCGTCCGGCCCGCCGTCGCGTCGGTCGCTAGCCGAAAGGCCAGGTCGATCGGCAGCCTGGAGTGCTCGGGCGCGATGCCGGAAGTGGCGAAACCTGGCCGGTCCGAGCGCTCCCCGACCAGGCGCGCGAGGCCGACGAGCGGCTCGATCACCTCGATCGGGTAGTCGGTGCCGACCAGCAGCCTTACCCCCGCCGCCGCGAGCGCCGCCCCGGGTAGGCCAGCACCGCCCGGCCGGCCCCGAGCGCGACCGGCGCCTGCGCCGCGTCGGTCACCGGGAACGACGGCTGGAGACAGACGGCCACGCCCAGCGCCGCGATCCGGCCGGCGAGTGCTGCCGACAGCACGCTGCCATGCTCGATCCTGGGCATCGCGGCGGCGACCGCCCTGGGTCGTGCCCCCAGACCAGGTCGTAAGCGTCGAGCACGGTCTCGGCGGCCCGGTCGCCGATGGCGTGCGTCGCGATCCGCCAGCCGCGAGCGGCGAAGGGCTCGATTCTGCGCGCGAGCGTCGAGGCGTCCTGGAAGGGGATGCCGGCGCTGTCCTCGTCGGCGAATCCGCGGCACATCGCGCAGGTGCGCGGCACGAGCCAGCCGTCCGCGTAGAACTTGGTCCCCTCGAGCCTGACCGAGGGGCCGCCGTCATCTCTGCGGGGTCGAGCTCGGCCAGGCTGGCCCGCTCGGCGAGCCCGCTGGCCAGGTAGATCCGCAGCCGGACAGGAGGCGGCCGACGCCGCGAGATGCGGTCCAGAACGCCGAGATACCACCAGTTCCGCATGCCCATCTCGCTCACCTCGACCAGGCCAGCCTTCGCGGCGCAGGCCAACCCGCGATGCAGGCGTGCCGCCACCTCGTCGGCAGGCTCCGTGACCTCGGGCTCGGCTACGTCTATCGGAGTGAGGCCGTCGCGGAACACCTGCTCATGGAAGGCGCGGACGGTGGTGCCGTGCCAGGGAAACGGGATGCCCACCGAAGTCGCAAGCAGATGGGTGGGGTGATCGACGAATCCGGCGGTCCCGACGGCCGTGTCGCCGACGGCCGTGTCCCCAACGGCCGTGTCCCCAACGGCCGTGTCCCCGACGGCGGGCGTATCCGGCGGATTCATGGCCCCATCATGCCTGGAGCCGGCCGCCCGAGTTTGCCCTCGCCGCCATGGGGAAGCGGCAGGCACTGAAACCCAGTCGCGAGCCTAGTGAAGGAGCGACATGAGGATTGGTGCAGCACTCGTGCTGATCGCTGTGGGCGCGATACTCAGGTTTGCCCTCGTGACGGTCGTCAGTCATGGCGTTTACCTGCACACCATCGGTGACATCCTGATGGGAGTCGGTTTTCTCGGCCTGATCCTGTGGATCATCGTCTGGGCACCGTGGGCGCAGGGCCGCCGCACCGCGTACCGGCAGCCCACGGCGGAAGAGGACCGGCCGTATCCGCCAACCGCCCGCACGCCAGGAACATACACCCGCGACGAGGCCAGCTACGACCGCGACTACCCGCGTTAGGCCCTCGAGTCGTCCAGTCAGCGAGAGACTGACCATGCTTGTGCTCACCGACGACGATGTGAGCCGCGTTCCGGCAACGGTGGCGGTAGACGCGGCGCGGCAGGCACTGACCCAGCTAGGCCGCGGCGAGCTGGCCGCGCCCCCGCGGGCCCGATGTGAGCTCGGAGACCTGGACTACGTCTTCACCGCGGGCGCGCGATCGCGCCGCCCGGCACGGTGCGCTCTCGCGCCACCTCCAGCGCCGCCCTGGCCGGGTGTAGTTGTCGGCGTCGATGAAGGTGAGCACCAGGTCTTCCCCTTCCAGTCGGCCGCAGGTGGCCGCGATGCCCCCAGGCACGATCTCGATGTCCCGCCCGTCAAGATAGCGGCGGACGGCGGCCAGGTCGGTGAAGACGCAACCGGGATGGTCGTACATGTCCAGCGCACGACGGCGACGTCGTCGAGTTCCGGTTCAACGTCTGACCTGCTCGTCGAGGCCGACCTAGCCCCACGGTCGCCGGGGACCTCCGCCAGCCACGCCGGACCGCCCGGCACCGTCCGACTGCCACGCGCACGCGAGCTGAGCGGCCAACCCAGGCAGCCCGGACGTGCTGGCTCTGGCAGCGTAACCGGCACAAGGCGCTCTCATCTGACAAGTCCTTGGCCTGTCTTCCGTTCCTGGAACCAGCCCTTTCCTTCGGCAGCGATGCCTTCCAGCACATGCAGGGTGTTGGTCACGCTCGCCGCGTCGAGCGTGGCCTTGGAAAGCGAGTCAGCGTCCTCTCCTTGCTGGAAATCCTCGGGGTCGAGGTCCGTGACGATAACGCTGATCGGGTCCCCGTTAACCAGCGTTAGCTTGAACCTCTGCTGGATACGGGGCCCTTCCGATGCATGTGAGGCCAGCGAGACGTACGCGGAGGCGACTGCGTCGTAGCGATAGCTGATCCGCTCGAGGTGGCGGAGAGCTATTGCTACGACGCTGAGATCGGCCGTCATCTGGCGGACGCCGTCCGAGGTCAGCAGGAACACGACGAGTTTGTACCTGGAGTACCGCATCGGGCCGTTATGGGCCCGCGCGCCTCGCCTCAGCGCCCGGCTCTTCGAGGAAGGCGCGTGTGAGTACCTGGCTGCGTGCCAGCTTGTAGTGAAGCCGCCGGCCCTGCGCCCGCCGGTGATCAGGCACCCGGCCAGGAACTCCGGCAGGCACGGCACCGCGGCCGGGCCGTCCCCGAGCCGGGCGGACAGGACACCGACAGCCGCGCTGGAATCGCCGGCAGACTACATGACAGACTGGCCAGGCATAGGGGCCTCCTCGGACAGGGATGGTTCGCAGCACCTGACCTTGGTAGGAAACAAGTCAGCCTGCCTTGGTGCCAAACCCAGCGCCATCTTCCGCTCGACCTTGGGCCGGGTAGCCCGGTAGCCGGCTTTCCAGTCAGGGTCGCGCTGGCGGGCGCGAGCGCGGGTGAGCTGCTCCTCATACGGGCCGACGCTGACGGTCCGGCCGGTCTTCGCCGTGGTGCACTGGGCGGCGTCACGGCGGGCGCAGAGCCCGGGTCCGCGGCACCGTCAAGGTGACCGCCGACTTCGCCCTGCTCGCCACCGCCGTCAACCTCGCCCGCCTCGGCGTCCTCCGCCAGCCACAACGGGCTGTGGGTGGCGAACGCTAGCTGACACCAGGAACCACCCGGCCGGACGCGGCCCGGGCGCGGCCACCGGGCCCACCAGCGCCCACCGGGATCGCCGCCAGACCGCGGGCCACGCCCGTGCCGGGCCAGTCACCGGCGACCTGGCGGACGGCCACGCCACATCCACGCGGGCAGACCGGCCGCCCTGGCCGGGCGGCGGCTGGACCATGCAGCCGATGTCCGCCCCGGCCTTCTCCAACTGGTCCAGAAGTTCCCCGGCACCGTAGGCGGCATTCGCCGAACACGGCCAGCGGCTCGCCGCCGGATTCAGGTACAACCCCGCGACATCGCAGACCTTCTCCGCGAACAGCGGATCGGACGAGAGCTTGAAGGTATCGGCCAGGTGTGGTCTGCACGGCGGCCGGACCGAGCCGGGTAGCTCCATGCCGGTTGTTCGGCCCGCCGCGAGCGCACCAGCCCCGTGCGCTGGCCGGGGAGGTGGTTAGCCGGTGATCACCAGGTCATCGAGGACACCGGTGACGCCGACGCCCATCCACGCTGCTTCGATCGCGGCGTCATGCTCGGCCCAGGTGCGGACGTGACCCGCGAGCGTGATGGTGCCGTCGCTGGCGTCCACCGCGACGTCGCTGTCGTCTTCGATGAGGGCGTACCGGTCCAGGGCACCCTGCACCAGCATGGTCACATCGGCCACCTCGACGTCGCTGAAGATCTCGATGTCGTTGGTGATGTTGCGCACGCCGGTCAGCCCGGCGATGGTCTGCTCGGCGTTGGCGCGCTGGAAGCCGTAGCCCACTGTGCCGGTCAGCCAGACGTTGCCGTCGCTGGCGCTGGCCTCCACGCCACTGGGCACGGTGACATTCAGCGCGAGCGCGTTGTTGGCGGCCGTGGCGAGCATCGGGTCGTCGCGGTAGTCGCTGGCCGACAGGACGACCATCAGGTGGTTGTGCACGCTGGTCACGCCCTGGACCCGCCGGGCAGCCGCAGCAGCCTCCTGGTACTGCGGGTAGCTGGGCACGGTGCCGTTGAGCGCGACGTCTCCGTTCATGTTCTTCACGGTGATGTTTGACTCGTCCACGAGCGGGTCGAAGCCTAGCTCCGCCTTGACCGCCTCGCGGATGTCCTTGTTCGTTCCCATGACCTGTCCCCCCTCTTCTGCCACTGGCGGCTGCCGCCGCACCCGTCCTTGTACCCGGGGCGCGAGGCAGGTAGTCCCGCCGGCAGTGACGCGGTGCCCGTCGCACCGACGTGGTGCGCTGCGCGCCAGCCATTTCCGAGCGGGGCTGCGGCGACCTGCTGGAGTCAGCCATGCCTGGCGCGGGCGAGCGTTCTGGTTCCACCTGACTTGTCGTTCCATGAGCGGACTGCGGCTTAGGCCGGAGGTTGCAGCTGGCCGTGCCCAGTTAGCCGCATCCTCCGGCCAGCGCTGGTGGGTCAGCCTCCGTTCGCTCGATAGCTCCCGTGCCGGAACTCGTCGGCAAGCGCGGGATGGGACGGATGCCAACCGAGCCCGGCTCGAGCTTTGGCCGCGTCGGTGCCCTGGTCGAGCAGAAGGACTTCGGCGAAATAGTCGCCCAGGCGTGCCCGCGCCTCATCGTCGGAGCCGGCGACCGCTCCCGGCGCGCGGGCTGCGACGGCGGCCGCCTCCGTTAGTTCGGCAACGGTCGGGTTCGATCCGTCACCGATGATGTAGCGGCCACGGGCCGACTCGTCTTCCAGGGCGCGCCGGAAGAAGTCGGCTAGGTCCGCGACATGCACTGTGGACCAGTGCTGCTGTCCGGTGCCGAGCATGATCAGGTTGCCGGCGTCATCGCGGGGAGAGCCGAGAAGCAGCCCTGGAATCCCTCCTCCGCCGTCCCCGTAGGCGAGGCTGGAGACGATCACGACTCCACGCATGCCTACCGCGTCGAGCACCCGGCGTTCGATCGGCTCCCTCCATGCAACCATCGCGGGTGCCTTCATGGGAGACTCCTCAGTGATGTCGGGATTGTCCCCGTAGATCCAGTCGCCGCTGATGTGGAGATAGGGCTTGCCGGTGCCCACGAAGGCGTCGGTCGCCGCGTCGACCACTGCGGAGTCGAGGTTCGCGCTGGTGGCGTCCCCGGGACTGGCGGTGTGAATGGCGCCGTCTGCGCTGCTGAACTTGCTCGTGACCGCCGGCCGGTCGTAGAGGTCGACCGCCGCCGGCGTGGCGCCGATGGCGGCGACGCGGTCCGCCTGGGCGTCGTCGCGGACGAACGCCGTCACCTCGTGGCCGTGCTCTTGCAATTCGGTTAGTATGTGCGATCCGATGAAACCGGTAGAACCAGTGAGCGTCACGTTCATAATCCGACATCCTCCTGTCCTGATCGTCAGAGCAGCGCGTCGGCTGCGGCAAGGTCGTCGAGCCAGCGTCGCAGCGACCCCCAGCGCTGCTCGGTCTTGAGTTGCTATGCCATCGAGGCCAGCAGTCCGCGCGCTTCTGCGTCGAGTTCGATGTTCTCGATGGCCATGTTCTCCTCGAGGTGGCGCACCGAGGACGTGCCGGGAATCAGCAGCACGTTAGGCCGCAGGCTGAGAAGCCACGCCAAGGCCACCTGGGCTGGCGTGTGACCAAGGCGAGCCGCGGTAGCGATGACCCGCGGGTCGCCAAGGACGGGATTGCCCTGGGCGAAGGCCGAGCCGAGCGGGAAGAACGGCACGAAGGCAATGCCGCGCGCACAGCACTCCTCGAGCACGGGCATGGAGGCCCGGTCCGCGAGGTTAATCGGATTCTGCACGCAGGCGATGCCTGTCACGGAAAGCGCGTGCAGCAGGCGGTCGCGGGTGACATTGCTGAGGCCGACGCCGCCGATCAGCCCGTCGTCGCGCGCTTTCACCATGGCGGCGAGCTGGTCTTCGAACCGCCGGTCAGGCTCGGCGTCGTCCATCAGGCGCAAGTTAACCGCAGCGAGATGGCCGACTGCCAGGCTGCGCAGGTTGTCCTCGATTCCCTGCCTGAGCTGGGCCGGCTGGTCGTACCGCAGCACTCCGCCCGACTCGTCCCGGCGCGCGCCAACCTTGCTGACCAGGGCGAGACCCTACGGATGGTGGCCATTGATACGGATGCTGGTGTCCATGCAGCCATACTCGATCCCTGGCAGGAGAACCTGCATCGCCCGGATCGGGTGAGCCCGGTCCTAGCGATTGATCCCCGCCGACAGCAGCCCTAGCTCTCTCGCGCGCGCAGCGCGGCAAAACCAGCTGCCCTACCTGAAGCTGCTGCCGACGCTGCAGGATATCTCGGCGCAATGTACCCCTGGCAGAGCGGTCCTGGGCCAATTGCTCTCGCGGGCGGTCACAAGCGAATATCTGTCCTGCCCGAGCAAGGATGCCGCGCCGCTGCAGGAATGGGCTGCAGCTTGTCGTAGCTGCGGATCAACTGGGGACTTGCGGGCTGCCAGGACACCGCTAAGGGCATCCCCGCCGCCTGCCCTTCTTGTTGTGACATATCCGCTACCTTCGCCGCGCCACCCCGTCATCGGAAAGAGATGCCGAGCTCGCCGCAGAACGCCCTCCGGGGAGGTTGCGGCGGCGGGCCGGGCACGGGAGCCCGTGCATGTCCGGGAGATGCTCGCCATCAAGACCGCTACCGGGCGGGCTTATCGAGCAGCCGGTTGTGCAGTTCGGTGGTGAGGGTGTGGATCTCGCGGGTCAGCTGGGTGTTGGTCTTGAGCTCCAGCTCCTGTTCGGTGAAGTCGTGATCGGCCTTGGCCTGCTGGAAGGCCGCCTGCCGGTTCTGGCCGATCATGACGAACGTGGACAGGAAGATCGCTTCCAGCGACACGATCAGCGTCAGCGTCGGCCACGGCTTGGACTCGATGAACAGCATCCAGATGGTGAACAGCGCGATGTGGATGTAGACGAAGTTCATCGACCCGGCGAAGGCGGTGATCCGGTCAGCGATCCGCAGCTGAACGTCCTGGGCCCGTTGCGCCTGTTGCTCAACGACAACCGGGTGGTGCCGGATTGTGTCCTGCAGCTTGGCTTGCATGTCTTTCAGCCTGGCCGCCTGCCCGCCGGTTCCAGCTGCGTGCGGCTCTGGCTCGGCCTGTGGACGGTCTGGTCCCTCTGCGCCTCGGTCGGGTTTGCCCATCGTGGTGCCTTTCGCAGGTATTACGGCCGACCGTGCGATGAGGCCCTCGGCCGGGCCGGCGTGATCGTGACAGCCCGTAGCAGCCGTCCGAGATCATTGTCCATTACGGCTACCGCGCGGCGGCTTCCCCGCCCGGGCCGGCTCAGGCCGCCTCGTCCATCGCCGAGTGCGGGTTTCCCGGTCCGGCGCCGCCGCCCAGCACGATCTGGACGCCGGGCAGAACCAGCGAGGTGGACGCCGAGGGCAGACGCGTAACGGCCAACACCGAGCGCGTCGCCAACCCGTTCATAACCAAGACGGTGTGGGCGACGCTTCTCGCTATGGCCGTCGGCACCACCCTGTCGTACCCGTTCCTGCCCCACCTCACGATCATCGACACCCTGGCCATCGGCGTGCCTTCCTTCTTTCCTGGCGCTCGCGCCGAACCCGCGGCGCTACCTGCCGGGGTTCGTCGGCTGGGTGCTGCGCTTCGCCATCCCCGCCGGCAACATCGTGGCCGCCGCAACATTTGCGGCGTACGCCTTGGCCCGGGCCAGCGGCCTTCCGCTGGTGCAACAGCGCACGGCCGCGACCCTGGTCACCCAAGATCATGCTGGTAGGCGCTGCGCTCGCCGGGTTCGTGTTGCTGTTCCTGGCACGCGCGGGTGCGCGGCTTCTACGCACTCGAACTTCCTCGCGGCGAGCTCGGGATCACGCTGCTCATCGCTGCACTGGCAGCCGCTGCCCTCGTGGGCTTCTGGGTCACCTCCCGCCGGATTGGCCGCCACCCGCCTGACGTGGGAGGCAAACTCTGACAAAGGTCTATCCGGGCGCCGACGCTGCGGGACCGCTCAGCCCACGGCGCCGGCATTAGCGCTGGCCTCGAAGGTCAGCTCGACCACATACCAGGTGGCCGGGATGCAGCTGTCCGTTCCGGCGATCCAGCCGGTGATCGGTGGCGCGCCAGCCGGGAGCCATGACACCGCGACGATGGCGTGCGGCATACGCGGGCCGGGGGTTACAGTGTGACCAGCCACGGTTCACAAAGAGAGGGAACGTTGCCGCCTGGTGGATCAAAGCCTGTCGAGCCGGAACCGGGCGCGGCGGCGGCTGAGCACCTCCAGAACGCAGGCGGAGGGCAGGCGGGCGTCGGCCGGCGAACTCCGGTTGCGGCGAAAGCCGCATCCCTCGATGCGGCGCGCTCGCATCCGCTGACCCGGAGCACCGTCCTCAAGAGGGCCCTGGTTGTTGCTGCGGCTGGGGTGGCTATGTACCTGGTGCTGCCGGGCCTGACGGAGGTGCTGGCTTCGTGGCCACGCTTGTCAACGCTGGAGCCGGCCTGGTCGGCCGCCGCTGTGGCGGCGGAGATAGCCTCCTTCACTTGTTACTTCGCCCTGCAGCGGCTGGCCTTGCAGACCCGGAGTTGGTTTGCGGTAGTCACCGCGGGGCTGGCCGGCAACTCGATCAGCGGCATCCTGCCCGGCGGCAGCGCAGCCGGCGCCGCCGTCCAGTTCCAGATGCTTACCACCGCCGGGTTCGACCCCGACACCGCGGTGGCCGGGCTCACCGCCTTCTCGCTGCTAAACGCAGGCGCACTGCTGGGGCTGCCGATCCTCGCCCTGCCCGCCATGCTGGCCGGCGCGCCGGCCAGCCCCGGGCTCGTCCATGCCGCCTTCGTCGGGATCGCCGGGTTCTGCCTTGTTGCCATCTTCGGCGCCATCATCCTGCACACCGACCGGCCGCTGGCCGCAGCCGGCCTTGCCGCCGAGCGCCTGGCAAACTGGATCACTCGCGGCCGCCGCCCGCCGCTGACCGGCCTGGACACGCGCCTGCTGACCGACCGCGACACCATCAAGTCGGTCCTAGACAAAAACTGGTGGCAGGCGGTCGTGCTGACTACCGGCCGGCTCGGCTTTGACTTCTGCTGCCTGCTGGCGGCCCTGCGCGCCACCGGCACCCATCCCCGGCCCTCCCTGGTGCTGTTGGCCTACGCCGCAGCCAACATCATCGCGCTGGTCCCGATCACCCCGGGCGGGCTCGGCCTCGTCGAAGCCAGCCTGGGCGGCCTGCTGATCCTGGCCGGCGTCCACGGCAGCGACGCCTTCCTGGCCACCCTCGCCTACCGGCTCGCCTCCTACTGGCTCCCCCTGTCCGCCGGCCTGCCGGCCTACCTGCTCTTCCGCCACCGCTACCGCCACGCAGCCCCCCGCCCGGCCAGGACACACCCATAGCCCGGGGACCGGCCGCGGCCCCAGAGGCAGCGGCACGCGCACGATCGGTCAGGCCCTACTATGGCGGTGCGCGGGTCAGCGCAACCGCCCTTACCAGGACATCCGCCGTCAGCGGAGGCGCGGGGCCTCGGTGAGCGGCCAGGGCCCGATAGCAGTCTGGAACGGCAGCCCTTGGGCTTTCCGTGAGCCACGCGACGGTAAGGAACCGATGAGCTGGCACGTCGTAAAAGCCAAGCTGCACCCAGCCGGCAGGCGGTTCGAGAGCCAGCCCATCGGACCTCTGGACACTACGGCCACAACCGCAGCTCCTGCACCCGATCCTGCAATAAGGCGGCTCGGCGTGCGTTCTCTCGAACTTCTCGACCACTCAGTCTCATGCGGTCTGTCGAAGGAGCCTGATGCCGGTCGCCGACTCGGCGGGGGCGCAACCGATGTAGGGCCGCTGCCGGGCGAGTCCGCGGGCCGTCCGCACCTGGTGTCGGCCTGACATGGCGCCGTTCGTGCACCGCACTGCTCATGTCCCTTTCCGGCTGCGAGGATGGCAGGCATGGAAGCCACACGACTGGAGAAGGTCCGCTCGTGTCGCGGGTTCTTCGCGGCGCTCGACCAGAGCGGCGGCAGCACCCCCAAGGCGCTGGCCGAGTACGGCATCGACGAGAGCCGGTACGCCTCCGAGGAGGAGATGTTCGATCTTGTCCACGCGATGCGGACACGGGTGATCACGGACCCGGCGTTCGACGGCTCGCGCATCCTGGGGGCGATCTTGTTCGAGCAGACCATGGAGCGGGACATGCAGGGCGTCCCGACGGCGCGGTACCTGTGGACCGAGAAGCAGGTCGTCCCCTTCCTGAAGGTGGACAAGGGGCTCGCCGCCGAGCAGAACGGGGTGCAACTGATGAAGCCGATCGACACGCTCGACGAGTTGCTTGAGCGGGCGAACCGGCACCAGATCTTCGGCACGAAGATGCGGTCAGTGATCAACGATGCCGACAAGCACGGGGTGGCTGCGATCGCCGATCAGCAGTTCGAGTACGCTGCGCGGATCTCAGCCGCCGGGCTCGTCCCCATCATGGAGCCCGAGGTCAGTATCGGCAGCCCGCACAAGGATGAAGCGGAGACCCGGCTCCGGGACGCGTTGCAGGCGCGCATCGAGGCGCTGCCCGACGATGCCGCCGTCATGTTGAAACTGACCATCCCGACCCAGCCGGGTCGCTATGCCGGCCTCGCCGCCGACCCGCGGGTCCTCCGGGTGCTCGCCCTGTCCGGCGGCTACAGCCGCGACGAGGCGTGTGCGTTGCTGGCCAGGGACCCGAGCATGATCGCGAGTTTCTCCCGGGCGCTGCTCGAGGACCTATCCGACCAGCAGAGCGACGAGCAGTTCCGCGCGCAGTTGGACGCCTCGATCAGGCAGATCTTCGCCGCCTCCGTGGACAAGGTGCCGACCGGCGGCTGAGCAGTTTCCCGTTTCCGGCCGTGGTCAGCCGGTGACGGCGAGGTCGTCGCGCACGTAGTAAACGCCGCTGGCCATCCAGGCAGCATCGACGACCGCGTCGTGCTCTGCCCAGGTGCGGACGTGACCGGTGAGCGTCACCGTGTTCCCGGTGGCCTCCACCGCGACATCGCTGTCGTCTGGAAGCAGCGCGTACCGGCCCAGCGCGTCCTGAACGAGGATGTCGACGTCGATGGGGTCGGCGTAGTAGCCGATCTCGATTTCATCCTTGACGTTGCGGACACCGGTCAGCCCGGCGACCGCCAGTTCGGCGGCGGAGCGCCGCGCGCCGTAGGTCACGGTACCGGTCAGCGTGAGGTTGCCGTCGCGAGCAGCGGCCTCAATGCCGTCCGGTACCGTGACATTCAGCGTCAGCGCGTTGTTCGCCGCGGTGGTCAACATTGCGTCATCGCGGTAGTCACCAGGCGGCAGCACGACTTCCAGGTGATTGTGCACGTCCTTCACCCCGGCGACGCGCTGCGCGGCGGCGGCCGCCTCGAGGTACTGCGGGTAGCTGGGCACGGTGCCATTGAGTGCCACCTCCCCGTTCATGTTCATAACGGTGATAGCAGTGGCGTCGACCAGCGGGTCGAAGGCCAGTTCTGCCTCTACCGCCTCGCGGATGTCCTTGGTCTTGCCCATGTGCGTGAACCCTTCCATGACTGGCGAGACGGCCGATCTGCCGCCCACGAGTCAGTCCACCCGGCGGTCTCGTACCGGTAAAGGCGATGGTGGCTCTCGTAACATTGGTCCGCGCTATAGCTCAGCTCGCAGTCACACACCGATGCGTCAGCGCCCGGTGGCCGGCGCGGCCGGCAGCCGGACGACCACGCAAGCGGAGACCTAACCTTTCGAGGGCTATAGCGCAGGGCAATAGCAGGACAGGTGCCATCGCCTTTCCAACCCGGCGCGGCGCGCGGTCCACTGGAAGCCAGCCGGGGACTGACCGCATGACCGGGCAAAGGAGGCACCTGCCATGAGTGCCAGAGAATCATGGACCAAACGCCGGGCTCAGCGCGACGACCGCGGGGAAGCCACGCCCAGCAGAGCTCTAACCCTGACCGGGCCGATGAATGCCGTGGACCGCTGCGATCGCTGTGGCGCTCAGGCGTACGTTCGGGTCTTCCTCCACGGCCCCCAGGAACTCCTGTTCTGCGCGCATCACTACAGACAGCACGCGCCCGCGCTGGCCAAGATCGCCGTTGGCATCCAGGACGAAAGCGGCCGCCTCGCGCGACGTGAATGGCCCGGCTGACGAAGCTGTGGGCAACGCCAGAGTCTCTTGGCGAAACGGCATGAGGTGATAGTCATGAGAGGTTCAGCGTGCCGAGCGGGCCGCCTGCTGCGGCGCCTGGGACGGCTGCTTCTCGGCCGGAACGCGCTGCGGCGGCCTTCTGACCGTATCGAGGGGGCCGTCATGGTGTTGTTGTCCGCGGCCTTCCTCACCGCCTGCGTCGCGGCGCCGTTCCTCGCTGGGCACCTCTACCAGTCCCAGCACGCGGCGGCGGCACACTTGCGGCCGGCTGTCGCGGTACTTTCCCAGCCCGGGCCGGTTGCCCGCGGCCAGGCGGCCGCGGCGCAGGCCAGGTGGCGCCTGCCTAACGGCACCGAACGATCCGGCACCCTGACCACTGTGACCGTCCCCGCCATCTACTATGCGCCCGCCGGAACCCCCGTCCGGGTGTGGCTGGACCGCTCTGGAGAGCCAGTGGCCCCCCCGCCCAGCCCGGGCGACATGATCTTCAGCGCGCTGTTTGCCGGAATCACCGCCACGGCATGTTCCGCCGTCGCGTTGATCCTTTGCTACCTCTTGTGCCGCATGGTTCTTGACCGGCATCGTCTCGCCAGGTGGGAGTCGGCCTGGGCCGCCTTCGGCCCACGGTGGACCAGCCGCCGGTGAACCCGGGCAGGTCGATCACCTGCCCGGCGACCGCCACCCCAAGCCGGCTATGGTCCTCGCGCGCTGGTGTGACCGCAGAAGACGTGGACCGGTTGTGGCAGGGTTTCCTGCGCCGCTTTGACCTGGAACACACCTTCCGCCTGTTCAAGCAGGTCCTCGGCTGGACCGCCCCCAAGATCCGTGACCCGGCCGCCGCTGACCGGTGGACCTGGGTCGTCATCGCCTGCCACGCCCAGCTCCGTCTCGCCCGGCCGCTGGCCACCGACCTGCGCCGCCCCTGGGAAAGACCCTGCCCGCCGGGCCGGCTCACCCCCGCCCGGGTCCGCCGCGGATTTCGCTGCCTGCGCGCGACGACCACCTGCCCGGCCGGTGCGCCAAAACCCGGCAAGCCCGGCCCCGGCCGGCCGCCCGGGTCGAAGAACCGCCGCCCTGCGACCCGCCACGGCGTCGGCAAGACCAGCAAGAAGGCCTGAAAGACGCCCGCCAGGAAACGACACCGTCAAGCGCATACGAAGAACGCGGGTTAAACACCAAGCTGAACGGCGGTCGTTCTGCTCCGGCGCTGACGCTCCCGCTCCCAACTGCTCGGCCGGCCGGGGCCGCTAAACCGCATCGGGCAGCAACGCTGGGCTCTGCCTATAGCGTCGGCCTATGTTACGACAGCCACCGTCGCCTTTACCGCCGTGAGCTAACAGGGTGGACTGGACGCGGGCAGGCGTACATGTCACAACAGGAGGGCTGGAGGCTCCGGTGATGCGACCAGGCTGGTTGACTTTTTCCGCTGTGGTGCTGATCACCGCGGGAATCATGCGGGTGCTCGATGCGATTTGGGCCCTCAGATACCACGGCGCTCTCCCGAACAGTCTGAAGGATGCGACGTTGGGGCACAGCCTCACAACCTACGGATGGTTGTGGCTGATCACCGGCACGATCTTGGCGATCTTCTTGATGCCGTACTACCCGGTCTACATCGCTATTGCGATCATGGTGATCTACGGGCTATCGGCCCATTTTGGCCAAGAAGCCACATGAAAGACGAGCCCACCAGATACCAGCCCGTTATGCCCGGCAGCCCGGACCACACTGACCAGAGCATGCCCGCCGAGGTATCCGTTGGCGGGGCGGCCGGGGCAGATACCCGACGGGAGCGTCTGCGGGCGGCGGCGGCCGCCCGTGGCGTCCCGCTGGCCACGATCCTCACTGCTGTCGCCGTGGTGGCTCTCACCTACCTCGCGGGCAAGCTCATTTACCGGCTGCGGGACGTCATTCTTCTGATGATGGTCGCGGGGTTCGTCGCCTTGATCCTCAACCCGCTGGTGCTCTACCTGCAGCGCACGGCCCGATCGGCCACCTGGTGCGCCGCTTGCACCTGGCGGCCTGGGCGCAACGCAACGCCCCGAAACTGCGCAGCCTCGGCGCTGGCCTGGCCAAGCCGGCGCTCACCGTCGGCAAGGGCGCGGCGTCGCTGGTGGTGACTCTGGGGACCATCGCCGTGCTGGTCCTGCTGCTGCTGCTTGAGGGCCCCAAGATGCGCCGGGGGCTGCTGGGGCTGATGCGCCCAGAGCGCGCCAGGCGCTATGCCCGGGTCGCGCATGAGATCAACCTGTCGGTGACCGGCTACATGGTGGGAAACCTCCTGACCTCAGTGATCGCCGGCGTCGTCGTCTTCTTCACACTCCTCGTCCTCGGGATTCCCTTCCCGCTGCTGTGGGCGATATGGGTGGCCCTGGTGGACTTCCTGCCCATGGTCGGCGGCGCGCTCGCCGGCATCCCCACCGTCTTGTTCGCCCTCGGCCATTCGCTGACCGCCGGCATCGTCACCGCCGCCGTGTTCATCGCCTACCAGCAGATCGAGAACCATGTGCTGAACCCGGTGATCATGAGCCGCACGGTGAACGTCAACCCGCTGCTCGTGCTGGTGTCCGTCCTGGTCGGGACGTCGGTCGGCAGCTGGCTCGGCGGTTTCTTCGGCAGCTTCGTGGCAGCACTGCTTTCCATCCCGGCCGCCGGCGCCCTGCAGATAATCGCCAAGGAACTGTGGCAGGCCACCGGCCCAGGGGGGCCACTAGACGACGAACCAACGGCCACCAGCCAGCATCCGACGCCAGCAACGAACGAGCCTCCAAGAGGCACCGGCGGCTGCGCGGTTACCAGCAGGAGGCCGCCCATAACGGGCTGAAAGCGCCATCATAACGATGAGTTCTCAGCACGCCCTGGGGTGGACCAGATGACCCGCCCCCATCGGCGGAGGGCAGCGCCGCTACTCGTCTTCCGGACCGGCCAGGTCGTTCAGCGCGGAGAGTGACGGCGCGAAGTAGCATGCGCCGCTCACCGGGCGCGAGAAGTCGGTCAAGTGATCGTGCACGCCGTCCTCCGTGGCGCCGAACATCCGTACCAGCATGCGGTCGTACCGCGGCCGGTCAGCGCTGAAGGCGACAAAGTACAGGCCGTGTTCGGTGACGGTGCCGCAGGGAACACTGCGGCGGTAGATCGGCAGCTCCTGGCCGTCCTGGTGGATCTGGACCCGGGCGAGGTGGGCGGTGGACGGCAGTGCCGTACCGGTGAGTTCGATGTTGCCAGCCTTGGTGCGCCCGACGACCCGTTCCTGCTCCGGTATGGAATTGGTGTGGAAGGCCGTCAGGTTGTGGGTTCGCGGTGCCATCGACGAACCCGCTGAGATCATGGCCGTCTCGGTAGGTGAACGCTGCCTGTTCGGCCCCGACATGGGCGACCTCATCGACCGCCGCGGCGGCGGCCAGTCCGGCAATGGCCACGGCGATCTCTTGGAAGTGCTCTCGACCTCCGGGGTGGCCCCACGGGGGCCGGCATTGATTGGGGTTCGGCGACGGCGTGCTCGATGCAGATCCGCTGGGAGGACTGCTGGTGGCATTGCTGTCTGGGATCAGCCGGTGATGGAGAGGTCGTCGCGGACGTGGTGCACTCCGAAGGCCATCCACGCGGCGCTGACGACCGCGTCGTGCTCAGCCCAGGTGCGGACGTGACCGGTGAGCGGGCCTTTCCAGCAGCCGGTTGTGCAGTTCGGTGGTGAGGGTGTGGATCTCCCGGGTCAGCTGAGTGTTGGTCTTGAGCTCCAGCTCCTGTTCGGTGAAGTCGTGATCGGCCTTGGCCTGCTGGAAGGCACCCTGCCGGTTCTGGCCGATCATGACGAACGTGGACAGGAAGATCGCTTCCAGTGACACGATCAGCGTCAGCGTCGGCCACGGCTTGGACTCGATGAACAGCATCCAGATGGCGAACAGCGCGACGTGAATGTAGACGAAGTTCATCGACCCCGCGAAGGCGGTGATCCAGTCTGCGATCCGCAGCTGGAGGTCAGCGGCCCGTTGCGCCTGCTGCGCCAGGACCACGGGATGGCGGCGGATTGGCTCCGCCGCCGCCGCGTACCTGTCCTGGCCGGGCTGGGCCGCCCCGCCGCCCGTGCCGGCGGCAGGCCGAGTCTGCTTCGGCGGCCACGGCTGGGCGTGTGCACCGCCCGGGGGTTCCGCGCTCAGGTCAGGCTTGGCCATCGTGGTGCCTTTCGTTCTTCATGTGTCCGGGGGCCTTGTGGTGCGTGCGCCTGCCAGGCCGGGCCAGGGCTTGGCAGGCGCTCAGCGGGCATCCGTCAGGTGGGCTGCAGGCGTCCGCGCCCCGTCCCGGCTCAGGCGGCGTCGCGCAGGACCGAGTGCAGGGTCCGCCCGGTCTGGCGCATTTGGACGCCCAGCATGATCTCCGACAGCCCGTAGACCATGCTGAACAGTCCGAACAGCAGCGCGAGGGTGACCGCGCCGATGTCAGGACGGGAACTGAGCACGACGCCCAACACGATCGACACCAGCCCAGTCAAGATGAACATCGCCCGGGTGCCCGCGGTCTCCCCGCTGCCGAAGGCGGCGAAAATCTCGGCGAAGCCAGCCACGAACGCCCAGATCGCCACGACCAGCACCAGCACCAGGGTGGTGGGCCCGGGCCAGACCAGGGCGACCACACCGGCCGCCAGGTAGATCAGCCCAAGCAGCAGGTGGCCGAAGACCGGCCCGGCTGTCTCACTGCTGAACGCCCGCATGGTCTGAAGGCCCGCGCCGATGAACGCGTAGATCGCGAACAAGATGACCAGCGCGAGAACCGTCACGCCCGGCCAGGCGATGGCGATGATGCCGACGATGATGCCGAGAACGCCAAGTAGGATCAATGAGGTGGAGGTTGACTTGAACATGACAGGTATTCCTCTCTTTCGGCTGTGTCGCGCCGTGCCGTTTTGGACGTCGCGGTGGGTCAGCCGGTGACGTATAGGTCGTCTTGGACCTCGAAGACGCCGCTGGCCATCCAGGTGGCGCCGATCACCGCGTCGTGCTCGGCCCAGGTGCGGACGTGCCCGGCCAGCGTCACGGTGTTCCCGCGGGTGTCCACCGCGACGTCGCTGTCATCTGGGATCAGCGCGTACCGGTCCAGTGCGTCCTGGACGAGCAGGGTGACGTCGAACGGGTCCGCGTCGTAGGCGATCTCGATGTCGTCCTTGATGTTGCGCACGCCGGTCAGCCCGGCGACAGCCGATTCGGCCGCGGTGCGCTGCGGGCCGTATTTCACGGCGCCGGTCAGCGTCAGGTTGCCGTCGCCGGCGGTCGCCTCGACCCCGGCCGGCACCGTGACATTCAGTGTCAGCGCGTTGTTCGCCGCGGTGGTCAGCATCGCGTCATCGCGGTAGTCCCCCGGCGGCAGCACGACCTCCAGGTGATTGTGTACCTCCGTCACGCCCGCGACGCGCTGCGCGGCGGCGGCTGCCTCCAGGTGCTGCGGGTAGCTCGGCACGGTGCCATTGAGCGCAACCTGCCCGTTCATGTTTTTGACGGTGATACCTGTTGCGTCGACGAGCGGGTCGAAGCTGAGTTCTGCCTCGACTGCCTCGCGGATATCCTTGGTCTTTCCCACTTTCCTCTCCTTTTCCCGTGGTGGAGGAGGCGGCGGATTTGCCGCTCATCTGCCAGTCCACCCGGTAACCC
>WNGG01002478.1_pt1 | contig 20856 bp, 21 predicted proteins | sample 5400661 | NCBI WGS metagenome assembly WNGG01 (sample SAMN13153372, study PRJNA577476) | soil metagenome | isolation source: 100 cm soil or saprolite under Garry oak tree replicate 1 | place: USA:California | collected 2016-06-15
TCGCCGAGCCGGCGCGGCAGCAGCAGCTGCGCCTTGATGCGCAAGAGGCGCGCGGCCATTTCGAGATAATCGGCGGCCTGGTTGAGTCCGAGCTCGTTGATCACTGAGAGGAACTGGTCGGCGATCTTGGCGATTGGCAGATCGGTGATGTCGACTTCGTCTTCGCGGATGAGATGCAGCAGCAAGTCGAGCGGACCGGAGAACTTCTCCAGCTCGACGACGAAACCGCTGTTGCCCGGATCGCGGAGAATCGGATGGCTCATGAGGACGGTAAGCCGCCGGGCAGTGCGACGGGGATCACCAGCCCGAGAGCAAGCCGCATGAGCTGCACAGCGGGCCAGAGAAAGAACTGGACCACCCCTGGCAACAGATAGCTGACTACGAAGATGGGGAGAAAGCCAAAACGCTGAAGTTGTCGATACTGCATCCCGGCACCTGGCGGCAATATGTGATAAAACACGTGGCTGCCGTCGAGAGGGGGAATCGGAATAATGTTGAAGAATGCTAACACGAGATTCCACCACATACCGTAGTAAGTCATCCGCTGAAGAATCTCGAGCGTGGGCTTGAGCGCAGGGATCGCTTCGGCAATTGTCCCCACAGTCGCAAATAGCGCCGTAAAGATCATGAACAACACCAGATTCACCGCGATTCCCGCCAGGGAGACGATGACATCGCCCTTTACATAGTTTCGATAATTCCGTGGGTTCACAGGTACCGGCTTAGCGCCCCCGAACGTGTATGCGCCGTGCGACTGATACCACAACAACACCGGCAGGAGAATCGTCATGAAGGGGTCGATGTGCTTCAGGGGATTGAGCGTCAACCGCCCGAGCATGTAGGCGGTTGAATCGCCCTGCCGATAGGCGGCCTCGGCGTGAGCGTATTCGTGAGCCACCATTGAAAACAGCAAGACCGGGGCCCAGAGCAGAATATCGACCGAGATAGCGTTGACTCGGGTAGGTGACGGCCAAAGATATGTATACGCTTGACCCGACGCAACTTACCGTCTACTTTCCGCGCCATGCCGAAGATCAAATCCGCGAAGAAAGCGATGCGCCAGGCGCGCTCGCGTACCGTCCGCAACAAAGCGCAACGCTCGTCGCTGCGTACCGCCCTGAAGCACGTGCGCGCCGCCGCGACCGCCGACGCCGCCGCGGTCGCCTACGCGCTCGCCGCGCGCGTCCTCGACCGCGCTGCCCGCAAAGGACTGATCCACAAAAACAACGCCGCTCGGCAGAAGTCGCGCCTCGCGGCATTGGTCAAGCGGCTGAAGGAGAAGGCGTCGGCGTAACTACATCGCCGCCAATTCCCCCCCACATTTCTCGCAGTACCACTCCGTCGCCACGTTCATCGTTCCGCATTCTTTGCACTTGAGTGTCTTCTCGACCGGCGCGTTTTCGTCGATCGGCGCGAGCGGCGTTCCGTCCAGTACCTCGTCGGGCTGATACTGCGCCCCACTAGCCCGACCCGGCGAGGGTGTCCGATCATCTTCCGTGACTGATTTCAGGAAGGCCAGCTCGTCGATTGGCGTCTTCCGTCGTTCTGGAGGGTTTTCGGGTGGTCTGGGTGGCGCTCCACCACGCGCTGCGCCTGGAGCGTGTTTTGTCTTGACCAGCTCGTCCAGCTCTTCCAGCCGAGTGATGTCACGCTCGATATCCATCATTTCGTCGCGCACCGCGCCGAGGTCGGCCAGCGCGTCCTTGTGGACCTGTGTCCACTGCCCTTCGTCGTATTCGCCGACCTCGTGCCGCAGCTCGGTTTCTGCCAGCCGCTCGGCGGCCGCCTTTTCCTTCTTCTGGAGCTCGAGGAGGTTTTCCTTGCGCTGCGCGATCAGCTGTCGCGCGGATTCGGCATGGGCCCTCAATTCCTCCGTGACGGCCTTCAGCCGCGCCTCGTAGTCGGCGCGCACGCGCGTCCGCACGTGCTCGGGCGCCGAGTCCGCGGTCGCGGTGATGCGCGCGAGCCACGCCTCGTACTGGCGACGCTCTTCCAGTAGCCGCTGAATCGCGGCAGCACTTTTGGACGGTCCCTTAGGCATCCTTCTCCCGTTGCTGCTGCAACACACGGATTGCGTCGAGGCTCAGCGGCCGCGGTTGGCCTATTTGTCGCGCGGCCATGACGATGCGCGCGCCGTGCTCTAGAGGTTCCATACGAATCCAGGCCTCATCCAGCGTGCCGCCCATGGTCACGGCACCGTGGTTGGCGAGCAGCAGCGCATCGTGCTTGGCGAGATAGGGGACGACCTGGTCGCCCAGCTCCGGCGTGCCCGCCATCCCAAAGGGAACGAGCGCTACCGGACCCACCACGAAAATAAGCTCCGGCAACAAATTGGCCGGAATCGTCTCGCCCGCAACGGCAAAGCCTGTGGCGGCAGGCGGATGCGCATGCACCACCGCCTGAACGTCGGGCCGGTGCCGCAGGATGCGCAAGTGTAACTCCAACTCGCTGGTAGGCTTGCGGGAGCTACGCCGGAGCGGTTTCCCCGACAAATCGACTTCGACCATGTCGGCGGGGCTCACGAGCGATTTGATGAATCCGCTGGGGGTCACGAGCACCCGTTCCGGCCCGAGACGCACCGACAGATTGCCGTCGCGCCCGGCGATCAGCCCCTGCGCTGCGAGCTGCCGGCAGCACAGCGCCATGCGCCGGGCTACCGCGCTCCGGTTCATCGTGTGCCGGTGTGATCCAGATCGTGAACGATCGCGCCCGCGACGATCGTCAGCACCGCGCGCCCCGTCAGGGCACGGCCCGCGAACGGTGTGTTGCGGCTCTTGGAATGGAACGCCGTCGGATCCACCGCCCACTTCGCCGCGGTATCGAACACGGCGACATCGGCGACGGCGCCCGGCGCGAGCGAGCCACCGGCGAGACGGAACACGCGCGCCGGCTCGGTGCTCATGCGGCGGATGAGCTCGGGGAGCGTAAACATGCCACTCTCGACCAGCTCGGTGTGCGCCACGGCGAACGCGGTCTCGAGCCCCACGACGCCGAATGGCGCGTCGTCGAACGCCGCCTCTTTTTCGTCGTAGGCGTGGGGGGCGTGGTCGGACGCGATGCAGTCGATCACGCCGTCTTTCAGCGCGCCGCGGAGTGCGGCGACGTCGGCCGCTTCGCGCAGCGGCGGATTCATCTTCGCGTGAGTATCGTACTCTTCGCACGCGTAGTCGGTCAACGTGAGGTGATGCGGCGTCACTTCGGCGGTCACGCGAATGCCGCGCTCCTTCGCCTCGCGGATGATGGCGACCGACCCGCGTGCCGACATATGACAGAGATGCACGTGGCCGCCTGTCAGCTCGGCGAGCAGCACGTCGCGCGCGACCATGATCTCTTCGGCCGCGGCGGGAATCCCCTTCAAGCCGAGTCGCGTGGACACGAGGCCTTCGTGCATGACGCCGCCGGCGGCCAGCGTGGGATCCTCGCAATGATCGGCAACGGGAATGTTGAACGTGCGGGCGTATTCCAGCGCAGTGCGCATCAGGTGACTGGAGACGACGGGCTTGCCGTCGTCCGAGACCGCGACGGCCCCGGCGCTCACCATCTCCCCGAACTCGGCGAGGCGCTCGCCCTTCTGGCCGATCGACACGGCGCCGATCGGATGCACGCGCGCCAGTCCGGCGCGCCCCGACTGCCGCACGATGAATCCCACCGCCGCCTGGTTGTCGGTGACGGGATCGGTATTCGGCATCGCGCAGATCGCGGTGAACCCGCCGGCCGCGGCCGCGCGCGCGCCGCTCGCCACCGTCTCTTCGTCTTCGTTGCCGGGCTCGCGCAGATGCACGTGCAGATCCACGAGGCCAGGAGTGACGACCTTGCCCGTCACGTTGCGCACGAGGGCGCCATCGGGCGCCTTGAGTCCGCGCCCGACGCTCGCGATCTTCCCGTCCTGGATCAACACATCAGCGGCGCCGTCCAGGGCGCGGCTGGAATCGATGACGTGCCCGCCTTGCAGCAGAATCGCCCGGGGGAGGGGGGGGCTCACTCAGCGCCTCGTTTCGCGGCGTCGGCGAGCTCGGCGCGGCCGCCGGCGAGCAGATACAGCACCGCCATCCGAACCGCCACGCCGTTCGTCACCTGATCGAGGATGACGCTGTGCGGCCCATCGGCGACGCGCGAATCGATCTCGACCCCGCGGTTCATGGGGCCGGGATGCATGATCGTGATCGCTTTCGGCGAGCGCTCGAGGCGCTCCGGCGTCACGCCGAAGACGCGGTAGTACTCGCGCACGCTCGGGATGAAGCCCTTCTCCATGCGCTCGAGCTGCAACCGCAGCACGTTGAGCACGTCGGCCCACTCAATCGCCTCTTCGATCCGGCCGAAGACCTTCACACCCAGCTCGTCGATCCCGCGCGGCAGCAGCGTCCATGGCCCGCACACCGCGACCTCGGCGCCGAGCTTCGTCAGCCCCCAGAGATTCGACCGGGCGACGCGCGAGTGCAGCACGTCGCCGACCAGGCACACCTTCAGCCCCTCGATCTTCCCGTGCTTGTCGCGGATCGTCAACAGATCGAGCAGCGCCTGCGTGGGGTGCTCGTGCTTGCCGTCGCCCGCGTTGATCACGTTCGACGCGATGCGATTGCCGAGGAACTCGGCCGCGCCGGATGAGGGATGGCGGATCACGACCATGTCGATCCGCATCGCCTCAAGATTGCGTGCAGTGTCCACGAGCGTCTCGCCCTTGGAGACCGACGAGCCGGTGGCCGCGACGTTGACAGTGTCGGCCGAGAGCCGCTTCTCGGCGAACTCGAACGAAATGCGGGTGCGGGTGGAGGCCTCAAAGAACAGATTGACGATCGTCTTGCCGCGCAGCGCAGGCACCTTCTTGATGGGCCGCTCCGACACTTCCTTGAACGGCTCGGCGGTGTCGAGGATCAGCCGGATCTGCTCGGGCGTCATGTGCTCGAGCCCGGTGAGGTCTTTGCCGAGGGTCGAGGAGGCGTTCATCGAATCACGTCCACCTGATCCCGCCCGTCCAGCTCTTCCACCTGTACGTCCACGCGCTCGCCGGGTCCGGTCTTGACCGATTTGCCCACGATATCGGCCTGAATCGGCAGCTCGCGGCCGCCGCGGTCGACCAGCACACAGAGCGAGATGCGTTTGGGACGGCCGAAATCGGCCAGCTCGTCGAGGGCGGCGCGCACGGTGCGGCCGGTGTACAGCACGTCGTCCACGATCACCGCGTGTTTGTCTGTGAGATCGCCGGGGATGTGCGTCTCGCCGATGACGGGGTTCGGCCCCACGGCGCCGAGGTCGTCGCGGTAGAGCGTGATATCGAGCGCGCCGCGCGGGATCTCGGCGCCTTCTTCTTTTTCCAGGAGTTTGGCGATGCGCTCGGCGAGCTCTACTCCGCGGCGCTGGATTCCGATCAGCACCAGGTCGCCCGTACCGTGCGCCAGCTCGAGGATCTCCACAGCCATACGCTGCAACGCCCGCGACATCGCGCGGGCGTCGAGGAGAGTCGTGCGTTCTTCTGCTGCTTTTGGCCGGGGCATTTCGAAATTGAAAGCTACCATAGAAGGCGGCGGCGGGGGAAGGCGGCGGCGAAGGGGCGGCGAGGTGATGCGGCGGCAAAACCATTTCGATCGCAATGAATTGATGACGATCTCAGACTGTGCTAGGGTAATCAAGGAGAACGGCACCCCACAAACGCTTTGTTGCGTGGCACGAATGTCATAAGCTCGTCCTCGCGGTCTACAAGGCAACAGAGTCCTTCCCGAAGCACGAGGTCGAATACGCGTTGGACGTGGCTGTCGCGCTCGGGTATCTAAAACCAGACGTCTACGCTGCTTTGGACGCCGTACAAAGGCGGGCGCGATTCTTCACGTGGAAGCTGAAGCAATCGATGCGTTAGGAATTTGCCGCCGCTTCACATCCCCGCCGCCTCTCTTCGCCGCCGCTTCATCACGCCGCCGATTTCCTTTAGATTCAAGGAGCGCCGCCGGGGCGGCCCACGGTCCGCGTAAAGGGTTCTACCCACCCTCTCCAGTATCAGTCCATCGGCTTCGTTCTTCGCCCATTTACGCGGACACCGGGCGGTTTGAAAGGACGAAGACCATGAATCTCGAATGGCTGCGCAAGCAGGCCAAGCGCCTGCTCGTGGAACTCCGCAAAACCAACCCCGCCGCACGGCTGGCCGATGCGCAATTCGCGCTTGCGAAGCAACACGGATTCTCCAGCTGGCGCGCGCTTAAGGCACACGCCGACACACTCACAGTCGACGGCCAGCTGTTCGAGACTGCGCGCAAAGGCGATCTGGCGACGTTGACGGGACTGCTGGACGAGCATCCTGACAAGCTCCAGGTGCGCGACACGCCGTACGCATGGACACTGCTGCACGCGGCGGCAAGTGAGGGACGGCTCGAAATCGTCGACGTGCTGCTGCGGCGGGGGCTCGATCCCAACACGCGCGAGCAGGGCGACAACACCACCCCGATGCACTGGGCCGCGGCAGCGGGTCGTGTGGACGTCGTGCGCCGGCTGGCCGACGCCGGCGGGGAGGTCGTCGGGCATGGCGACGATCACGAACTGGAGATCATCGGCTGGGCCACGTGCTGGGACGACACCGATGACGACGCGCATCGCGCCGTCGTCGATTTTCTACTCAGCCGCGGCGCCCGGCACCACATCTTTCCCGCCGTGGCCCAGAACCGCGGCGACGCGGTGCGGCGCATTGTGGCCGCGAATCCTGCGGCGCTCAGCAGTCGCATGAGCCGCAATGAAAACCATCAGACACCGCTGCACTTCGCCGTGCGACACCAGCGCCCCGAGATGGTCAAGCTGCTGATCGAGCTGGGCGCTGATCCGCTCATCGCGGATGGGTTCGGCTATCCCGCCGCGATGTATGCGATGTCGCCCGATATCGATCGTCCGGTCATGGAGGCCGTACACAGACTGAACGCCGGAGAATTGGACAGCGCCGACCGCGGGCATCGCGCCGCTCGCGGCAGCGCCATGGATCTACTGGCAGCCATCGCGCTTGGCGACTGGAAGACGGCTACACGGCTCGCCCACGACAATCCGGAGCTGCTGCGGAGCGGTGGCGTGCTGCATCTCGCGGCAAAACGAAACGACGTCCGTGGAGTGAAGTGGCTACTCGAGCACACCGCCGACCCCAACGCGCGGTGGGCGCATTGGGAAGCCGATGTCACGCCGTTGCATCTCGCCATACTCGCCGACCACGCGGACGTCGCGCGACTGCTGTTGAACAGTGGTGCCGACCCGACCATTCGGGACAGCAAACACGACAGCGACGCGTTTGGCTGGGCCGAGTTTTTTCACCGCGACGCAATCGTGGAGATGTTGCGCGGCTAGGCGTAGCCGCCACCTTCACCGCTGAACCAGCGACTGGTGAGGAGGCAGCGTCGTTGAGAAGAGCGGTCGTCCCGCTGGTGAGGGTATGGCAGCCGCGGCCGGGGGCGCCGCGACTCGTTCGACGAACGGATTCACCGCCAGGTTGGCGAGGCCATTCGCGAGGTTGGGTGCAAAGTAATCGTCGTTATTCACGTCGACCGTTGTGGGCTCCCACGGACCCGCACCACCCCCGTACATGAGGTCGTGAGGCTCGGGCACGTGAGCAGGGTGGTCACTCGTGTGGTGCGGCGCTTCCGGCGAAACCACTCCCAGCGTATGAATGAGATCGTGCAGAGCCGCAAACTCCCAGTATCCCGGAGGGTCGTCAGGCTGCCGAGCGAGCGATACTCCGCCGCAGGCGCGTAGGTACACCGCGGCCGTTTGGCCGCCCACCGTCGGTGGCCAGGCGGCGCCACCACAGACGGATGCGCTGCCGCCGTCATAGTAAACCAGATAGCGCTTGTCGGGTCGAATGACGCCGGCCGCAGTGAGCTGGCTATTGATCTCCGAGACGATATACGGCCCCAGAGAGCGCATCTGACTGTCTGACCCAGTCAGCGCGAAGAAGGAGACGTCGACGACTCCTTGGTACCGGTCGAACCGAATCTGCAATCCACTGGCGCGGCTCAACCACGTCTGAAAGGCGCCAACCGAATTCGCGATATCGAGCTCGGTATCGAGTTTTCGGTCTGATGCACCAAGTGGCACTACGTAGATCACATGCACCTGCGCGCCGGTGAAGTCGTCTGCCCGGTCTTCCACGGATCGAATGGGCGGTCGTAGGCCGACGGTGGTTGCGGTGACGTCGGTGAGTCCCGGGGCAGTAAACGTGAGCGTCTTCGGACCGTAGCTGCCGCTCAGCCGGAGGTCCGTGAAGCGCGCGATGCCATTCTTGGCGGCGACCGTCAACGTGCCAAGAACCTTACCATCCCCACGCGAGAGGCTGACGGTTACGGGGATCGTGTCCCTTACCAGGTGTCCTCGGTCGTCGCGGACCGCGACGACCGGTTGCACCTCCAGCGGAGATCCCACTCTCGCCACGGCTGGTTCAACGCTGATCTCTAGGTGCGACCGGGTGAGCACCGCCGCGAGTGGCCCATCGCTATGGCAGGCCGAGAGCAATGCAACGGCTGTGGCAAGGAGCGCGGCTGAACGTGGCATCCCCCACTACGCCGGCAACAGGCATGCCGCCGCCTGGTGGCGCGTCTACGCTGCCCTGCTGCGGTGCCTGCGCGGAGGAGCGTGGACGGTCGCTGACACAAATGCCTCCCAACCGCCTCACCTCGCCGCCTTAATAGACTGGCGTCAAAGGGGGCTTGCCGCTCAAGACCGACTGCACGTTCGCCACGGCGATCGTCGCCATCTTGCGTCGCGTCTCCTCCGTGGCGCTGCCGATGTGCGGCAACAAGACCGTGCGCGGCGCGGCGAGCAACCGCGGATGGATGGTCGGCTCGTCGGTGTAGACGTCGAGGCCGGCGGCGCCGAGGTGTCCGCGCTCGAGGGCCATCGCGAGCGCTTCTTCGCGGATCAAGTCGCCGCGCGACGTGTTGATGAGAATCGCGCCGCGCTTCATCCGCGCGAGCGTCTCACGGTTGATGATCCCTTTCGTTTCTGGGCTCGCGGGCACATGCAGGCTCACGATGTCGCTCTCAGCGAGTAACCGCGTCGTGTCGACCCGCGTGGCGCCGGTCTCGCGCTCAAAGTCGGGCTTGGGGGTTCGCGCCGTGTACAGAATGCGAAGCCCGAACGGCAGCGCGCGACGTCCGACCGCCTGGCCGATCCGGCCGGCGCCGAACAGGCCGAGCATCCGGCCGCGCAGTTCGAGACCCAGCAGCTGTTCGGGATGCCAGCCGGTCCACTGCCCGCTGCGCACGAGCTCCACGCCCTCGATCAGCCGGCGCGTGGTCGCGAGGATCAGCGCCCAGGTGAGGTCGGCCGTCGCCTCGGTGAGCACGCCGGGCGTATTGGTGACGAGCACCTTCCGCATCTCCGCCGCGACGAGATCGACGTTGTTGTAGCCAACCGCGCAGTTCGCAACGATGCGGAGGTTCGGGAGATTCTTGAGCTGTGCCCCGCCCACCCATCTGGAGAGAAGGGGCACAAGCGCGACCCAGTCCCCTTTCGGGGTGGGCTGATCGGCGGCGAGCCAGGTGATGTCGAGGCCTGCGAGCTGCGACGGCTCGAGGAGGTTCTTGAGCTCGGCCGCGATGACCACGCGGTGAATCAATCTACCTTCAGTCCCTTGGGCCCCACGTATTCCGACTGCGGTCGAATGAGATGGTCCTCGGCATGCTGTTCGATCACGTGCGCGCACCACCCTGCAACTCGCCCGCAGGCAAAGGTCGCAACGAACGAGCGCGGCTCGAGACCCAGGGCTTGCAACACGAGCGCGGTGAAGAACTCCACGTTGGTGCGCAGATTCCGACCGGGTTTCACTTCGTCCAGCACTTTCACGATCGTCTGCTCCGCGGCGCGCGCCAGGTCGAACAGCTGCCGGTTCTCGAGCGTCGCCGAGCTCATCTGATCGGCAACTTTGCTGAGCACATCGGCTCGCGGGTCGCGCACCTTGTACACGCGGTGCCCGAATCCCATGATCCGCCGACCCGCCGCCAGCTCGTTGCGCACCCACTCTTCGGCACGATCCGCGGATCTGATGTCCTTGAGCATATCGAGCACGGGTCCGGGCGCGCCGCCATGGAGCGGACCCTTGAGGGCACCGATCGCTCCCGTCACGGCGCTGACCATGTCCGAGCGCGTGCTCGCGATGACGCGGGCGGTGAATGTCGAGGCGTTCATGCCGTGGTCGATGACCGTCACCCAGTATGTGTCGATCGCCCGCGCCGCTATGGGGTCGGGCTCCTTGCCGTGGAGCATGTAGAGGAAATTCGCGGCCAGCGGCAGGTCGTTCCGGGGCGCGATCGGCGCCTTGCCGGCGGCCAGCCGCGCCTGCGCGGCCACGACTGTCGGGAAGCGGGCCGTGAGCATCTTCGCGGCCTGCATGTCGGCGGCGGGCGAGATGTCGTCCGGATGATCGAGATCGAGCGACAGCGTGGCGCACGCCATGCGCAGCGCGTCGATCGGCGGCGCCTTCGGGGCCGCCCGCACCACATGCATGGTTTCCTCGGGCAACGCCCGCAACCCCGCGATTTCCTTCCGCAGGGTCACCAGCTCGTCCGGCGAGGGCAACGCGCCGCGCCACAGCAGATGCGCCGCTTGCTCGAAGGAGACCTTCCCCGCAAGCTCGCGGAGCTGATAGCCGCCGATGATGAGCTCGCCAGCCAAGCCATCGACATGGCTCAGGCGGGTCTGCGCCGCGACGATCCCGTCCAATCCGCGGGGCTTTACCGTTGGGTCGATGAAACCGCCTTTACCAGTTGATAGATGTACTCGGCCCCGTCGTAATAATCCTGCACTCCGATGCGTTCGTCTCGGCCATGCGCGCGAATGTCGTTGATATCCACGAACACGCCGGAGACGCCATACACCGGAATTCCGGCGTTGCGAAGATAGAGGCCGTCGGTGGCCCCCGTTTCCATGACCGGGATCACGGGGATATTCCAGAGCCGCTTGGTCACACGGTCGATCGCGTTCATTACCTCCGGCTGCAACGCCGCCAGCGGACTGGGGACCGCGGCTTGCACGACACTGACCGCCACCGCGGTGTCGGCCACAACCCTCGTCAACGTGTGCTGCACCTCGTCGTGCGACGTTCCCGGCAGCATGCGACAATTGATCGTGGCGCTCGCGGACTGCGGCAGCGCGTTTTCCGCGTGCCCGCCGGCGAGCTCGGTCGCAACGCACGTCGTGCGCAGCTGCGCGTTGTACAGGGGGCTCGCGTCCGAGAGCCGCCGGATCGCGGCGGTGTCCGGTGTGGGCTGAGCAACCGCAGCCATATCCGCGGCGAGCGCGCCCTGCTGCAGCAGCGACCACTTGGCGAACGACGCCCGCGTGATCTCATTCGGCTGCGCCGGAAACGCGTACGCGCTCAACCGGCCGAGGGCCGCGGCCAGGCGGTAAATCGCGTTGTCCTTGGTCGGCAGCGAGCTATGGCCACCGGGATTGTGTACTTCCAGCTTGAAGGTCACGTAGACCTTCTCGGCCGCCTGCACCGAGCGGAACGCGCGCTTGCCGTTGAGGATCACCGGATCGCCCGCGTCCATGTTGATGACATAGGCCGCATCGATCAGGTCGCGATGATTGGCGAGTAGCCACTGTACGCCGTTGTAGTCGCTGCCGCCCTCCTCACCGGTCGTGAGGGCGAGAATCAGGTCGCGGTTGGGGCGATAGCCTTCCTGCTTCAGTCGCGCGAGAGTGGCGACGAGAATCGCTGCACCGTCTTTGACATCCAATGTGCCCCGCCCGTAAAAGAATCCGTCGCGCTCAAGCAACGTGAACGGATCGACGGACCAGTCTTCGCGCCGGGCCTCCACCACGTCGATATGCGCGAGGAGCAGAATCGGCTTTTGCGTCCCCGTGCCCCGAAACCGCGCCACGAGATTGTGATTCTTCGAATCCCGAGGACCGATGACCTGGACGTCGGCGGCCGGGAAGCCTGCGTCGAGGAGTCGCTTCGCCATCGCATTGGACGCCACGGTCGTGCTGCCGCTCGAGCCGGTCGTGTTGATGTTGATCAGCTGCTCGAAGATGTCGCGGGCACGCTGGTCGTTCGGCGACAGCGGCGCTCGAGTCTGGGCGCGCAACGGCACGTTGAGGCTGATCAGGAACGCAAGCACACAGGCTCGTTTCATTGCACTCTCCGTGGGATCCACCGCCCGACCGACCGGCGGTAGTGCTCGTACGACTCGCCGAAGCGAGCGCGCAAATGAGGCTCCTCATATACCATCACGAACAGATTGGCGATCAGAAAGAATACCGCGGCATAGAGCAGCAGGCTCGTCGAGCGGAACAGCGCCGACTCGCCCAACAGCACCAAGACCAAGCCGACATACATCGGGTTTCGGACGTAGCGATACAGCCCGCGAATCACCAGCGCTTTCGGGGGGTCGACCGGCGCGAGCGTGCCCCGTCCCACCCGCGCGAAGTCCGCAATACACCAGATCAGGATCGTCGCGCCAACCAGGATCGCGACGAGGCCGGGCAAGCCAATCGCATCCCAATGAGGCACGACACGCGGCGACAAAATGAAATATGGAAGCAACAGCGTGACGGTCCCGGGAAGCAGCAGCGCGAAGAAGATGCTCCGGAGAACGAGCACTCAGAACGCGAGAAAAGAAGGTACGCTCAACCCCGTGTTGGCGCCCGAGAGCGTGACGATGGGCGCGACGTCGCCGTTCGCGTCCGCCGCGTAGACCGTAATCCGATATTGCGCGCTGGTCGTTCCGCTGTTCGCCACATAGATCCGGCCCGCGGCATCGAGCGCGATGCCTATCGGCTGGCTTAGAAGCGTGCTGGCTCCCTTGATCGAGGCTACGGGCGTCGCATTGCCCGTCGACCCGGCGTCGTAGACGGTGACGCTGGCGCTGTTGGCGACTCCGGTGCCGTAGTTCACGACGTAGATGCGACCACCGGGGTCGAGCGTGACGCCCATCGGCGCATCCAGACCGGTATTGCCGCCGGCAATCGTATCGGTCGGCCGCACGTTTCCAGTCGCGTTGCCGCCAAAGACCAGAATCGTGTTGTTGAACGCGCTCGTGACGTACAGGCGCCCCCTCAGGTCGATGGCGATGCCCTCGGGTGCCTGCAGACCACTGTTGCTCCCGCCGATCGCCCCAAGGGGAGGCACGTTTCCCGTCGCGCCATTTGCAAAGATCAAAATGCTGTCGCTGGCCGAGCTGACGACGAACAGGCGGCCGAGTTGATCGAGCGCGAGTCCCTTGGGCTGTGAGAGCCGGGTGTTGGACCCCACGATCGACGCAACGGGCGTAACGTCGCCGACGGAGTTGGCGCCGAACACCACGATGCGCCAAGGGTTCGCGCTCGTCGCGATCACGACGCCCGCCGGATCTACGACGATTCCCTCCGGCTGATCGAGCGTCGTGTTCGTTCCGCTGATCGTGTGCGCCGGGCGCACGTTCCCGGTGTCCGCGGTGGTGAAGACAGAGATCGCACTACTGCCCTTGTTGGCCACGTAGAAGGAAGCCGGCGTATTCGACGGTGGGCCGCTGCTATCCGACGAGCACGCGACGAGCAAGGCAAGGCAGACGAGCGCTGCACGCATGAGGCCTCCTGGGATTGTCCTCATTACCCTCAATGCGCGCGGCTGCTCCGCAGCTCCACCTCCGAGACGATGAAGCCGAAAGCCGGCCATCCGCCCGACGCCACGGAGCGCGCGAACCACCTCCGTGCTTTGGCCGTGTCACCCTGCACCAGATACCAGTTGCCGACGCCGTAACTCAGCGTCGCCACCTGGACATCGCTGGTGTCGGCGGGCGTGAACACGGAATCGGGAGAAACCGCGCCGCGATAGAGGCGCAGCCGCTGCGCGTAGGCGTTGCCCGCGTTCGGCACATCGGGATGGCGATCGAGCAGCGCCTGCGCCTCGGCTTTGCGGCCCGCGCGCGACAGCGACATCCACAGCCAGTCCGTCGAGCCCGCCCGCTCCGCCGAGTCGGGGGACATGGGGAGCGCGCGGGTGAACGCGTCTACCGCGCCGGCGAAGTCGCGGCGCACGAACCGCACGATGCCGAGGTGGTACCAGATGCCGTAGATCGCGCTGTCGAGCCGGGCACCGCGCTGCAGGTCGTCCATCGCCTTGTCGAATTCCCGCGTGGACAGGTAGCGATGCCCGCGCCAGCGATACAGCAGCGCATTGTTCGGCGCGATTTTCACGCCGCGCGTGAACGTTTCGATCGCTTCGCGATACTGCCGGACGCCCGACTGCGCGACGCCGAGCGCGATGATCCTGTCGACGTTGCGCGGATCAGCGGCCAGCGCGCTCTCGGCCCGTGCGATGGCCCCGGTGTCGCGTTGGGACCGATACTCGACGCCCGCGGGTGAGCGGTACTCGACGGACTGCAGCAGGCAGAGCGGCGCGAGAATGCTGAGCAAGGTGGACATGGGGGCACCAATCTACGGTGCCGTTGGCGGTTGGTTAAGGCGTCGAGTTGGGAACGATGACGACGTGGCCTTTCTTGTGTCCCGCCTCCGTATAGCGGTGCGCTTCGGCGATCTGCTCCAGGGAATAGCGTCGATCGATCACGGTCCTGAGCTTTCCGGCTTCGATCAGCTCCTTGAAAAACGCCAGATCAGCGCGGGCTGCGCTCGCGACGCCGAAGATGACCTTCGCTCTCCCCGTGCGGGTAATCCACATCCCTCGCAGCAGGTCGGCCGCAATGGCCGACAGTCGTCCGGACCCTCCGATGAGCACATAGCAACCGCCGCGCTTCAGGGATTGCACGCTGCGTGAGAAGCCGCTCTTCCCGACGGTATCGACGATGATGTCATAGACCGGGCCTGCGCTCGAGAAATCCTCCCTGGTGTAGTCGACCACTCGGTCGGCGCCGAGGGACTGCACCAGGTGCAGATTGGCCGTGCTGCAGACCCCCGTGACGAGCGCCCCGAAATGCTTCGCGAGTTGCACCGCGAAAACTCCCACACTCCCGGACGCGCCGTAGATGAGCACGTTCTGTCCGGGCGCGATCTGTGCTTTCCGTAGGAAATGCAGCGCGGACGCACCGCCAAACAAGACGGCCGCGGCCTCATCAAACGTCATGTTGGCCGGTTTTGCTGCGAGGAGGCCATCCTCAGGCAGGCATGCGTACTCGGCATGCGTACCGAACTTGAACCCGGTCGAGCCGAATACCTCATCGCCGATCGCGACCCTGGTCACGGCGTTCCCCACCGACTCGATGGTTCCGGCGAACTCTGTGCCGAGTATGTGGATCTTCGGGCTCAACAGACCGTTCATGAATCTGATGATGAAGGGATCGGCTTTTCTCATCCGCCAGTCCGCGGCGCACACCGTCGTCGCGTGAATGCGAACCAGGACTTCATTGTCTTTGGGAACCGGTTTCTGGACGTCTTTGATTTCGAGGACGTCGGGAGGGCCGTATCTGGTATAGACGGCAGCTCTCATATCGTCGACCTCAATCGGTCGGGCGTTCGTCACTTACGAATGGATGTGCTTACGCTACGACGCGGTGCAGAAGAAAGGTTCAACGAAAGGCGCGTGTCGGGCGGGGCTCAGGACGGACAGGGAGGGATTCGAACCCTCGATACCCTTGCGGGCATACCGGTTTTCGAGACCGGCGGTTTCAACCGCTCACCCACCTGTCCAAACGAATAGACGAACAGACGCAGCAGACGCAGTAGACGCAGCAGGAATGCTCAGGCGGACAGGGTGGGATTCGAACCCACGTAACGGTTGCCCGTTAACACGCTTTCCAAGCGTGCGCCTTCAGCCACTCGGCCACCCGTCCGAACTCCGCAACGCCGTGGCAAAGCTAATCAGGCCTCGCGAAGCTTTCTACGGTCCACCTTGCCCAGGTGAGTCCGTGGGAGGGAATCGAGAAACCGCACGGTGCGAGGCGCCTTGTAGGGTTCGAGGCGCTCGCGCGCGAACGCGAGCAACTCCTCCGCAAGACTCGGCCGCGCTTCTGCGGCGACCACGAACGCGTGCGGTTTGGTGAGCCCGCTGGCGTCCTCGATCCCCACGACTGCGACCTCTTTCACGAGCGGATGCTGCAGGAGGCAACCCTCCACTTCCTGCGGCGCGAGCCACTTGCCGCCAACCTTGAGCAGCTCGTCGGCGCGGCCGCAATACGTGAAATAGCCGTCCGCGTCGCGGCGAACCAGATCGCCGGATACATACCACTCGCCGCGGAACGCGGCCTTCGTCTTGTCCATTTGCTGCCAATAGCCAATCGCGCGCGAGTCGCCGCGCACCCATAGCATGCCGACTTCGCCGTCGGTCAAATCGTGCCCCAGATCGTCGCGCACCCTGACATCGAAGCCCGGTACGACGGTGCCGATGGTGCCGGGCCGCACGGCACCGGGCTTGTTCGAGATGAAAATGTGCCACATCTCCGCGGTGCCGAGACCATCGAGCAGCTCCACGCCGAACGTCTTGTTCCAGCGCTCATACAGTTCGACCGGCAATGCCTCCCCGGCCGAAGTCGAAAGGCGCAGAGACGAGAGGTCCTGCTGGGCCGCATCAGGATGGGCCACCATCTGGTTCACCATCGTCGGCACGTTCACCAGCACGGTCGGCCGAAACCGCCGAATCTTGGCGAACAACGTCTCGGCGGTGCTCTTTTCGGGGAACAGCGTGGCGGCCGCGCCCACCGAAAACGGAAAGAACAGATTCGATCCCGTCGCGTAGCCAAAGAACAGCTTCGGCACGGCCAGCGTGATGTCGCGCTCCGTGAGCCCGAGCACGCCCTGTCCGTAGCACACGGTGGTGTTGGCGAACGAGCCGTGACTCTGCACGACCGCCTTCGGCTTCCCCGTCGTGCCGCCGGAGAAGAGCCAGATCGCCGCGTCGTCGCGGTGACTGGAGAATGTCTCGAGCTCCGGCGAGGCTCCGGCGATGGCCCGCGTGGTGGCGGGCTCGCCGACGACGATGATCTGCTTGAGATGTCTCGCCCCTCGCTGGGCCGCCTGAAATGCCGGCGCGGTGTGGCGGTGGACGAGCGCCACGGTCGCCCGCGTGTAGGAGTAGAAGTACTCGATCGCATCCACGGCGAGCTGCGGGTTGACCATCACGACCACCGCGCCAACTTTGAGTGTGCCGAACAGCGCCGCTACGAACTCCGGCCCGTCAGGCAGCGCGATGATGACCCGTTGCTCGGGCTCCACGCCGGCGCTCTCGAGCAGATGGCCGAACCGGTTCGCGAGCGCGTGCACCTCCCGATACGTGAGCGTGCCCTGGTCCGTGAGCAGCGCCGGCCGATCTCCCCTTCCCTCGCGGACGCGCGCGTCCAACAGCCAATCAGCGATGTTTAAGCGTTCCGGAAGCTCGGTCATGGGAAAGGATGATGATGCCGGTACATGAGCTGGCGCAACTGACGTGGGAAGAAGTGCGCGACTTGGATCGGGAACACACGCTCGTCGTGCTCCCGGTCGGCGCCATCGAGGCCCACGGGCCCCATCTCCCGCTCGATACCGACGTCGTGATCGCCACCGCGATGGCGCGTGCGGGCGCCCGCAAGCTCACGGACCGTGGCCATGTCGTGCTGATCCTCCCCGCGCTTGCCTACACCGCGGCCAGCTTCGGGTCCGCGTTCCACGGTACCCTGTCGATCTCCGCCATCACGGTCACCGCGCTCATTGTGGACGTCGCGCGCCGTCTGTCCGACCAGGGATTCCGGCTGCTGGCGCTCGCGAACGTACACCTCGACCCGGAGCATCTCACCGCGCTGAACGAGGTCGTTACGCTCGCGCGAGCGGACCGGCTGCTGCCGATCGTCTTCCCCGATCTCACGCGCAAACCGTGGGGCACGCGCCTGGGCGATGAGTTCCGAAACGGCGCCTGTCACGCCGGACAGTTCGAAACGTCGATTGTCCTGCACGAAAGGGCGGATGCCGTCCGCGATGAAGTTCGCCGGTCCCTAGCCCCCAACCCCCAGTCCCTCTCAAAGGCGATCAAGGCGGGCAAGCGCACGTTCGAGGCGGCCGGCGGACCGCGTGCCTACTTCGGCGATCCCGCGGCCGCGACCGGGGATGAAGGCGCTCGCCTCATCGACGCTCTGGGCTCGATCCTCGAGGAGGCGGTGCGTGCGGAGATTTGACGGCGCGGTCGCCGTCGTGACCGGCGGCGGCCAGGGAATCGGCGCAGCAGTGGCGCATGCCCTCGCCGCCGAGGGCGCCGCGGTCGTCGTGGCGGCGCGGACCACCGACCGCATCGAGCGTGTGGCGGTCGAGATCCGTGTCGCCGGCGGCAAAGCGTGGGCCGTCCATTGCGATGTGACTGACGCGGCAAGCGTGGCCGATCTGGCGAAGGCCGCTTCAAGCCATGCCGGCCCCGTCGACATTCTCATCAACAATGCCGGCGTCGCGCACAGCGCTCCGGTCGCGAAGACCAGGCTCGAGGATTGGAATCGCGTGCTCGCGGTCAACGCGACTGGTACGTTTCTGTGTACCCGCGCCTTCATCACCGGCATGCTCGAGCGCAAACGCGGGTCTATTGTCAATGTCGCGTCGGTCGCGGGGCTGCACGGCGCGCGTTACATCGCCGCCTACGCCGCCGCCAAGCACGCCGTGATCGGCTTCACGCAGAGTGTGGCTGCCGAGGTGGAGGGCACGGGCGTGACGTGTACCGCGGTGTGCCCGGGATTCGTGGACACCGAAATGACCAAGGAATCGGTCGAGCGGGTGGTCGCGAAAACCGGCAAGGACTCGGGCGCAGCGCTCTCGGCAATGTTGGCGTCGGCATCGCAGGGGCGGCTCATTACACCGAACGAAGTGGCCGAGGCTGTCTTGGGGCTCGCTGACTTGCATGGTGAGCGCGCGAATGGCACCGCCGTCACGATCGCAGAATGAGGAGACTATGGCATTCGAGATCATCAATCCCGAAGCCTTTGGCGCTCGGCCGAGCGGATGGAGTCACGGTATGCTCGCCGAAACCGGCGGGCGTATCCTGTTTGTGGCGGGCCAGATCGCGCCTGTAGGCGATTTCGTCGCGCAGTGGGGAGGCGCGCTGGGCCGTGTGATGGAGGTCGTGCGTTCGGCGGGCGGCAAGCCGGAGAACGTCGGCCGGATGGTCGTCTACATCACCGATCGCCCCGCGTATCTCGCCAACCGCACGCCCCTCGGCGAAGTCCACCGCAAACACATGGGCCGCCACTACCCCGCCATGGCCGTCGTCGAGGTAAAGTCGCTGATTGATTCGAAGGCTCTGGTTGAAATTGAAGCGGTGGCGATCCTATGAAGTCGTTTCTCTACGATGTTGACGCGAAGACGTCGGTCGCCACGATTACGCTCAACCGGCCCGAGCGACTCAACGCGCTGACATTCGAGGTTTACAAGGAGCTGCGCGACACGTTTCAGCGCCTCGACACGGAGGCGGGCGTCCGCTCGATTGTCATCACCGGCGCCGGGCGGGCGTTCTGCTCGGGCGGCGACGTCGAGGACATCATCGGGGCGCTGCTGGGCCGCGATCTCAAGGCGTTACAAGATTTCACGCGCCTCACCTGCGACTTGATCCTCGCGATGCGCCGCTGCCGCCGGCCCATTGTCGGCGCATTGAACGGGACCGTGGCGGGCGCCGGGGCGGTGATCGCCGCGGCGTGCGACATCCGCGTCGCCGCGGAGTCCGCCAAGATTGCTTTCCTCTTTACCAAGGTCGGTCTGTCGGGCGCGGACATGGGCGCCGCCTGGCTGCTGCCGCGCATCGTCGGGTACGGCCATGCGACCGAGATGCTGCTGATGGGCGACTTCGTGGACCCCAAGCGTGCGTATGAGATCGGCCTTTACCATTGTGTCGTCCCGCAGGCGCAGGTGCTGCCTGAAGCCCGCGCCATCGCCGAGAAGCTGGCGCGGGGACCCACGGCCGCGCTCGGCGTGACGAAGCAGGCGCTCGACGCCGAGGCGGCACTCGACTTCGAGGCGGCGCTCGCGTACGAGGCCGAAGTCCAGGCGCGGCTCATGCAGGGACCGAACTTCCGCGAGGCTCACGAGGCATTCCGCGCCAAGCGCGACCCCAGGTTCATCTGATGCTTGATACCGGACCGGTCCGCGCATTTCTCGACGACACGCATGTGACGTTGGCGGAGCGCGTGAGCGATTTCGCCTCGCGCCTGCTCGCGCCGCTTCCTGAACCCAAAGATGACGCGGCCGCGCGCCGGCAGGCCCGCGAGCTGCTGGCCCAGCTCGGCGCCGCCGGCTGGTTCCAGCCGATTCGCGACCAGGACTGGCGCGCCTGCTGTATCGTGCGCGAGGCGCTGGCGGCCGCGTCGCCCCTCGCCGACGCCGTCTTCGCGCTGCAGGCCCTCGGCGTCGTGCCGATGCTGCTTTCCGCCAACGACGCGATGCGCGCGCGCTGGCTCGAGGCGGCGATCCAGGGCCGCGCCATGGCGTCGTTCGCCATGACGGAGCCGGAAGCCGGCTCCGACGTCGCGTCGCTCGGGGCAACCGCCGAGCCCGATGGCGACGGGTACCGGCTGACGGGCACCAAGACGTTCATCTCGAACGCCGGGATCGCCGATTTCTACACGGTGTTCGCAACCACCGATCGCGCCAAGAAGGACAAAGGCATCAGCTGCTTCGTCGTCCCGGCCGACACGCCCGGCGTTCGGCTGGTTCGGCCGCTCGTGCTCTCCTCCCCTCATCCACTCGGGGAAATCGCGTTCCAGAAGGCGCGCGTCCCGGCCGAATGCCGGCTCGATGGCCTTGGAGAAGGATTCAAGCTCGGCCTCGCCACGCTCGATCGCGTCCGCGCCACCGTCGGCGCCGCCGCGTGCGGCATGGCGTCGCGCGCGCTCGCCGAGGCGCTGGCGCATGCGAAGTCGCGCCGGCAGTTCGGGAAGCCGCTGGCCGACTTCCAGCTCATTCAAGAGAAGCTGGCGCGCATGGCCACGGACCTGACTGCCGCGCGGCTGCTCGTCTATC
>WNGG01005762.1_pt1 | contig 20851 bp, 13 predicted proteins | sample 5400661 | NCBI WGS metagenome assembly WNGG01 (sample SAMN13153372, study PRJNA577476) | soil metagenome | isolation source: 100 cm soil or saprolite under Garry oak tree replicate 1 | place: USA:California | collected 2016-06-15
CTTCAAGTCATTGCAGAATTTCTTCCGGCCATCGGTTTACCTGCGGAGCGAAACCATGACATTCTGCAAGAAATCGAGAGTGGGCAAGGAGTGTTGAAAGAGCAGGCAACAGGTTGGCATGGCTTTCTGCATTTAACCTTACAAGAATACTTCGCAGCTGAATACATCAATGATCATCAGGAGTATGCGGAGCTTCTTCGTCATCGCGCTGATCCCTGGTGGGAAGAAGTACTGCTGCTTTACGTCGGCATTACTCCTGATGCGAGCCTTTTCCTGCAAGAGCTTTGCTCTGAAAATAGTACCTTACGCGAAGATATCTTCTACACGAATCTGTTACTCGCTGGCCGTTGTTTAACGGCTCGTCCTACAATGAGAGAAACAGGTTTACGAGCAGAGATAATTGAGCGTCTCTTTGAGCTATTGATATCAAGTCAGTATAGTTTGCTAAGACAAGAAGCCATCAAAGTAGTATGTAGCATTGGAGTTCTTGAAACGAACAGAAGGCTCGTAACACTGCTGTCAGATGATCGGCTGGGTATGTTCATGCGCAGGAGAATTACCGGTGCGCTGGGTACACTGGGAGAGCGCTCGGTGGCGGCAGACCTGGTGCAGCTGCTCTCCGATGACCGGCTGGATGTGGACCTGCGCCTGGGCATTGCCAACGCGCTGGGTACACTGGGCGAGCGTTCGGTGGCAGCAGACCTGGTGCAACTGCTCTCCGATGGTCAGCTGGATGTAGACCTGCGCCTGGGCATTGCCAACGCGCTGGGCACACTGGGAGAGCGTTCGGTGGCAGCAGACCTGGTGCGGCTACTGTCAGATAACCGGCTGGATGTGGACCTGCGCAGGGCCATCGCCGATGCCCTGGGTACATTGGGGGAGCAGTCGGTGGCAGGAGACCTGGTGCAACTACTGTCAGATGAGCAGCTGGATGTGGACCTGCGACGGAGCATTGCCGATGCCCTGGGCACGCTGGGGGAGCGCTCAGTTACGGCCAGAGCGATGGTGCAATTGCTCTCCGATGACCGGCTGGGTGTGTTCGTGCGCAGGAGAATTACCAATGCCCTGGGCACACTGGGAGAGCGCTCGGTAGCAGCAGACCTGGTGCGGCTGCTCTCCAATGACCGGTTGGATGCGGACCTGCGCTGGAGCATCGCCGATGCTCTTGGCAGGCTGGCAGAGCGCTCGGTGGCAGCAGACCTGGTGCAACTACTGTCAGATGAGCAGTTGGATGTGAACCTGCGCCGGAGCATTGCCAGTGCGCTGGGCACGCTGGGAGAACGCTCGGTGGCGGCCAGGGCCATGGTGCAGTTGCTCTCCGATGACCAGCTGGATGTGAATCTGCGCTGGAGTATCGCCGGTGCGTTAGGCACACTGGGAGAGCGCTCGGTGGCAGCAGACCTGGTGCAGTTGCTCTCCGATGACCAGCTGGATGTGGACCTGCGCTGGAGCATTGCCGATGCCCTGGGCACGCTGGGAGAACGCTCGGTGGCAGCAGACCTGGTGCAACTGCTCTCCGATGACCAGTTGGATGTGAACCTGCGCAGGGGCATTGCTGATACCTTGGGTAGGCTGGGAGAACGCTCGGTGGCGGCCAGGGTGATGGTGCAACTGCTTGACAGCTCACGCCAGTAATGTTAAACAATCACAGGCTCATTATGAAGTTGTACCATGGGAATAAGGGCGGGTTGCTCGTGCCCCATTTCAGGAGGAGGGAAAAGTATGGCCGACCGTGTAGGTCAGCAACTGGGCAACTACCGTCTGACTCGACTCCTTGGCCAGGGAGGCTTTGCCGAGGTCTACCTGGGCGAGCATATCTACCTTAAAAGCCGTGCGGCCCTCAAAGTCCTTCACACCCAGCTCAGCGAACAGGATGAGGCCAGCTTTGTGCAGGAAGCACAGACCCTGGCATGTCTCTCCCATCCGCACATCGTGCGCGTGCTGGATTTCGCCGTGCAGGACGGCACGCCTTTTCTGGTGCTCGAGTATGCCCCTCATGGGACGCTGCGCCACCGTCATGCTCAGGGGACGCGTCTGCCACTGGAGACGATTGTCCACTATGTCCAGCAAGTCGCCGCTGCCTTGCAATATGCCCATGACCAGCGACTCATCCACCGTGATATCAAGCCGGAGAACCTGCTCCTGGGCGAGCGTTTTGACCTCCTGCTCAGTGACTTTGGCCTGGGCCTGTTCTCCCGGCATACCCTCTCGCAAAGCATCCAGCCGGCGGCGGGAACGGCGTTCTATATGGCTCCGGAACAGATTAAGGGCAAGCCCCGCCCAGCCAGCGATCAGTATGCGCTGGGCATTGTGGTCTACGAATGGCTCACCGGAGACCTCCCCTTTCAGGGGTCGCTGATGGAGATCGTGAGCCAACATCTGGTAACTCCTCCGCCACCCTTGCGTGAGCGCGTTCCAACCCTCTCGCCCGCCATTGAGGAAGTGGTGTTGCGAGCGCTCGCCAAAGAGCCCAAGCAGCGCTTCGCCTCCGTCCAGGGCTTTGCTCTCGCCTTGCTGCATGCCGCTCAGGGAACCACATCTCCCCCTTCCACGCTTCTGTCCACCCCGGCATCCAGGGCCGAACCCCCCGGCCCTTTCCCGACGCTTCCGGCGGCCGGAGTGCAGGAGCCATCTTCCTCTGAGGCGGCCCTCTTGCCCACCTTAGTGCCTTCAGCCGCGGGCCAGGGATCGCAGGAGATTATACAGCCCTACGCGCAGGCCGAGCAGGTGCAGCCAGAGCCGACCTCCTCCACGCTGCTGGTGGGACGCGGGTCCGAGTGGACACGGCTCATGGCTGCCTGGCAGGGGGCCAGTGCCGGGCGACCCCACCTGCTGGTGCTCTCAGGGGAGGCGGGCATCGGCAAAACCCGCCTGGCCGAAGCGTTGCTCACCCAGGTCGGATGGCAGGGAAGCGCCACCGCCGTCGCACGCTGCTATGCCGTGGAGGGAGAACTGGCCTACGCACCGGTCATGAGCTGGCTGCGGGCAGAGGCCCTTCGTCCAGCACTGGCGGCCCTCGATGCCGTCTGGCTCACCGAAGTGGCACGACTCCTGCCGGCTTTGCTGCTGGAACGGCCGGGACTGCCTCCTCCAAGTCCACTGCAAGAAGATTGGCAACGTCAGCGCTTATTCGAAGCGCTGGCACGAGCTCTGCTGGGCATCCATGGCCCGCTGCTGCTGCTGCTCGACGACGTGCAGTGGTGCGACCGGGAGACCCTGGCGTGGGTTCACTATCTGCTGCGCTTTGATCCACATGCATGCTTGCTCATCGTGGGAACGCTGCGCCTGGCGGAGCGATCAACCAATCAGCCGCTGGAGTCGTTGCTGGGGAGTTTACGCCGAGAAGGGCTAGTGAGTGAGATTCCCCTCGGACCGCTGGATGCTGCGGAGACGGCAGCCCTGGCAGGATATGTCACTGGACGGATCCTCAGTCCCGCCCTGGCAGCCCACCTGTACCAAGAAACCGAAGGCAATCCGCTCTTTGTGGTGGAAACCATGCGGATGGATATGGCGGAACCCCAGGGACTGGAACAGCCACCAGGCGAGCCTGCGGCCGCTTCCCCTCGCGCACTGTCGTCGACGACCATTCAGAGCGTCATTGCTGCGCGCCTGGAGCAACTCTCGCCTTCCGCCCGAGAATTAGTCAACGTGGCGGCCGTCATAGGTCGAGCATTCAGCTTCGAGATGCTTAAACAGGTCAGCGGGATCGACGAGGACGAACTGGTGCAAGTATTGGACGAGCTATGGCAGCGGCGCATCATCCGCGAACAGGGGATCGATGGCTATGACTTCAGTCACGACAAACTGCGCGAGGGAGCGTATGCTGCGCTGAGCAGAGCCAGGCGTCGTCTGCTGCACCGCCGCGTGGCCGAGACGATGGAGCGGCTCCCTGGATCATCCCCGGATGCCCACCTGGCAGACCTGGCCTATCACTTCTATGAGGCAGGCGCATGGGAGAAAGCAATGGTGTATGGACAACGTGCCGGGGAACAGGCCTATCGCCTGTACGCTCCGCAGGCCGCCATTGAGCAATTTACACGCGCCCTGGATGCCGCACAGAGGGGGTCGATTCCGCCTCCGGCCCCGGTCTATCGCCTGCGTGGACAGGCCTACGGAACGCTGGGGGACTTCGAGCGGGCCCGCCTGGATTATGAGACCACCCTGCAGATGGCCCGCCTGGGCGCGAAAGAATTGAAACGCGCTCCGCAAGCTACGCTGAGGGCCCCTACGACTCGCCAGGATGAATGGCAGGCCCTGATGGACCTGGGTTTTCTGTGGGCAGAGCGCGATTACACCCAGACGGGTGCCTATTGTCAGCAGGCACTGGCGCTGGCACGTGGCATGGACAATCCGCTCACCCTGGCACACAGCCTCAACCGCCTGGGCAACTGGCACGTGAATATCGAGCAACCTCTGGAGAGCCTGCGCTCGCATCAGGAGGCACTTACCCTGTTTCAGCAGGCGCAGGATCAACATGGCCTTGCCGAAACCTATGATCTGCTGGGCATGGCGAGTTTTATGGGTGGGGATGTGGTTCAAGGGACGACCTATTATCAACAAGCCGTCGCGCTCTTCCAGCAGCTGGACGACCGCCAGGGATTGGCCTCGAGCCTGACGATGTTGGGCAGTGTGGCAGGGGGGTATCAAGCGGAAACGATGGTGGCGGCCTCGCTCAGTTTCGCCGACTCTCTGCGCTTTGGCGAACGAGCCCTCCAGATCGCTCGTGAGATTGGTCAGCGCTCTGCCGAAGTCTTCGCACTCCTTGGCATGGGACACTACCTGGGTCCGCTGGGGGAGTATGCACGAACGTGGGAAGTGGTGCAAGCGAGTCTGGCTCTGGCCGAGCAGATCGAGCATCGCCAGTGGATGACCTATGGGTACTGGGAAGCAGGGGCGCTCTACCTGGATCTGCTCGCGCTGCCAGAGGCGCAGCACCATCTCGAACAGGCGCTGGCACTGGCACAGGAGATCGGTTCGCCGCACTGGATTCGCATCGTTTCAGGATTTCTGGCCCGTGCATATCTGCTGCAACACGACCAGACGTCAGCCGAATCGATCCTCACGGCCGCGCTTGAACCTGATGCTGCCATGCAAACCGTCGGGCAGCGACTCGTGTGGGTTGCACGCGCCGAGCTGGCCCTGGCTCGCAATGACCACGGGCGCGATAAATCGGGCTCCTACGACGCACTGGACATCACCGAGCGGCTCATCGCCTCTGCTGCGAACCTGTCTGACGAGGATGTCATCCCCCATCTGTGGAAACTGCGCGCTGAGGCATTGGCCGCACTCCAGCGGGAAGCAGAAGCCGAAGCGATGCTGCGAGCCGCTCAGGAGGCTGCGCAGGCACAAGGGCTGCGACCATTGTTGTGGCGCATTTACGTGGCCCTGGGCAAACTCTATCAGACCCAGGCACGAGAGGTCGAGGCTGGGCAGGCCACGGCCCTCGCACGAACGATCATCGAAGAACTTGCTGGCAACGTCCCAGACGAACGCTTACGAGAGCAGTTCCTGCAGCAGGCCACGACCATGCTGCCACGTTCGCCCCTGCCAGATAAGCCTGTGGAGGGTTGACGGCATGAGAGCGCGAGGTCGCAACATTCTCCTTGCATCCGGCCTTCCGTAGGGGCCTGATTTATGGAATTTGATAAAAGAATCGGACAACGACTGGCCGATAATGAATTTTAACATTCCAGGTCGGTACTGTCATGCCTCGCCTCGCGAAGCATCTCTCTGCCCATCGAGAGAGACCCTTCGCTTCGCTCAGGGTGACAACACTTTACCGATGTTGGTTGGTAAATTTCATAATCGGCGGTGGGCTGCGATAAATCGACCCCTACGGTCGGACCGTGGGAGTTTGTCGATGTGTATTATCGCGCCCGGGACCTAGCGGCGTTGGCTGGATGGATTGGTGCCTAATGTGGAGGAGCTACCAATCCTTTTTCAACCGCCCAGTCTCTGATTTGTCTGCGCGACTGAACGCCGAGCTTGAACATGATGTTGCTCACATGGGATTCGACGGTCCGTTCGCTGACGACGAGTTCCTCGGCGATCTCGCGGTTGATTTTTCCCTGGGAAATCAGAGCTGCCACCTCACGCTCGCGTGTCGTCAGCCCGCCGTAAGCCTGCTTGGCGATGCGGCCTGATGTGTGGGCACGCTTGTGGGGAAGCATGGCCGTTGCCTGGAAGAGGAAACCCTGACGTAGATCTTCGTCTGGCAGGTTGGCAGCAAGTTCCTCGATGATCGTTCGTGCGCTGGAGAATGCCTGTTCGGCCTCTTCCAGGCGCCTCCAGTTTTGATAGAACCTACCAAGGGTAATGCTAATACGCCACAGCAATGGTCGCAGCCCTTGTGCACGAGCAGCTTCTTGCGCGGCTCGTAGCTGCGCTTCGGCTTCCGCTACTCGACCAAGCGCCGCCAGGGCCTCAGCGCGCAGTTTCCACAGGCGGGGGATGACATCCTCGTCAGACAGGTTGGCGGCAGAGGCGATGAGCCGCTCGGTGATGTCCAGCGCCAGGCCGGGGTCACTGCGAGCCAGGGCCAGTTCGGCGCGTGCAGCCCACACGAGCCGCTGCCCGATGGTTTGCATAGGGGCATCAGGTTCAAGCGCGGCAGTGAGGATCGCGTCGGCTGACGTCTGGTCTTGTTGAAGAAGATACACGGGAGCAAGAAAACCTGAGACGATGCGAATCCAGTTCCACGAGCCGACTTCGTGGGCCAGTACCAGTGCCTGCTCGAGCGAGGCGAGCGCCTCAGGGAGCGCGAGGAGGTCGAGATAGAGCGCGCCTGATACCCAGTGCGCGCCGGTGAGCCACTCGTGATGCTCGATCTGCTCAGCCAGAGCAAGACTGGCTTGCGCCGCCTCTAATGCCCGCGCGTATTCACCGTGTGGACCCAGGTAGTGTGGCAGCATAAAGAGTGCGTAGGCTTCGGCAGGACGCTGGCCAATCTCGCGTGCGGTCTGGAGTGCCAGTTCGCCAAAGTGCAGGGACTCAGCGAAACTGGTCGTGGCAGATACCATCGTCTCGGATTCATACCCCCCACCTTCGCCTAGAACCATCAACGTCGGCAGGCTAGAGGCTAACCCTTGACGGTCGTCGAGTTCGCGGAAGAGGGCGATGGCTTGCTGGTAATAGGCAGACGCTTGCAGCAGATCACCCCCAAGAGTAGCTGTCATGCCCAGCAGGTCATAGGTTTGGGCGATCCCCTGTGAATCGTGCACCTGCTGAAACAGGGTGAGGGCCTCCTGATGGTAGTGCAGCGCTTCGCGGGGCTGTTCGATATTCACATGCCAGTTGCCCAGGCGGTTGAGGGTGTGAGCAAGGGTAATCGGATCGTCCATGCCACGTGCCAGTTCAAGTGCCTGCTGAAAATAGGTTCCTGCCTGGGCGTAATCGCGCTGCGCCCACAGATAGCCCAGGTCCATCAAGGCCTGCCATTCATCCTGGCGATTTCCAGCGGAGCGGGCCATCTGCAGAGTGGTCTCATAATCCAGACGCGCCTGCTCAAAGTCTCCCAAGGTTTCGTGGGCCTTTCCGCGCATGCGATAGAGTGAGGCCGGGGGCGAAATCGATCCGTGCCGTGCGGCATCCAGGGCACGTGTAAACTGCTCAATGGCGGCACGCGGCGCATACATGGCCTGGGCCTGCTCACCAGCATGTTGCGCATACCCCAGAGCTTTCTCCCAGGCCCCTGCTTCATATAAATGGTAGGCGAGATCAGCTAAATGCATATCAAGCATAGCACTGTAGAGTTGCTCCATCGTGTCGGCAATCCTGCGGTGGAGTGCCTTGCGTTCACGGACCAGGAGGTCGGCATAGACGGCCTGGCGCGTCAGCGCATGGCGGAAAGCGAACTGCTCGGCCGACTCCTCAACGACCAGCTGGGCGGCAATCAACTCCTTGATGAGTTGGAGAAGGTGCTGTTCGTCATGATGGGTGAGCTCTTGCAGGAGGGCAAAGTCGAAGCGGCGTCCGGCTACGGCCGCCAGGGTCAAGATCTGCCTGGCGGGCTCACTGAGTCGATCCGTGCGCTGCTGCACGGCATCCTGAACGCTGCGCGGGATGGACAACTCGCCCAGTGGCTTGCGCTCCCAGCGACCGTTCGCGTAGGAAATCTCCCCAGACGCAATGAGTGAGGTAAGAATTTCCTCGACGAAAAAGGGATTCCCCTCCGTGAGCGTATAGATAGGCTCAAGCAGCTCGAGGCGTGCTGTCTGGGGGAGCGCGAAGATGGCTCGCAGCATCACCTCGACTCCCTCTCGCGTGAGGCGAGTGAGCAAACGCTCTTGGGCGAGTCGTTCCCGGTCAAGTTGCGCGAGGAAATGCCTCAGGCCCGGGCGCACCTCGTCGCTGCGATAGGTCAGCAGAATGAGGAGGGGATGAGCAGGGCAGCGCCGCGCCAGGGCATAGAGGAATTCCAGACTGGTATCGTCGCTCCAGTGAATATCTTCGATAATGAGCAACACCGGTTGTTTCGTGGCTTGACCCGTAAAGAATTGGGTCAGAGCAGTAAAGAGGCGGCGTTTCTCCTGTTCGGGATCCGATGAGACTGGCGGCGACGGGCCAATGAATTGGCCCTCTCCATCGGGTGGCAAGGGGACGAGATCGGGCAATAACTGGTGCAATTCACGCGCAAAAGGGGCCAGTTCGGAGGCTCCTGCTGCGGAGAATTGGTTGGCAGCCGAGGAGCGTACGAGATCAAGCAGGGGAGCGTACGGATAGGCGATATCGGCCGAGAAGCAGTTTCCCTGGAACAGCAGAAACTGCTGCGCGGCAACATATGCTCTGGCTTCTGCTACCAGCCGTGATTTGCCGATTCCGGCTTCGCCAGACAGCAAGACGACCTGCCCTCTGCCACTCTTTGCCTGAGCAATCAGCGCATGAAGAGTTGCGAGGTCACTGACACGCTCAATGAGGACCGGACAGACAACTGGCTTATGAAAGGGCGCAGCCATGACGTACACTGCCTTCCGATGAAGACGGGCGGCCACAAGGGCCCCCACCCCGCCCCACTCCCGCCCCTACGGAGCCTAACAGGTGATCGCAGATTTTGTTGTTCGCCTTTAAAGGTCACAGCCTGTATTATAGCATCTGCAGAGGTGGAAAGTGACGCTCCAAGGAGGGACTGTTGGGTGAGCCTCAGATGGTTGCACCCCGCCTGGCACCCACAAGGGGTGCCACTACTATGGACGGGCTTGCCACGTCGTGGCATAGTAGTGGTACCCCTTGTGGGTGCCAGGTTCTTCACGCAAAAAGAGATACTGTTGGCGAAGTATCTAGGGACGGCGAGCGAAGCGATGCCGGGTGCGTAGGGGCCCGATTTATCGCGCACCTGGATGGGTGTGGGCCACACTTCGCCAACAGTATCAAAAGATGGGGGACACCCGAAGCTGTTTTCTCTCTTGCCATTCATCCCCTCCGACGCTATACTGAGTGAAGCAAACTGCACCAGATACTAAAGAATACAGTACAGGAGATATTTACGCATGAGTAACGATCCAAATCAGACACAAGGCCCATGGAATGACCAGACAGAACAGTTCGTTCCACCCCAACAGCCTCCATCCCCACAGCCCCCATCCCGACTGCCTCCAGCCTGGCAGCAGCCGCCGCAGCAGTTTGGTCCCCCTCCAATGGGTCAGCAGCAACCGCCACAACAATTCCAGGTTGGGCAGCAGCCGCCGCAGCAGTTCGGACCCCCTCCAATGGGTCAGCAGCCGCAGCAGCAGTTTGGTCCGCCACCCATGGGGCAACAATTTCAACAGCAGCCATACCAGGCAACGCAGCAGACATACCAACAGGCCCCCCAGCAGTTCGGTCCGCCTCCGGTGGGACAACGACCGCCGCAACGATCAGCCGGACGAACCTCGCGTTTGCTCTGGATTGCCATCGCTGCTGTTGTTGTGATTGTACTTGTTATAGCTATTCTCGCGGGAGTCAGTTTGCTACGCTCTTCTACGCCCAAAACCTCAGCGACGCCAACAGCCGGGACGATAGTTGTGCCTACGAAGACACAGGCAGCGGCGGGTGCGACCGAGGCAAGGGCGGTTGCCGGGAATTATTATAGCGCCATTCAGCAGCAGGATTATACAAAAGCCTACAGTTATCTGGACACAAGTGTTGTCACTGTTCAGGGGCAACCGGCTACCCAGCAAGGGTTCACACTGCTGGCTCAGACACTTGACCAAACAAAAGGCAAGGTTAGCAGCTTTACCATTACAGGGAGTAAAGTTACTGGTGGCACAGCAATGGTTACTGTGAAGGTCACACGCAATGGGCAATCCTATGATGTGCATTTGACGTTAAAGCAAGAGGGCAGTGATTGGAAAATTACCAGCTTTGACAACATCTGAGCCTTGTAATCCATTCTGCACCACGATATACTGGTGAGGCATGGCGCACTAGTTTGTAGAGTGCCTATTCATTGGCACGTCATATACGTTTTTTAGGAGGAAGTCTTATGAGTTATGATCCTAACCAGCCACAGCAGCCCCCCTATGGACAACCGCCACAGTGGGGCCAGCAGCCATATGGTCAACCACCCCCAACACAATATCCACCACAGTATGGTGGTGTTCCACCCGTTCCAGGCTATGTGCAGCCGCAACAGCAACCTAAGAGGTCGCTCCGCTGGCTCTGGATTACACTTGGTATTGTAGGTGGTATTCTTGTACTCGGGTGTGCTGGCTGTGTGATCCTTAGCGTGGTGGGCGTTAATCTCTTCGGGCAAGTAGTGGCACCGGTTACGACATCGACGCAATACTACCAGGCCATCAAGGATCAGGACTATGGCAAAGCATACTCGTATCTGGATCCAAATATCAAGCTCGCCATTGGAAGCGGGTCGGTACCTGTACCTGCTACGCAGCAGTTGTACACACAGTCAGCACAAGGAATTGACCAGGAAAAGGGCCCTGTCACTTCATTTACCATTAAGAGCTTCAATGTGAACGGCAGTGATGCAACTGTGGTTGTCTCAGTCACTCGTGGTAGTGGGACCTATGAGGTCACTCTGCAGCTGAAGCAAGAGGGTAGCGATTGGAAAATTACCAGTTTTTCGAACATTTAGCTGCGTAGTCTATCATCGGATCGTAAAAGAAACCAGGCTGTGACCTCCTACTGCCTTCTGGACAAGGAAGGGTATACATGAAGAAACTGAAGGGGTCAATTAGGGATGTTGACAAAAGAATCGGGTACGCACTGGCCGATAAATCGGCGCCTACGGTTTGGCCGCGATATTTTATCAATATGCATAATTGGCCCATACGGTCTGGCCGGAGGAGTTTGTCAATCTGGATAAGTATGGATCAGGGTTGATGGTTCGGGCTAATGAATGACTACGATCTGATTGCGCCCTTCTATGATATTGAGCACGCACAATTCGATGAGGACCTGGATATGTACCGGAACTTCGCAGAATCATGCGTCGGCCCCATACTTGAACTGGCCTGTGGCAGTGGTCGTCTGCTTGTGCCCCTGGCGCATGAGGGCTACGAGCTGGTTGGTATCGATAGTTCCGCCGCTATGCTGGAGCTTGCCCGGCAGCACTTGCAGCAGGCAGGACTTGCCTCCCATTGCAAACTCGTGCAGCAAGACCTGTGTACCCTGAATCTGGGGCAAAAGTTTCACCTGGCTTTCATTGCGCTCGGCTCCTTCGGGCACCTTTATTCACGCAAGAAGCAGCAGCAAGCGCTCGCTGCTGTGCGTGCACATTTAACTGCTGGCTCTACGTTCATTGTAGACATTAGCAACGCTGATGCCCGCTACATGGAAAACCTGGGCAGTCAAATGCTGCACCAGGGAACGTGGCGATGTGATGATGGAAGTATCCTGACCCACTTCGTCAGTCCGGCATCCTCTACGACGGTGCACTTGCTGGACCTGACCCATTTCTACGATCGGCATCAACAGGGAGGGCCAGTCCAGCGTACGATTGTCAATACTCAGCTCTACTTGTTCGAGCGTAGTGAAATGGAACTGTTGCTTGAACAGGCGGGCTTTGTCGTCAAAGATGTCTATGGAGACTACACTATGAGTCCCTATGAGCATGAAAGCCCACGCATGATCTTTATAGCGGAGGTACGTTAGTATGCCAAATGCACCACTTCATCCATGGAATCTCAAACCAGATGAGGCAATAGCGCTGCAACGTGAGCTGGCCAGGCGTATCATTCGCGAAGATCGCCTTGGAGAGGTGCGATATATCGCGGGAGTCGATATGGCGATCAATGAAGAGAATGAAATGGCACGCGCTGCAGTGGTGCTGCTCTCTTATCCAGAATTAGAGATTCAGGAGCGTCATATCTATGAGGAGCCTGTGCGTATGGCCTACATTCCCGGCCTGCTCTCATTTCGTGAAGCACCCGCAGTCCTGGGAGCATTTGCCCAGCTGAAACGACGTCCCGACCTTGTGATGGTCGATGGGCAGGGCATAGCACATCCTCGTCGTCTGGGTATCGCCTCTCACCTTGGACTCTGGCTCGAATTGCCAACTATCGGCTGCGGTAAATCCATCCTCACTGGACATCCTGGTGCTTCATTGCCTGAGGAAGCAGGAACATGGGTACCTCTGATTGACCACGGGGAGACGATTGGGGCAGTAGTGCGCACTCGTACACGTGTGAAACCCATCATTGTCTCGTTGGGCCATCGTATCAGCCTGGAGACCAGTCTCCATTATGTCCTTGCTTGCGGCAAAGGCTATCGTCTACCAGAACCGACTCGCCAGGCGGACAAACTGTCGAAGGACAATGCATGGCAGGAACCCGAAGAGGAAGGTCAGCAGCCTGGGTTATGGCAATAAAGATGAATGGCTGCTTTTCCTGAAATTGCCTGATTATGCGGCACGGAAAAAGCCGCAGAGGAAGCTGGATCATATCCAGCTTCCTCTCCTCGATTCCGACGAGAACCACCAGCAGGAGGTCTTATCATGAGCTTTCCGTAGGACCGTCTCATTCTCGGGAGTTCGCCGCGCCGACATCAGTCCGCGCTGCTCCTCGGCTACGGCCAACCGACACCCGGTGCGGGCGCCTCGATGGTGAGCACCTGGCCTGTTCGTGCCGCTTCCGGCCCCCAGCTAGCGGGCGGATACTCGGCCGCCATCAGAAACAGTGTCCTCCTGTCCACGCCTCCCAGCATGCAGGCGAAGCAGCCGCGGTCGAGATCGATGGTCTGCAGCATCTCACCACCTGTGCGAACGCGCACGCAACGCCTGGCGGGGACGTCCGCGTACCAGACGGCATTTTCGGCATCGAGGCAAATGCCGTCTGGGAAGCCGCCGCCGAGGTCTGCCCACACCCGTCGGTTGGACAGGAGGCCTGTAGCATCGATGTCGAAGGCAGTCAGTCTGTGGCCGTAGGACTCGGCGAGGATCAGCGTCGAGTTGTCTGGTGTCACGACCATACCATTCGCGAAGGCGCATCCATCTGCTACCTGCCGAGCCGAGCCATCGGGTGTGACCAAAGCCAGGATTCCGGGGGCGAACTCGCCGCCTGGAAAGTCGAAGCCGATGTTGCCGAGGTAGGCGTTGCCTCGACCGTCCACCACCATGTCACTCCAGGGGTAGCGAGACAGGTGGCTCAGGTCGGCATGAGCCACCAGCCTCCCGTCGTGCTCCCGGCGCAGGAGCAGCCCGTCGCGCATGGAGACGATAAGCAGGCGCCCATCAGGCAGGAAGCCGAGGCCCATTGGAGTGCCCGAGATGCGGGCGATGACTTCCTTCTTGCCCTCCAGATCGATGGCAACGACCTCCTGCGCGCCGAAGTCGGAGAACCAGAGGCGGCCATTGTGCCAACGCGGTGACTCGCCGAACGCGAGGCCGGTCAACAGGGTTTGCAGTTCAGGCATGTGAAGACTCCTTTCATTCACCAGATCACAGAATCTCTGTTCTCCCCTTTGTCAATCCCCGAATCACATGGGGAATGTTAAAAAATTGCACAATTGGATGGATAAGGCGGATGTCCTTAAGGGCTTTGCGTTCCCTTGTAAGAACGGGAGAAACGACCAGCCGATATTCATCAGTTCTCAGCCACGAAAGTCACGAGCCTTATGAAGCAGGCCGGTAACACACGCGCATCACTCCAGAGGGATACGTCTTGACGCTGACCAGCTTCAAGTCAACCCGATCTGTAAACACGCGCTGGCCATTGCCTATAGAAACTGGATGGACCAGAAGATTGTACTCATCAATTAAGCCGAGCCGCACAAATGTCTGTGCAGTACGAACACCGCCAATGACTGCTAAGTCCCTGCCGGGTTGCTGTTTGAGCTTTGTGACTGCTTCAATAAGATCAGTATCATCCTTCACCACAAGCAGCTCTGAATGCTCCCCCTCAAGTGTTTCTTGGGTAGAAGAGATGACGATTTTGTGACTGTTGTTCACCGCATGCGCAACTGCACGCTCGCTCTCTGAAGCCTCTGGGTTGTTCTCCACGTTTAACCAATAAGGGATCATCGCGGAATAAAACGGGTACCCCACGAAAGCAGCACCACCTGATTTGCTCAGTTCGGCTAGGGTATCATCGTTGAGTTCCTGGTCCGGTATGAATGGTTTCTGCCCCATCCAGTCCAGATTGAAGAAGCCGTCAAATGTCATGTTCATGCTGAGGGTGACTTTCCTCATCGTGCCTCCTTCTGTTCTCCTGTCTGAGGAGATATGATTTTGCTTACCTATTGCCACATGAACACAGTATAAAGCCAGTGATCAGAAAAAACTTCTCGGATCTTGCTCTCATACGAACATGGCCAGGATTCATGCAACCATTGTACCAGTTCTGCCAGATCTCTTACAAACCATGATGCCCATCGCGTCGGGCGCTCTGGCGCGCGTTCCTGTTCCGGTTTTTTGCTCAATCTGACTGACCACCCTTTTCAAGCATCATATAGCGAGGTGTCGTTTGAAACATCATGCGCCGCAGGCGCACCACTCCGCATGACCACGGCAAACGGTGGTCAGAAGATACTGTTGGCGAAGTGGGGCCCGCCCTATAAGCGCGAACTTAAGCCAAATGATGGGCTTATAACCGACGAAAAGAGATGATTTTCTACCCGTTCTGCTCCTTTTCTTGCAGAAAGCAGATATCTAAAAGCTCAGCACTATCCTTAAGTTCGCGCTTATAGCTATCCTTAAGTTCGCGCTTATAGGGGCCCGCCCCACCCAGGGCGCGATAAATCGGGCCCCTACGCACCCGGCATCGCTTCGCTCGCCGTCTTTGGACACTTCGCCAACAGTATCTCGTTTTCGGGGACACCCCTATTACCTGCCCCCCAGGCAGGGTGCCCGGCAGAGGGCTGGCCGCCCTCTGCACTCCTGCTTTTGGAACTCTTGCTCTAAAAGTTTGGGATGACTCATGGTTATTGTTCTGTATACAACGGTGCGGTAAAATAGAATGTTGTTCCGTGCTCCAGGACACTATCAAATCCAATGGTGCCGCCATGTTGCTCAACAATCAGCTTCGCGATAGATAGGCCCAGGCCATAGCCTCCCATCCTGGATTGGCGGGCGTGGTTCGATTGATAGAAGCGCTCAAAGATGTGCGGGCGGTCTTCAAAGGGTATGCCAAAGCCTGTATCAGAGACCGAGATCATCAGGAAACGTTCATCGTATGGGCGAGAGCGAATAGTTACTGTTCCGCCTGGAGGAGTGAACTTGATGGCATTCATTACCAGGTTGTTCAGCACCTGTTTCATGTGCTGAGGGTTCACGTAGAGGAGTGGTGAGGGAGACGGAATGTCCTTATTGAGAATCACGCTTGCCTTGAGTGCTTGAGGTTGCAGGCTGTTCAGCACCTGCCTTGACAGTACACGGAGATTCACCTGTTGCGGTTTTATCTCAAACTGTCCAGAATCCGAGCGTGTCAGGAAGAGGATGTCTTCCACAATCGAGATAAGCTGCTGCACCCCCTCCTGAGCATAGCCAAGATATTTACGCTGCTCCTCCGTCAATTCACCCATGTGCCCCTGAACAAGTAGATCAATGAAACCATGAACCGAGTTGAGCGGTGTGCGTAGCTCGTGGGAGACCATGGAAACAAAATTTGATCGCACCCGGTTAGCCATCTTTAATGCAGATATATCACGGGCTGTAAGAACAACGTATTGGGTGTTCTCAATTTCAATGGGGGTGGCATTCACAGAAACTTCACAGGAGTGCTCAGGCGCTGTTCCGATAATCAACTCTTCATTGGCCAGGGGTTGTTTTTGTTGGAGTACACGTGTAAGTGGACAACTCGACGTTCCACATAATTCAGTATGGTTGAGGTTTTGACATCTCAATATCGAAGTACAGGGCTGTCCAAGTGCATCTTCTGGACTCCAGGCCAGAGTAGTGGTTACAGCAGGATTGATGCTGCGTACTCGATAGTTCTCATCAAGTGTGATGATGGCATCAGAAGTGTTAGCGGCCAGGGCTATCAGGAACTTGTAATCTTTGCGTTTGACAGTAGATGTGTGCTCCTGCTTCCCATTGATTGTGCCCGGAGTCTCTTCTCTGTTTTCAGGCACAGCGGGTGCAATACATTGCACCCCTCCATTGTCTTTTTGTGGACGCTTCCTCACCCGTTCCCCCTCCCTTATTTCCCAGGGCAATGTAAAAGTGCTTTTTTGCGGCCTTCGACGGCAGGGAGAAGAGGGAAAATGCGGGGACACCCCGCACGCCGCGAGGGGGCTGCTGTCCCCTTGACCCCTGCTTTAAGGGAAAATGCGGGGACACCCCGCACCCCGCAAGGGGGCTGCTGTCCCCTTGACCCCTGCTTTAAGGGAAAACGCGGGAACACCCCGCACCCCGCAAGGGGACTGCTGTCCTCTTGACCCCTGCTTTAGATGACTTTTACATCGCCCTACTTATTTCCCAATAAACTTGTAGCCAATCCCCCTCACAGATACGATATGTTGTGGACAGTTGGCCCGCTGTTCTAGTTTCAGCCGCAGGCGGCGGATGTAGACATCCACAATGTTACTGTTACTTTCATCGTCATTCCAGACCTCAGAAAGCAACTGGTTCCGATCCACCGTCTGACCGGCAAAAACCATCAGTGTTCGCAACACTTGCATCTCTGTATGGGTAAGCAGAATAGCCGGACGACCAGGAATTACTACCCTGAGCTCGGCGGGAAAGAGTTCGATTTGACCGCTACGTATACTGGTATTTCCCATGGGCACGTTCTTTTTGATACGGCGCATGACAGCCTGTATCCGTGCTACCAGCTCCTGGTGATTGAAGGGCTTGCAGATGTAATCATCAGCGCCAGTACGGAAACCCTTGAGCTTTGCATCGATAGTATCCTGTGCCGTCATGAAAATAATTGGAGTTTCATATCCCTCTGATCGCAACAGAGCCGCAAATTCAAAGCCACCCATATAGGGCATCATTACGTCAAGGATCAGTAGATCCGGCTCTCGCTTGCGAATCATCTGCAAGGCTCCCTGGGGGTTGTCCGTCGTCGCGACTTCATAGTTTTCTTTGCGCAGGACAAACTGTACCAGTTCATTTGCAAATTTGTCGTCGTCAACAATCAAAATATACACGGTTTCGATCCTGTTCATCAAATGTAGGCGCAAAACTCCCACCTGAGCGGTGGAATTTGATTATCAGGACTTAGAAGCTCAGCTTCTTTGCCCGCAAAAGGTGCCCTTCCCCCATACTTTTCAGTTTTGTTATAGTATACGCCTTGTTATTATACTGTCAAGAGTGGAGAAGTAGAGCACCCCTTATGGCTATTCGGTTATGCTGATGCCTTGCCCTCGCGCATTTTCTCCAGGTAGATCATCAAGATTGCTATGTCTGCTGGTGTCACACCTTCCACACGGGAAGCCTGCCCGACTGTGCGTGGGCGAGTGCGAGTCAGTTTCTGACGAGCTTCTGTGCGTAGATGTGGTATGGTCTGGTAGTCGATGGTTTCAGGCATCAGTTGCTCTTCCAGGCGTTGGGTTCGGTGGACGATCTGTTCCTGCTTGCGCACATAATGCTCGTATTTGACGTGCACCTCGATCTCTTCTGCGACAGGTTCTGCCAAAGGTTCCAGGGCGCCCACAAGGGGTGCCCCTACCATGTCTACGATAGAGGTATTCTGTTCGTCCATAGTAGCGGCGACCACGTGCTCGATAAATCTATTACCTCTCCCCCAGAGAGGGTGCTCTACACCGGTCGCCCAATTCCCTGGGGATTTCCGACCGATCTCATTCACCCGCTTCGTTAGCTCTACGATGTGATGGTAGCGCACCTCTGGTCGCCGCAGCAGATCGCGAGCCGAGAGCTTCTGTCCAAGAGGAGCTATCCCAATCTCCTGGGCGATCATCTCCACTGAACGCGAAGAGGTAAAGGTGAGAGTATCAAGTTGGGCCAGGGCCTGCGAAATGCTCTCGCGCTTCTCTACAAACCTCGCGTAGCGCTCATCGTCGATCAGCCCAAACTTATAAGCATAGTCGCTCAAGCGAAGGTCAGCACTCTCTGGCCGGAGCAGCAGACGATATTCTGCTCGTGAGGTGTGCAGACGGTAGGGTTCACTCATAGACTTCGTTACCAGGTCGTCGATCAGCACACCAATGTATGCCTCGTGACGCCCCAGCACAAAATCTCCCTCACCACGCACATAGAGGGCAGCATTAATACCCGCCATGATGCCCTGGGCAGCGGCTTCCTCGTAGCCTGAGGTACCATTGATCTGGCCTGCCAGGAAGAGACCAGCGACAGCTTTCGTCTGCAACGTTGGAAACAGCTGCTCAGGGGGCACATAATCGTATTCGACTGCATAGCCGACGCGCATCATCTCTACCCGTTCCAGAGCGGGGATACTGCGCAGCATGGCAAGCTGTACGTCTTCGGGAAGACTGGTGTTCATCCCCTGCACGTAGACCTCACCTGTCCGCCAGCCCTCCGGCTCCAGGAAGACCTGGTGGGTACTCTTATCGGCGAAGCGTACAACCTTGTCTTCAATTGAAGGGCAATAGCGAGGGCCGATGCCTTCAATCACGCCCGTGTAGAGGGGAGAGCGATGCAGGTTACTGCGAATAATCTGGTGGGTACGTTCGCCGGTGCGCACAAGATAACAGGGGAGTTGTGGCCGCCAGCCATGCAAATCTTCATCTGTCACAGGATAGAGTGGGTTGGGGCGACCCCCAGGAAGTTGCACGTCCTCGCGTGCCGACTCATCCTGGGAAAAGTAGAGGGGGACACGGCTACCGGGCTGTGGTTCCGTCTTGCTGAAATCGATGGTTCGCGCATCGATGCGAGGCGGTGTCCCGGTCTTGAAGCGGCGCACCTCCAACCCCAGTGCACGCAGCGAATCGGAGATACCCAGCGCCGGGGCTTCTCCTGCCCGCCCACCGGGTTGCGTCTTTTCGCCTACCACAAGCCGACCATTGATGAAGGTGCCTGTGGTCAAAATGATGGCTTTTGCCTCATACTGCCAGCCGTTATTCGTTATAACTCCGGTAATTACAGGGCGTCCATCAGAACCGATATGGCTCAGGAAGCGTGTAATCGTTGCCTGCTTCAGGTCGAGATTGGGCTGGCCTTCCAGCACAAATTTCATGGCAAGCCGATATGCTTGCTTATCGCATTGAGCACGCAGAGCCTGAACTGCCGGTCCTTTACTGGTATTCAGCATGCGAATCTGGATAAATGTGCGGTCGGTATTGCGACCAACCTCACCGCCAAGAGCATCGATCTCTTTTATCAAGTGTCCCTTGGCCGGTCCACCCATCGAGGGATTGCAGGGCATCAGCGCAACACTATCGAGATTCATGGTCAGCAAAAGTGTCTTGCGCCCCATGCGTGCGGAGGCTAGTGCCGCCTCGCATCCTGCATGTCCTGCACCGACGACGATTACTTCATAGGTTCCCCGCATGATCTGTTCTGGCGGGATAGTTGTGGTTTGCGTTCCGTTATTCATGTAATTTGCCTGGTTGATTCACTAATAAGTATGGGAGTGAGCATTAAATTGCACGGAACGTATTATGCATCAGAGGAGATCATGCGTCAATAGTCAGACAAACATGCGGTTCCCCCACAAATCGGGGTCAACGAGGGCGACCGCAAGGGCCCACCCCGCCCCGCAGCACCGCCCTCGCCCCTACCCAACCACGAAGATGCCGACCCCGATCTGAATCTAAACGTGCCCAAAAAGTGATTGACGAATAATCTGTAGCGTGTTAATATCGTTATAACCTGGGGCGGTGATGAAACCGGTAGACATAGAGGACTTAAAATCCTCTGGGCGAAAGCCCGTGTGGGTTCGAGTCCCACCCGCCCTATTAATCCCTCTACAAGCACTTCTAGAGTCGATTGAGTCATCCAATGAAATAAACCAAGGAACTCCTTTCGGGCCGTTTCCCATAAAGTCCCTTGGGCCAGGACAACGTCGCTGGTCCAAAGGATTTAAAGTCTTCTGACCAACTGATAATAGCCATTCAGCATCTTGACGTACCTCTGCCACTGTTCTACAATGAGTTCATCCAATACCTCAATGAACGAGAGAGCTTTCTGATGACGGCATTCCAAGTCAGTGGGAGCGTGTGAGCATGACCGACGGCCTGTCCCAGCAACCCCTTCGCATCTTTGTCAGTCATAGCCGCAAAGACAACGAGTTCGGTGCCCAACTCGTCGAAGATTTGCGTCGGGTGCTGGGAGATGAGACATCGGTCTGGTATGATGTGAAGGGTGTCCAGGAAGGAGGGGGTCTGCATGGAGGCGATCCCTGGTGGGATCGAATTGTCGAACAGTTGAAGATCCGAAACGTCTTTCTCATTGTCCTCTCACCGAACGCTATGACCTCCAAATGGGTGCGCCGCGAGTTCAATATCGCCTTCAGTGAAGATAAACGGATCATTCCTGTGCTCTACAGTCCCTGTGAGG
>WNGG01002484.1_pt1 | contig 20836 bp, 19 predicted proteins | sample 5400661 | NCBI WGS metagenome assembly WNGG01 (sample SAMN13153372, study PRJNA577476) | soil metagenome | isolation source: 100 cm soil or saprolite under Garry oak tree replicate 1 | place: USA:California | collected 2016-06-15
CTGGTTGGGCGGAACCCATAGGTCGGGCGACTGCCACACTTCCTCTAACAGTGATCCTGTAGCCTTCGGGCACCTTCTCCACGAACCCTTCTTCCTCCAGACGATCAATGATCCGGGACAGCTTCTCCTGGTGCAAACCAACAAGTCTCTTTAGCCCATCGAATGTGAATACCGTCAGACCCTCTTCCATTATAGCCCGGATGACGTCAGTATCCCTGGCTGTGAGGTTGCTCTCATCCAGACCTTCAAGGGTCGGAAGTGTTGAGGGGCCGCCGCTTTCTCTCGTCGCAGTCACTGTCTCCTGTAGAGGCGCTTCGCAATATATACTTAGTAGTCTCCTCGAACTGAGTAGGTAAGGATAACTTTAGTGACCGTTTCCGCCTAGTCCCGTAACCAGCTCTCTTTGTTAACCGTCAAGGCTTACAAAAGACTACCTGGCAACCAACTAGAGTGGAGTCTGAAGTCTTGGTGGCTGGGCTTGTCTACCGGAAATTCAGAGTCAAGGGCAAGAACATAGTCTTGAGGCCCATGTCTTGGGACGACCTTGACAATTTGCTCGCTTTCATAAACGGACTCGTCGATGATAAGCAACGAGGCCGAGGCTCGGAGGTCTTCACAGGTTTCGAGGAGAAGGTCACCCGTGAAGAGGAGGCCGACTGGCTCGCAAATCGAATAGTGCGGATAGAGAAGGGCGATATGGTGAGCGTCTTGGCGGAAGTCAGCAAACGAATAGTGGCCAACGGGGACATAGCTAGAGGCCATTACGGAGAGACCCGACACCATGGTGAGCTGGGTCTTACCGTGACCTCTGCGTATAGGGGCATAGGAATCGGCAGAGAAATGGTAAAGGTCCTCGTGCGCGAAGCGAAGAGAATCGGCCTAAGGAGTCTGGAGGTCGAGTTTCTCTCAACAAATCATGCCGCGATACACACCTACCAGAAAGCAGGGTTTAGAGAGGTTGGCAGAATTCCAGCGAAGGTTAAGAGAAACGGAAAATTCCTGGACTCAATGATAATGGCCCGCCAGATCTACCCTACGGAGGTCTGACCTAGGACGCGGGACTGGCTTCGCAGATTTTCTTGGCCTCTCTCATCGTGTTCGTCCAGAACATTCAATATGGATACAATCATCTCAAATCGCTGGTCCGAATTAGACTCAGGACCTGGTAGGGTGAGTTTCAGGCTTGAGCACGACGAGGGGTCCGCGGGAGGCGGTCACGCCGTACTCGGTCAAAGTGTTAATGTTAGTTGAGGCTGGGATAATCGCATTCCTAGGCTACTGGCTAATGAGCGAGTATGTCTATGATGTATCCTTTCACTCTTATGTTGATCAGGCTCTGCTGAGCCGTATTACATGGTACACGGCCATGCTCGGGCTGGGAGTCTCGATGGCATGTAGCGGAGCTGTGGTCGTGTGTTACAAGATCCTGCGGAACGCTAAGCATGGGTTGGAAACGATTAACGTGCCGAGGGTCAGAGGAGGGTTTGACAATTTGAGCACAGGATCACATGGCGGTGATGCGCGTTCTCCGTCTAGCGTCACGGTAGAGCCCAAGGCTTCTAATGCTCCAGCACCGTCGACCTCTTCCGCGGTGACGGCTATCGTTCCAGTCCCAGAGAAGAGTGAAACGAAGAAGGATGCCAGCTGACCTAGAGGTTCTCGCCGCGCAGCTTGGCCAGTTCTAGCAGTAGTTCTCGTTCTCTCTTGTTCAGTTCCTGTGGAATATCCACGTCGACTCTTACCAGCTCGTCCCCGCGGCCCCAGCCCTCGACATGTGGGAAGCCCTTGCCTTCCAGACGGAACACCGTCCCGGCTTTGGTCCCGGGCGGAATCTTTACCCTAGCCTTCCCATCGATCGCCGGGACTTCAAGCTCGCCACCCATTGCAGCCTTTGGGAAGCTGATCCTTGTCTCGTAGAGGATATTGTCTCCGTCTCGTTTGAAATATTCGTGGGGTTTCAAATGTATCCGGACGTAGAGGTCGCCGGCTCGTCCGCCTTGGACCATGTTTCCTTCGCCGCGCAGCCTCAGACTCTGCCCCTCGTCAGCTCCTGCGGGGACCTTGACCTGAAGCTTGGTCTTGTTCCGCATCAGCCCCGAGCCTCCACAGTTCTTGCAAGGTTTCTCCACAATCGTTCCTTCGCCGTTGCATCTAGGACACGTGGTGATCTGGATCATCTGCGCGAAACCAGAGCGTCGGACCTGTTGCACTTGGCCGCGGCCGTTACAGGTCTTGCAGGTCTTCCGTTGGCTGCCGGGCTGGGCTCCGGACCCGTTACAGACGTTGCACTGGGCGAGGCGTGGGACATCGATCTCTCTGCTCACTCCATGAGCAGCCTCGTCGAGGCTTATCCCAAGATCATAGACCAAGTCCTCTCCCCTCGAGGGTCTCTGGGGACCGGCGAAGCCTTGGAAGCCAAAGCCGCCGAATCCTCGTAGAAGCTGTTCAAAGATTCCGCCGAAACCGCCAATGTCCCGAAAGATCGAGTCGAAATCAGCCCCCCGGAATATATCCTCAGGGTTATAGCGTTCGTAGATTCCAGCTCGGCCGAACTGGTCATACTGGCCCCGCTTCTCATCATCCGATAATATCGCGTAGGCTTCCGAGATCTCCTTGAAACGCTCCGTTGCTTCAGGCGACTTGTTCCTGTCCGGATGAAACTGTAAAGCTAGCTTACGGTAGGCTGCTTTTATCTCGTCTTTGTTGGCGCCCTTGGGGACTCCGAGGACGTCATAGTAGTCTGGCTTGTCCATACCCTGTTCATTCTACTCGTTCTCTACCGGAATACAAACGTCGGCATATAGTTCTCGCCGACCTACTGGAACAATTCGAATATTTACGTGGGAGGTGACTCCACATGATTGAGAATGACGACGCCATGGAACTACTTTCGCCTAGCGCTTGGGTTGAGCGTGCTAAATCTATTTCGGTAAGCAAGCGTCGGAAAGTTGTAATAGATTACTGGGTCAAAGCGAACGGCTTCAAAGACGCTGAAGAGGGCGTCAACATAGTGCGCCATAACAACGGACTTTACGCTTCCTTCGATAAGGCTGTCAAGGCGATAATAGACGTCAATAGCGCTTTCTCTACAATTGAGACATACAGAAAGAATTACCGCCTCTTCATTGATAGCTGTATCAAGCGGGTTGACAACCGGGCCTTCGAGCGCATAGTCAGACAAGCGCCAGAACCAACCAACAACGTCCCAGAAAACTACTATCCCAAAGAACGCTACTGTCCCACAATAGACCAGTTCCGTGATTTACTCATACAAGGCAACATACGACAGAAAGCATTCCTATCGATGGCGGCATGTCTCGGGTCCAGAGTGGAGGAAATACTTAGCAGGAAACGCAGTGACATTGAGTTCGACTACAAGCTACCGACTGGGCACGTCATTCCGGGGCGTGTCAGACTTGAGGCCGGAGCTACCAAGAAGAAGTATCTCCGCTATGGGTTTCTGAGCCACGAAGCGGTGAAACTACTTAGAACGTATTGGAACACAGTCAGACCTTCTCAGTGGGTCTTCCCGAGTGTATGGACGAAAAAGACGGATACTCATGTACACCAAACATCGATGCGTAGAGAACTAGAGCCGCTTTACAAGAAGGTCGGCATACAAGTTAGGGTCGACCAAATGCTTGGACCACATAGCTTTCGTTCATTTTGTGAACAAGTGATGAGAAAAGCGGCGTTCAACGACACCTTGGGTAAGATAATCGTTGGACACCGTGACTTAGAGACCAAGGCCTACAAAGGTAACTGGGATGAGATAGCCGCATCATGGCTTGAGAGAGTAGAGAAACCGATGAATTTCTTGGCAGGCGAGCTAGTTACAGAGAACTTCCGAGAAGTCAAAGAGGAGAACAAAGAGCTACGCGAGAGGTTAGAAAATACTGAGAAGAAAGTGGACCGCCTGCTTCGAGTACTTAGAGACAAGCTACCCGACACGCAACCAAGGCAACTGGTGAGCCAAGAGCTATTGGAGATACTACGAGCGAAAGAGGGTCTACCAGGTCTAACCTTGGAAGAGGCGGTCAAGATAGTGCTGGCCAAAGAGCGCAAAACACTGCCGCCGACTGTAGAGATGCCTAGCGACGGGCGCACAGCGACCGAGTCAGGGAACTAAGCAGTAACCTCGCCCCGCTTTCTTGGGGTTACAGTTTCTATTTCTCCGAGTCTGATATTTAGAAGGGCTCATGCCAGCAAAGGCCGCAGACCCGCGGAAACCGAGCAGAAAAGTAGATGATTATAGAGAACCGCTTCTTACGAAAGAAAGTATCCAACATCTATCCGATGAGTACAATAGAGTCAATGGGAACAGCCCAGCTCCACCAGACGGACCAGAGGGACAGAAAGCTCTGCGGGCATTCGTCAGGCGATATGGGAAGGCCATAATAGACTACGCTAAGGAAATACCGCTAAAAGGACCATAACGAAATCTGCCTTCCTCTTTTGACGAAGATATGCCTCAAGAAAAAATGACGAGATGGGTAAGGCGGGTCAGATTGGTCAGTCCGCTCCCTCAAGGTACAGAGACGCAGGTTGAGGGGTTCATCGTGTGGGTTGACCCGGTCCACAAACTTCGTCTCGCGGAAAGCAGAACCAGTCCTGGAAATTATGGGGGATGGAGAAAGACGCTCACTTTGAGTAGAGAGACGGGAAAATCAATCAACGAACAGGCTTGCGTTGGAAAGTTCCATAGGCTCAAAGTAATGGCGTATCGCACAACGGGTAGAATACTCACAGTGGAGCATCAACACTAAGGATTAGTTTCACTTTTCACCCGTCATATGTCAGAACGCGTAAATATTCAGACCCAAGCAACAATTAAGAAGGCCGCGGAACGCCCAGAGCGATTCGCGCGGGTGGACATAGCTATAGCACGCCCGAGTCGCTCCTTTCCGCGGCCCGACTTTGTTTGCAGTAAACGTTCTGCGCAAGGATACCATTGTATCCTGATATATAACAAATTTCTGTCCCGACCGCGTTTCGGCAAGGTGTTACTCCGAAATTTAGGAATGAAAGTGAAAGTATTTCAGAATAACTATTTGTCCGGTTGTCTAAGACGTGGTTTAGAATGTCGATGAATACACGCTATCGAGCACCAGCTTCCGTCTAGTTGCCAACCTTCAAGTGCTTTCCCGCAACCAGGGCACGTGCGCGACTTAGACGGTTTCTCCACGACGGTTGACATTGAGGTCTCCAAGAGGGTTAGCTGTTCCATAAACCCTACACTACGTATTCCTGATTGACAAACTCCCAGTGGTCGGCATTCCTTTTTACCTTCCAGACCGCAACCGGTTGTCTCATGTTCGACGTAGTACCAAACGGCCTACAACTGATTTGGAACGGATTCGTAGCGCTACTACCAGTGATTTCAACACTAGCGCTGGTTCTTGGAGGAGTTGGAGGGATTCCAGAGCTAAGGCGTTCTATGAAGCCAAAATCCTACCTTAAGGTAACTTTGGGGGAAATAACACCTACGGCACAGCCGATGGGTCATTCTATGAACGTAACAGTGCTCAATCAGAAGAAAAAAGTGCGACGGAGCATGGATGCGATGGATGTTATCGCAGGTTTGTACGTGATAGACCGCAATCACCAGCAGTGGTCCGGAGCGAGCAACATCAGCATTTCGCCATACTTGATGGAAGGGGTGCAAGTGACCAAAGCTATCCCAATCACGTTCAGCTTTGCTCAGGGAGAACCGTACACAATTGTTGTACTTGTCGCAAGTGCAGGAATGACGCATTACATTAGAGAGACCAAATCCCACACAGCATAGGCATGCACCCTCTACACACGCGGCTTCCCGACGGTCGGTTATACTTGGCCTGCCGCTTTAGGTGTCGGAATCGCTACTCTGCTATCAAATGTATTTACTTCCGTTAAGATGCGATTTTGGAACCATGGAGGAGTATGGACCAACCTCATACTATCCGTCCGTTTGCTCCCCAAACTCGTATTTCATCTACTACGGTTGGCGGTTGGGTCGCTGGCCATATCATATCAGAATTAGAGCGCGAAACTATTTACCAAATCTGCGCGTCGTCTAGGGGCTGAATGTATTTAGTTGCTGGTTCTCAGGTAAGAACACTACGCGCCTAAGTCGCGCACTCTAACCAAACTGATTGGAGTAGTACTGATATCATAGTAAGGACGGACAAGCTGGAGACTAGTGGCTAGACCTAGGTGGGTTCTCCATCGACATTTCGTTACTCCATTATACCATTATGGGCTGGCGTTGGAGTATTTTCGTTGATGCGCGGCGTTCTGGTAGGACAAGTCACCCTAACAGGCCCTAACAACTCTAACCTAGCCAATCGTTTGGCACTGAGTATCCTCGTTCTCGTAACTCCGTTCTGATTTCACGGATTTTGGTAAGTAGTTGCTTAGTCTCGGGCTTGATTGCGTACTGATACCATACGTCCATCCATACGCCGTTTCGGCTGGGTAGCTCATGTTTCAGCGCGGACCGTTCGTTCATCAGTGACTTTAGGTGGCTGTCCACGACCGTTTCGAGATTTTGCAGACTAACTAGCAGTTCTTCAGTGGTCTTACTTGACATCGTAAATTCCTTCTCTGACTTTCTTGAGTTCGGCGTCGACCCAGCTCGTATTCACAACTGTGTTGTCCTTAGCCTTCGCTTCGAGTTTGAACATAGCTATCTTTAGCAGGAATTCCATGAACCTAGCTCTGTTACGCTCTTCGGTCGGCGTTAGCTCTCTCCGACGTTTGATTATCTCGAATCTATTTACTTCCCACGACACCAGTTTCACCACATCGGGTTCTGGCATCTGGTCCACTTCAGCGGGTTCGACTTCAGGCGGGCGTGACTTAGCGCTTCCCGGGTCAATACCCATATGATTTTTCTTGTGGCCTGAAATATTGTAGTTATTCAGTTCGGGGTAAGCCACTATTATCTCTCTAAACTTAGCGCCCGCGAGTATCTTTGCCTCTATGTCGCCTCGCCTGCCATGTTCACATATCTTGCAAGGATTTGGATTCACGGTTTCTTCCTTCGTATGGATATCATTTGTCTTGTCGCCCCTTCCCTTTGGGTAGCTTGATGCCTTTCGTCGGGTAGCACGTCTTACAGAAGATAGTACCACTAGAGAGGATTCTGAACCAGTCTGTTGACTCAGTAATGACAGTCTCGCACTCTGAGCACGAATCGCCTTGTCCATTCCACATTAGTTACCGACCTTCTGTTGTAGGTGTTTCCGAACGAGCGCGGTCAAGATAGCACGTGGATTAGCTGGGACCTCGACAACAGATATTTCCTTCAAGGTCACGTCGTAAATGTCCTTTCTGCCGTTCTCGTCTACGCGTAGAACACAGTCGCCTCCGATAGAAAACCCAAACTGCTGGCCTTCGTTCATTTGGCGAAGTATTTCTTGCGCGGCGGGGCTATCTTCATTCAGCTTAGCTCTAATCAGTAGCTTGCCTTCTGAAACCTTAGAGGCTTCGAATACTCCAAGTGGGATATTCTTGTGACCGAAACGTAGCGGCACAGTCCCATTGTTGATTTGGTCGGCCATCGAATACAGTGCACGGTTCATTACCGTGTCGCCGTCCAAATCGACCCGATTATCGGAGCCGATTCCTTCGATGTACAGCGACTTAGAGAAATTCACTCCCTTCTGAATGGAGGGCACTAACTGGATTGGGGTGTTTAGGAAAGTCTTGTGAATAGACTTCCTCAGGTAGGTGTAGGTGGTTCCGCGCTTCTGGAAATCCCAGATTGGCAGCTGTCGTTCTATTCGGGGTTTGGTAGGTCGGTTTGATTTGGCGTAAATATCTCTCAATTTCAATCAACTTATTTTAGATTAGTAGATGGCTCGCCCGCATCGGCATGCAAACACACCGCGCGGGTTCATCGCAACAATATGGAACCCCTAGAGGTGTAGAAACAACTCACAGAACTAGGGGCTGTCAGAGGTCTGAAAAGAACCTCGTGACTTAGAGATACCATCGGACAGCAAGAACTATCCGACGGAGGAGGTTTGGCCGTTTATACGGCACAGATATTTTGTTCTCTGCGACTTTGCGGAACCACCATTCTGTCTCGTGTCGGGTTAGCTTGTGTTCACTCAATCGTTCCAACGATAGGTTGTTCGGATTTACGAATACGCTGCCGCACCAGTGACAGAGCACTTGCTTACTGGTCGTCTTGAGGTCGGAGTATTCGAGATAACCCTGGCACCCTTTAGTGCGGAAAGGACACCTGTACTGCTCGCGTTGGTGACTACCTAGAAGTATTGTGCCGTGTTCCAACTGGAATGAACCCCGCCTCTGAGCGACATCCGATACAGCGGCCAACGTACTGCTTGTTGTCAATACTTTTGGTGAAGTTGACGCTTCGACCGACGAAACTACCAGCTTCAAACTGTCTGGATTCCAAGCCGCAATTTAGACACTTGAGTTCTTGAAACTCGTCTGACTTTGTAGGGTCATAGAGAACCCCTACGGTAGTGCGAAATACTTCGCTGGAACCGCTTGCCCCCCTAGAATTGGGTATCTTAGCTGGTGGATTCTGTGATATCGGTGGATTCTGTCTCGGGTTGACGTTCGTTTGGTCTCTTGCTTTGGCTCCGACTGGAGTATCGTAGAAGTCTGAGTCTGTCTTTATCCCGTAGGTCGTCCGAGGATTGCCTTGGACTTGGATTTTAGGCATCACTGCTTGCGTAGCTCTGTTGTCGCCCGGACCTTGCATTGGAGTGGGATTAGCTGGGTATGTGCCGGATGGGAAGTTGCGACGCGTACCCGCTCCAGCCGCTTGTTCTGCGGTGGGCTTAGTCTGTCCATAGACGACATCTAGACCCTTTGGAATATTCCCGTATGTCGTCGCTGACACATTAGGGTCAGGTGTCTTAGCTTGTGGCACTGGTGGCGCACCTGCAAACGTGGGACTGTAGGGATAGTTTTCTTCTGCTTGGACGGTGGTAGCTCCAAGGCGTTCTAAGTCACCTACAAGGTCTCCGTCCTCGTCATCAGGGTATCCCATCGATGCGCCCGGGATACCTGCTGTTGGAGTATCTTCCTCGTTTCTTACTGGGAATGGTTGTCCAAATACGCTGGTAGTTCGCGCTTGGGGTGGTATTGGAGTATCTTCGTCTCGGAATTCCCCTCCCGGTATTTCGTTTGGTCCCCGTCCTTCGTGTGGAGTCTGAGTAATAGAGCGCGGCATTCTAGACTGCGGAATAGTCGAATACTGGTCGAAAGTACGTGACCCAGATGGGGCCTTACCGCTCAACCTCTCTTCGTGATACGTCGCACCAGTCATAGGTGCTCTAACCTGCCCAGTTTCTTCTGTTTGGGCTGTTCCACCGACCACGGGATCCGGTATCCGACCTTGAACTTCTTCCATCTGAACCATGCCGCCAGCTCCTCCTTGCTGGGAGACTCCGCCACTTGCATTGGCGGCGTTGCGCTTGGAAATATTCTCGGGCGAGCCGTAAGTCGTGACATAGGCTTTACCGTTGGGATAGATGCGACCCATCAGTTGTCAACTACTTGTCCACTTGGACCTTTCCGTACTTGACGAGGTCTTGATACATCTTGAAAGTAGAACGAACTGGGCTGTTCATGCGTTTGCGAATCTTCATCGCCTTCTCGCGCTTGAGCATAGCGGCTGGGCCGTAGCCCTTTCTAGCTAGCTCGTCGGCCTCTTCATCGTACTTGGTCGCGCGTCTTGCTAGCTCGTCGTCATCGTCCTCCCGCTCTTCCTCGGTTATTTGTATCGGGCTGCTGAAACTGGTCCCTGGCGCGTCGCCTACTGTTGGAGCCTTGAGAAATCGATTCACTAGCTTGGTTGCCCGTTTTCGGCGGGCTTCCTCGTTAAGCGCCAAATCGTCGTCATTAACATCAAAGCTAGCGCCGTAATCTTCTTGGTCGCCTGTTGAAGTATCGCTATCGCTACTTTGGTCAAGCGTGTCTGCACCGGATGGTGTGAATGCTCGCTGTCGCCCTTCATTGGCGATAACTTGACCTTCCCTGTCTCCGGCTATGTCCTCTTCCTTGCGCTTGCCTTCCTCGTCCTCTTCTCGGTGTTTAGTGAATTTGCTTGGAGCGCCTACAGTCCAATCCTTTCGGAGAGGCGCTATTTCATGGAGATGCGACTTGGGCTTGTTAGGTGACGCCTCGTACTGTGTGTATACGTTGTGCTCTTGGGTCTTGAATTCGGAATTGTCTCGACCCATGCTTTCTGCTAATACGTCGCTACCTTGGATAGCTTTGATGAAACTTACTCCGGCGTATTTGTCGCCATTTGGTTGAGCACGTGTAGAAGGTATCTTGCTCTGTGGGAACTGACTGTAACCTGAACCGCCCGGTCCCACGTCGCCCGGTTTAGTCGCTTGAAAGTCATCAACCATAGAAAGGTCTCCGCCTTCACCAACTGGTCCGTGCTGTGCGTGAGCTTCACCTGTGGATAGCCCGCGACTTCGGCGTTGCCTATCACTGCTATTTACCTGACTAGACGGTGCTCTGGGATAGCCGCCGTATGCCCCCGTTGGAGAATATTCTACTCCTTCGTCATACCGAATGGTGCCTGCCTGTCCGCCTTGGGTTGTAAGGTCGTTCTCAAGAGCATAACCCGGCTTTCCGTAGTCACCTGCGTGACCCGGAACAGCCTCTATCTTCCCGGGCGGTGAACCCGGCGAGGCGACGTTGGTCATCATTTCGGTTCCGCCTTTTGGTTGGCGTATCTGTGCTAGAGTATCATCGAATTCCTTTCGGGTGGTAGCACGCCATGCGGCTTGGATTATGTTGTTTGCCCGTTTGATATCTTCCATTGTTATCTGCGCGAATGCCTCTTTCAGTAGGGCTGCTCGGTCAGGATATTTGTTGAGAATTTCTTTGGCTAGGCCAAGGTTCTCGGGCGTAAGAGTCCTAAAGAACGCGTCTTCCTTGTTGGAAACGTAGTCCTTGTCAAACTCTTTCGCTATGCCTAATTCGTAGGCTTTGGCGACGGCACGACGGCCGGCGCTCTTCTCGTAGTTGCCTGTCATTGTTGTTCGTCCTCTTTGTTGTCGATAAGTCGGGTACCGCACGGACAATCGACCACGTCCTTACGGGAATGCTCGCGTTTACATTTGCTACACTGCATTACTTTGATGGATTTTTGGACTGATTCCGTCCCTGACATCAGAGATAGACTTCGTTGGAGTACAGCCCGCTCTTCGGGAGAGAAGTATCCTAAACGGTTGGTAGGCTGGCTACTTACTTCGTCAAAGATACCTTTCGTGTAGATTAGTAGTGCGTGTTTCATTAGGGCACGGGTTTCTACGCTCTTGACCCCGTCAATGTACTTGGCAATAGCATCGACCTTGGATGATGCATCACCCTCTTTTTGGAAGAGGTAATCCAACGCCGCCCATTCACGCTCTATGTCTACGATTTTATGGAGGTCTATCGCTTGCTTGGTGAGGGCTACTGTCTGTTCTGCCTGTAGTTGTTTGGAACTCTTAAGCAGGTTTTTCATGGTTACTCACTGTTCTATCTCAGCTCCGCATCCGGGGCAGAGTTTGTGCTTGTATAGAGATTCACGAGCTACGAGGCGTTTACACGTCTTACAGACCCAAGTATTTGGAAGGTCTTCCTCGTAGAATTTCTCGGTTGCAGTAGCCATTTGTTTGATGCGTAGGACGCTGTCCGCCCGTTCTTTCGCTTCTCTATCGCCCACTATGCTGTCTATCCAATCGATTAATGCCTCAAGTTTCGGGTCACCATACGGCAACCCTAGCATTTTGCGATACTGTTCTACATACTTCTGAGTGTCCTCGACGCTTAGGTTCTTGATAACCTGCTTCTCTGCGTCGCTGACAGGTGGTTCGCCCGAGATACGTTTGATACCGCGGTTGTCTATGACGTAGGAACGGTTATTGTTGAACGCATTCATTAGAATCTGAAAGGGCGGTCGGATGGTTTCTACCGGGGCCTCGTCGTATCGCTTCAGTTCTGCGGAGTTAGGCAGATGCCATTCGTCTTTCTTCGTGTCGGACCATTGAAAAACCCAAGTCCCCGCTGGAACCTCGCGTCCATCAATCTTCATCTTCAGAGGAGTTTGTTTTCGCTTGAGTTGAGGCAGACTGCCTAAGGGTAGTATTCCACCTACTGCTGACATGGTTAGTTGTCTCCAAACAGAGCTTTTCGTAAGTCGTCACGTTTCATCAATGGACAAGCGGCAGAAATAGGACAGTTCCAAAGCTCTTGATTTGGGTGCAACTGCATCAGATTGTCCAAGTACTTAGTTGTGACCGCCATTCTGCGTAATTCGTGGCCGCAAGGTAGTTTGACCCACTCACTCATGGTTCAATATCGCCTTGATAGCTGCCGGACTTAGAAGCGGTTCTCGCTCGTCGTCTATCTTTTCTGAGAGGTTTCTAGGGTTAGCTACCTTCAAGAATTCAGCTTTCGCATCAGCATCAAGTTTAGCTTGAGCCTCTTGGAGTTTCTTGCGTTCTGCCACTACCCAAGTACTGTATTCCTCGATAATGGCATTTCTCGCACTGTAAAACTGAACCAGCGTGTTCAGCAAGGCTGTGTATACAGCCAAATCGCCGTCTGCCGTAAGTTTCGCAAACGCGACAATATTCTGTAGTTCTGCGTTCATGTTTGATACAACTCGGTGTAAGCCGCAAAGTGCGGCGTTACTGTGAATAGAGTCGGGTTGGGCGACCTGCCTGACTAGTAGAAGCGCCAGTCAGACAGGCATTTTCCCGCGCCATATAGATGTGGGTGAGACACCTAGATGACAATGATACGAGGCAACCACTTTGCATAGAGTGGAGCCATAATAGTGTAGGAGCACACTAGTTTCTATCCACCGTACCAAAAGCCAAAGCAACGGTAGACGCAGGTCATTTCAGTAGTCTCCTACTGTAGAGATTGCTCCTATCCGCATCATCCCACGCCCATCCTATGGGAGTCGTGCGGCCTACGGCACTTTCCTACAGCGACCCGCTTAGCCCCGAAGGCTAAGACCAATTCTATTTAGAACAAACGCCTCGGAAATAGCGAAAGAGGCGTCTATTCGACCTTAGATAACTCAATCAATCGTGCGCCCGGATGTTCCTCTGCCTGACCTCGTAACCGCCACTTGCGGGTGCGTTCCTTGGTTCGCAGATTCTTGTAGGCGACAAAGTGAACGTCGCAGAGTCTGCTATTTCGATGGGTTACGGGACATAGACAGTCCGGAACAGAACAACGTGGAGATAGTTCATCCGACATTTTGTGTCACAATCTATTTAGATGCATTAAAAATCCCGCCCGAACCTTGCTTAGAAGGTTGGACGGGTCTAAATCATTACTCTGAATAATGCGCGTCTACCCTTAGTGCCAGCCGTGTGACAGTCGCGTTACTAATATAGAAGAAACAGGTCACTCTCGTCACCATATTAGCGTCCCCGTCACGTCTCGGTCTCGGTATATGGGAAAGAGGTCACTCGTCTCGGTATATGCGGAGCTAGTCACTTTCTCGTCACCATATTGGTCAAGTGCTGACCAGACACCTGCTGGTGATATACAATAGATGCGATTACTCGTCACCATAATAATAGACCGCGTTACTTCGTGATTACCTTGCTCACTATCCGACGGAAGCGGTCACATTCAGTCTCGGTACCATAATAATGGATACGCGTGACTCAGCGTTACTCCATTCGTTCTAAATACTTTGAAGCTCCAGTAGTCCTTCCAAGTCGTGCTTCATTATACCTGTCGCAAGCTTCATGCATTCATCTGCATCGTCTTTGGTGATTTTTCTGCCGCGATGGACAAAGCTGTTCCTCTTACTCTTCAGCTCCATTAGCGATTTGTATTCTCCTTCGGGAAGCGTTCCCACAAGGTTCAACGTCTCCAATATGCTGTCAGTCGACCAACGATTGAAGTCTGTCAGCTTTGACTCGCGGTCGCCCCTCACGTTCCTTTCGCTGAGGAAAGCCTCCCAAGAGGTCGCTAGATTTCTCTCAACAATAATCCAACTAATTACGAATGATTGAGCGTATTCGCCATCTTGAAGATGGGTGTTGGACTCCAACCATAGAATCATTTCGTCGGCCTGGTCCGGATGCTTCAGGATTCTGTCTGCCCTTTCGACAATTTCTGAGAGTTTGTCCGGTTCTACTGGCACTCTCGGGTGCTGAAGGAAAGATAGCCTCTCGAACATTCTTTGTTCAACGAGCATGGCTCGCGGAGTTGAGCCTGACATTCCCCAGCTCCTAAATTCCAGAGTTTCTGAATCCAGGCTTCCCTGTCCAGCTTCTGACTCTCTGATGGTTTGTGCTGGAATCTCCTCCAGAAGCAAGAGAGCGGAGATGATATTGAAGACTCGAATGGCTATGTGTTTGTTCTTGGTTGTGAGCGCCATAAGGCCGTCCTTTGAGAAAACTAATCGGTCACTTCCTACCTTACACTCAAGAGCTTTATTCAGCATCCACGAGAACTGAATTCCATAGAGGTACTCCTTCAGACTCTTAGGCTCAGGAGGCAGACCAATAGTTATTGGCGGGAAAAGGTACCCGACAGTTGCTTCGATTTGTTGTTCGGGAGCCGCAGGCGCGGGCGGTTGGACGTTGCTAATCTGAGCCTGGAATATGACGTTTGATATGATGCCCTTCACCCTTTCGGTCGGGTCCGTCTCGGCTATGTTGCCAGCAAATAGACCGACCCAAGATTCACGGGTTAGCATCGTGCCACCATAGTCTTTCGGCCGGTCGACTTTCGCAAAGACGCTATTGGTTATTGTCCGAACATCGTTCACCATTGTAATGTACATTGCGCGGGCAAGCGTGCCTTGTCTTTGCAACACGACATTGGGTGTTTTGGGAAGTGGCTTAGTCCAGCGCGATTCTCCGAGTGCGTCGTCAACCCGGTCGATGAATTCGTAGCCTTTGAACGGGCCGTTGATGATTATTTCTTTGTCTGGCCTATCGGCAAATCTTGAGGAGACAATAATTTGGAATTCAGGCTGTTCAAGCCAAAAGACCTCTACCTGACAAGGTTCTTGATAGTCGTCCGTGTTGGGGATTTTCTTCCGTTGCTCATCGGACAGCTTTGCAGCCTCCCTCCTGAAAAGTTCAATGAACCTGTGGAACCATTGGGAGAGTTCCTCAGCCCTATCCGTGTCGGGTTGCACCACCAATTGACTTTCGGTAGTTGCCATGGCCATGGTTGGCGAATGAGTATGTAATAAGAGAACAGTTGTGCCGCGTCACTTCCAGTTGACTAAATAGTTCTAGTCGCCATCTTTATCCGGCGTGCCGCGCCGACGACGCCAGCTAATCATAGACTACGATGATGGCGCGGAATACGAGTCGGTTGAATGGTTCAGACCCAGGTCAAAGGGACGACGCAGACAAAGACGTGTGATATTCGTTATCTGTTGTCCCAGATGCGGAGTTGACAACATAATTCCCAGAGACCTTTCGACCCCGACCGTCTGTGTCAAGTGCGGGGCGAGACTTGTCTCTTAGCACGGGCATAGTCGTCAATGTCAAACAGAATCGGCACGCTTTCAAAGGCCCTGTTGGCCTCATCCCTACAAATGACCGTCAGTTTCACTTTCCCCGAATAACCATTCTTCTTCATTGAGGTAGCAAAGCCACGCAACTCTCTCGCAATGGTTAGTTTTCGACCCGGCTTTAGCTCAAAGGGGAACTCTTTGTCACTCTCCCAGTCCTCGGCTGCGGGAATCAAGTATTTTCCATCTGGCATCTTGACTTGCAAGGAGGGAAGAGAAGGAATGAAAACCGATACTGGCCCGATGTTTGAAGCTTCGAGAAAAACGAGGTTTCGACCCGGTATCTTGCCATACGCCTCGAAACCAACGCTAAGTCCGGGCACAATCTTGGGTTGGGTAGGGTCTTGCGCTTGCTGGCTCAGAGGTGGAGGATTGTAGACGACAGCATCACGTCCGGCAGTAATAGTCTGCGCGCCAGGACTCTGGTCAACTTTCACACCTTGTTTCCTGCTCTTCCAGTTAATTATGAGCTTCAGATATGGATGAATCTCGGGGGTCTCCCATATCCCCCAGGCTTCGAGAGCGATTCCAAGCAAGACCCCATAGTAGTATCCGGTGCCGACACTACTTGCAATGATACCAGGGCCAACAAGAATCATCAGTATTAGATAGAACAGCCGGTTGTCCGACTCGGCCTTTTTCGACCTCTCTGGCAATTCTGGTAGCGGCCTTCATCTGTAATATATTAGCGTTGAACTGCAAGGGGTTTCATATTCCGACAAGGGGGTGATTGATTGAATAGAAAAGTATGGGCTGTTACTGGTGTCCTTCTTCTGACTGTTCTTGCAGTTCCTGTCTCTGCTCCACCAAAGCTTTTTCTGACCTCTATTCTCCACACAAACCCCATCCCGCTTCAGACATACGATGTTGTGCTGACTACACCAACGAGGGCGTTCGTTTGGAACTTCACCGTTGATTCCGCCAACAAAGACGTAGGAAGCGATAGTTTCGCATTCGTTGTAGACGCTGTAGAAATAGCGGAAACAACAACTACGTTTGTATATCTATTCTCTAACAAGAACCTGACAGACTGGTTGTCGTCTCCATTAACAGTCCATAGTGGTCAAAGGCTCGCTTACTGGTCTTTAACTTCGCCTAAAATCTGCGATGGTACTGGCTCCTGTGGAAGTGCTTACAGTTTCCACTTTGTGCCACCCGCCAGCGGACTCTACCATATAGTCATAGCGAACAACAATGCGTTACAGAATCGTATTCCAGGCGTGCAGTCAACTTATCACATCGAAATCCATGGCTACGAGACTTGGACAACAACCACCGTAGGTTAGAGAGCCCCAAGGCGGAACCAAATCCACCCCCACCAATTTTCTTTTCGGTGAAACATCTTGATTTACTGGGTAGGGTTTACCAGCCTAGTATACCAAGCTCAATTGTCGAGGGACATTAGCCTACACCAAGGAGCTAGAAAAGTCCCTACAGTGTGCCATGAGAGACTTTGAGAAAGAGGAAGAACTGGAATTGCATCTGGCTCGGCACGCACGAGGAGAAATTTCCTAAGTTCTTAGAGTCCGAACGATAGAGTAAGATTCTGGAAACAACTACTGGTCTAAGTCTCCAATCCGTGGAGCACCAGGCGATTCCTTCTTGGGTTTTGGTTCTCGCTTTTCTCGCACAGGAATGAGAATTGCAAATGCGTAGAGTTCGACAAATAGGAGAAATAGAAGGCTTGTCAAAATGAAACTTGTCGTGGTCCCTGTAACAGATGATTGGTTAAGTTGCAGATGTTGATAGGTAGCGACGATAAGGGTTCTAATTGCAAGAAGCATTGAAGTGATACCGAGAACGGCAACTGCATCTCTGAGCCATTTAGTCTTGATTTGAGGAGAAAGACCGATTAACACTCCCTCGACTGTGAAATAGACAGGAACGATTTCAATAATTACCGTATCGAGGACCGTGGGCGGAAGTTCACTAAGAATCTCCCAGTTCGCGTAGATGTAGACGACTATCAGAGCCAAGTAGACAATTTCGTGCCTCCAATATCTGCCGAATTTCTTACGCAAATTCATAGATGCAACAATACCGAACTAACATAGTGTGCTGTTTTAAATTACCTTTGAACGCTCTGAGTCTACTCTGTGACGGAGGTGAATAGTTGAATAGAAAAGAAGGTGTTATAGTCGGTCTCGTATTGCTCGTATCGTTCATTGGCGGTGCCTTTGCCGCCCCAACCATTCAGAACACTTTCATAACAAACGACCCGCTTAACGTGAAAATAGTTGGCGGGAACAGCCTTCGAACGACAAGTACAGACATTGAAGTGACCAATTTTGCTGGAGTCACACAATACCTTCCCTTCAACACCGGAAATGCATTTACGGTAGGAATTCTGCTTGGGAACCTAACGACCTCGTTCTCTTTCGCTCCTAAAGCTGGCTTTCAACAAGTGAGTTCTGTCATAGCAACTGTACTGTACCAAGCCGGGTCAGTTTCCAGCAGTTGCCAAGCCTGCGGTCAACCTGGCGATATGTTCAATTTCAGAATCAACGGACAATCGGTAAATAGCATACATCCTGGCAATAGCAACATTCCATCCACTTCTGTGGTCAGTCTGGGGAATCTCCGAGTTGGCTCGAATTCCATCAATGTTTCAGTGAGCAACAACGTAGACCCGTTTGCAGGATTCTACTACGTCTATCAAATTCGCCTGACTGTGGAATACACGTTCTTGGGTTGACTCGCTCTCCTAACTCTCGACAACGTTCCGCCTATCTTTTGATGAACTGCATTCGTCATGGACCGGTTCCAGCTTGTCCGCCCTCGAATTGTATCTGTAATGCCACGGTTCTCTGTCAATTATTCGCTAGAAAACATCTGGTGTTATTAGTTAGACGCGACTTGGCCATCCAGAGTAAACATGTCAGAACCAAACAGTGTTGTAACCTTTCCTACCGGGATCCCTCATCTTTTACTTCCCGATACTCAGCATCGACCACGTTATCCGCATTTCCCGCCGGGCCCGCTCCCGGAGGCGGGGCCTGCTGAGGCTTCTCCTCGCCTTGCTTTTGTGCGACTTTCTGGTAGATTTCTGCGCCGATCTTCTGCAGGACTCTGCTTAGCTCGTCGCTCGCGCTCTTGATCCTGTCAGCTTCCTTGCCCGACATGGCAGCCCGCAATATTCCGGCCGCCTTGTCGATCGTCTGGACCTGGTCGCCGGATATCTTGTCCTTCAGCTCCTCCTTCGTCTTCTCCGCCGTGTAGAGCATGCTCTCGGCGCTGTTGCGCAGCTCAACCTCCTCCTTCCGCTTCAGATCCTGTTCCGCGAACTGTTCCGCCTCCTTGACCATCTTCTCCTTCTGGTCCTTGGACAGCTTGGTGGAGGCTGTGATGGTGATCTTGTTCTCCTTTCCAGTCCCCAGGTCTTTTGCGTTCACGTTGAGCATTCCGTTCGCGTCTATGTCGAAGGTTACCTCTATCTGAGGCACGCCTCTGGGTGCGGGTGGAATGCCTGTCAGGTTGAACATTCCCAGCGAGATGTTGTCGGAGGCCATGGCTCTCTCGCCCTGGAGCACGTGAATCGTGACCGTCGTCTGGGAGTCGGCTGCGGTCGAGAAGACTTGGCTGCGTTTTGTAGGGATCGTCGTGTTCTTCTCCAGTATCTTCGTCGCGACACCGCCTAGGGTTTCGACGCCCAGCGACAATGGCGTGACGTCCAATAGGAGGATGTCTTTGACCTCGCCGGCCAAGACTGCTCCCTGGATTGCTGCTCCCACTGCGACGCATTCCATCGGGTCCACTCCTCTCTCAGCCTGCTTTCCGACTATATCCTCGACGAACTTTCTGACCAGTGGCATCCGGGTCTGTCCGCCGATCAGGATTATTCGATCTACGTCTTTCGCCTCAAGCTTCGCATCTTGAAGGGTCCGTCGGATCGGCGTTTCGACCCTCTTGACGATCGGACCCGCGAGGTCTTCGAGCTTCGCTCGTGTCAGTGTAACGTGGAGGTGTTTTGGTCCAGAGCTGTCTGATGCTATGAAAGGTAGATCAATGTCTGTAGTGAGGAGTGTGGAGAGTTCGATCTTCGCTTTCTCGGCCGCTTCTTTCAGCCGGGTCATTGCTGCCCGGTCGTTTCGGAGGCTTATACTGGTCTGGCGCTGGAACTCGGTGAGTAGGTGTTCGACGATGGCGTTGTCTATGTCGGTTCCGCCGGTCTGGGTGTCTCCGCTTGTGGATAGGACTTGGAAGACTCCGCCGCCGAACTCCATCAGTGTAACGTCGTGTGTTCCGCCTCCGAAGCTGAAGACCATGATTTTCATCTCCTTGTCTCCCTTGTCGAGACCGTAGGCGAGACACGCCGCGGTCGGCTCGTTGATTATCCGGTCCACTTCGAAGCCTGCGATTTCTCCTGCGTCCTTTGTTGCCTGGCGCTGGTTGTCGTTGAAGTGGGCGGGGACAGTGATAACCACCTTCTTTACGGGTCGCCCTAGGAACGTCTCTGTGTCTCTCTTGATCTTCTGGAGGATGAACGCGGATATTTGCTGCGGGCTGTACTCTTTTCCGTAGATCCGGACCTTGTAGTCGCCGCTGCCCATTTTGCGCTTGATCTCCCGTATCGTCCCCTCAGGATTGGTGGCCTCCTGTCTGATCGCGGGCTCTCCAACGATCATCTGTCCCTCCTTTGTGAACGCGACCACCGACGGGAACATCTTCCCCGCGGCAGTCTGACCCTCGGCACTAGGAACGACCAGGGGCCGTCCAGCCTCCATAACCGCGGCTGCGCTGTTCGTCGTTCCCAGGTCGATACCTATGATCTTCTCAGTCTCAGGCTTGCTCATGCTCTCGTCTCCTCTCTGCCTTCAGATTCCTCTAAAGGTCTCTTCTCTGCCACTTTAACTATACTAGCTCGGAGGACCCTTCCCTTCAGCCGATAGCCCGGCCGGACTTCTTCCACGACGGTCCCCTCCTCCTCGTCGGAGGCGATTCGCATAGCCGCCTCATGATAGTCCGGGTTAAACTTGGACCCGACGCCAGGAATCCGTTCCACGCCTTCCTTGGAAAGGAGAGACTGGATGCGCTTCAGGATCATTCCAACCCCGTCCACTATCGCGGGGTTCTGCTTGGTCTCCTGGGCCTTAGCATACGCCAGTTCGAGCTCGTCTTTGACTGTCAGCATATCTGAGAGTAGTCTTTCGTTCCCGAACTTCCTAACATCTCCCATCTCCTTCTCTACACGCCTCCTATAATTCTCAAAGTCAGCCTGGAGATACTGGAGCCGGCGTAGAAGATCCTCCGACTTGGCCTTCTCTAGTTTCAGAGCCTCTTCCAACTCAGACGCACGGTCGTCGAGGCTGG
>WNGG01003367.1_pt1 | contig 20832 bp, 20 predicted proteins | sample 5400661 | NCBI WGS metagenome assembly WNGG01 (sample SAMN13153372, study PRJNA577476) | soil metagenome | isolation source: 100 cm soil or saprolite under Garry oak tree replicate 1 | place: USA:California | collected 2016-06-15
GGCCTGGGCGACGAGCGCCGGATCGAGGTTCAGCTTGCCGGTCATGGTCCCACCCGCCGTTCGAACAGTTTCCGTACCGCTGGCACCCCGCGGATCAGGTCCAGCGCGAAGTCCGCATGGCCAGGAACGTACCCGTTGCCGACCAGCATGGTCACGTCCGCGGCCATGCCCTCGGCGCCCAGGGCCGCGGCGCTGAACGATGTCGCCATGGAGAAGAAGACCACGGTCCCGCCCTGCTTCGTGGACAAGATGGCCCCGCCTTCGCAGCCTGCTACGTCTACGCACACGACGGTGACGTCGGCCGGTCCTCCTGCGGCCTCTACCTTTTCCGCGAGTCCGACGGGGTCTCTGGCGTCGGCTATCACTACTACGTCTGCAAGAGGGGACTTCGGCGCCCGGAGGTCTGCCGCCGGACGAGGCCGAACGTCCGTCGGCATTCCTCCGGCGCCTCCGTCCTTCGTGGTCGCAGGGTGACGCAGCAGTTGGGCTTCTGTCTCCGTGGGGACGACACCGATTACCCTGGCGGCGCCGGCTTGGCGGGCTGCGGCTGCTGAGAGCGAGCCGCTTTTCCCCGCGGCACCGATAACCAGCACCACGGCACCCTCTTTCACCACGCGGCTCGTTAGCGCTGGAGCGCCGCAGACGTCCATGACGGCTAGCGCCAGCGGCGTGGGGAGGTCGTCTGGCAGCACCGCCGCGATGGATCGCGCGAAGAGGATGGCGTGGCCTTCGCAGGGGACCTGCTCGGATTGGCCGTCCCAGGCTGCTAGGCCGTCCGTGATTGCTAGGGGGGTCAGGGTTAGGGAGACCAGGGTGGCTACGTGCTGGCCGGGTTTGAGGCCTAGCGGGGAATCTGGGCCGGTCTCTTCTACGGTGCCGGTTAGCATGCCGCCGGAGCCGGTGACGGGGTTCTGCATTTTGCCGCGGGTGGTGATTATGTCGAGGACGGCCGTGCGGATCTTGTCGGGGTCGCCGGAGTAGGTCTCGCGGATCTGGCGGTAGGAGGCGGCGTCCAGGTTCAGGCGATCGACCCGGATGCGTACCTCGTCGGAGGCGATGACAGGGCTGGCGTCCAGGCGCCAGGCGGCCTGGGGCAGGACGCCGGGCGGTTCGATGACCCGGTGCAGCCCGAGGGGTGAAGTGGTCATGGGCTCGTCCTTCTCGCTGGTCTGCTCGTAAATTTTACGGCCTCGATCGTTTTCTACCGCAGGTTCTTCGGTACCATGCAGGAAGGGGAGGAGGCTTTCATGGTCTCGCAGCCGTATGTGTATCAGCGACATGAGCTAGCCGAACCCGACTGGCGCCGGTTCCCCGGCTGGGCCGGGGTGTCCGAGGCCGACTGGGAATCCGCGCAGTGGCAGCGTGCCCACTGCGTCAAGAACGTGCGGCAGTTGCGGCAGGTCACTGGCCCCGGACTGGCCGACTCCTTCTTCGACGACCTTGAGCGGGACCAGCGCGAGCGCGCCACCATGTCCATGCTGGTGCCGCCCCAGATGCTGAACACCATGGCGCCGGCCACCGCGCCTGGCGCGGCTGGGTTCACCGAGGCGTTGTACGCCGACCCGGTGCGGCGGTACATGATCCCGGTGTTCAGCGACCGCCGGACCGACTGGCCCTCCCACCCGTACGCGCAGCGTGACTCGCTGCACGAGGCGGAGATGTGGGCGGTCGAGGGCCTCACCCACCGCTACCCCACCAAGGTGCTCGCCGAGCTGCTGCCCACCTGCCCCCAGTACTGCGGCCACTGCACCCGGATGGACCTGGTCGGCAACCCCACCCCGGTGACCGACAAGCACAAGTTCGCGCTGGCCCGCGAGGACCGGCTCGGCGCCATGCTCTCCTACCTGCGCCGCACGCCGGGGGTGCGCGACGTCGTGGTCTCCGGCGGGGACGTGGCCAACCTGCCCTGGCCGCGGCTCGAGTCGTTCGTGGCCGCGCTGCTCGAGATCGACTCGATCAGGGACATCAGGCTGGCCAGCAAGGCGCTCATGGGCCTGCCGCAGCACTGGCTGTCGGACGAGGTGCGGGCGGGCATGGCCCGGCTGGCCGGCACGGCCCGCTCGCGCGGGGTGAGCATCGCCATCCACACCCACGTGAACGCCGCCCAGTCGGTGACCCCGCTGGTCGCCCGGGCGGCCGGCGCCATGCTGGAGGCCGGCGTCCGCGACGTGCGGAACCAGGGCGTGCTGCTGCGCGGCACCAACGACAGCGCCGGGGCCCTGCTTGACCTCTGCTTCGCGCTGCTCGACGGGGCCGGCATCATGCCTTACTACTTCTACATGTGCGACATGATCCCGGGCAGCGAGCACTGGCGGCTGACGCTGGCCGAGGGCCAGGCCCTGCAGCACGAGATCATGGGCTACCTGCCCGGCTTCGCCACCCCGCGGATGGTCTGCGACGTGCCGTACGTCGGCAAGCGCTGGGTGCACCAGGTGGCCAGGTACGACACCGACCACGGCATCTCGTACTGGACGAAGAACTACCGCACCGCCCTCGAGGCCGACGACGACCTGGCGTTCAGCCGCGAGTACCCCTACTACGACCCGATCTACATGCTGCCCGAATCGGGCCAGGCCTGGTGGCGGGCGCAGCGCTCACGGTCGCACGCCGGGGCGGCCGAGGTCGTCAGCATCGCCGACGCCACCGGCTAGCCGTCCGCGCCGGGTGCGCCCGGTTGGGAAAATGTTACTTTCTGCTCGTTCGTTGAGCCATGACGGGTGATCATCCGTTGTAAGGGTGTCTGCAGTTTCAGCGCAGTTGCCGTCCGGCGCCCCGGGGAGGGAGTTCGCGGCGAGCGCAGGAACCTCAACGAGGCATGGGCGCCGGGTCACGAGCTTCAAGGGAGCGAGAGGAATGCCCATGTCGTCAACGATGTCCAGACTTCGATCATTCGCCGTTAGCGCCCTCGCCATCGCTGTCCCGGCCGCACTGGCCGCGGCCACCGCGGCTCCGGCTGCGTCCGCGCCGAGTTCCGCCAGACCAACCTGGTCTCCGACCTCAACACGGTGGGGGCGCAGGTGGTCGACCCCAACCTGAAGAACTCCTGGGGCCTAGCCCTGGGCCCGGCCACTCCGCTGTGGGTGGCGGACAACGGCACCAGCGTCGCCACCGTGTACAACGTGAGCCCCGGCGGCGCCACGGCGTCGAACGCGGGCCTCACCGTCACCCTGCCCCCGGCGGACTCGGCCCCGACCGGCCAGGTGTTCAACCCGACCGGCGACTTCGTGGTCACGTCCAAGGCGGGCATGGGTCCCGCGCTGTTCATCTTCTCCTCGGAGGGAGGGCAGATCATCGCGTGGAACCCGAAGGCCGATCCGATCGTGAACGGCGCCTCCACCGCGCAGACGGAGTTCAGCTCCAAGACCGCCGTCTACAAGGGGCTGGCCCTCGCCAGCACCCGCTTCGGCACGTTCCTGTACGCGTCGAACTTCCACGATGGCCGGGTGGACGTGTTCAACACCAGGTTCCACCGCGTGCACCTGTTCGGGGACTTCAGGGACCGGCACCTGCCCCCCGGCTACGCGCCGTTCGGGATCAGGGAGATCAACGGATTCCTCTACGTCAGCTACGCGCTGCAGAATGCGGAAAAGCACGATGACGTGGCCGGGCCCGGTCACGGGTTCATCGACGTCTACACCAACAGCGGGTTCCTGGTCGAGCGCCTGGTTTCCCGCGGTGACCTCAACTCCCCCTGGGGTCTGGAGGTGGCTCCGGCCGGCTTCGGGCCGTTCGGCGGCAGGCTGCTGGTCGGTAACTTCGGCGACGGCCGGATCCACGCCTACGGGCTGTTCTCCGGCAGGCCGCACGGCGCGCTGCTTGACGAGCAGCGCAAGCCCATCACGATCGACGGCCTGTGGGCGCTCCAGTTCGGCACCGCCACCACCGGCGGCACCGGCACGCTGCTGTTCAGCGCCGGCCTCAACGGCGAGGCGGACGGCCTGGTCGGCGCCATCAACCCCGTCCCGTAACCCGGTAAGCGGGTGTGCTGCCCGGCGGCCTGGCGCCGGGCAGTGGCGCCGATCACTGGCGCCGATCACTGGTGCCGATCACTGGGCGCGGGTCGCGACCCGTCGTACCGCGCGGCCAGTTGCGCTAGGTGCTCCCTGACCGCCGGCCATTCGGGCGCGGTGATGCTGAACCGCGCCGAGTCTCGCGGGCTCAGGTCCACGGCGAGGCGGTGAGCGCGCAGGATGCCCTCGAACTTCCCCCCGATCCGCTGGATCGCGTCCCGTGACCGCTGGTTCCGCACGTCGGTGTGCAGGCACACCGAGCGCACCCGCCAGTCCTCGAAGGCATGGGTGAGCATGAGGCGCTTCATCTCGGTGTTCGCGCCGGTGCGCAGGGCCTCGCGGGCCAGCCAGGTATAGCCGATCTCGCAGGTATCCGGCACGCTGTGCGGCTCGGGCCATAGCCAGTAGTCGAGCTGGTGGAACCGGGTGGAGCCGATCACCGTCTCGTCCTGGCGCCGGACCACCGCGAAAGGCACCGCGGTCCCCCTGGCCCGTGCCGCTAGCGCCTGCTCGACAAGGCGGCGCATGCCGGGCTCGTCCTGGGGCACCAGGACCCACTGATAGAGCGACGGATCCTGGCCGGCCGCCTTCAGCAGCCCCGGCACGTGGTGCAGGCCGAGCGGTTCCAGCCGCACATGCTTTCCAGTCAGTGCTGGCCCGGGGGCACGACCCCCCGGAACCCCCCTGGCCCCCCCGGCCTCCCGGGGGGGCCGTTCCAGGTAGGAGTCCGGCGGCAGGGCGAAGCCGAACGACCGGTACAGGCCGTGCGCGTCGGAGGTGTGCAGCATCCAGCGGAATCCCGGACCCGGGCCCTCCTCGACCATCATCGCGACGATGGCCTTGCCCAGGCCGGCGCCGCGGTGCGCGGGCAGCACGTACACATCGGCCAGGTAGGCGGACCCGCCGTCGCTGAACGCGCGGGCGAAGCCGACCATCGCGCCTGCCTCGTCGTACGCCCCGGCGACCCGCCAGGCCGCGGCGATCTGTCGCCTGATGTCCTGCTCGTCGCGCCACCGGGCCCAGTACGCCCCGGTGGTCAGGAACGCCACCGCGGCGGCGGGATCTATCCTGGCCGGGTCGTCGTCGATCTCGTAGTATCCGGCCGCACCCGGCCGCGAGTATCTGGGCATCACAGCACCCCCAGGGCTTGGTCGATGTCGGTGATCAGGTCCGCGGCGGGCTCGACGCCGACCGACAGCCGGATCAGGCCGGCCGGCGCGGTCTCGGCCGGCCACCGGGCGCGGCGTTCCCAGGTCGACTCCACGCCGCCGAAGCTGGTGGCCGGCACGATCAGCCGGGAGCTCGCCACGACCTTGTCCGCGGCGTCCGCGCCGTCGGGTGCGATCTCGAAGGAGAGCAGCGGGCCGGACCCGTCAGGCATCTGCCGCCGGGCCAGTTCCGGCGCCGGTCCGCCGACACCGGGATAGTGCACCGCGCGCACCCGGGGATGGGCCGCCAGGTGCCTGGCGATGGCCAGCGCGCTGGCCGACTGGCGCGCGATCCGCAGCGGCAGCGTCTTGAGACCGCGCAGCGCCAGCCAGGCCTCGAACGGCCCCGGGATGCCGCCGCCGCTGGATCGCCAGGCCCGCAGCGCGGCCAGCAGTTCCCGGTCACGGCTGACCACCGCCCCGAGGATCACGTCGGAGTGCCCGGACACCGATTTGGTCAGCGAGTACAGCGAGGCCGTCGCGCCGGCCTCGAGCGGCCGCTGGAGCAGGCCGGTGGCCACGGTGTTGTCCACCACCATGGGAGCGCCCGCCGCGGCGGCCAGCGCGCCGAGCCGGGTTAGGTCGGCCACCCGGAGCAGCGGATTGGTCGGCGTCTCGGCCCACAGCACCGACGGCGCGGCGGTCAGCGCGCGCTCGACGGCGGCCAGGTCCTGCAGGTCTACCGGGACCGGGACGGCGCCGTGCGGCCGCAGCCGGTCCGCCAGCACCCGGCCGCCGTAGTAGCCGTCATCCGGCAGCACGATGCGCTCCCGGCCCGGGGCGAGCGCGAGCATCAGCGCCATCGAGGCCGCCTGGCCGGAGGCGAACGCCACCGCCTCGGCGTCTTCCAGGCCGCCCAGGGCCTGCTCGAGCGCCTCCCAGCCCGGGTTGCCGTCCCGGCCGTAGGCCCGGCCCGGGCGCGGGATCCCCTGCGACACGTAGATGCTCGCCGGGGCGAGCGGCGGGGTGCCGGGCAGGCCGGGCGTGCGTTCGGTGCCCGCGTGAATGAGCCGGGATTCGGCGGAGAACGCGTCCGTCATTAGGCTGCCGCCTTCCTAAATGTTACAGTACATACTGTGAATACACTGGTACAATATATCCCACGGGGCCGGACGGCCAAGGAGATATCGGCCAGCGTGGAGGCGGGCGTCCGCAGCGGCCAGCTGACCCCCGGAGACCACCTGCCTCCGGTCCGCGAGCTGGCGGGCCAGCTGGGCGTCAGCCCCACCACGGTGGCGTCGGCCTACGGCGACCTGCGCCGCCGGGGCCTCACCACCGGCACGGGCCGCGCGGGCACGCGCATCCGGGGCGCTCCCCCGGTCAGCTCGCGGGTGTACCTGAGCGCTCCCGCGGGCACCAGGGACCTGGTCACCGGCGGTCCTGACCCGGACCTGCTCCCGCTGCTCCCGGCCCAGCCAGCCAGGCGGCCCGCCCGGATGTACGCCGAGGCGCCGGTCTCGCCGCGGCTGCGCCGCCTGGCGGCTGGCCAGCTGGCCGCCGACGGCATCGAGGTGACCAGCCTGACCGTCACCGGCGGCGCGCTCGACGGCATCGAGCGCGTCCTCGCCACCTGGCTCACCCCCGCGGACCGGGTGATCGTCGAGGATCCCGGCCACGCGGTCACGTTCGACCTGCTCGCGGCCATGGGTTTCACCGCCGTACCGGTCCCGGTCGACGACCTGGGCATCCGGCCCGACGGGCTGGCGGCCGCGCTGGCCCGGGGGGCGGACGCGCTGATCCTCACGCCCCGGGCGCAGGCCGCCAACGGCGCGGCGTGGGATGCCGGGCGCGCCGCGGAGATCAGCGAGGTGCTGCGGCGGCACCCCTCGACCGGGGTCATCGAGGACGATCACGCCGGGCCGGTGGCCGGGGTACCGGCCTTTTCCGCCCGCGCGGGTGCATCCGGGCCCCGGGGGCCGGCCCGCTGGGTCACGTTGCGCTCGGTGTCCAAGTCGCTCGGGCCCGACCTGCGGCTCGCCGTGCTGGCCGGGGACGAGGCCACCATCACCCGGGTCGCGGGCCGGCAGGCGCTTGGCACCGGGTGGGTGAGCTACCAGCTGCAGGAGATGGTCGCGGACCTGTGGTCGGACCCGTCCGTGCTGCGCGGCCTGGACAGCGCCGCGCAGGTGTACGCCGGCCGGGGCCGGGCGCTGCGGTCCGCGCTGGCGGCGCACGGGATCACGGCCAGCGGCCGGTCGGGCTTCACCTGCTGGGTGCCCGCCGCCGACGAGGATGGCGTGGCGTCCTCGCTGGCCGCGGCGGGCTGGGCGGTAGCCCCGGGCCAGCGGTTCCGGGTGGCCGCGCCGCCCGGGGTCCGGATCTCCTTCGCCCGCCTGGCGGAGGCCGACGCGCCCTCGTTCGCGGCGGAGTTCGCCCGCGCGCTGCGGCACCGGGCATCACGCCTGGACTAGCCCCCCGGGCGTTACTGCTCCGGCTCGGCGGGGGCCGCGGCCCGCGAGCCGACGCTGGCGTCCGGATCGCGCCGCTGGACCGAACCGAGCGGGATCGTGCTGAAGGCAAAACCCCGCAGCTCATGCTGGCCCTGACCGGCCGGCTGGCCCGGCTGGCCGGACTGGACCGGGACGCGGCCGCCTGCGGCCGGCTCGATGGCCAGGATGGTCAGCTGCCCGTCGAGCAGGTCATGCTCCGCCGCCCACGTCCGCAGCGCCTCGATGACGTCGGGGACATGGTAAGCGCAGGCGTCCGCCTGCCGGTGAGCCTGCCGCGGGCGCGATGCATCCAGCTGAACCTGGAAACACGGCATGTGCGGGCACGTGGTATCCGCGTTGCAGCTACCCGCCATAGAAGGCTTTTCCTCCTTGCAAGTGCCTGGCGAAAATGCAGCCCACCCGTAGCGAACGGAGGGCCGTCGCCGTCAAATGCGGTGACGGCCTGCCAGCGCAGGAATTACCCGGCTACCGCAGGCCATCCGAAGCAATAATGTCCGCGCCGGGATGCGGCGCGCCACCCCATTCGGATATTCGTCTCAGTATCCACTCAACTGCGTAATTGCGAGAATGCTTCCCGTGCGGCTCCGGGGTTACCGTGGGCGAGTCGCGCCTCATCAGCACCGGACCTAGGTCCAGCATAGACCACGTGTTCCCCGATATTTCGCCTTATGCTGCACTTCTCCCGGCGGTGCTCAAGGATGCCGGAAGTGGATCTTTACGCCGTACTGCAGTTGACAGTTAGCGTGAACGTTAACGCGCACAACCTACTCATAGGTAATGAAATGACGCACGCATGGCGCGGCTACCCGGGCCGCCGAATTCGAACGCCTGGCGGGAACAGGGATACGATCTCCGCGCACGGCACCTGAAGCACGGCCGGATGCCGGCGAGGCCGGCCGGCGACCCCAGCCTGGCGCGCGACCTCGCGGACATGAAGGTCCTACCGATAGCGTTATCCCATGGCGCAGCGTACCGAGCAGATCAGCCTCCACCTCAACGCGTACCTCACCGCGCACAGCAGCCCACCCGACGCGGTCCTGCGGGAGCTGGCCAACGAGACGGCGGAGGAGTACCCGAACGAGACCGGCCTGGCCATCGCCCCGGAGCAGGGCACGCTCATGACGCTGCTGACCCAGCTCACCGGCGCCGTCTCGGCGGTCGAGGTCGGCACCTTCACCGGCTACTCCTCCATCTGCATCGCCCGCGGGCTGGCCCGGGGCGGGCGCCTGCTGTGCTGCGACATCAACGAGGAATGGACGTCGGTGGCCAGGAAGTACTGGGAGAAGGCCGGCCTCACCGACCGGATCGAGCTGCGGCTCGGCCCGGCCATCGACACGCTGCGCTCGCTGCCCGACGAGGAGATGTTCGACCTGGCGTTCATCGACGCCGACAAGGGCGGCTACCTGGGCTACTGGCGCGAGGTGGTGCCGCGGGTCCGGCCGGGCGGGCTGATCATGGTGGACAACACGTTCTCGCACGGCCGGGTGATCGATGCGGGCAACGACAACCCGCTGGTGATCGCGGTCAGGGACTTCAACGACCACGCCGCCGCCGATGACCGGGTGGAGCTGGTCATGGTCCCGATCGGCGACGGCCTGACGCTGGCCCGCAAGAAAGACTAGCCGCCGCTCACCGCTCCGCCGAGGTAGAGCGCCCCGATCTCGGGGTTCTCGAGCACCTCACGCCCGGTGCCGGACAGCCGCACCCGGCCGCTCTCCATCACCACGCCGTGGCTGGACAGCCGCAGGCCGGCCCGGGCGTTCTGCTCGACGAGCAGGATCGTCGTGCCGGCCGCGTTCATCTGGCGGACCGCATCGAAGACGGTCCGCAGGATCTTCGGCGCGAGGCCCATCGACGGCTCGTCGAGCAGCAGCAGCCTGGGTTCGAGCATCAGCGCCCGGGCGAACTCCACCAGCCGCTGCTGCCCGCCAGACAGGCTGCCCGCCTTCTTCCCGGCCCATCCGGCGAGGTCAGGGAAGGCGTCGAAGACAGCCCTCATCCGGCCCGCCGTCATCGCCCGGTCCGCCAGGATGTAGCCGCCGAGCTCGATGTTCTCGCGCACCGTCATGTCACGGAACAGGCTGTGGTTCTGCTGCACCTGCACCACGCCGCGGCGCAGCACCTGCCGCGGCGACAGGCCGACGAGGTTCTGCCCGTCGAGCTCGATCGAGCCGAGGCGTGGCCGCAGCAGGCCGCTGATCGACGCCAGCAGCGTGGATTTCCCCGCTCCGTTCGGCCCGACCACGCAGGTGATACCGCCCTCGGTCACGTCCAGGGACATCCCGCGCAGGACGTCACCGCCGCCGTACCTGGCCACCAGGTTCTCGATTTTCAGTACCGAACGGTCCGTGGTGCCTGCCCCGGCGCCGCCCCCTTGACCCCCCTGGGCCGCCGGGCCGCCGGCGGGTGCGCTCATGTGCCCTCCCCCGGGTGCGGATCGTCGTCCTCGATGTCCTCGCCCAGGTAGGCGTTGAGCACCCGGCGATCGGTCCTGATGATGCCGGGCGGCCCGGCGGCCACCACGGTGCCTGAGTCGAGCACCGTGACCCGGTCGCACAGCCCCATCACGAACTCCATGTTGTGCTCGACGATCAGGAACGTCTTGCCGGCCGCGTTCAGCTCACGGATCCGGTCGGCGATGTGGTTGACCAGGGAGAGGTTGACGCCGCCGGCCGGCTCGTCGAGCAGGATGACGGCAGGGTCCGACACCAGCACGTAGGCGAGCTCCAGGAGCTTGCGCTGGCCGTAGGACAGCGTGCCGGCCAGCGCGGCGCGGTGGCCGGCGATGCCGACGAACTCGAGTTGCTCCATCGCGCGCCTGCGGGCGGCGGCGCCCCCGTGCTTCGAGGCGACCAGCATGTTCTCGAGCACCGTGAGGCTGGCGAAGATCCTGGTCAGCTGGAAGGTCCGGCCGATCCCGAAGGCGAAGACCTTGTCCGGGGCGACGTTGGTGATCTTCTTGCCGCCCAGGTACACCTGCCCGGCGTCCGCCTTGGCGTATCCGGTGATGACGTTGAACAAGGTGGTCTTACCGGACCCGTTCGGCCCGATCAGGCCGGCCACCGAGCCTTCGTCGATCTCCACCGTGCAGGAGTCGAGCGCGTGCACGCCGCCGTAGGCCTTGCGCACGCCCTCGGTGCGCAGCAGCGCGGTCATCTCCTGACCTCTCTCGCGGGTGCTTCGCCGGGCGGGGCCGGGGCCTGCGCCGTGACCGGCTCAACCGCGGGACGGCCCCTGGTCCGCAGCCGTCTTATCCACTCGCCGGCGGTCGGGACCAGGCCCCGCGGCACGAACAGCACGATGAGCAGGAACAGCGCGCCGAGCAGGATCTCGCTGAGGTACCCGTTGGTGAGCCTGATGTTCAGGTAGAGCTGACCGGGTTCGATGATCACCGCGCCGAGAACCGGGCCGCTGATCGTCCCGAGGCCGCCCAGGAACGCCATCAGCACCAGGGACAGATCGAACAGCGGGTCGTACCCCGACTGCGGCTGGACCTGGCCGAGGTAGAGGAACCATACCCCGCCGACCACCGCCGTCACCGCCCCCGACAGCACGAACGCCGTGAGCTTCACCCGCATCGCGTGCACGCCCAGCCCGCGGGCCCGGTCCTCGTCGTCCCTGATCGCCCGGAGCTGCAGGCCGAACCGGGAGCGCCGGATCAGGACCGTGACGACGATCATGGTCACGGCGCAGGCCAGCGAGATGTAGTAGAAGCGGTCGTTGAAGGTCGTCGGCGACCAGGGCAGGAACGGCGCCGACATGCCGTCGGTGCCGCCGGTGAAGGACTGGAAGTTGAAGGCCATCAGCTGGAAGATGAAGAACACCGCGATCGTGATCACGATGAACGTGTGCCGGCGCACCCGCAACGCGACCAGGCCGAACGGGACCGCGATGGCTGCCCCCACCGCCGCGGCCAGCGGCAGTACGCCGAACACGCCCGTGCCGTTGATATGCCAGTCCTTGGCCGCGATGCCCAGGGTGTAGGCGCCGCTGCCGAAGAACACCGCGTGGCCCAGCGAGATGTACCCGGAGAAGCCGGAGAACACGTTCCAGGCCGAGACCACGGCCGCGAAGATCAGCGCGTAGACCGCGTAGTTCGTGACCACCGGACTGCTGAACACCAGCGGGAACACCATGGCCGCCACGGCCAGGACGATCAGCGCCAGCCCCGTCGCGGCGCGCTGCCTGCTCGCCGTGCCTGTCCCGGTGCTCACCGCGGGGCTCGTCACTGTGCTCATCACTGGGCTCTTCACTGTGCTCTTCACTGGGCCCGGGCCGGCTGACGGCCGAAGAACCCGGTCGGGCGGATCACCAGCACCACCACCAGGGCGGCGTAGAACACCACGATCGCCCATTCCGGCGACCATATATCCACCAGCGACTCCACGGTGAGCATGAACACCGACGCGGCCAGCGCGCCGCCGATGCTGCCGAGGCCGCCGAGGATGATGATCGCGAGCAGCCGCGAGATCAGGTCGTAGCCGCTGTTGGGGTTGAAGCTGTTCGTGGCGCCGAACACCATGCCGCCGGCCGCGGTCACCGCGACGCCGACGCCGAAGGTGACGGCGGCGACGCGGTTCACGTCGATGCCGACCAGCCGCGCCGCCGTCTCGTCCTGCATCGTGGCCCGCACGCTGCGCCCGAACCTGGTCCGGTAGAGCAGCGCGTACACGGCCACGATGATGGCCAGCGCCAGCACGAAGCCGTACAGGTAGATGTCGGACAGGTAGAAGCCGAACAGGTGCAGGCTGGACTGCACGTAGGAGGCGTTCAGCTGCTTGGGGTTGGGCCCGAAGATCTCGTAGAGGATCCCCTCGATGATCAGGGCGACCGCGTAGCTGACCAGCAGGGTCATGGACGTGCGTTCCCGGCCGCGCAGCCGCCGGATGAACGCCCACTGGATGACGACGCCGATCACGAACATGACGGGCACGGTGACCAGCAACCCGGTGAACAGGTCGATGTGAAACCGTGCCGCCAGCTGGTAGCTGAGGTATGCGCCCAGGATGACCAGGACACCCTGGGCGATGTTGATGATGTCGAGCACCCCGAAGATCAGCGTAAGGCCGACGGCCATCAGGGCGTAGACGCCACCGGTGAGTATGCCATCGACGATAGCCCGGTAGATCTCCTGTGCCATCTGACTAGCTAGCCCAGCTCGGCTTGGTGGCGAGGATCGGTACCGCGCCGGCCGAGCCGAGCGGGAGGACCTGCTTGTACGTGGCGTTCTTCTGCCACTGGAAGACGAACGCCGCGGCCGAGCCGTTCTCGCCCTGCGGATCGAACTTCACCGATCCCTGGACGGTACTGAGCGTCACGTCGCCGTGCAGGTAGCTGATGATCTTGGCGTTGTCAGTGCCCTTGGTGCCGGTCACCGCCGCAGCCATCACCTGCCCCACCGCGTAGCCCTCGGCCACGTCGGCGTTGACGTCCGACGGGGACCCGCCGTACTTGGCCACGTACTCCTGCACCATCTTCTGGCTGGCCGAGTCGGCGTAGCCGGGGTACCAGCCGTTGGGCACCATCATCCCGGCCGCGTTGGCCTTGCCCACCACGGAGGTGAACGAGGCGCCCTGGTCCGGGCCCGCCGCGCAGATGAACAGCTTCGGCGTGTAGTGCTGCTGCCGGAACGCCTGCATGAACGCGGCGACGGTCGGGACGTCGGTGGATCCGAGCACCACGACCTGCGCGCCGCTGCTGGCGACCTGGTCGGCCTGCGGCTTGTAGGCGGCGACCTCGGCCGGGAAGATCTTCGAGTACACCGTCTTGACCCCGAGTGCCTCCAGTTTCTTCTGGGCGAGCTGCACCGGCGGGTCGGCGAACGGGTCGTCGGCCATCGGGTAGGCCGCCGTCTTCGGCCGCTGGCCGGCCGGCAGCGAGGCGACCCAGTTGACGAACGGGACCATCTCGTCTTCGATCGGCAGGCTCACGTCGAAGATGTTGTGGGCGGACTGGTTGGCCGGGCTCGCGAACACCGACGGCGCTCCGCCCGCGCCCTCGACCAGGGCGTAGCCGTACCTGGCCGCGACCGATGCCGACGGCGTGGTCAGCAGCGAGGAGAACGGCCCGAAGGCGAGGTCCACCTTGTCGGTGGAGAACAGGGTCTGGTAGTTCGTCTGCACCTGCGTGGGCGAACTGTTGTCGTTGAGGATCTTGAGCTTGACCTGGCGGCCGAGCAGGCCGCCGCTCGCGTTCACGTCGCTGGCCCACAGCTGGTAGCCGCGCTGGAAGGCCTGGCCGTCGGCGGAGAAGTCGCCGGTCAGCGACAGCGACGCGCCGATCAGGATCGGCTTGGTGTTCGCGGCCGGGCTGGAACTGCTATTCGTGGCGCCGGTACTGCTGCTACTGCTGCAGGCCGCCACGACGCCGGCCGAGAGGACGGCTGCCGCGCTCAGGGCGAGGCAATTCTTGGAGAGCCAGGGGAGGTGCGGTCTCACGCCCGGTGCCTCCTTTCTCCTCGTTTGGGTTTATCACGGATTAGGTATCGCTAGTGCCGAGCCCGTCGGACACGTCCGCGTGCTCGCTGACAAGCACCAGGCCCGCGGAATCCGCCTGCTGCTGCAGCAGGACGGCGAAGTCAGAATCACCGTACCCCCGTCCGACCAGGCCCTGTATCAGCTGGTGGACCACCGCAGCGACCGGCATCGGCACTTCGTGTTCCCGCGCGGCGGCCAGGCCGAGATCGAAATCCTTGCGCAGCAGCGTGGCGGTGAACGTTGGTTCGAAATCGAGGTTCACATAGGCCGGCGTCTTGTAGCCGGTAAATAGCGAACCCATCACACTCTTGTTGAGGCAGTCAAGGAACGCCTGCCTGCTTATCCCGCTTTTTTCCGCGAGAACGGTTATCTCGGCGAGCGACTGGGCCACCACGCCGAGGAACAGGTTGTGGCAGAGCTTCACCGTCCTGGCCACCTCGCCGTCACCTACGTAGGTGACGCCGCTGCCCAGCATGTTCAGGTAGGGCTCCGCCAGGTGGAACGCATCGCGAGGGCCGGAGACGGCGGCTGTCATCTTCCCGGCCCGGACTACTTTCGGGTTGCCCATCACCGGCGCGGCCAGCAAGGCGGTGCCCCGGCCGGCGAGTTCGGCCCGCACCCGGGCTGAAGCCTCGGCCGATACCGTCGAGCAGTCGATGAGCACCTGGGGCGCCGCCCCGGGACCGGACATGAGGCCGTCCGGACCCAGCACCGCGGAAATGAGGTCATCCGACGAGCCGACGGTGATGAAGACGATATCCCTGGCCGCCAGTTCCGCGGCGCTACCCGCGGGCTTGGCGCCCAGGCGTATCAGCGGCTCGGCCTTGCTGATGGAGCGGTTGAAGACGGCGAGATCACAGCCGGCCGAGAGAAGCCGGCGACCCATCTCCACGCCCATGCGGCCGGTGCCCAGCCAGCCGAGCCGGTGTGCGTCATCACGTTCGGCCATGTCGCTAGATCCCCTCCCTCAGTGCCAGCTGAGAACTCTGGGCCAGCTATGAAATCTGGGCCCAGCTAAGAAATCTGATCACAATCGTTTGCACCCATGAGCCTTGCCCCCCGGTAATAGCTTTGTCAATGCTGATTGCCCAACCTGTTACCAAAGCCGCATCAAATCGGTCCCTGGACCGGCCGCGAGACCACCCGCCCGCCAGCCGCACCCGGGCGGCCGCCCGGTCCCGTGGCTGCTCGCGAGGGCTGCGGCCGCAACATCGCCGCGCGCCTCCGGCGACTTGCCGTCACCCGGGAGGCGCTAGTGATAACGTGTCAGACGAGTCATGATAGCGCTGCGTTCAGGTGTCTGCCTGACAGCAATCGATTGCTGAATTCAGGGCACCGCTCCGGCCGGCACCGGGACAGACTACCCGGGTGAGCCGCCGCCGCGAGCCCGGCGCGACGAAGAGTCAGGACGCAGCGGAACCGGCGGGCTGATCGCTTCCCCGGCACCTTCCTGGCCGGAACCGGCCTGCGGCGCGGGAGGTTCGCACGTGGACCCGCGGACGATGAGCTCCGGCGCGAGGTAGAGGATCTTCACCGGCCCCTCGCTCCCGTTGATCCGCTCGAGCAGCAGCTGCGCCGCCTCGGTGCCCAGCTGGTAGTGCGGGAAGCGCACCGTGGTGAGCGGCGGCCGGAGGCGGTCGATGAACGGCATGTCGTTGAAGCCGACCACCGAGATGTCGTCCGGGCATTGCAGGGAGCGTTCGTCGAGCGCGCTGTAGCACCCCACCGCCAGCATGTCGTTGGCGGCCGCCACCGCGGTGAAGTCCTGCTGCCGGGCCAGCAGTTCCCGGCAGCAGCGGGCGCCTTCCTCGACCGTGTACCTGGCGGCGTACGCGATCAGGCCCTCGTCCACCGCCAGGCCATGCGTCGTCATGCCGTCCCGGAATCCGCGCAGGCGGCTCACGCCGGTGGAGGCCTCCTGGGGGCCCGCGATGTGCGCGATCCGGGTATGGCCAAGCCGGGCCAGATGGGTGACCGCCATCCGCGCGCCCTGCTCGTTGTCGACCGAAACAGAGGGGAAGCTGTAGTCCTGCGCCAGCCGGTTCATCAGCACCACGGGCACCTCCGCCGCGGCCGCCTCGGCCAGCAGCTGATCGTGCAGGGTGGCAGTAGCCAGCACGAACCCGTCGACGTGCCGGGCCCGCATCTGCTCGAACAGGGTGCGCTCACGGCTGGCATCGGAGTCGGTGTTGCCGATCAGGGCCACGTAGCCCGCGTCGGCCAGCTTGTCCTCCAGGCCGCGCACGATCGGCGGGAACAGCGGGTTGTTCAGGTCGGGGATCAGTACCCCGACCGTGTGCGAGCGGCGGGTCCGCAGGCTCCGGGCGACCGGGTTGGGCCGGTAGCCCAGCCTCGCGGCCGCGTCGGTTACCCGCCGCGCGGTGTCCTCGCTGACCAGGATGCGGGTCTCGGGGTTGAGCGCGCGGGAGGCGGTGGCCGGGTGGACCCGGGCCGCGGCCGCGACGTCCCGCAACGTGGCTGGCCGCTCAGGCATAACTCATCTCCGCACCCCCACCCGACGGGCAAGACGTGACAAGCCCGTTTTGGACGGACTAACCCTATCCAGGGGGCGCTACCTGGCGCTACTGGCCGCGCTGAGCATCGACGCAGGCAGGTGACGGACGAGGACGCCCCGGTGCGTCGGCACCGCCTCGGCGTGGCACCGCTCACCGGCCTCGGTCAGCACCACGTAGATGCCGCGCCGGTCCTCGTCACAGCCGCACCGCTCGACCAGGCCCTGCCGGGCCAGCCGGTCGACCAGGCGGGACAGCGCGCTCTGGCTCAGGTGCACGGAGTCGGCCAGGTCCTGGGCCCGGAACTTCCGTCCGTCGCTCTCGGCGAGCCGCTCCAGGACCTCGAAGTCGCTGATCCCGAGCCCGTGCCGTTCGCCGAGCTCGCGCTCGAGCGCGGCGCAGGCGGCCGCGTGGCAGGCGGCCATCTCCCGCCAGGCGGTCACCACGTCATCCTGAGTCGCGCTCACGGGCGCAGCCTAGCCTTCCGGCCAGATAAATGCAAGCGCATTAATTGTTCTTGCACCTAGTGCATGCGCATGCATATAGTTCCACCCATGACTTCATCCGACGCACTCCACCCCGGTGCTCGTCCCGACCCCGGTGCTCGTCCCGACCCCGGTGCTCGTCCCGACCCGGCTGCTCGTCCCGACCCGGCTGCTCGTCCCGACCCCGGTGCTCGTCCCGACCCCGGTGCTCGTCCCGGGGACAGCGGTGGCTGGACGCCGCAGCGGTGGGCCATCTTGTTCGTGCTCGGCGGCGCGTTGTGCCTCGACGCCCTGGATGTCTCGATGGTCGGCGTGGCCTTGCCGTCCATCCGGTCCGCCCTCGGCCTGAGCACCTCGTCTCTGCAGTGGATCGTCAGCGGCTACGTGCTCGGCTACGGCGGCCTGCTGCTGCTCGGCGGCCGGGCCGCCGACCTGCTCGGCCGCAGGCGGGTCTTCCTGGTGGCACTGGCCGTCTTCGCTCTCGTCTCCGTGTTCGGCGGCCTGGTGAGCAGCCCCGGCCTGCTGATAGCGGCCCGTTTCGTGAAGGGCGTGGCGGCGGCGTTCACCGCGCCGGCCAGCATGTCCCTGCTCACTACCACGTTCCCCGAGGGACCGATGCGGAACCGCGCGTTCAGCGTGTACACGGTCTTCGGCGCCAGCGGTTTCTCCCTCGGTCTCGTCCTATCCGGGCTGCTTACCGAGATCAGCTGGCGCTGGACACTGCTGGTGCCCGCCCCGGTGGCGGTCGTGGTGCTGGCCGCGGCCGTCTGGCTCATCCCCCGCGGCGAGCCCGCGGCCCGGACCGGCCGCAAGTTCGACGTGCCCGGCGCGCTGACCATCACCGCGGCCATGCTGCTGCTCGTTTACACCGTCGTCTCCGCCCAGCAGGCGGGCTGGGGCTCGGCCAGGACCATCGGCTCGTTCGCGGCCGTCGCCGCGCTGATAGCGCTGTTCGCCGTCATCGAGCGGCGCAGCAGGGACCCGCTGGTGCCGTTCGCCATCTTCTCCTCCCGGGCGCTGCTCCGCGCGAACGTCGGGTCCGTGACGCTGTTCGGCACCTACATCTCGTTCCAGTTCCTGGTCACGCAGTACCTGCAGACCCTGGCCGGCTGGTCGGCGCTGTCCACCGCGCTCGCCTTCCTGCCGGCCGGGGTGATGGTCGCGGCGCTGTCCACCCGGATGGCCTCGCTGCTCGGCCGGTTCGGCCCGGCGCCGCTTACCGCGCTCGCCTTCAGCTGCCTGGTCATCGCCTACGCGGTGTTCCTGCGGACCGGCGTCCACCCGGACTACCCGGCGGTGATGCTGCCCGCCACGCTGCTGATCGGCCTGGCCTTCGGGCTGGGATTCTCCTCGCTCACGGTGGCGGCCACGGCTGGCGTGCCCGACGCGGAGCAGGGCCTGGCGGCCAGCTTGTTCCAGACCTCGTTCCAGGTCGGCGGCGCCGTGGTGCTGGCCATCGTCACGGCCGTGGTCGACGCCTCCGGCGCGGGCAGGCGGCTCTCTCCCGCGGCCACGCTGGCTGCGTACCGGCCCGCGCTCTTCCTGATCACGGGCGTGGCCGCGGTCGGCGCGCTGGTCGCGCTGAGCGGGCTGCGCCGCGAGCGGGAGCTCCCGGCCGCCCCGGCTGAAAAGCCAGCTGTGCCGCATGGTGAGCTGGTCGCGTGCGCCGCCGCGGCGGCCGAGGTGGTCACCTCGCGCGGGTTCGCCAGGGACAGCGCGGCGGGCTGACCGCTCGCAGTGACGTCAGGCCGAGCGGTGGGCCGAGATGATGATCACCAGCGACGAGCCGCGCCGGCCAGCCTGGCCGGCGCGGCTCGCGGCGGCGGAGCCGGGCGCGGCCGCCGGGGCCAGCACGGTCCGGGTCCAGCTGACGCGCCACCGCGGGAACCGGCGGCGGCCGCCGCCGCGGCTGTGGGACCCAGCGTCCTGCACGAGCTCATCGCGGTGCTGCGTGACCAGGCTCTTGGCGATTTCCGGATGCATGATGCCCTCCTGTGCCGTTCGGTGCATGTTAGGGATGTGCCGTAAATACGATGTATCTCGAGTAGTGCCATTGTCAAGATATATCTCGAATTTTTCAGATAGCCGTGGCTAGGCTCATGACTGCCGGCGGCTCAGCATGGGTGTCGTTGGTTGCCCAGCCCTGTCATTATGCCGAGGAGGTCTGACATTTCCGGCGGCCCGCGAGCCGGGCGGCGGCCTGCCGGGCGGGCCAGTTGGCGGGCACTGCTTCAGCTCAGCGGGCACTGCTTCAGCTCAGCGGGCCGGGCCTCAGCCGGACGGCCCGGATTCCAGGGTGTCGCCGGCCTCGTCCCTGTCCGGCAGTGGCGGCGCGTCCAGGACCGGGTACCCGAGCAGGACGAACTCCACCGGCACGGCGTCTGGCGGGCGGCGCTCCGGGTCCCTGCGCTCGGCAAAAAGGTGATCCTGGCCGACCAGGCGCTCGAAGGTCTTCATCATCTCCGCGTGCAGTTCCCCGGCCTCCGCGGGCGTCAGGTACAGCCTGCTCGACGACGCGCCCAGGCCCTCGTCGTGGGCCGCCGGCCATGAGGCCATCGAGGTGAGGCTGCGCTGCGCCCTGGTCAGCAACCGGTCCAGCCACACCTGGTCGAGGGCCTGGGCCGCGAGCGACAACTGCGGGTCTTCCTGCCGGGCTCGCCAGCTCATGCCGTCGTAGACCTGGCGCCACGGACGTTCGCGGCCCTTGCCGCCGCCCGCCTCCTCCACCAAGCCGTACTTCGCCAGGGTCCGCAGATGGAAAGCGCAGTTCGCGGGGGACTCGCCGAGCATCTCGCTGGCCTGCGTCGCGGTGAGGGTCCCCGCCTGGCCGAGGGCCTCGAGCAGCGCCCAGCGCAGCGGATGAGCCAGCGCCCGCATGGCCTTCGGGTCGGTCAGGTTGAGGCGCCCGCCGTCGCCTCGCGGATCCGGGCCGCCCGGGTCCGGTTCCTGGCTCTCCCCCGGGCCCCGGCCGACCTTGGCCGATTCTTCGGAAGTCATGTTTCGAAAGATTACTCTCGAAAGAGTTCTTCTGACAAGCCCCTCGAAACACTTCTTCCGAAGGGCTCCGGACGGCCGCTCGCAGCCGCCGGGCCGGGAGCGGCCAGCCCGCAGCAGACCCCAAGGTTCACGCCTTTACCGCATCCAACCCCCGGCAGTGCCGCCGCACGATCGGAAGCCACATCAAAGGCACGACCGGCGGCCATGACCCAGGCATGCTCACCGAGCATCCCGCCCGGCCTGGTCGTGGAGCTATCGCGAGGCAAAGTCCCACCCGGAGCCTCAGCCGAAGCCGACCGGTGGATGGCCATGCTCAACGACCGCCTCGCCGAATGCGTCGCGACCCTCGACCGCGAACGCATGGCCATCGAGATCATCTTCAGGCTCCTGCCCGACCCCGTACGCGACGCCGTCCTGTCCTGGGCACTGCGCGGTCCGCAGCTCACATGATCGCGACAACCCATCAGCGAACTAGTGCCGTCAGATTCGGTTGGCCCGGCCGCTTCGGCCGTGCGCGCGGGCGGGCGCCCCCAGATCGGGCCGGCTCGATGTGGCATCGAGCCGGCTATGTGCTCGCAGATTATTAACCCGTTGGTTTGGTGGTGACGGGGAGGTCGATTCCGGCGGCTTTGGCGTAGTGGCAGAAGCCGGCGATGGTGCGGAGCCTGGCCGGTGCGGGCTCGATGGTGATTC
>WNGG01002485.1_pt1 | contig 20829 bp, 23 predicted proteins | sample 5400661 | NCBI WGS metagenome assembly WNGG01 (sample SAMN13153372, study PRJNA577476) | soil metagenome | isolation source: 100 cm soil or saprolite under Garry oak tree replicate 1 | place: USA:California | collected 2016-06-15
GGGTCGGTGCTCGAAGGTCTCGCCCGGCTCGAGGTCCTCCCACTCGAGGCCGACCTGCTCGATCCAGGCCCCGTCGTCCGCCCTGCGGTGCGACGCGAACCTCGCCTCGCTGGCGAGCGCGGTCCGCCCGGCGCCGCCCTGCGCCAACGGGTCCCGGCCCGCGCGCCAGACGAGCATCGCGCCGTTCAGGGCGCAGACCGACTCCCCGCGCTCGTTGAGCCCCGTCGTCGTCACGCGGACGACGCCGGCGCCGGGCGCGTCGGCCGCATACTCCGTCGCCATGATCTCCGTCTCGGCGTAGAGCGTGTCACCGCCGTAGACGGGCCGGGTCATCGCGATCGAGTCGAAGCCGAGCCCACGCGCGCGCTTGCCGAAGGTCTTGGACGTCATCCCCGTGACGAGCGCGAGCGTGAGCGTGCTGACGAAGAGGTTCCGCCCCCACTCGGTCCGCGCGGCATAGGCGGCGTCGTAGTGCAGCATCGCCGCGTTCAGACTGTCGAGCGCGGCGTCCTTGTTGTCCTGCTGGCTGACGGTGAGCCCGGGCCGGTGGCGGAAGCGCTGGCCCGGCGCGAATTGCTCGAAGTCGAGCCCAAGGTCCTCGCGGTAGCGGCGCTCGCCGACCTTCGCGTAGCCGACGAAGGCCGTCACGGGAGACCCCCGACTAGCCTCCGACCGCCGTCCAAAGCGCCAGCGCGAAGCCGAGGATCGTGACCCCGATCGCGAGGCCCGCCAGCAGACGCTCGACGGGCGTCTCGTCCCGATGCTCCGCGAGCGACAGGAGGAGGCCCGTGCCGAAGCCGCCCACAAAGCCGCCGGCGTGGGCGACGTTGTTCACCCCGTCCATCAGGAAGCCGAGGACGAAGATGACCAACGCGAGCTGACCGTACTGCCGGAGGATCATGGCTCCCGAGTGGCCGCCGCGCTTCCTCCCGAAGGCGACGATCGCGCCGAGCAGGCCGAAGATGGAACCGGAGGCGCCGACGGTGAACGGGTAGCCGAGGGTGTTCGATGCGACGAAGCCCGCGACACCGGCGACGGTGAAGATCACGGCCAGCCGCGACGGGCCGTAGACCTCCTCGACGGCGGGGCCGAGCTGGCGGATCCAGAGTACGTTGAAGAGAATGTGGAGCAGGCCGCCGTGGAGGTAGATTGCGGTGAAGACGGTCCACCAGTAGCCGAGCGCCCACGGCACGGCGCCCGCCGCCCCCAGCATCGTCAACGCCGCCAGGCTCGGCGAAAAGATCGCGAACAGGCCGCGCGGCCGCAGGACGGCGCTCGGGTCCACCACGAGGCTCGCGACGTAAAGCGCGACGCACGCGGCGGTGACCGCGTTGGTGAAGTTCCACCGGCGCAGCAGCGCGCCCAGGGGTCCGCCGAAGCCCCACATCCCGGGGTTGCGACGGCCGCAGACGAGGCAGACCGGTGCGTCGGCGTTGGTCAACCGTCCGCACGAGGGGCAGAGGATAGCTCCGGACGTCTTACGAAACACGGTCGGTAGCGCTCACGCGCGTGAGCGTACCCCGCCTTGACTCCCTGCGCCACGTCCTTTAGAGTTGCCCGGAATCCGCCCGAGACCAACCACGTCCTCCAGGAGAACCGACGAATGAACCGGATGGTTGCGCTCCGCGCGAGCGCCGCGCGCGTCGTCGTCGCGGCGTTTTCGATCGTGTCACTGCAGCCCGTGACGGCCATGGCCGCGCAGGGCGGCGGCGAGGTGAGCCTCGTCGTGCCGGATCTCGGGCAGGTGACCTACGGCCCCGTCGGCGGTCGCGCCCTGCTCATGCTCGGGCTCGTCGTGTGCGCGCTCGGGCTCCTCTTCGGATGGGTCATCTTCACCCAGCTCCGGCGGCTGCCCGTGCACGCCTCGATGCGGGACATCTCGGAGCTGATCTACGAGACGTGCAAGACCTACCTGATCACGCAGGGGAAATTTTTGCTGATCCTCGAGGTGTTCATCGGCGCCATCATCGTCCTGTACTTCGGCGCCCTGCTGCGCCTCGAGGCGGTCAAGGTGGTGATCATCCTCCTGTTCAGCCTCGTGGGGATCGGCGGCAGCTACGGCGTCGCCTGGTTCGGCATGCGGATCAACACGTTCGCGAACTCGCGCACCGCATTCGCGAGCCTCGGGGGCACGGCGTTCCCGGTCTACGCCATCCCGCTCAAGGCCGGGATGTCGGTCGGCATGCTGCTGATCAGCGTCGAGCTCTTCCTGATGCTCCTGATCCTCCTGTTCATCCCCGGCGACTACGCGGGCCCCTGCTTCATCGGCTTCGCGATCGGCGAGTCGCTCGGCGCCGCGGCGCTGCGGATCGCGGGTGGAATCTTCACCAAGATCGCCGACATCGGCTCCGACCTCATGAAGATCGTCTTCAACATCAAGGAGGACGACGCGCGAAACCCCGGTGTGATCGCCGACTGCACCGGCGACAACGCCGGCGACTCGGTGGGACCCTCCGCCGACGGCTTCGAAACCTACGGAGTCACCGGCGTCGCGCTCATCTCTTTCATCCTGCTCGCGGTGAAAGAGCCCGGCGTCCAGGCGCAGCTGCTCGTCTGGATCTTCGTCATGCGCGTGCTCATGATCGTCGCCAGCGGCCTCTCGTACTTGATCAACGACGCGCTCGCGCGCGGCAAGTACGCCGGCGCCACGCGGATGAACTTCGAGGCGCCGCTCACGTCGCTGGTCTGGATCACGTCGATCGTCTCCGTCGCCATCACCTACGCCGCCTCGGCGCTCCTGGTCGGCGGCCTCGGCGACGGCAGCCTCTGGTGGAAGCTGTCGACCGTCATCACGTGCGGCACGCTCGCCGGGGCGATCATCCCCGAGGTCGTCAAGATCTTCACCTCGACCGAGTCGAGCCACGTGCGCGAGGTCGTGACCTCGGCGCGCGAGGGCGGGGCGTCGCTGGATATCCTGTCGGGCCTCGTCGCCGGCAACTTCTCCGCCTACTGGCTGGGTATGGTGGTCGTCTTCCTCATGGGGACCGCCTACTGGATCTCGACCGCGGGCCTGGGCGCCCTGATGATCGCGCCCGCCGTCTTCGCCTTCGGGCTCGTCGCCTTCGGCTTCCTCGGCATGGGGCCGGTCACGATCGCGGTGGACTCCTACGGGCCGGTGACGGACAACGCCCAGTCGGTCTTCGAGCTGAGCCTCGTCGAGACGCTCCCGGGCATCCGGCAGGAGATCAAGACGACGTACGGCTTCGACGTGGACTTCGAGGCGGCCAAGCACATGCTGGAGGAGAACGACGGCGCCGGCAACACGTTCAAGGCGACCGCGAAGCCCGTCCTGATCGGCACCGCCGTGGTCGGCGCGACGACGATGATCTTCTCGATCATCGTGCTCCTCACGCACGGGCTCACCCAGAATCTGGAAAAGCTCTCGCTCCTGCACCCGCCGTTCCTGCTCGGGCTCATCACGGGCGGCGCGGTCATCTATTGGTTCACGGGCGCCTCCATCCAGGCCGTGACGACCGGCGCCTACCGCGCGGTCGAGTTCATCAAGGCGAACATCCGGCTGGAGGGCGTCACCAAGGCCTCGGTCGAGGACAGCAAGCGCGTCGTCGAGATCTGCACCCAGTACGCGCAGAAGGGGATGTTCAATATCTTCCTCACGGTGTTTTTCTCCACGCTGGCGTTCGCCTTCCTCGAGCCGTACTTCTTCATCGGCTACCTCATCTCGATCGCGCTCTTCGGGCTCTACCAGGCGGTGTTCATGGCCAACGCCGGCGGCGCGTGGGACAACGCCAAGAAGATCGTCGAGGTGGACCTGAAGGAGAAGGGGACGCCGCTGCACGCCGCGACGGTCGTGGGCGACACCGTGGGCGATCCTTTCAAGGACACGTCGTCGGTCGCGATGAACCCGATCATCAAGTTCACGACCCTCTTCGGGTTGCTCGCGGTGGAGCTCGCCGTGACGCTCTCGGCCGAGCGCGGCACCGGCTTCAGCCGCTTCCTCGCGCTCGTCTTTTTCGCCATCTCGGTCGTTTTCGTCTGGCGGTCGTTCTACAGCATGCGGATCCGGAGCGCGTAGCGTCGGGTGGAGTTCCTTTTCGACGTCCTCACGGGCCGCTACGCGCTCGACGATCTCATCCGGTGGGGCGGCTACTCGGTCCTGACCGTGATCGTCTTCACCGAGACCGGGCTACTCATCGGCTGCTTCCTGCCGGGCGATTCGCTGCTGATCACGGCCGGGCTCGTCGCCGCCGCCGGCGCGCTGAACATCTGGTGGATCAACGCGCTCCTGATCCCGGCGGCGGTGATCGGCGACAGCGTCGGCTACGCGATCGGGGCGCGCCTGGGGCCGCGCGTCTTCACCCGCCCGAAGTCGCTGCTCTTCGATCCGCGGCACGTGGAGCGTACGCGCGCGTTCTACGCGCGGCACGGGTCCAAGACGATCGTCATCGCGCGCTTCGTGCCGATCATCCGGACCTTCGCGCCCGTCGTCGCGGGAGTCGGCCAGATGGAGTACCGCCGCTTCCTCCTCTACAATGTGATCGGCGGCGCCGGATGGGTCACGAGCATGACGTGGGCCGGCTTTCTCCTCGGGCAGACGATCCCGGGGATCCAGGAGCGCATCCACATCGTGGTCGGGATCGTCATCGTCCTGTCCGTCATCCCGATCCTCGTCGAGATCGTCCGGGAGCGGCGACGGCAGCGTTCCTGAGGGGGCTCGCCGCGCTCGTCGGCCGGCTGCCCGCCCCGCTCCGCGCGGCGTGCGGTCGCCTCCTCGGCGACCTGCTCTTCGTGGCGCTGCCGCGGCGGCGCCGTATCGCCCTCGCCAACCTCGCCGTCGCCTTCCCCGAGAGCCCGCCGTCGGCGCGGCGCCGCGTCGCGCGCCGGGCGTCGCGCCACCTCGGGCTCGTGTGCGCGGAGCTCGCGGCGTTGTTGGCGCGGCCGCTGGGGGCGACGCTCGCGACGCTTTCGCTCGAGGGCCGCGAGCACCTCGACCGGGTGATGGCCGCCCACGGTCGCGCGCTGGTCCTGACCGCGCACCTCGGCAACTGGGAGCTGCTGGCCGCGGCGCACCGACTGACGCCCTACCCTCTGGCGATCGTCGTGCGCCCGCTCGACGCCCGCTGGCTCAACGCGCTCGCCGAGGAGGCGCGGCGCAAGACGGGCGTCGAGCTGATCGCCAAGCGCGGCGCGCTCCGTCCGGTCCTCGACGCGCTCCGCCGCGGCCGGCTCGTCGGGATCCTGCTCGACCAGAATGCCGCGCGCCGCGAGAGCGTCTTCGTGCCCTTCTTCGGCCGGCTTGCGTCCACGTCGCGCGCGCTCGCGCTCCTCGCCCTGCGCACGCGCGCGCCGATCCTGCCGATCTTCGCTCGGCGGGCCGATGGCCGTCACCGCGTGGTGATCGCGCCGCCCATCGTGCCGCCGTCGCGCGGCGCCTCCGAGGCGGCCGTCGCGGAGCTCACGGCGCGCTGCACAGCCGCGATCGAGGCCGCGATCCGCGAGGCGCCGGAGCAGTGGCTCTGGTCGCACGACCGCTGGCGTACGCGGCCGCCGATGCCGAGGGCCTCGGCGTGAGGCGTGTCATCGCGGCCGGCCTCGTGTGGCTGCTCGTGTCTCCGACCGGCGCCTCGGCGCTCGACGTCTCGGTCGCCCCGTATGTCGAGGCGCAGCGCGCCGGGGCGGTGGGCGTCGTCGAGGGGCGCGCCTGGGAGGAGCGGAGGCGGCCTCGAGAGCCGGACCCTCCTCTGGCGGGCACGGCGATTCTCCTTGTGCCTCGCTCGACCGAGCTCCTCGCGACTCTCGAGGGAATCCGCGCGCGCTCCCGAGCGTCGGCGGCGGCGTTCACCGAGGCCGCCCCCGCGATCCTCCGCGCCAAGAACGCCTTCGAGCAAGCGCTGTGGGAAGCGGGCGCCGCGGACCTGGCGCGTGCGACCGCCGGGGACGCCGACGGCCGCTTCCAGATCGCCGACGTGCCCGCCGGAGCCTGGGTGCTCGTCGCCACGCGCTCCGTGCCCCACCAGGTGCCGCGGCAGAAGGTCGGCCGGCGCGAGCAGGGGGCGTTCGCGCTCGGACCGCGGCTGACCTCGTTTCAGGCGGTGACGGTGTGGGTACGGGAGCTGAACGTGACGCGCGCCGAGACGGTCGCGGTCGAGCTCACCGATCGAAACGTGTGGTTCAACGGCGTCGTGGAGGAAAGGGCGCTGGACACCGGCCGCTGAGGCCGGCGCCCAGCCACCCGACGAACGCTACTTCTTCTTCTCGTCCTTCGCGGCCTCGGCCTTCTTGCTGGCGCCGGGCTTGACCGTGATCGCGGAGGCGACGGCCTTGCCCTCGTGGTCCATGTAACGGACATCGACGACATCGCCGGCCGCCAGATCCTTGGTCGTGATGGCCTTCCCGGCCTTCGTGATCCGGGTCTTGGCGTCGACGCCGAACGTCCACTCCGTGTCCTTGCCCTTGTCCTTGCCCGCCACCACGACGCCGTCCGCGGTGGTGGAACGGACCGTGCCGTTGGCCGTCCGGGCCGGCATCTTCTTGTCGGCCGGCGCCGCCTGGGCGGGAGCTACCTTCTTGTCCTCCGGCTTCGCTGCCGGGGTCTGGGCCTGGGCGGCGGCAGAGCCGACCATGCCGGCTGTGAACGCGAGACTCACGAGCAGTGCGATGAGCTTCTTCACTGGACTCCTCCTTGTACCACTTGTTTGGGGATACGACCGTCCAACTATCAGTAAAACAAGGCTGAAATCAGCCACTTCGCGGCGCCCTTCGGCTCTGCGAATTCGTTGGCCCTCGCCTGAGCAGCGTGGTAAAAATATCCAAGCTTTCCCACCGGATCATGGCTATCCACCGCCGATTCGTCCTTGCAACTGTTGCTTTCTCCCTGGTTTTGGCGTCGGGCCCGATCTGGCGCGCTGCGGCCGACCCGGGGCTTGGAGTCGCCGCTTTCCTGGATCCCTACTACTACGCCGGCGATCTGGCTGCGCTGCCGCCCGCTCCATCTCTGGCGCCATCGGGAGTCGTTCCGGAGCCTTCCGGGAATACCCCCGATAGGCCCCCCATGACGACCCCCCTGTCGGGTGAACAGGGAGTCAGTGAGACGGGTTCCATCCCGTCGGCGTTGGATCCGGCGAGGCTGCCGAGCCCGACGCCGAGCGCCAACGCCCGCGTGATCTACTTCCTCGACCGCTTCACCGGCAGCCGCCGCGAGGTCGTGAGCCTGTGGGTTGGCCGCTCGACCCGCTACGTCGCGATGATGCGGGGGACGCTACGCGGCTACGGCTTACCGGAGGAGCTCGTGTGGGTCGCGATGATCGAGAGCGGCTTCGACCCACGCGCGAAATCACGCGCGGGCGCCAAGGGGCTCTGGCAGTTCATGCCGGGGACTGCCCGGCGTTACGGCCTCAGGGTCGACCAGTGGGTGGACGAGCGCTTCGACCCTGAGCGGTCCACGCTCGCCGCCGCGGGCTACCTGCGGGACCTCTACGCACTCTTCAGCTCGTGGCCCCTCGCGTGGGCCGCCTACAACGCCGGCGAGGTCACGGTGAGCCGCGCGATCCGCAAGGCGGGCTCGCACGACTTCTGGGCGCTCGCGGCCACCAACCACCTTCGGCGCGAGACGAAGGACTTCGTCCCGCAGATCGAGGCGGCGACGCTGCTGGCGCGCGAGCCGGAGCGATACGGCTTCGAGTTCGACGCGGGCGATCCGCCCACCGTCGAGTCGGTAAACGTACCGGCGTCGACCGACTTGCGCCGCCTTTCGGCCGCCACGGGCTTGTCCCTGGCGACGCTGCGCGACCTCAACCCGACGCTGGTTCGCGTGGCGACGCCGCCCGGTACCTCGTGGGAGCTGCGCGTGCCCGAGGGCAGCCGGGGCGTCGTCGAGGCCGCGCTCGTGGCGAAGACCGCCGGCCGAACGGCCGTCGGGGTGCACGTCGTCCAGCCACGCGACACGATCGGCGCGATCGCCAAGCGCTACGGCGTGTCCGTCGACGACGTGCTGCGCTGGAACGGCTTCAACGCGGGCCGCGTGATCCGTCCCGGAGACCGGCTGCGTGTCGCCGAGGCCGGTCCTCAGGGGCAGGACGGGTTCAGGTGATGGTCGAGGTGCGCCTGTTCGCGACGCTCGCCGCGTTCCTGCCCGCGGATGGCCGGGGTGGGGCGACACGACTCGAGGTGCCCGAGGGGACCACGCCGCGCGAGCTGGCCCGACGGCTGGGTATCCCGCCCGAGCTCGAGCGCGTCACGCTGGTTAACGGCCTCGACACGGATCCCGATCGGCCTCTGCGGTCCGAGGACGTCGTGACTGTGTTTCCGCCCCTCGCCGGCGGCTAGTCCGGCTCCGCTGGGGCGCTCGGAGCGTTGGGGGGTATGGGGGGCCATGTCAGGGCCTCCCATGCTCGATGGATCTCCGAATCGATCTCCGCGCCGAGCAGCAGCGCCACGCTCGAGAGATAGAGCCAGAGCATCAGGAGCAGGACGCCCGCGAGCGAGCCATACGTGTTGTAGCTGCCCACCGACGACACATAGACGCGCAGCGTGAACGACATCAGCAGCCAGCCGACGAGCGTGAAGAGCGAGCCGGGCGAGATCCACTGCAGGCGCCGCGGCACCGCCGGCGCCAGGTAGTAGACCAGGGACAGGCCCATCAAGAGGAATACGATGAGGGCCGGCCAGCGCAGCACGTTCCAGAAGTGCTTGAAGACGTCTCCAAAGCCGAGCGAGCCGGCGAGCGCCTCGCCGATGCGCTCGCCGAAGACCAGCAGCAGGAGCGCGCTGAGCGTGAAGACGGCGAACCAGATCGTCAGCGCGATCGCGATGAGACGCTGCTGCCACCACGGGCGCGGATCCTGGACGCCCCAGGCCTTGTTCAGCACGGTCATGACGGAGCCCATACCGCTCGAGGCGCCCCAGAGCGCGGCGAGCATCCCGAGCGAGAGCACCCCGCCACCGGCCCCGCGCAGGACATCCGCGAATGTGCGGCGTAGCAGCGACGCCGCGTCGTCCGGCAGCACGCGCGCCGCGTAGTCCATAAATGGGTCCATGAGGTCCGGGGTCGGCAGCAGGGACACTAGAATCGTCAGGTAGAGCAGCGCCGGGAAGAGGGCGAAGAGGAAGTAGTAGGACAGACCGGCTGCCCGGTCGAGGATTTCGTCTTCCCCGAGGCGGATCCAGACCCGGGCGCCGAGGGCCCGGAGGGACAGACCACCGAGTCGCCACGCCGACGGCATCGAGGTGCGCGCCGGAGCCGGGGGCAGGCTCACGCGAGCGATGGTACACTTTTTGGGCTTTCGCTCGGTGGAAGTGGCGTACCGGGGCGGCGGGCACACTGGTGGGCACACTTCCCCCCGGGGGGATAGATACAGCCCAATTGAGCGCTTGGCTAGAACGCTCGCCCAGTCCGATTGGAGGGGCGAATCATGGCAATGCTGACGGCGGTCTTTGATGCGAGCGGCAATGAGAGTGACCAGCCGTGCGTCACGGTCGCGGGGTTCGTGTCCAACGCGCAACAGTGGAAGGAATTTGAGGCCGAGTGGAGGGTGGCTCTCGGGGATCTGTCCTACTTTCGCGCGACGGAGCACAAGCGCATTCCTGGTCTGATTGACCGACTCACTGCCGTCATTCGTCCTCGCGTCTGGCGTAAGGTGAGCGTGTCGTTGACGATGAACACGATTCTCATGATTCCGCAGGCGCAATGGGCCAGCTACAACATCAACGCCTACGCGATGTGCGCCCGGACTTGCGTCACCGAGATTGAGCGATGGGCGCTCTATCGTGCGCTCCCGAGAGAAAAGATCGACTATGTGTTCGCCGCTGGCGATGACGGCGCGGGGCTACTCAAGGTCGCCATGGAGCAAGATGGCTTGCCGTCTCCGATCTTTCGATACCCGCGCGATGTCGTCGTGAGGAACCGGCAGCACGCCGGGCTCTTACCGCTCCAAGCTGCCGATCTGTTCGCGCATGTGGCCTTTGACACGGTTCGGGATCTGCGGCTCGGGGAAGCATCCCGCTCGCCTTACGTTGACCTCAACGCGATCCCCGGCGAGCCTTGCATCATCACGAAGGAAGACATAGAGCATTTCGTGGAGATCACCGACGCGATCCGGCGTATGGATATCAACGTAACGGGTCTATGAGCATCTTCGAATTCCCACAGCCAGGAAGCAGGGTCGGTGTGCACATAGAAAAGTCCGATCAAAAATGTGGCATTGCGGACGGTTGCCGCCCGTTGCAAAAATGATTGAGTATGACTCTTGGGCCATGGCTTTGCCGCGTCCTCGGGTGGTCTCCCCTGCTCGCGCTCCCGACCGCCGGTTGTTTCGTCTTAGGCGCGATCATCACGTTCCTCATGGGCCTGGGCGTTCGTCGTTTCGCTGTTGACCGCATCAAACCGATAAAAGGAGAAACACCGAACGAAGTTAGCAACGCTCTGTTTGTGAAGGAGGCGTCGGCTGGTCGCCTGTTCGGGGTCTATGAGCAAATCTTCTTCTTCGGAACACTGGCAGTTGGCCAGCCGGGCGGGATCGCTGTTTGGCTCGCGTTCAAGGTCGCTGCGAAATGGGCGAGCTGGCAACACATCATGCGCCTACCGGAAGCGTTGGGTGAGAAGTCCCTAGGACTGAGCCACGCGATTCGCAGCCGGAATGTATGGGGGAGCGTTATCCTCACGCGTTTCCTGATAGGAACCCTCTATAATCTACTCGCCGCCGGAGTCGGTTTCAGCGTTTTCGCGCTCTGCAAACGATCGTTACGGGATCTCTGCGGCTTGCCCATTATCTAGTCGTCACGATCCTGGCGAGGAAATCGTCCCGCCTCCTCTGCCTCCCGCCATGTCTCGAAGCCGCGCGGCCCCTCGACGCGCTCGAAGATGCCCGTCTCGCCGTCCCAGGTCACGACGGTCGGAATCAGAGCCCGGAGCGCATGTCGAAGTAGGGGGCGCGCCGGACGGAAATCGCGGAGGGTCATTCCTTGACGTCGCCCGGCCTGCCTAGTCGTACGAGGATCGCCTGCGCGAACCGAGTCATACGGTTGGGCGGCGCGATCGAGAGAAGGGCACCGCCCGTGACGAGCACCGTCCCCAGGCTACAGACGATGAGCAGTCCGGCGAACAGGGACCACCGCGACGCCAACCACGAGGCACACGCGAACCCGAGCAGACTGGCGAGGATCGCCACGAGGTTCCACGCTTCGAAGGCGACGAGCCACCTCACCGCGCCCGCGTAACGGGCATCGAACGCATCCCAGTCGGCCAGGGCTTCAGGCAGGCCCGGCTCAGCCGTGCGAACGTCAGCCGTGCGAACATTGTTGCGCGCGATCTGAAGCACGGTATCGAATCGTTTCCTGAAGGAATCCTCTCGGCCCCCCATGTACGGAAGCATGAATTCGCGGATGGCCCGCTCCTGGGCCACGCGGTCATCGCGCAACCCCTGGAGCCTGTAGAGCGCGAGGGCACCCACGAGTGCGGCGAGCGCGGCGCACGTCTGCGCGATCGTGCTCAGCGCGTAGAGGACGACGGTAACCGCGTTGGTGTCCATGCAGGGATCTGCGCGTCAGCCTTCCTCGTGGCCAGTCATCCACGCGACCCACCCGTCCGCGGCTCGGGGGTCGCCGGGCTGTACGCTATCGCGCACCCAGGCAGCCGGGAGCTCGCCGCCCGGCTCGATGGTCTCCCGGAGCTCGGCGAATACGTGGCGTCGGTCCTCCCACATCGTCCGCACGTTGAGGTACAGGCCCGGCGGCTCACGCCGGACGGCGAGGTGCTTGCGCTTTCCCCAGCTGACGATGAGCTCGATCTTCTGCGCTCCGGACTGGATATACCGGGTGTCGTAGACGTGGGCGACTCCGTGCCGCAACGCCTTGAAAACGTCGGCCGCCATCTCCGGGGTGAGCCCATGCTTCGTCATCAGCCCGACGAACACGTGGTCCTCGCGTTCGCTCCGGAGCCAGCTGAGCGCCTCCGAGCCGATCGCCAATAGTAGGGCAACGGCGTAGTTGCCGGCCGTCTCTTGGCTGAGCAGGTGGTTGACGTCCCACTTCAGGTGCTGCCGAAGGTGGTGGAACGTGTCGTAGACCGTCTCCGGCATCGTTCACTCCCCGCCGGAGCTCGCGCCATCGGCCGGCCGATTCAGCACCGCGCCACACGAGCAGACGAGCACAACCCTGGAGCCGTCCCCCCGCGAGCGGTTCTCAAGCTGCCCCGCACTCGCGGTGCTCGAGGTAGAAGGCGTCCACGTCCGCCGCAAGCGTCACGGACGATCCCTCGCGCTGTCAGCGCCATGTGCGTCGCGGCACGCGCAATCAGGAACAGATAAGAATCGTTAACTCCCTGGCGGATCATCGTGGCACCATCGTCGATGTCACCGTGATGTTCTGCCCATCCCTTTCGATGACAGCGGTGATGCGATCTCCGGGCTTCTTCGGCAAGAAGATCCGAGCCGCCTCAAGGGCATTTGCAATCGGTGAGCCGTCAAGGCTGCGAATGACGTCGCCCTGCTTCACGCCGTCGCGATCGGCGGGCGAGTCTCGAATGACGCCGCTTACGCGGAATGGTGTCGCCGTCGGGTTCGCTGTATCAAACGTGATCCCCCACGATGCTGTAGGTCGTGGGAAGCATTCGGTGCCCAGGCGCACCATGTTACTGGTACAACTTGGTGCCGTAGGCGATGGACTCGTCTCTCTAGGTCCGGCTGACGACTTCCACCATCCCCGAGCGACCATGCAGCGGTCGTAAAAGTCACGCATATTGAGCGCGCCCATGATCCCGCCGCCAAAATATCCGCTCTGCCGCGCGTCGCGTTCGCACTCGTAGCTTTCTCGATTGAAATCCTGTTGGGTCGCGCCAGCCCGATTCCAAACCGGTGCGGTGCATCCAGCATTGAACACCAGACTCGCGAGCACCACCAACATGTAGCGGGTCATAGCTTCTCCTTGCGCTCGTGCCCCCGGCGTTCGCGCGCTCGGCCTGTCACCCGCGGCCCCGTCCTCATGGCCCCTCCTCGCGCAGCAGCCCGAGCGCCCTGATGAGCAGCTGGCGGATCTTCCCGTCGCGGACCTGCCGGGCCTGCTCCCGCCGCTGGCGCGAGCGGCTCACCCGGCAACGTGGCGAGCACACCGTCTGCGCCCCCCGGAGCGGCCGTTGACCGCACACCGGACAGAGGCTAGCACCCTCGGAATCGCCACGCAGCGGCGTACGTACGCCCGTAGGCTGGACTTCGCCGTCAGCGGTGAGGTTGGACATGGAGGCGTCCGCTACCCGGCCTCGGCGGCGCTCAAGCTCGCCCGAGGTGAGCTCGCGCTGAGCACGGCGCCGCTCAAACTCCGGCTCGGGGATCTCGGTGAGCCGCTGCCAGTCCGAGGACTGATCGCGCGTGACGCCGAGCTTCTTGAGGGTCGGAGAAGCGTCGCCGTTCGTCGACGCTTTCGGACGACCTTTAGCTGCCGTGCGTCGCTGCTCGGCTTTCTCCATCTCTCTCAGCATCTCGCCTGCTCGGCGCTCCGCCCGTACCTTGATCTCCGTCACCCAGGCGATCATGTCGCGGTCCTGGCCGCGTGGATCATGGGGCCATCCCCGGCCACGGTGAGAGCACGCGGGGACCTCCGAGCGGCCGAGCGAACCCGGAGAGACAAGACACGATCATCGTGAGACCCGAATAGAGGCAGGAGGAGGAGACCATGGCCAGCCTGTACCGCCGTCCGAACAGTTCGCGTTTCTGGGCCAAGTTCCGCGTAGGCGGGAAGGTGGTCCGCGTCTCGACGGAGTGCACGAAGAAGAAGGCCGCGAAGGATTTTCTCGACCTCCACGCGGGCAAGTTGGCCGAGGGCCAACCGCTGCCGGTCAAGCTCGACCGCATCCTGTTCAACGAGCTGCGCGCGGACCTCTCTGCCCACTACAAGGCGCGGGTACGCTCCGGCACCCGGCCGACGCGGAGCGACGGCTCCGGCATCTGGACGCGGCGTTTCGCGGGTGGCCGGCCGTCAATATCACGCCGGCCGCAATCACGGACTACGGTTCGTCGCCTCGGCGACGATCAACCGCGAGCTCGCGATGCTCAAGCGTCTGCTCCGGCTCGCCGTGCGGAACGGGAAACTGCTCCGCGTGCCGGCGATCGACATGCTCAAGGAGTCGGCGCCGCGGGCGGGGTTCCTCGAGGAGCCCGCCTTCCGCGCCATCGTCCGGCATCTGCCGCCCGACTTGGCACTGGCGGCCACAATCGGCTACGAAACCGCGTGGCGGGTGCAGTCAGAGGTGCTGACGCTGACGTGGGCCCGGGGTGACGTTCAAGCTGGCTCGATCCGCCTCGGCGCGGGCATGAGCAAGAACGGCGAGGCGCGGACGGCCTTGCTCGGCCTCGACACGGCGCGGATGCTGGCGGAGCAGCGGGCGCGTGTCAGCGCCCTCGAGCGCGAGCTCGGCCGGATCATCCCGGACGTCTTTCCTCATCTCGACAAGGGACCGCTGCGAGGCCAGCGCATCAGGGAGTTCAGGAAGGCGTGGTACGCTGCGACCAAGCGCGCCGGGCATCCGGGAATCCTGCTCCACGATCTACGCCGGAGCGGGGTCCGGTCGCTCATTCGGTCGGGCGTCCCGGAGCGGGTGGCCATCACGATCAGCGGGCACAAGACGCGGAGCGTGTTCGATCGCTACAACATCGTCTCGGAGACGGATCTCCGAGAAGCGGCGACGCGCAGGGCACACTTTGGGCACACTTGGCGGTGACAGCCTCACGCTAACCGGCTAGAATTACTATCCGGAAGCGTCTAGGAACCCGGTGGGCCTCCCGGACTTCAAATCCGGTGTCCGGCTCTAGACAAGCTGGAGGTGGGTTCGACTCCCACACGCTTCCGCCAATACGGGGAGAGGATGGCCAGAGCAGAACGCGAGAAGCCCGATCGCAGCCAGCGCCAGGTGCGGCGCCTGAGGCGGCGCCTCAGCGCCGGGGCCGCGATCGTGGGGGCCGCCGTCGTCGCCGTCGTCGTCGGCTGGTTCGCGTACCGCGCGGTCGCCGACCTGCCGGGCGACAAATTCCCCGACCTGGGCAACCTGCACATCATGCGCGAGACCGATCCACACGCGCCGTACAACTCCGATCCACCCACCTCGGGCCCGCACCTGCCGTACATCGCGCCGTGGGGCGTGCACACGCGACCCATCCCGCGCGAGCTGCAGGTGCACAACCTCGAGGACGGGGGCGTCGTCGTGCAGTACAGCTGTGAGTGCCCCGAGCTCGTCGAACGTCTCGGGCAGCTCGTCCGGCGCTACGACAAGCAGGTGGTCCTGGCCCCGTATCCGGACATGAAGGCGAAGATCGCGCTGACGGCGTGGACCCGGCTCTTGACGCTCGACGAGTTCGACGAGGCGCGGATCGTGCGCTTCATCGGCGCCTACCGTGGGGTCGATCACCACAAGTAGGCTCGGGGCCGTGTCGGTGGCCGTAGCGCTCGTGGGCTGCGGCGGGCTCTATATCTCGCCGCTCGCGCCGCCGCCGTACCGGGCCGAGATCGAGGCCCCATACGAGCGCACGTGGGCGGCGCTCGTCCGGGCGCTGGCGCACGAGAACCTGCCGCTGCGCGCGATCGCGCGCGACTCGGGCGTGATCGCGTCCGACGACGTCCTCACGCCGATCGGCGTCTGGGCCGACTGCGGGCGCGTGGGCGACACGCAGCTCGAGGGCGAGGCGCTCGCCGCCTTCACGCTCTTCCTGGAGCCGAACGGCACGACGACACGGCTCCAGGTGAATTCCAAGATGCGCACGCAGGCGCACCGCAAGGGATCCTCGGGCAGCCTCAAGCCGACGCCGGTGTACCCGTGCGCCTCGACGGGCCGATTCGAGGCCAACCTCGTGGACGCCGTGCGCGAGCTCGTGAGGCCCTAACGCGCATGCCCTCGCGACTCGCCGACCTCGTGCGCAAGGCGCGGCGCCTCGCCTCCGAGCGCGACCGGCTGATCGACCATCTCGCGGAGCAATGGACGCGCGCGCTCCGCGGCCAGGATCTGTCGCCGGCCGACTTGGAGGAGTTCTGGGAGGGGCTGGCCGAGGACGCCGCGCGCTGGAGCGGCGGCACGGCGGCGGGCCGGTGGACGCCGCAGGCGTGGCGCGCGGAGGCCCAGGACGTGATCGCGCGCGTACGGGCCAAGGTCGAGGCGGCGCTCGGTGAGCGCTGACCGGGGCGCACTCCGCAACCTGCCCTCGGTCGACGAGCTCGCCCGCCTGCTCGCCGGAGATGCCGCTCTCGCGACGGTCCCGCGCACGCGGCTCACCGCGCTCGCGCGCGAGGCCCTCGCCGCCGAGCGGCGGCGCGTCCTGGCGGAGGCCGCGGCGCCCGCCGACGCGGTGACGCTCGCCAGGCGCGTGACCGAGAGCGCGCGGCCGTTCTCGCTCCGCCCCGTGATCAACGCGACCGGCGTGGTACTCCATACGAACCTCGGCCGGGCGCTCCTGAGCCGAGTAGCGCTCGAGCGTGTCGCGCTCGCGGCGACCGGCTACACCAACCTCGAGCTCGACCTCGCGAGCAAGGAGCGCGGCTCGCGCTACAGCCACGTGGAGCGGAGCCTGCGCGCGCTCACCGGCGCCGAGGACGCGCTCGTCGTCAACAACAACGCCGCCGCTGTCCTGCTGGCGCTCGAGACCCTCGCGCACGGCAAGGAAGTCGTCGTATCGCGAGGCGAGCTCATCGAGATCGGCGGCGAGTTCCGGATCCCGGACATCATGCTGCGGAGCGGCGCTCGTCTGCGCGAGGTCGGTACGACCAATCGCACCCATCCGCGTGACTACGCGGAGGCGATCGGGCCGGAGACGGCGCTCCTCCTCAAGGTCCACGCCTCCAACTACCGGGTCGTCGGCTTCACCGCGGAGGTCTCCTCGCGCGACCTCGCGGATATCGGTCGCGCGCGCGGGATCCCCGTGATGGAGGACCTCGGCTCGGGCTCGCTGATCGACCTCCGCCCGTGGGGGCTGCCGGGGGAGCCCACCGTGCATGATGTCGTCGCCTCGGGCGTGGACCTCGTCTCGTTCTCCGGGGACAAGCTCCTCGGCGGCCCGCAGGCCGGCATCGTCGTGGGCCGGCGCGACGTCGTCGGGCGGCTCAAGAAGAACCCGTGGAACCGCGCGCTCCGGATCGACAAGCTGACGATCGCCGCGCTGGAGGCGACCCTCTACGCCTACGAGGCCGGTGACGCGCGCCTGGTGATCCCCACGCTCCGCATGCTGACCGAGCCGCGTATCGCCGTCGTGCGACGCGCGCGCCGCGTGCTGCGCGCCGTGCCGCCCGCGGCGCGCGAGCGCCTGGCGCTGCGCGTCGCCGAGGCAACCGCGGAGGTCGGCGGCGGCGCGCTGCCGACGGCCCAGATTCCGTCCGCCGGGCTCGCGGCCGGCGCCGGCGCCGCCGACGCGCGCCGCCTCGACGAAGCGCTCCGCGCCGGCGAGCCCCCGGTCGTCGGCCGCGTCGCCGACGAGCGGCTCTTCCTCGACTGCCGCACGGTGCTGCCGTCCGAGGTCGGGGCGCTGGCGCAGGCGCTGGTCCGGGCGGCCGCGCGGCTGTGAAGCACGTCGTCGTCGGGACGGCCGGACATATCGACCACGGCAAGACCTCGCTGGTCAAGGCGCTGACCGGAACCGACACCGACCGTCTGCCCGAGGAGAAGGCGCGCGGCATCACGATCGACCTCGGCTTCGCCTTCCTCGAGGAGCCCGACGGGCTCACGATCGAGATCGTCGACGTGCCCGGCCACGAGCGCTTCGTGAAGAACATGCTCGCCGGCGTCGGCGGCATCGACCTCGCGATGCTCGTCATCGCCGCCGACGAGGGCGTGATGCCGCAGACGCGCGAGCACCTGGCGATCTGCTCTCTCTTGCGCATCAAGACCGGGCTCGTGGCCCTCACGAAGTGCGATCTCGTCGACGCCGACTGGCTCGAGCTCGTGCGCGAGGACGTCGCCGGGCTCGCGCGGGCGACCTTCCTCGCGGGGGGACCGATCGTGCCGATCTCGGCGAAGACGGGGCAGGGGATGGACGAGCTGCGGTTCGCGCTCCGCGCGCTGGCCGCGTCCGTGCCGCCGCGCGCGCAGGACCAGCTGCCGCGGCTGCCGATCGACCGCGTCTTCACCGTGAAGGGCTTCGGCACCGTCGTGACCGGGACGCTGGCCGCCGGCGCGCTCGCGGTGGACGATCGCGTCGAGGTGTTTCCGCGAGGGCTCACGGCGAAGATCCGGGGGCTGCAGGCGCACGGCCGGCCGGTGGAGCGCGCGACCGCCGGCCAGCGCACCGCGATCAACCTCCAGGGACTCGAGCGCGCCGCCGTCGAGCGCGGCGACGTCGTGGGGCTCGCCGGCACCCTCGTGGCCTCGACGCTCGTGGACGGCACGCTCGAGCTCCTGGCCGACGCGCCGCGGCCGCTCCGCAGCCGCGACCGCGTCCGATTCCACACGGGCACGAGCGAGATCATGGCGCGCGTGCTGCTGCTCGAGGGTGCGGAGCTGGCACCGGGCGGCTCGGGGCTCGCGCGCTTCAGGCTGGAGGCGCCGCTCGTCGCCCTGCCGGGCGACCGGTTCGTCGTCCGGTCCTACTCACCCATCGTCACGATCGGCGGCGGCACGCTGCTCGACGTGGACCCGCGCGTGCGGCTCAAGGCCCCCGCGCGCCTGGCGCACCTCCGGCTGCTCGCCCGAGGCGACGCCGGCGAGGTCGTCGAGGAGCACGTCCGTCACGTCGGCGGCGCCGGCGCCCGCCTCGGCGCGCTGGCGGCCCGGGTGCCCTTCGCGCCTCCGCGGGTGCGGCAGCTTCTCGAGGCGCTGGTGAGCGCCGGGCGCGCACTCGCGATCGACCGCGACTGGTTCCTCCACGCCGACAGCTTCGCGCGTCTGCGGGCGCAGGCGCTCGCGGCGCTGGAGCGGTTCCACGGGGCCCACCCGCTGCGCCCGGGCATGTCGCGCGAGGAGCTCCGCGGCCGCGCGGGCGGCGCCGATGAGCGTGTCTTCGCCCACCTCCTGGCGCGGCTCGCCGAGGAGGGCACACTCACGCTCGACCGGGACAAGGTGCGGCTCGCCTCGCACGCGATCCGCCTCTCCGACGAGCAGCAGCGGCTCGTGGACCGGGTCGAGCAGGACTTCCTGAAGGCCGACGCCGCGCCGCCGAGCCCCGAGGAAGCCCTCGCGCGCGCCGGGCTCGCGGGTGGCGAGGACCACGAGCTGTTCCAGCTCCTGGTCGAGTCGAAGAAGCTGGTGCGCGTCAAGGAGTCGCTCTTCTTCCACTCGGCGGCGCTCGACTCGATCCAGGACCGTCTCGTCACGATGCTGCGGGAGCGCAAGGAGATCGGCCCGAGCGACATCAAGGACCTGCTCGGCATCTCCCGGAAGTACGCGATCCCTTTGCTCGAGTACTTCGACTCGCGGCGCGTCACCGCGCGCGTCGGGGAGCGGCGAATCTTGCGCCCGGGGTAGGGGCGCGCTAAGGTTAGGGCGTCGGAAAGGAGCTACCATGTTTGGCATAGGCACCCAGGAACTTCTGATCATTCTCGTGATCGTCCTCGTCCTCTTCGGGGCGAACCGGTTGCCGGATCTCGCCCGCTCGCTCGGCTCCAGCATGAAGGAGTTCAAGAAGGGCATGAACGAGGTCTCGAAGGACGAGACGACCGCCGCCGCGAAGAAGGAAGAGAAGAAAGAAGAGGAGAAGAAGGCGTAGCCACCCACGTCGGCGTCGACCTCGGAGGCACCCGGCTTCGCGCGGGCGCCATCGGGGCTGACGGCCGGCTCCACTCCCAGCTCGAGCGTCCCGCCGACGCCCATCGCGGTCCCGAAGCGCTGCTGGCCTCCGTCGAAGCGATGATCCGGGAAGCGTCGCGCTCGGCCCCGGCCCTGACGGCGATCGGCGTCGCCTGCGCGGGCCAGATCGATCCCCAGACCGGCGCGGTCGTGTATTCGCCGAATCTCGACCTGCACGACTGGCCCCTCGGCGAACGCCTGGCGGCCGCCTTCGGCGTCCCCGTCCACGTCGAGAACGACGTCCGTGCCGCGGCGTGGGGCGAGCACTGCCTCGGCGGGCACCGCGCCGACTCGCTCGTCGCCGTCTTCGTCGGCACCGGCGTCGGCTCGGGCGCCGTGCTCGGTGGCGCCCTGTGGCGCGGCGCGGGCAATGGCGCGGGCGAGGTCGGCCACACGCAGGTCGTGCCCGACGGCCTCCCGTGCCCGTGCGGCGCGCGCGGCTGCCTCGAGCAGTACGCCTCGGGCAGCGGCTTCCGTCGCCGGCTGCGCGCGGCGCTCGCCGCAGGCACCCCCACGCGGCTCGCCAAAGCGACGGGCGGCGACGCCGACACGGTCACCGTGGGCATGATCGCGGCGGCGGCCAACCAGGGCGATCCGCTCGCGGGCGAGCTGTGGAGCGATGCCGCGCGCTATCTCACGCTGGCGCTGGCCAACTACGTGACGCTCCTGAACCCGGCGGCGCTCGTGCTGGGCGGCGGCGTGATCGAGCGGCAGCCGGCGCTTTTCGAGATGGTCGCCGACGGCGTCATGCGCACGACGACGGTGCTGGCGCGCCGCTCGCTCAGGGTCGCGCGCGCGCGCCTCGGCGACTGGGCCGGGGTCCTCGGCGCCGCCCTCCTCGCCACGACCCGCTGACACGGTATACTCGACGCTCGCATGCGCGCCTCGGCCGACCGCCTCGACTATCTGTGCGCGGCCGGCCTCGCCCTCCTCACCGTCGTCTCCCGGCTCCCGTACCGCGCGCGCTTCCTCTACAACTGGGATGCGGTCCAGTTCGCGCTGGCGCTGACGGAATACGACGTCGCCAAGCATCAGCCCCACCCGCCGGGCTACATCCTCTACGTCGGCCTCGGCCGGCTGGTGAACGCCGGGCTCGGCGACGCGGCCGCGTCATACGTCCTCCT
>WNGG01002486.1_pt1 | contig 20828 bp, 24 predicted proteins | sample 5400661 | NCBI WGS metagenome assembly WNGG01 (sample SAMN13153372, study PRJNA577476) | soil metagenome | isolation source: 100 cm soil or saprolite under Garry oak tree replicate 1 | place: USA:California | collected 2016-06-15
CCCGCCCCACCGGATTCCCAGGCCCGCGGCAATATCGGATCGCTGATTCCGGCAACCGGACGCGCAAAGCGATCGTCAGGTATCGGCTCGGCGACGCGCGGCCGCTGCGCCGCATCGGCGACGTAAAACGCGGTCTCGGTCATCCCGAGCGGATCAAGCAGTCGTTGCTTCTCGAACCCGAACAGCGACTGTCCGGATATCACTTCCACGACGCGGCCGAGCACGTCGGTCGAGTGGCCGTAATCCCACAGCGTCCCCGGCTGTTCGGCCAGCGGCAGCTTGGCGATGCGCTCGACGAAGCGGGCGTTGTCGAAATCGCCATCGAACAGATCGGAATTGGCATAGAGCTTTCGCACCGCGCCGTCGCCGTAGAAGCCGTAGGTGAGGCCCGAGGTGTGACGCAGCAGGTCTTCGATGGTGATCGGGCGGTTGAGCGGTTCGAGTGCGAGCGCCGGCTGTCCACGCCTCTCGACGCCGACTTTCACATCAGCGAAGTCAGGAATGTATTTTGAAACGGGGTCATCAAGCCTGAGCTTGCCATCCTCGACCAGCATCATCGCGGCGACGCTGGTGACTGGCTTCGACATCGAATACAGACGAAAGATGCTGTCCGCGGTCATCGGCAGTTGGCTCGCGACGTCGCGCGCACCGAAGCTTTCGAAATAGACGGGATGACCGTGCTGCTGGACCAGAATGACGGCGCCGGGGATCTTGCCGGTCGCAATCTCGTTGCGGACGTAATCGCCGACCCGCTCCAGTTTCGCGCGCGAAAGGCTGGCCGAGACCGATAGCGGCGGTTCGGCGCAAGCACCATCCGGCCGTCCAACGGCGATCACGACAGTCAGAAGCGCGAGTGTCGCCGCGACGCGGCACATCGAGCCGTCGGTTAGCGAGCGGCTCAATCGGCACAAGGGCCGCCCCATTCAGCCAACGCTTTCCGATGCAGCCGGGCACTGTCGTCGGAGAAGCAGCAGAAGATAATGCGGGTAACCGCCGGTGCCGCCGTCAGCGCGCCAGCCGTCGTCGCGACCGCGATTCCAGCGGCACGATCGGCGGGGAAACGATAGACGCCGGTGGAAATGGCAGGAAAGGCGATCGAAGCCAGGCCGCGGGCCTGGCCGAGTTCGATGGCGCGGCGATAGCATGACGCCAGCGCTTCATCTTCGCGCCTGTCCCCGCCGTGCCAGACCGGGCCAACGGCATGAATCACATGCCGCGCCGGCAACCGATAACCGTTGGTGATTTTGGCGTCGCCGGTCTCGCAGCCATGGAGCGTGCGGCATTCGGCAAGAAGTTCAGGCCCGGCCGCGCGATGGATAGCGCCATCGACCCCGCCGCCGCCCAGCAGCGACGTGTTCGCAGCGTTCACGATCGCGTCAACGCGCAACGTCGTAATGTCGGCGGCGATAACCTCCAGCCGCGCTGTGCCGATCTGGCGCGCGGCCGAGTTCAGGCGGAGGCAGCCGCGCTGATCGCGACACCCTTGTCGGCAAGCAACTGTTGCAACTCGCCGGCCTGGAACATCTCGCGGATGATGTCGCAGCCGCCGACGAATTCGCCCTTGACGTAAAGCTGCGGAATGGTCGGCCAGTTCGAATAGGTCTTGATGCCGTCGCGCAGATCGGCGGATTCGAGAACGTTGAGGCCCTTATAGCCGACCCCGACGTGATCGAGGATCTGCACCACCTGGCCTGAAAAACCGCACTGCGGAAACTGCGGCGTTCCCTTCATGAACAGCACGACGTCGTTCGACTTCACTTCACGGTCGATGAATTGCTCGATGCTCATATTTGCGTCCTTTTGCGGCACAGCCTTCCGGCCGGCGTCAGCCCTTAATCCGACACTGTCATATATGTACCCGAAACCGTTGTGCATCCAAAGTAAATTGGCTGGGAACTGGTATGCGCCGCAAAGGCGGTCCGAGGGCGGGGCCACCCCCCGCAGCCCTCATCCTGGCCTCGATCACGAGCCCGAGAGGCTTTTATCCCGGACGGGAACCCCTATCTAGGACAGACTATTCGCGGGGAACCGGGCTGCCACAGTAACGTTCTCTCCCCGAACGGAGATTATCGTGACGAAACCAGCATCCGCTGCGGCCGCGCGGGCCGCCCCTTGCACGTCATTATTCTCCGATTCCGGTGGCCTCGCCGAGGATTTGGTGGAAGCGTTCCTCACGGTCCGCAACGAGACCGAGTGCCGCGCCGATCCCCTGACGGCAGAAGATCAGCTGATCCAGTCGATGCCGGATGCGAGCCCGGTGAAATGGCACCGCGCCCATACCACCTGGTTCTTCGAGCAATTCCTGCTCGGCGAACACTGCAAGGATTACACGCCCTTTCATCCGGATTATGCCTTCCTGTTCAATTCCTACTACGTCAGCGCCGGTCCACGGCACGCCCGTCACCGGCGCGGCCATCTGACCCGTCCCGGCGCCGACGAAATCACCGCCTACCGCCGGCATGTCGACGCCGCCGTGGTGAAATTCTTCCAGGCCGCCGATGAGGACGCGCTGGCCGCGCTCGCGCCGCTGGTGGAAGTCGGTCTCAATCACGAGCAGCAGCACCAGGAATTGATGCTGACGGATATCCTGCACGCTTTTGCGCAAAACCCGATTCCGCCGGCTTACGATCCGGAATGGCGCTTCCCCGCTTCAACCCGCGCCGGCGACGAAATTCGCGCCGGCGACGAGAACACTCGCGCCAGCGACGAGAAGACTCGCGCCAGCGACGAATGGCTCATGCTCAACGAGGGCATTCACACCGTCGGGCATGCCGACGACACGTTCCATTTCGACAACGAGAAACCCGCGCACCGCACTTTGGTGGGGCCGGTCCGGCTGGCGCGCAACCTCGTCACCAATGCCGAATGGCTCGCATTCATGAAAGACGGTGGCTACGCCACGCCGACGCTCTGGCTGATGGACGGTTTTGCAGCTGTCGGCAACGAGCAATGGCAGGCGCCCGGCCACTGGCGCGAGATCGACGGCCAATGGCAGGTGATGACCCTTGGCGGGTTGCAGCCCGTCGATCCCTCGGCCCCGGTCTGCCATGTCAGCTATTACGAGGCCGACGCCTTCGCGCGCTGGAGCGGCAAGCATTTGCCGACCGAAATGGAATGGGAAGTCGCGGCAAGGGCCGGCCAGCTCAACGACGCGTTCGGGATCGTGTGGCAATGGACCCGCAGCGCCTACGCCCCGTATCCCGGCTACCGCGCCATCGAAGGCGCGCTCGGCGAGTACAACGGCAAGTTCATGATCAACCAGCTGGTGCTGCGCGGCTCCTCGCTTGCAACTCCGGACGGCCATAGCCGTATTACCTATCGGAACTTCTTTTATCCGCACCATCGCTGGCAATTCACCGGACTTCGCCTCGCCGACTATGCCACCTGATTTTCAAATCCAGCCGCGCCGGAAAGCGCGTTCAGGAGAGTATCATGAATGTGCACGCCGCAGCTTTGGCCAAAGCGCATCGCTTCGACGAACCGACTTCGGCATTTGCCAGCGACGTCATCGACGGGCTGTCGCAGCACCCCAAACGGCTGTCGCCCAAATATTTCTATGACGTCACGGGTTCGGAGCTGTTCGAACAGATCACGCTGCTGCCGGAATATTACCCGACGCGCACCGAACTTGCGATCTTGCGTGACCGGGCCGGCGAGATATCGGCTGACATCCCTGACGGCGCCGCACTGGTGGAATTCGGCGCAGGCGCGACCACCAAGGTCCGGCTGCTGCTCAGCGAATGCGCGTTTCGCGCCTACGTGCCCGTGGATATTTCCGGCGACTTCCTGAAAGCGCAGGCCGACGCGCTGCGCAAGGATTTCCCCGGTCTCGACGTCTATCCGGTCACGGCGGACTTCACCGCGCCGTTCGGCCTGCCCGACGCGATCAAGGCGATGCCGAAGGTCGGATTTTTCCCGGGATCGACACTGGGAAATTTCGAACCGCATGAAGCCTGCGCGTTCATGCGCAGTGCCCGCGACATCCTTGGTGAGGGCGCGCAGATGATCATCGGCGTCGACCTCGAAAAGGACGAGCGCGTGCTGTATAATGCCTACAACGATGTCGCCGGTATCACCGCGCGCTTCAATCTCAATGTGCTGGTCCGCATCGACCGCGAACTGGGCGGCAATTTCGACACTGCCGCGTTCATGCACCGCGCGATCTACAATCGCGACCGCCACCGGATCGAAATGCACCTGATCAGCAAGAAGGCCCAGACCGTGCGTATTCTGGGCCGGAGTTTTTCATTCCGCGCCGGCGAAAGCATCCACACCGAGAGCAGCTACAAATACAGCCTTGACCGCTTCACCGCGCTGGCGCGCGGCTCGGGCTGGACGCCGCGCCACTCCTGGACCGATGCCGCCGGCATGTTTTCGGTTTACGCGCTGGTGGCCTCGGACTGAGACTCTTCAAGCCGGGATTCGACCGGGCCGGATTTCAGCGAGATCGATTCCCAGACCGCGACGATGATCATGATCGCGGTGGTCAGGATCGACAGCATCAACGGCGATAGCCCGCTCGCGAACCAGGCCAGCAGACCAAGCGCGGCAATGCCGGCGATATGGGACAGTTGAAGCCAGCCCCGAATGACGTGCTTGAAGAAGATCGTTCCGGCCAGAAACAGCAATGGTCCGCCGATGGCACTGAGTACCGTCCTCAGATCGGAATGACCGTCGGGATGCTTCAGCACGAGTTCATCGGCCACCGCCGAGACAATGATGCCGGCCACGATCGGCATATGCAGATAGGTGTAGGCCAACCTCGCCAGCCGCCCCGGCTCGCTGGATCTTGAAATCTGTTCGGACCCCGCCTCGGCGCCCTTGTGGAAATAGATCCACCACATCGCAAGCGCGCCGATAAAGGCCGACACGAACGCCGCCACGGTTTCAGTGCTCCAGGCGAGGTCGGCGAACGTGGCGCCGGTGACGACAATGGATTCGCCAAGCGCGATGATGATGAATCCCGCGCAACGCTCCGCCATATGGCCGCCCTCGACGGTCCAGTCGTCGATCGAGGACGGGCCGTATTTCGGAATCCAGAAGCGCACCGCAGGCGACAGATATTCAATTCCCAGCGCTACGGCCCACAGCAACAGCCTCCACTGCCCCTCCGCAAAGCCGCCCAGAATCCAGAACACCGCCGAAGCGGACAGCCAGACCAGGATGCGGACCGCGTTCATTCGGGTCGACGGCTGGGTTGGCGGGATCGACGCCAGAAGAAAGATCGAGCGGCCGACCTGCATCGCGGCGTAGGCAAGCGCGAACCAAAGCCCTCTCGATTCAAAAGCTTTCGGTATAGACGTTGAGAGCACGAGCCCGCCGAGCATCAGCAGGAACAGCAACACCCTGACCGGGGTGAGTTCCGGATTGAGCCAGTTGGTGACCCAGGCGGTGTAGACCCACACCCACCAGACCGCGAGGAACAACAGGATGGTCCGCGCCACCGCGAGCGGGGTGAATTGGCCAAGCAGGGTGTGCGATATCTGCGTGACCGCGAAAACGAACACCAGATCGAAGAACAGCTCGGCGTAGGTGACGCGGCTGTGCTGGTTCGGCACAAATTGGCGAAACAGCGCGCCCCGTTGATCATCCCCAGCCATGGCGTCCCTGCTCCCGCCCGACCTAGGACTTAGCCCTTCGGCACCCCGGTGCCTGCTGGCACCCCGGTCTGCAGCGCCAGCGCGTGCAGCACGCCTCCCATCTGGCCCTTCAGCGATTGATAGACGATCTGGTGCTGCTGGACGCGCGATTTGCCGCGGAACGACTCCGAGATCACGGTGGCGGCATAGTGGTCGCCATCGCCGGCCAGATCGCGGATCGTCACCTCGGCGTCGGGGATAGCTGCCTTGATCATCGATTCGATATCGTGGGCGTCCATCGCCATCCCGTATTTCTCCAATCCGGCTTTTCGGGTCGCGGCCGGCACTTGCCGGCGGGTCGCCAGAACTTAGCGCGGACACCCTTCTAGGTCACGTCCTGTCGCACTATATTCTCGATCCGACCCTGGCAAAGCCGCGGGATCGCAACCCACGATCACAACGGGCTGACCAAAAAGGACTGACCATGAAACTCCCCGGTCCCGACCACCCGATCACCATCACCGCCAATCCCAAGCGTGTCCGCGTCTCCGCAGGCGGCATCGTGATCGCCGACACCACCCATGCCCTGACGCTGAAGGAGGCGAGCTATCCGGCAGTGCAATATGTGCCGCGCGCGGACGCCGACATGGCGCTTTTGGCGCGCACCGACCGCACCACGCACTGCCCCTACAAGGGGGACGCGAATTATTTCAGCATCAACGCGAACGGCAAAACCCTCGAAAATTCGATCTGGACCTATGAGACGCCGTTCCCGGCGATGGCCGAAATCTCCGGCCATCTGGCGTTTTATCCCGACAAAGTCACGATCGAAGAGGTGGCGTGAGCGCCGGGCGCTTCGAAGAACGCGCCAATAGTCCATTTCTTCGGGCTGGGCATGGCCGTCCGAAGGGCGGCGTCGCTTACGCTCGCCGTTGTCCCGGGCATGATGGGAGGTTTCCGCCTATACCCTGAAGATCGTGAGGCCGAGGATCAGCAGGACCAGGAAGATCACGACGAAGACATAGAACAGAAAGCGGGCAACCTCGGCCGACGCGGCCGATATGTCGGTGAAGCCGAAGACGCCGGCGACGATCGACACCAGAAAGAAGATCAGCGCCCATTTCAGGATTGTCATCGCTCGCTCCTTCGGTTCCTTCGGTTTTGGCGCCGCGGGATTGGCGGCGCGTGCGAAATCGCCGATCTAACTTCGAGCGATGGAGCTGGTTCCGGTCATGGATGAGGCGGTCAAGTTTTTGCTCGCCGCCCGTTGGCCGATCTCAACTATTAGCCGACTTTTCCGGCGGACCCCGGCCAGGATCAGAATTGGCGCGTCTTGTCGCGCGATAATTGCTTGCTGAATCGGGTTCCCGGCGGCAACATCTGAAAATGATCACCCTGCCGGGGGCACACATGACAACGATTTCCACCTCAGTCGCGTCAGCGGAGACGAGAGCAGCGCCAAAAGCCAAAGTGCGAAACGCCTCGATCGATCGCACGCGCACCTTCCTGACCCTCGTGGTGCTGTTCCACCATGCGGTCATTCCCTACACCTATTTCGGTCACACCGATCCCAAGTCCTGGATCGGCTTTGACTGCGTGGTTCTGGCCACCGACAGCTTCTTCATGGCGATGTTCTTTTTTCTGTCCGGATTGTTCGTCTGGCCAGGCCTTGCGCATAAATCGCCCGCCACCTTTTTTCGCGATCGCCTGCTGCGGCTCGGCCTGCCCTTCGCCGTAGCCGCATTCACGGTCATCCCGATCGCGTATTACGCCATCCAGCTGCGGCAGCATCCCGATCTCAGCTTTTCGGCGTTCTGGTGGAAGACGGTCACCGTCGGCCCCTGGCCAAGCGGCCCGATATGGTTCGTCTGGGTGTTGCTGGTCTTCGATCTCACCGCGAGCCTGCTGTACCGGATCTCACCCCGCCTGCCCGATCCCATCAACCGCCTGTCGCAGCGCGGTTTTGACCGGCCGGCCGATTTCTTTCTGTTTCTTCTGGCGGTCACCGCCATCGTCTATGTTCCGGCGCGGGTCTACTTTGGGCCGAGCCGCTGGTTCGAGTTCGGACCGTTCGACGTTCAAACCAGTCGCGTGCTGCTGTATGCGGCCTACTTCTTTATCGGCGCCGGGATAGGCGCGGCGAAGGTCGATCGCGGCCTGCTGAGCGCGGACGGACGGCTGGCGAAGAGCAGTTGGGGCTGGGTGGCCGTGACGCTCGTTCCGTATTGCCTGCTATGGGGGCTGATCTATATCAAGCGCGAAATCCTGGGGAATCCGCCCGTGCTGCCGAATTGGTACGAGGCGAGCTACGGCTTGTTCTTCGTCGCCTTCAGCGCCGCCATCCTGTTCGCGATCCTGGCGTTTTTCCTGCGGTTCAAACGCTCGGGCTGGAGCGTGCTCGATCCGATGCAGAGTGACGCCTACGGCATGTTTCTGGTGCATTATCCGATCGTGCTTTGGCTGCAATACGGGCTTTTCGATTTCGATCTTCCCGCCATCGTCAAGGCGGCGGTCTCGTTCGTGCTGACCGTCGCGTTGAGCTGGGCCGCGACGCGAGCGCTGCGGATGATCCCCGGCGCGACGCGGGTGCTGTGAACCGCTGCGTTCGATAGAGTGCGCAGTGCGTAGATGGGGTAACGGGCCCCGGTCTGCCTTCCAAGCAAGCCGCGCTTGCTACGGCGCTATTTGGTGGCGCGCTTCGCGCGGCTTGCTTGGAAAGCGGGCGGTCGTCCCTCACATGGATGGTGTAACGGAGTCGAGGATGGACCTCGCTCCAAGCATCAAGGAGAGACGACCATGGAATATTATGCAGGAATCGACGTGTCATTGGAATGCTCAAGCGTGTGCGTAGTGGATGCGAGCGGCAAGATTATTCGGGAAGGCAAGGTGGCCAGCGAGCCGGATGCGTTGATCAGCTGGCTCAAGTCGCGTGGCTACGAACTGATCCGGGTCGGGCTGGAAGCCGGGCCTTTATCGCAGTGGCTTTTTGCGGCGATGCGGGAAGCGGGGCTGGCGGTTGAACTTCTGGAGACCCGGCACGTACGGAAGGCGTTCGAGGCGATGCCAGTGAAGTCGGACCGCAACGACGCACGCGGTATCGCGCAGCTGATGCGGCTGGGCTGGTTCCGGCCGGTGCATTGCAAGTCGATGGGAGCGCAGGAAGTACGAGCGGTCCTGACAGCGCGCAAGCTGATCCAGACCAAGCTTCAGGATGTCGAGAACAGCCTGCGCGGGATCTTGCGCGGCTTCGGGCTGAAGGTCGGCAAGACGACGGATCGAAGCTTTAGCGGACGCATCCAGGAGTTGGTGAAGGGCCAACCGAGCCTGGAAGCGATCGGCGAGGCGTTGCTCTCGGTGCGCGCCGGTCTGCTGCGCGAGTTCAATGCCTTTGAGAAGCGCGTGCGCGCGATGGCGCGCTTGAATGCAAGAACCAGGCTGTTGATGTCGACGCCGGCGGTCGGTCCGATCGTGGCGCTCACCTATGCCTCGGCGATCGACGATCCGGCACGGTTCAAGTCGTCGAAGCAGACGGGGCCGCATTTCGGGTTGACGCCGAAGAGGTATCAGTCCGGCGAGACCGACTACTCGGGGCGGATCAGCAAGGTCGGCGACGCCTCGGTGCGCGAGGCGCTCTATCAGGCCGCTCACGTCATGCTGACAAAGCCGGTCAAAGGCTGCCCGCAGCTCAAGAGCTGGGCGATGCGGATCGCCAGGCGGGCGGGCATGAGCAAGGCGAAAGTCGCGCTGGCGCGGAAACTCGCGGTGATCCTGCATCGCATGCTTGCCAACGGAACACCATTCAACGCCGCTGCAGCAGCAGCTTAACAGGGAGAAACAGGTTTTCGGGCGGGTCACGACACCAACCTTCCCGATTTATCCGCCATAGCCCGAAGGGCGAAGGCGGAAGCGAAGTCCCCTCGCCGGGACGATGGATCAGGTCAGGCCGCCATCCGGGAAGTCGACACATCTAAAGATGTGATCACGCATTGTGTAGATTGGCCGACCTATCCTCATGAACCCCATCAGGCGACGGCCTTGCGCCGATCCCGTACAGAAGCACGTCCCCGGCGAGCGGATAACGCAAAAAAGGGATTGACTCATCGAGGCCCGTTACAGAAGCCCGGATGGAGCGAAGCGAAATCCGGGGATGCAGGCGCGAGTATTCGTCGTCCCGGATTGCGCGGAGCCCGTAATCGGGCGGCGCTTCGCGCCGACCCGTTGGCTCCATCCGGGCCACGGAGCTCATCTTCACGCCAACAAAAACCCGCCGTCGACGGTGACGATGCTGCCGGTCATGTAGCGCGAGGCGTTCGAGGCCAGCAGCATGATCGCGCCGTCGAGATCGGATTCGGCGCCGACCCGGCGCTGCGGAATCCCTTTGGTCAGTTTCTCGCCCGCGGGCGTGGACCAGAAATCATGATTCATCTCGGTATCGATGTAGCCGGGCGCCAAGGCGTTGACGCGGATGCGGTTGCCGGCCAGCTCCAGCGCCATCGCCTTGGTGGCCTGGATGATCCCCGCCTTGGAGATCGTATAGGGCGAGAGAAACTTCATCACGCCGAGACCGAGCACGGAGGCGATATTGACGATATTGCCTTCCTGCTTTCGCGCGATCATTCGCCGCGCCATTTCGGTCGCGGCGAAATACGCGCCCTTGAGATTGGCGTTGATGACGGCGTCCCAGTCCGCCTCGGTCTGGTCCACCGCAAGCTTTTCAACCGCGATGCCGGCATTGTTGATGAGCACGCTGATCGGACCAAGTGCAGCTTCCGCGCTGTCGATCGCCTTTCCGATCGAGGCCAGGTCAGTCACGTCCATCTGCACCGCGACAGCGCGGCCACCCTGCGCTCTTATCTCATCTTCGAGGCTTTTCAGCTTGGTGGTCTGGCGTGCCGCCAACACGACCGCGGCGCCATGCGCCGACAAGACCCGCGCGAATTGCCGGCCCAGCCCCTGCGAGGCGCCGGTGACGAGAATGATTTCTTTACTGACGTCGAATATGTCAGGCATGGCTGGTTCGGATCCCCAAAGTAGTGCGCGTTCATTGATACAGACGATTTTCGGGATCGCAAACCCGATTCCTTGACCACGCCGGATCCTCAAAACAGGCCAGGAATTGTCGCCCATGAACAGCTTCGATGCGGTGGTCTATCTCGGATTGGTTGTCGCTGTCGTCACCGGCTTCAATGCCGGCTTGCTGCGCAGCGCGGTCACAATCCTGGCCTATCTGATCGCGATGCCGATCGCGGTCTGGATCATGTCGCTGCTTTCCCCTCAGATCGACGGCAAGCTCGCCTCGCCGTGGGCGCAGCATTCGCTGCTGTTCTTCGGAATTTTTCTGATCGCCGGCATGGTGCTGGGAAAGCTGATGCGCATGGCGCTCGACGAAACCATCGGGTCCGAAGCCGGTATCGGGGATCGCCTCGCCGGCGCGGCACTGGGCGCGGTGCGCGTCAGCCTCGTCGCGATCACGCTGGTTTTGATTTTCGATCAGCTGGTGCCATCGGATCGCCAGCCGGTCTTCCTGACCGGTTCGCAACTGCGGCCGCTATTGTCAGAGGCCGGGCAAATGGGCTTTAAGTCGCTGCCGCCGGACGTCGCAGCCTATGTGGACCGGATCAAGAAAGATCGGCGGATTTGAGCCCAGGATTGTCCCTGATATGCATTTCGGCGGTGCGCGGTCTCTTATCAGGGACGCCCGGGTTGGCTACAATAGCCGCATCGGACTTCAAGAAATCGTTGGATACAAGGGAGTGAGACAGTGGATCTTGGGATCAAAGGCCGCCGCGCATTGGTATGCGCATCCAGCAAGGGATTGGGACGCGCCTGCGCGATGGCGCTGGCCGCCGAAGGCGTGCATGTCACCTTGACAGCGCGCGGCGCCGAGGCGCTGGCGAAGACCGCCGCCGAAATACGCAAGGCCAGTCCCGGTGTCACGGTGACGGAAGTCGCCGGCGACATCACCACAACGGCGGGCCGCGAGGCCGCGCTGAAGGCGTGCCCGGACCCGGATATCCTGATCAACAATGCCGGCGGCCCGCCGCCGGGCGATTTCCGCAACTGGACCCGCGACGACTGGATCAAGGCGATCGACGCCAACATGCTGACGCCGATCGAACTGATCAAGGCGACGGTGGACGGCATGATGGCACGCAAGTTCGGCCGCATTGTCAACATCACTTCCGCCGCGGTAAAGGCGCCGATCGAGGTGCTTGGATTGTCCAACGGCGCCCGCGCCGGCCTCACAGGATTCGTCGCAGGCATTGCGCGCAAGACCGTGATCAATAACGTCACCATCAATGGCCTGCTGCCGGGACCTTTCGATACCGACCGCCTGCGCGGCCCGGTCGCGAAGATTGATGCCGAGAAGCGCGGCATCACGGTCGACCAGTTGCTGGCCGAACGCGCCAAGCTCAATCCGGCCGGACGCTTCGGCGATCCCGAGGAATTCGGGCAGGCTTGCGCGTTTCTCTGCGGCGCCAAGGCAGGCTACATCACCGGGCAGAACATCCTGCTCGATGGCGGCGCATTTCCGGGCACGCTGTGAATGAAGGCCGTTTGGTATGAGCGAACCGGTGCCGCGCCCGATGTGCTGACCTTTGGCGACATGCCGACGCCGATAGCCGGTCCGGGCGAAGTCCGGGTCCGGCTGGAGGCCTCCGGGGTCAATCCCGCCGATGTCGGCCGCCGCGCCGGCAGCTATCGCGCGCTGGAATTCAAGCGCGTGATACCCAACAGCGATGGCGCCGGAATTATCGATCAGCTCGGTGACGGCGTCACGCGGCTCAGCGTGGGCCAGCGGGTCTGGCTCTTTAACGGCCAGCGCAATGGCCGGGCCTTCGGTACCGCGGCCGAATATATAGCGCTATCCGAGCATCTGGTGACGGCGCTACCCGACAATGTGTCGTTCGCGGCCGGCGCTACGCTCGGCATTCCCTGCATGACGGCGTGGAGCTGCCTGTTCGGCGATGGACCGATCGCGGGCCAGACGGTGCTGGTCACCGGCGGCGCGGGCGCGGTCGGCCACTATGCCGTGCAGCTGGCAAAATGGGGCGGCGCCCGCGTGATCGCCACCGTCAGTTCGTCATTCAAGGCCGAGCAGGCCCGCCTCGCCGGCGCCGATCTGGTCATCGACTACAAGACCGAGGACGTCATCGCGAAGACGATGGCATTCACTGAGCTGCGCGGGGTCAACCGCGTCGTCGATGTCGACTTCGGCGGCAACATCGCGACCACCCTGAAAATGATGGCGATGAATTCGACCATTGCGGTCTACGCCACCAACGGCAATCGCAGCCCGGTGGTTCCGATGCGCGAGCTGATGGAGCGATGCGTCACGCTACGCGCGCTGGTGCTGTTCGCGCTGCCGCCACGGCTGCTTGCAGCAGCCCAGGCCGATATCTCGAAATGGCTTGCCGCTGGAACGCGCATCCACAACATCGCCGCGCAGTTTGCGCTATCGGAGACCGCGCAGGCTCACCTCGCGGTGGAAAAAGGCGGCAAGCTCGGCACCGTCATTGTCGATTGCGCGCGCTGACGGATCACACCGGCGTGGTCCGCTCGTCGTTCCAATCCAGCCCGAACGCATCCAACCCCTCGGCCAGGTAATCGCTGACCAGGGGTTCGCCGAGAAGATAGCTCGCGGTGCGACCGTTGCGTCCGTCCGCGGCTTCGCGCCGCAGATCGTCCCACTCTTCAATGCTGCCGTCGCCGCGCCCGAGCCGCATCAACGCGACCAGGTCGATCTGTTCGTCTTCGGTCATGGCATTGATGAAGCCGGTGATCTCGCGCACCACCGGATCGTCGCCATCCTCGAGCACATCGACCATATTGTCGTCGGCGCCGTTCGACCCGGCGTCCGGATCGGATACGCTCCCCTTGACGTCGAATTCGCGGGTTTTCTCGATCAGAAAACCCACTTTTTCGGCCGAAATGGCTAATTCTGGCATCGGTGCGCTCCTGGATTTGCGTGCCCCACCAACGCGCGGGCGAGCGAGATGATCCATTGCGCGGGCGAGCGGAAACCAGCATCTTTGCCGCAAGAAACCGAAGACGCAACGAAGACGTGAGGGGAACGGCTGATGCACTGGAATGTGGGCAAGGTCAAAATCACGAAAATCGTCGAATTGGAGACGACCGGCAGCACCCGATTTATCTTACCCTTGGCCACCAATGAAGAAATCCAGAAATTGCCCTGGCTTATTCCAAACTTCGCCACGGACGAAGGCCGTCTCAAAATGTCGATCCACTCCCTGATGGTGGAAACCCCCTCGCACCGGATCGTGGTCGATACCGGGCTTGGCAACGACAAGGAAGGCCGCAAGGTTCCGACCTGGAATAACCGGAAAGATCCATTCCTCGAGACCATGACCTCCGCAGGCTTTGCGCCGGACAGCATCGACACCGTGCTGTGTACCCATCTGCATGTCGATCACGTCGGCTGGAACACCAAGCTCGCCGGCGGCAAATGGGTGCCGACCTTCGCCAATGCGCGTTACGTGTTCGGCAAGACCGAATATGAGCACTGGCGCGACCACAGCGACGAGCCCGACAAGGTGGCGGTATTCAATGACTCGGTGAAGCCGATCATCGACGCCGGCAAGGCCGAACTCGTCGCCAGCGATGCCAGGCTCTGCGACGAAATCACCCTGATTCCGACGCCCGGCCACAGCCCGGGACACATCAGCATTCACATCCAATCGGATGGCGAACAAGGCCTGCTTACCGGCGATGTCGCCCATCATCCCTGCCAGATGGCGCATCTCGGCTGGTCATCGACCGCCGATTCAGATCCCGCCCAGTCGGCCGCGATGCGGCGCGAATTGTTCTCACGGTTTGCCGACACACCGACGCTGGCGATCGGCGGACATTTCAACGCCGGCCACATCAGGCGCGACGGCGATGCCTTCAAATTCATGGTTTAACGGCGAAGCCGTTATGCGGGACCCTGCAATGCAGCGCGCAGTCAGCAGTTGAATTTCGCCCCGCGCTGTTCCATGAAGCATCGAAGCTGAGAAAACCGCCAAGGGAGAGATCGACATGAAGCTTGTTCGTTACGGTGCGATCGGCCAGGAAAAGCCCGGCCTGATCGATAAATCGGGTCAACTGCGCGATCTGTCGGATCATGTGAAGGACCTCAATGGCGCGGCCTATGCGCCGGCCTCGCTGGCCAAACTCGCCGGCCTCGATGCCGCCAAGCTTCCTGCCGTCGATGGCAAGCCGCGGCTCGGCGCGCCCGTCACCGGCATCTCGAAATTCGTCGCTATTGGCCTGAACTATATCGACCATGCCAAGGAGACCGGAAATCCGATTCCCGCAGAACCGATCTTCTTCCTGAAGGCCAACACGGCGCTGAGCGGCCCCAACGACAAGGTTGAGAAGCCGCGCGGCTCGACCAAGCTCGACTGGGAAGTCGAGATCGCCGCCATCATCGGCACCCGCGCCAAATATGTCTCCGAGGCCGATGCGCTTAATCACGTCGCCGGCTATTGCGTCTGCAACGACGTCTCCGAGCGCAACTTTCAGATCGAGCGCCTGGGGCAGTGGACCAAGGGCAAGTCGCATGACACGTTCGGTCCGCTCGGCCCGTGGCTTGTCACCAAGGACGAGATTCCGGACGTGCAGAAATTGTCGATGTGGCTCGACGTCAACGGTGAGCGCCGCCAGCGGGGATCGACCTCGACCATGATCTTCTCGATGGCGAAATGCATTTCCTATGTCTCACAGTTCATGACACTGCTGCCCGGCGACATCGTCACCACTGGCACCCCGCCCGGCGTCGGCACCGGCATGAAGCCACCGCAATTCCTCAACGCCGGCGACGTGGTCACGCTCGGCATTGAAGGGCTCGGCGAGCAGCGGCAGGAAATCGTCGCGGCTTGAGGGCTTATGGCGCTGAAGTCCAATCGCCATTGCGAGGAGCGTTAGCGACGAAGCAATCCAGTTTTGCTGCGCGGCTTTGGATTGCTTCGAGGAGCCTGTCATCGGGCGGCGCCTCGCGCCGACCCGGTGGCTCGCAATGACGTCATTCCACATCGAGCACAGTTATGAGGGCACCCAATGAAACTCACCTTCTCCCCCGCCTCGCCTTTCGCCCGCAAGGTGCGCATTGCCGCAATCGAACTCGGCCTGATCGACAGAATAGAATTCGTCCCGACCACGGTCGTGCCGGGCCAGCCCAATGATGATTACTCAAATATGTACCCGCTGAAGAAGCTGCCGGCGCTGATCCTGGACAATGGCGATGTCATTGTCGATTCCTACGTCATCGTCGAATATCTCGACGAACTCGCCGGTGGCGGAAAGCTTATTCCGGCATCCGGCCCGACGCGATGGAAGGTCAAGAGCGACCATTCGCTGCTGCAGGGCATGCTCGATTCGATGCTGCTGTGCCGCTATGAGAAGATGGTGCGCCCGCAGGGGCTGCAATGGCAGGCATGGTCCGACGATCACTGGAACCGGGCGTGGAAGGGCATGGCGCACTTCGAGAAGCAGGCGGATATGCTGGCGCGGCCGTTCGATATCGCGCAGATCGGCCTTACATGCGTGCTCGGCTATGCCGATTTCCGCTTCGGCGAGTGCGGCTGGCGCAAAGCCTATCCGAAACTCGATGCCTTCCACGAAAAGATGCTGGCGCGGCCTTCGGTGAAGGTCTCGCTGCCGCCTCCGGCTTGATCGCAGGAAGTTGCCATGAGTCTTAAGCTCACCGTCGGCGATCTCACCATTCACCGCATCATCGAGCAGGAAACCACGTTCCTGCCGGCACTGGACATGCTGCCCGGCCTGACGCCGGAGGTGCTCGCCGAGAACAAGCCGTGGATGCGAGATGCCGGCGCGATCGACGCCAGCGACGTGCTGATCCTGTGTTTCCAGTCTTATATCGTGAAGACACCGCATCACACCATTCTGGTCGACAGCTGCATCGGCAACGACAAGCCACGGCCGCTGCGCCCGAAATGGAATATGAAGAGCGACGATACCTATATGCGCGGGCTGGCGGCGGCGGGCTTTGCCGTCGGCGACATCGATTTCGTGATGTGCACGCATCTGCATGTCGATCATGTCGGTTGGAATACGCGGCTGGAAAATGGCCGCTGGGTGCCGACATTTCCGAACGCGCGTTATGTGTTCGGTAGAAGCGAATTCGATTATTGGACCGAGCAACACGCGAAGGTGCCGGTGCCGCCATTCGGCGACAGCGTGCTACCGATCGTCGAAGCGGATAGAGCCGAGATCGTGCGTAACGATTATGCGATCGGCGATCACGTCCGCATCCTGCCGACGCCCGGCCATACGCCGGGACACGCCGCATTCACGTTCGGCCGCGGCAAGGACGATGCGGTCGTCAGCGGCGACCTGATGCACTCGCCGCTGCAGGCGCGCTATCCCGAACTGTCAGTTAAATTCGATGTCGATCCGGCGCAGGCCGCGGTGACACGGCGCGGTTTCCTGGAGCGCTATTGCGACACCGACACGCTGTGCTGCACCGCGCATTTTCCCTCGCCGTCGGCCGGGAAAATCCGCCGCTGGGGCAACGGATTTTCCTGCCAGGCGGTGAGCTGAATTCCGGCTTTCGAATTTTGGAATGCACCTGCCGCATCCGCTGTGTCACCTCTCCCATCGGGAGAGGTCGCGAGCATCTTGCGAGCGGGTGAGGGGTTACGATCTATCGAGAGGCTGTAACCCCTCACCCGGATCGCTAACGCGATCCGACCTCTCCCGATGGGAGAGGTGAAAGCTCAGTCGAACAAACTCGGCGTGTGATTGACCACCGCGCCTTCGATGGCGAGCATTTTGAGCTTGGTGACGACGCCGCCATTGGCGGAAAATCCGCCGGGCTTGCCGCCGGCGGCGAGCACGCGGTGGCAGGGCACCACGATCGGGCAGGGATTGTGCCCGAGCGCCTGGCCGACGTCACGCGACAGTTCGACGCCGCCGAGCCGTTTGGCGATATCGCCGTAAGTGAGCGTCTTGCCTGGCGGGATGGTGCGCGCGATGTCGTAGACGCCGCGGTTGAACTCGGGGACCCCATCGAGATCGAGCACGACACCGGTGAGGTCGTTCGGCTTGCCGGCAAGCAGTTCAATGATCCCGTCGATCGCACTTTGCACCTCGGCCGATGGCGGCGCTTCCGCGATATCGCCATGGCGCTGGCGGATGCGGGTACGGGTCTTGTCCTCGCTGCCCATCGGCAGCTGCACTCCATTGATGCCCCGTGCGCCCCACACGATGCCGCAGCGGCCGATCGCGGTATCGAATATTGCAAAACTGTGGCTGGTCATGGCTGGCTCCAAATCCTGTGGCTCCAAATCTGGTTCGAGCTTGATGCTTGCGGCAAATCTAGGCTTGGAGATTGTTGCTATCCACCCGGATTCCGGGGGAACCTGGCGCCATCAACAAGATGGCCATCATTTATTGCGCTCGCGGTGCAATTCAATGCGCCCGAGCCATGGCGGGCGTTAGCCGGTCCGTGCAACCCCTCCCTACCCTCCAAGGGGAATGGGCACACGCCAGATTTCATGGAACAATTGATCAAGACCCCTCCCTCATCCGCACCGAGCCCTCCATGCAAACGCTTCACGTCAACGGCTACGACATGGCCTATCTCGAAGTCGGCAACGGGCCTCCGCTGGTATGCGTACACGGCTCGTTGTGCGACTTCCGCATCTGGTCGAGCGTGCTTGGCCCGTTATCGATGAAGCATCGGGTGACCACCGTCAGCCTGCGGCATTTCTTCCCCGAACATTGGGACGGCGTCGGCGACACCTATTCGATCGCGCAGCACACGGCCGACGTGATCGCCTTTATCGAGAAGCTGGACACCGGGCCGGTGGATCTGATGGGACACTCGCGCGGCGGACACATCTCGTTTCGGGTGGCGCAGCAGCGGCCCGATCTGTTGCGCAGGCTGATACTGGCCGAGCCCGGCGGCGAACTCGATGCCACGCTCGATCCGGCATTCAAGCCCGGACCCTCTCCGCTCGCAGCGAGGATCGCAGCGACAACTGAGAAAATCGCCGCCGGGGATATCGACGGCGGATTGATGCTGTTTATGGATGCACTCGAAGGCCCCGGCGCGTGGAGGCGACTGCCGGCAACGTCGAAGCAGTTGTTGCGCGACAATGCCATGACGCTGCTGGGCCAGACCAGGGACAAGCGTCCGCCGTTTTCTTTGGCCGACGCGGAGGCAATCAAGACACCGACGCTGTTCATCGGCGGCGCCAATACCAAGGGCGCGTTGCCGCAGGTGCTGCACACGCTGGCGGCGCATGTTTCGGATTCGAGGACCGCGATGATTCCCGGCGCCACGCATCCGATGTTCGAACAGGCGCCGCAAAAATTCTGCGAGATCGTGCTGGAGTTTCTGGCGGAGCCGTAGGGCCGTGGCCAGAAGTTTGATCCGCCGTTCTCAAGGCCTGAGCATCGGCGGATTGAGATCGGTCGCGGTCAGCCGCGCGTCTTTGGATAATGCGTCGCGCAGCTTCCGGGTGACGATGCCGGTACCCGCCGCCGTCTCCAGCACCCGCGTTGGGTTGCTGGAGGCAACGCGCCGCGCGATGTCGGCGGCATAGTCGGCGAAGATGATTGGTCCCAGCCCTTGATCGTAGTGCTGTGGGATGCTGCCGATGGAACTCGCCGCGTCGCTGCTCATCATGAACCTGCGATCGCCCCGGCTGGAGCATCATGCGCGGGTGACGGTCCGCTACGGCAATGTCAGAATCAATGGTGCCGCCCACTTGACGCCATCCCATCCTCGCCGTAGTTTCAGAATTCGGAATTCCGTATTCCAAACTGGACACCGCCGATGATCGCGCTCGACCCGACCCCCAACCTGATCGATCAGGTCTATGCGCGGATCCTTGAGGCGATCACGGACCGCACGCTGCCACCGGGGCACCGCATCCGGCAGAGCGAACTTGCGGAAAGGCTCGGGGTGTCGCGCCAGCCTGTCTCCCACGCGCTGCATCTGCTGCACCGGCAGGGTCTGGTCGCCGAAAGCGGCCGCAAGGGCTTTGAAGTCACGCAGCTCGATCCCTTGCGCATCCGCCAGCTCTATGAGGTACGCGGCGCGATCGACGCGCTGGCGGCGAGGCTCGCGGCCGGGCGCGTCAAGATTGACGCGGCGGGGCGCGCGCATCTGGAGGCGGCGCTGCGCGCCGGGCGCGCCACCGACAAGACGACGCCGCTTGCGGCGCTGATTGCGCTCGACGTCGATTTTCACCGCGCCATCTATCGGCTCGCGGGCAATCCCGCGATCGAGGAAATGATCGCGCCGCAATGGCCGCATATGCGCCGATCCATGGCGACCGTGCTGGCCGAACTGGACTATCGCCAAAGCGCCTGGACCGAACACGAGGCCATCGCTGCCCATATTCTGTCCGGCAACGCGAAAGCAGCGGAGGGCTCGGCGCTGGCGCATGCGATGAGCGCGGGACGAATGACCGAAGAGAGACTGAAGGCGCCGGAGAGAGCAGCGTAGCAAGCAGCCGACATTCCGGGGCGCGCGTGAGCGCGAACCCGGAATCTCGATCAACAACTTCTGGATTCCGGGTCCACGCGAAGTCGCGTGTCCCGGAATGACAAAAATAAACCAAAAGGAGGAACCACCATGAAACTGACCCAGCAACAGATCGACGATTTCAACCGCGAGGGCTGGCTGTTCCTGCCCGAGTTGTTCAGCCCGGAAGAAGTAGCCCTGCTGGCGCAACAGGCGGTGGGCATCTACGACACCGACCGCCCGGAGGTGTGGCGCGAAAAGAGCGGCGCGCCGCGCACCGCCTTTGCCGCGCATCTCTATAACGAGGCGTTCGGCCTGCTCGGCGCGCATCCGCGCATGATCGATCCGGTCGAGCAGATCTTCGGCGAGAAGGTCTACATGCACCAGTACAAGATCAACGCCAAATCGGCCTTCACCGGCGACGTCTGGCAGTGGCACCAGGACTACGGCACCTGGAAACGCGACGACGGCATGCCGGAGCCGCGGGCCATGAACATCGCGATCTTTCTCGACGAGGTGATGCCGATCAACGGACCGCTGATGCTGGTGCCGAAGAGCCAGACCGCCGGCGATCTCAAGGCCTCGCATGACCTTGCGACCACCTCCTATCCGTTGTGGACCCTGGACGAGGAAACCGTGACGCGCCTGGTGAGGGAGGGTGGCATTGTCGCGCCGACCGGCAAAGCCGGCGGCATGTTGATGTTCCACGGCAATCTGGTACACGGCTCGGCCGGCAACATCACGCCGTACCC
>WNGG01002489.1_pt1 | contig 20797 bp, 17 predicted proteins | sample 5400661 | NCBI WGS metagenome assembly WNGG01 (sample SAMN13153372, study PRJNA577476) | soil metagenome | isolation source: 100 cm soil or saprolite under Garry oak tree replicate 1 | place: USA:California | collected 2016-06-15
TACGGTCCAGCCGAGGGTTCCGTTGACGTCCAAGGTTGGAGGTATCATTGTGATCATGGGACAATAGCCGGAGGACGGGATTGTCTCGCAGAAGGACGGCGAGAATGTAATCGAGACAGAGAGATTGTAGCTGGCGGAGCTGCCAACTTTGAGAGCAGGGGCTCCGCCTACCGGAACGGCTACCAACAGGATTAGCGTCAAAACTCCAACGGCTAGATTTGTCGACCGCAAGGTTGGAGGTCTCGGATTCCTTTAGACTGTATCGCATAAAAAGGGTTGACGGTGTTCATCTCTATTGAACAGAGAAAATCAGCTCAGGAACCATCAGGTAATATGCGTCTACCACGGGCAATTCAGTTCAGGATCATGCTGCGAAACTTGGACATCCAAAATGGTGTCCGGTTTCTCCGAATGGCTTTTAGAGGGTTCGAAGAGCTAGGGACAGAATCTATCGGTCGAGACTTTGCCCAGTAATAAGACGAAGTTTATGCAGATGCTTGACTCTCCGACCTATCGTCTTCTCCAGAAGGAGGCGCGCGACAGGGGCGCTTCCGTCCAAGAGCTACTTAGGGCCGTCATAATTCCAGACTGGCTTACGGAGAATAGGCAAAGAGAAAAGGCCAAGCGAGACTAGTCGAGCTGAGTAGCGGCCTGGGTATCCGAGGGAGTCTCTTGAAGGTCGAAGCAGTCACTGCTTGGCAGAGGTTTCTTCAGGATTGTTTCAAGCGTTAGGACCTTTTTTTCCAGCTCGATTATCTTCTTGTGTTGGCCGAACAGCATTGAGATGAGCAGAGGGACTTCCTTGACGGGAGAGGCCATTGTGCTGGCATACGGCGCATAGAGCTTGCACTGGCATAGGAGGTCGTGGAATATCAGCTTGTCTTCGACTCTGAGAAAGTCTTGGAATTTTTTCAGTTTGGCGGTTTCTGCCTCCACAACCATCCGCCATGAAGGAATTGTTCTACCCGAGCCCAGAGCCCCCGAGGATTCGAAGTCCTGTTCGTAAGATGATAGCGCGAATAATAACAAGAGGTGGACACGTAAGTGAAGGTGCGATAGAGAGTGGGTGAAAGTGGTTAATGAAGACTGGCAAAACTAGCGGACTGGAGGCCAAGGACCCTTTCCTGGTTGACTACAAGCAGAATCTGGAAGAATTAGTAAAGGGAATGAAGCGTGTTGGCGGAAGCGGATTCCGGCTTCTAATTGTTGAGATGATTCGTTCACGCTGGATCAAGGATCGGAGGACGACCTACCCATACGAAGTCGCCTGGGTCTTTAACAGGGACGAGAAGGCTGTCTCGAAGCTCTTGAAGGAGCTTGAAGAATCGGGCGATATTGAGCTAGTGGGCTCGGGGCGTGGAACAAAAAGGCTGGACAAGCCCTACAAGCCACGAAGTCTGAGAAAAGCCTCCTCATCGCGCTGAATCATTTTTCGCGAATAGGAAATGGGGATTCCAGCGATACAAAAGGATTCTATTTTCTTGCCTTCTTCACAGGCAGTTTGAAAGACCAGGCAAGTGATCGGGAGACCCAAATCCGCACTGTGTCGGGCTCGTTCTTCCAAGTTTCGGGTATTAGGACGTAATCCTTCATCGGTCTTCCTTTCATAGGCTCAAGAAACTTGGCTCCTTTCATTTTGAGAAGTTTTTGCTGGTCTTGAGATGAAAGCCGGAGAAAAAGGTCGTTTCCGAAAAGTCCGAAGAACATGTTCCCATTCACGAATGCTGAGAGGTTGCCAAACATTGGCCGAACCGTGACCCGTGGATCATCTGGGACTAGGGATTTGAAGAAGTCGATGGACTTTTTGTCCGGACGAGGAATCTTCAAACCAACTCAACCAGGCCCTAAGTGCGGATTAGTCTAACAGACTCAGGCATCTGCGTTATCTGCGTACCTGTCAGACCCCTTCGATACTTCTGAGCGGGGCTGGGGGTTACGAGGGACTTTACTCGCTCGCTGGGAACCCATGTTACTGTAATCACTCGTGGAAATCTAAGATGCGACAGGCTTGGGTTCTCCTATGTGCCGGATTACTATTGCTCGGACTTGTCACTGCGCTATCGATCAACTCGATTTCTAGAGTTTACGCGGACGTTCCCTACTCCCTAAACCCGGTCCCCGCCTTTACGCAAGAAGGAAAGACCGTCTCGCTGGTACTGACAGTCAACAATGCTTTCGGTGGTACTCCGTATGAGTTCAGATTCTCTGTAACCGATCCTGCGGGACGGACAGTTCAGTCGCCTTTGCAAAACTATACGACTCTGCCAGGCCAGAGCAGCTTCAGCATACTGGTCGGATATCCGAGCACAACTTTCTCAGGCTCCAACTCGCTGGCTGGTAAATACGCCACGTGGGTCGACCAGATCCTTCCGCTGGCAATGCCGAAAGTAGCCACGAGCTCGTTCGTCCTTAGCATCACTGACAACCTGGCTTACGAGAGAACACAAACCGTGGGCATGCAGGCGAGCAGGTACAACGCGTCAGAGAGTGTGAGCGTGACGATAAGGACACAGACTACTTCGACTCTTGTCTTCTCCCAGACAGTCTTGGCGACGCCTTCCGGGCTCGTCCTCACTAGTTGGAAGATCCCGAGGAACGCGACTATAGACAATTACGTGTTGACCCTGACCGGAACGACTACATTCAAGAGTCTAGCGGACGTCCAACCCTTTTCGGTAAGAGTAGCGACATTCTCAATCGCCTCAATAGCATCGGCCAAGTCGGCGTATCAGAGGACCGAAACGATGAACTTCTCGTTTCAACCCCTCTACCCAGACGGAACCATAGCCTCTACAGGCGTTGCCCTCCTGACACTTGAGAGGCCCGATAGGGTCAACGCCACCCTGACAGCGACGAATGACAATTCGTCTCAAACCTTCAGGGCGAGCTTCAAGACATCGGCAGACAATCAGACAGGGACATGGAAAGCCATCTTGGGACCCCACGCATACAGCGACGCCTATGGAAACATAAGTCCCAGCAATACAATCACAAATTCGCCACAACTAACACCCGCCACCCTAACTGTCACCGTCACTGCAAACACGAACTTCGCTGTTGGACAGCTCGCCAAGCTCAACGCGTCCATAACGTATCCGGATGGGACCATGCTCCAGTCTGGGTCAGTAGTGGTCTACCTACTGTTTAGCGGAACCCCGACAGTCAATGATACAGTGCCGGTTGTGTTTGACACCGGTCTCATGATTTGGATAGGAACCTATACGCCACGGCAGACGGACCCTGGAGGCCTCTGGTCCCTTGTAGTCAAAGCAGCAGACAATGCTAATCCTTCCAATAACGGCTCTGCGACGAGGGCAGTCACGCTTCAAAACAACACAATGTCGCCGGGTGGAAGCGCGTCCTTCCCACTCTACTATTTCGGTATTATCGCAGCTCTCATCGCCGGGCTGCTCGCGGCCGTCCTGGTTCTAAAGAGACGCAAGGTAACCCATGCCAGACTCAAGATTGACCTCGAAGCTGTAAGGTCAGAAGCGGGGCAGATAGAGAATCAGGAATTTTTCAAGTCGGTACGAGATCAAGTCAACAAGGACAAGGAAAAATAGCGTAAACTCTGAGTTTCTGCGATTCTACATGACCCGTCTTTCGAGTCAGTAGTCGAGAGGCTCTGATTTTTCTGGCTATAGAGGAGAAGGATTTGTGTTCGGAACTGATAACTGCACTCGAAGCTTATCTTTCTTGAGGACCGTCCTATCTTATTAGGAACTTACGTCCATCCTCGGAGGAAGAGAAATGGCGAAACAGGTAAACTGCGACTGCGGCTTCATGGTCCGAACACAGACAGACGACGAGATCGTCCGGCATGTTCAGCTGCATGCCAAGGAAATCCACCAGATGGAAGTCCCGCGTGATAAAGCGCTCGAAATGGCCAAACCTGTAGAAGCAACAGTAACCGTCTGAGTCTCGAAACCTATCAACCTCGTTCCATGGAAATATAGCGGAAGCTGTAGACTGTTCAATCAAAGGCAATCGTCTCGTCCTTCGTCGACAGTTCTCCATTCGAAAGTAACCCAACGAGGGATGGATCGTCAGGTTCTCGAAGTCGTAGGGTCACGCCGATCTGGGTCGAATGGATTCGCTCCGGGTCCGTGTTCTTCTGCGCCGCGCGTAGGTGTAGACGATCACTCCGAGACCCGCCAGCGTCAACGGGATCCCTACAAGACTGATTCCCGAGGAGAGGAAGAAGAAGAAAATAGAGAAGCCTGTCAAGTATACACCGATCATGAATACCCTTTCTGGAAGACTCAGTTTGAGAAGTTCCGCCTCCAACTGGGTCCTATAGCGTAGTAGGAGGGTTGCGATTATGATGAAGGAGATGGCGGCCGTGAAGAACTGGAAAGTAAGCTCTGACTCATAGTTGCCTAGCGTTAGTAGCAAGCCGATCTCGTCCCCCACGAATCCAGCTCCCAATCCATAGAGAAGAGCGTAGAGCCGGTAGAGCCTCTCGTTCCTCCAAGCAATACCCATCCATCCAGCCGCGAAGATCAGGGCAAGCCCATACCAGAAATGATGGAGATGAATAGTTCCTTGCGAACTGCTTGCAGTTACTACCGTCATGGGAAATAGCGTGGCGAAGAGTCTAGCACCGAAGAAGCTGACCACAAAGGCGAGAGTTGCGATAAAGGTAAGCCCATGCCGGAATGGACCCCCAAGAAGTTCTCGCGACATGCTCTCAAACCGTTCTCACACGTATTTCCCAATTGCGGGCCTTCGCCGCGCTAGCGCAATAACGTGCGTCGGGGCCTTAGGCAAAGATGTGTTTCGGTGGCCACGGATTATAGCATGCCAGCCAGTGTCCCGGTTGGACCTCGATCAGTGGGGGCTCCTCCTTGCTGCAGACATCTATCCGTCGGGGACATCGAGGGTGGAACCGGCAGCCTGACGGTGGGTTGATGGGACTCGGGACCTCACCGGGCAGAATGATCCGGTGCCTCTTCTGCTTGGGGTCAGGCACTGGAATTGCAGACATCAGGGCCACCGTGTAAGGGTGTAGAGGGTTTTCGAAGAGCTCGTTCGTCTCGGCGAGCTCCACTATTTTTCCAAGATACATCACTGCCACCCTGTGGCAGATGTGCCTAACAGTGCTCAAGTCATGGGAGATGTACAGGTAAGTTATACCGAGTTTCTGTTGGATATCCTGTAGGAGGTTGAGTATCTGTGCTCTCACCGACACGTCGAGGGATGCGACCGGCTCGTCTGCGGCAATGAACTTCGGGTTGACTGCCAAGGCTCGGGCTATGCAGATTCTCTGTCTCTGTCCGCCGCTGAACTCGTGAGGGTATCTCTCCGCGTGATAGTCTTCTAGCCCGACCATTCTGAGCAGTTCATACATTCGCTCCATCCACTGGTAACGCGGTATGTGTCTGTGCACTTCGAAGGGCTCCATGATTATGTCAGCAACGGTCATTCTAGGGTCGAGGGAGGCATAGGGATTCTGGAAAATGTACTGCATCTGCCGCCTAAGCGCTAAGACCTGAGTCCTGTTCGCTTTCTTGAAAACCTCGGTGATATTCTTTCCCTCGAAGAGGACTTCTCCCGACGAGGGAGGCTCGAGATACAACATGCATCGCGCGATAGTGGTCTTCCCACAGCCGCTCTCTCCAACAAGGCCGAGGGTCTCGTTCCGTCTAATCTGGAAGGAGACTTGATCAACTGCGTGCACATCTCCAATCTTACGCCTTAGTATTACTCCTCTTTCATAAACGGTAAAGTGTTTTGTGAGCTCTTTGACTTCAAGCTCGACATCGTCCGTCCTTCGTCAGCTCGCCACAGGGGATTTTAGATCAAGTTCTCTCCATCGATGGCAATGTACGAATCGTCCGTTCCCTATCGACTCAAGTTCGGGAACTTTGTCAACGCAGATCTGCTTGGCGTACGAGCATCTTGGATGAAATCTGCAACCTGATGGAGGCTGGATCAAGTTCGGAACATTTCCAGGTATGACCGAGAGCGTTTCCTTTCTCAAAGCTAGGCTAGGGACGGACGAGAGAAGCGCTTCTGTGTAGGGATGTTTGGGATGTTCGAACACTTGCTCGGTTGTTCCCGTCTCGCATACTTGTCCAGCGTAGAGTACAGTTACTCTGTCGCATGTGTCTGCAACAATGCCCATGTCATGTGTGATGAGAACCATCGCCACGTTGAGCTTCTGTTTCAGTTCTTTCAATAGTTCGAGAATCTGAGCCTGGATCGTCACGTCTAGAGCGGTTGTAGGCTCATCGGCAAGGATGAGACTCGGTTCGCAAGACAAGGCTCTCGCAATAGCTATCCTCTGCTTTGTCCCACCACTCAACTCGTGAGGATACTGGTTGATTCTAATCTCAGGGTCAGCTATCCCAACACTATGTAACAGCTCTATTGCCTTGGCAAGGGCGTATTTCTTCGAAACGGGCTGATGCCTCATTATCACTTCCGTAAGCTGGTCGCCCACCGAGTAGACAGGGTCTAGTGTCGTGGTTGGGTCCTGGGGGATGTACGCGATCTCTTTCCCTCTAATACGTCGCATTTCAGCCTCTCTCAGCCCAAGTAAGTTTCTTCCTTCGAATTCTATTGTTCCACCAACTGTTTTTCCTGGGGTTGGGACGATTCGCATTATCGACTGTGCTGTCACAGACTTGCCCGACCCAGACTCTCCCACAAAGCCGAGAGTCTCTCCCTTGTTGATGTAGAGACTGATCCCGTCGACAGCTCTCACTATTCCCGCGAAGGTGTAGAAGTAGGTCTTTAGCCCTTGGACCCGAAGAATGGGCTCAGACGACATCACATCTATTCCCTTAGCCGCGGATCCAACGCGTCTCTCAAACCATTTCCGAGAAGATTGAATCCCATTACCATGACTGTCAGGAAAATCGCGGGAAAGCTGATTGCCCACCAAGCCTGGTTTATGAACGCTGATGCAGTATACATTTGCTGGCCCCACGTATTCGAGTTCGGAGCCCCAAATCCCAGGAAGCTGACTGCAGCCTCTGTAAGAATGGAGCCCGCAATCTGCAGCGTGGCAAGCACGATTATTATGTGAAGAACGTTGGGGAAAAGATGTCGCAAGAGTATCCTGTATGCTGACGCGCCTATCTGGCGTGAGGCAGCAACGAATTCGAACTCTCGAACCCTTAGAACCTCTCCACGTATTATCCTAGCGGCGCCTGGCCAGGAAAAAGCTCCTATTATGAAAACGACCAGCCACAATCCTCCTGTAGCCGCGGGATTGAACTTGATCAAGATCTGCAAGAATACCAAGAGTAAGAGAAAGAAGGGTATTACGAGGAAGACCTCGGTGAGCCTCATCAAGACATTGTCTGTCCAGCCGCCGAAGTAGCCTGCGACTAGGCCGATCGAGATTGCAATCGCTAGAGCGATGCCGGTCGCGCCCAGGCCGACAAAGAAGGCCGCGCGAGTCCCATAGATGATCTCGCTGTAGACGTCATACCCAGTTATGTCGGTACCGAACGGGTGGGCTACGCTAGGGGGGGCGTTAGAGGCGAAGGGTGGTGTGGGACAGGCAGCGCTCAAACCAGCGATACACTGCGGTGGATAGAGGGCTACGAGCCGGTCGAAGGCGGCCATGACAGCGAATAATCCTACTACGCCGAGACCTGCAATCGCCACCTTGTTCTTTTTCAGTCGTCGCCAAGCTAGCGCCCATTGGCTAACTCCACGGCCGCGCTCGACTTTTTGTTGGGAGAGAGAGGATGTCATCGGCGAGTGTCTTCCTGGATCCTATTCTAGACGAATCCTCGGATCAATGTACGCGTAGGTCACGTCGGTGATCAGATTCGCTACGAGGGTCATCAGCGTAATCAACACAACTACCGCTTGAATTACTGGGAAGTCTAGCTGAGATGTAGAGACCACAAATTGTGCTCCGACTCCAGGCCAGTTGAAGACGGTTTCCGTAACCGGAGCGCCAGCAAGCAGCCCTCCGAAGTATAATCCCACATACGTCACGACTGGGATGAGAGCGTTTCTCAGACCATGCTTGTAGATGACGGTTCTCTCGCTCAGCCCACTCGCCCGTGCGGCAAGAATGTAATCCTGCCTCAGGACCTCTAACATGCTAGATCTCACAAGTAGCACTACTGGTGCGAGCAGTGCGAGCGTGTAGACTGTAGCTGGGAGGGTCAGGTGCCAGAGCTGGTCCAAGACAAGGCTTCCGTAGGGATATTGCGATGGAAGCGTTGATTGGAAGCCTCCTGACGGAAATATGTGAAGATAGTAGCCGAAGATGAGAATGAATGCAACGCCTAGGAAGAAGATGGGTATAGAGGTTCCTATGAGGGACGAGTTTGTAATAGTGACATCCAGGATCGAGTATCTCTTTCTAGCGGAGAGCACTCCGACAGGGATGGCTATTGCTAGAGATAGAACCAGTCCCAAGAGTTGCAGTTCCAACGTTGCCCAGACTTTTTGCGCGATGATCGTTGAGACCAGACCGCCACTAGTGTAGGAGTAGCCTAAGTTGAGCGTGAAGAGTTCGGACAACCAGTGGAAGTATTGGGCTTGAATTGGCAGGTCGAGACCCAAATAGTGGCGGAGTGCCTGCCTCTGCGCCTCATTGATATGCGGATTCAGCGCGGTGTACAGCTGGACCGGATCTCCAGCAAGCCTTTCGATGGTAAAGACGAGCAGAGTGATTCCAAAGAATACTGGAATAAGGAATAACGAACGCCTCAACGCATACTTCAGGACTGCCATCCAGAGCCCCCTAACATCTCAGCTGTCTCCGGCCTTTCCGAGCGCCAGACAACATCTGTATCATCATACACCCAGCTAATCCTTAGCTGCAACTCACTCTTAGAAATATCGTAAGTGATGAGCATGTTTTCCAGACGCGTGTTAGGATGGTCCATGGCTCCGCTGGCTCAAGAGGGCAGAAGGGGCCGTCATCCAGCGCCTCCTATGCAATATCTATGCTTCGTAATGCCATAAGTCTCAAAGCGCAATCGGTTAGTTTACAGAAGATTCGGTCGGTTCATCATGCCCGCTATAACGAATAAGCTGCGACCAAGCCAAGTATCGATCATCTCATCGCCTTAAAAGGAGGGACTATAAATCCCGCCACAACGAATATACGTTAAGACACACGCATTGGTTACGCTATGACACATAACGGAAGACCTGTCGCGAGAGCAGCTCTAATTCTTATGGTATCCTTTCTGATGGCCCCAGCCGGACTCGCTGCGGTCTCAGTGCATGGAGTCAGCTGTGCGACTGGTCTCAGTCCTTCACTCCATTTCACCCTCTTGGTTCCAACCTCGAACCCGGCAAGGCGTGCCTGGGCTGCAATTATTCAAAGCGAATTGCAGTGTCTTGGAATGGATGTTTCAAGGGTTGAGCTTCCCTTCAGTCCCAACATCTATGATCGTGCCCTTACCCCTCCAGCCAGCAATATCGGTAAGACCTTTGACCAAGGAGGCTTCGACATTCTCTTCGTAGGCTACAATCTTGGAATCGACCCAGACCCATATTCGTTGTATCACAGTAGCCAATTCGCCCCGTCGGGGGGTAACTACTACCTCTGGAATAATGCCCAGGATGATAACCTGACCAATCTGGTCAAGGGTGCATTGGACCCAGCCGTCCGGGCGAATTACGTCCAGCAGTGGCAAGTTCTCGCGAATAACGAGTTGCCTTCGATACCGATTTTGTACGACAAGGAAATAGTGGCCTTCGACTCCAACTTTCCGAATGCTCAATCAGTATTCTCTCTCTATCACTTTCCAGCGTGGCCGCCGGTAGAGCATCTGAGCACCGCATCAGGCGTCACATCGCTGATCCTTGCAGAAACGGGTCAAGCACCGGGACAGGGAATAGTGCCCGAGCTGAGCACGTCATACTATGATCTGGCTGTTTCCGGAGAGATATTCGGTGCTCTAGCAATCAGAAACGATACTATCTTCCAGAACATGGTACCCGAATTGGCTGCGGGCACTGATGCGATCCCAGGCTGGAGCCTTGCTACTGATAACACGACATGGACAGTGAACATCCGCCCGAACGTGCCTTGGCAGGATGGTGCCTGCTGCGTAAACGCCACTGACGTCAAGTTCACGTTTGACCTTGTTCAGAACGACACATTTGGGTCACCAGTCGAGTCGTTCGTCAAGGGGATCGTTGGGGGAATAAACAATGTCACCATTACAAACCCAGGCGTCCCAGGCGTTGGTGGTGGTACGGTGGTGTTCCATCTTCCGTCACCGTATGCGTATTTTGTCCAAAACATACTAACAACAGCCATTCTTCCATCGCATATTCTGAAAGCATTCTCCGCAGACTATTCCCAGATAGACAAAAGCTTGTTCAACAACCCGGCCACCGGTTCAACAGCTGTCTCTGCATCACTTCCAATCGGAACCGGGCCCTACATCTACAAAGATTACAATTCTGCAACTTCCACTAACCATCTTGCGAAAAACACCAACTACTTCGACTTCCCCGACTGGGGTACAACCGCGCTGGCGGCCAAAGGGCAATTCGGAGTGCAGAACTATTACGTGAGGACAATCGTTGGCGGAGATCAAGCAGTCACCGCATTGAGCAGCGGCGAAGTCAACGTCTTGGACAGTCAATACCATCTCGAAACCCAGCCGAACTTCCTTAGCACTTGGGGCTCAAGCAAACTTGCAATCTACAATTCATACGGCGTGCAAGAGATGGGGGTTAACATGGAGCACCCGATCCTTGGCACCGGAACTGCTACTCCATATGCACTAGCTCACCCTGGAAACGCTACAGCGGCGGCAGACGCGGCAAGATGGATTCGGCAGGCGATTAGCTACGCTACGCCCAGGGTGAACATAATTTCGCAGCTGTTGAACGGCTACGGGGTTCCATCAATAACAACCCCGGTCGTCGGATACTATAACACAACTAGCAATAGTTGTCAAACCCTCACACAAGGGTTCAATTGTTCGTTACGGCCGTACGCCTTCAACCTGACACAGGCTGGGCAACTATTGCAAGACGCGGGCTACACTCCGGTTTATGGAGGCCCCTTCAGCATATACGCTGTCTACGCGATAGGGGGGGTTGTGGTAGCTGCTGTGGCAGTGGGTGCGGTTTACATTCTGCGAGTCAGACGTAAGACGCCAGCCGCAGTCTCCACACGAACAACTTCGCCACCGCCAACCTCAACGAATCCGCCGTAGCTCCTTCATGGGCCGCTCTCTTTTCGACGCACGCTCTACAGGATAGAGAGAGCGAACCCGATTGTGATCAGAAACGAGGCACCCAATATCCACATCAAACCTACTCTCTCTGCATTTCTCTCGGCCTCTCTCGACCAAGGTTCTGTTCCGAGAACCGTCTCGCCAACCCTTGATATCGATGGGGTAGATGACAACGCTATTCCCGTGCCTGCTAGGAGTCCAAGCCCGCCCTCAAGCAACAATACGAGTACTAGGGTACGTATTCCCGGAACGCCCAGCGCGGTGAGGAGGACTGCGGCATCTACCGACGCCACTACTATCGCTGCAAACGCAGGCTTCTTGAGGTAGCTCAGAATTCTCCGCAGTCTCTCTTTCGGCTTCACATTGAAGGAGTGTCTTGGTTCAGTTTCGTTCAGAGCTGCTGCATGCGACGTCAAAGGGCCAAGATTACGGGTATCAGACCCAGCCCAACAGGGATCAAAAGCCCAGCAGCCCTGGATCTAAGTCGCGTGATTTGAAGAGTCACCAGCGCACCCGCAAGGATCAAACCAATGGTCTCAATCGCACCAAGAAATCCGATAAGCTGCAGCGACATTGCCACCAGCATGGAATAGGCGAGAAAATCGCCGATTCCCACCAGCGACGTCTCCAAGGGCAAGGTTGCTAGCGACGTAACCTCGTCATATTTCAACGAACCTATCATCCTCGTCAACAAATTGGTTTCTACTGCGAGAAAATCCAACACTGCCAGTCCGGCCAGAAAAGCGACGGTAAAAGTAGAAGGGAGCGACGTTCCAATCAAGGAACCTAACAACGTAGATGAGGAGATAAGAAGAAGGCTAGTCTTCCTCTTGGATAGGGAGCCCCAGAAGCTCAGAAACGACCAACGAACCCCTAGATAGCCGACAGGTAAAGCCAAGAGAAACAGAACCGGGAATACGCCAAGGACTGCGAATAGTAGTTTTAGCAATACAAGTCCAGATACGGTCCCAGCGATTGTGATACAAGCAACGATAATACGGGTCAGTTGGTTGGGATGATATTTCAGACCGTATAACATTAGGGAGAGCAGCAAAATGAAGGCTACTGAGGCTGTGAGAAGGTTGGCGCTTTCCGCCCCGATGCCGGTCGAGAGACCGGTTGCCTTACCGGACAGGATTATTGCAGCGGCGAAAACCGTTGCGGCAAGCGGGATAGCGAGGAGGAATAGATCCTTCAGTTGACCGCGAAGAGGCGGCTTCCCACTCAAGCTCCAGTCGAAATGTGATCAGACGTGGAGGCTCTTAAACATCGAGGAAGGGTGATCCCTGCTCTGGAGCTTCCGATTAAAGAGAGTCATGGTACCTTGAAGGTAGTTTCGAATCCAGTTGCAGCAGTCGATGACTTCGTTGAGCCTGCTAGCTTGACGCTAGCATCGATACTGACGGTGAGAGTGTACAGGCCGGATGCCCGAACGCCTTGGTCAACCGAAAGGTAGACCGTTTCTGTCCGATTGCCGACGCCTCCGCTGATAGTCGTGTTTCCCAGCTTTACCTGTTGACCCGCCGGAGTAGACACGAACATAGTAAAGGTGATGTTCGCCGAACCATAGGCGCTGCTGACATTAGTATCAGTTGTCCTGAGCACTCCACCAGGTCTAGTGAGGAAATAGTATTCGTAGACCGTGATAGATGAAGCTGTTGTGCAAGGGGGGCTGGTGTATGTTGAGTTGTGGACATATGTGACGCAGCCTCCTAGGGCAGTGGCGCCACCACTCGTATCCTCTGAGAATGCTATCTTCGCGAGAGGTACGGTGACAGCGCTCCCAAGCGCTACCGGTGTCAGCAGAATCGCTGCCGCCACGACTATAACGATTACAAGTGCCGCTAGCATGTTCCTCTTCAAATAAAGTCCTCTATCCACCTCGGAAGGGGGGTTTCCCCGGTTATAGATTTTACTAAGAAGTCCGACCATGAGGGAAATTAAAGGGCGACTATCGGGGGTCTTCCGTATCGAAGGTCCATCAAGGTCTCAATCATTAAATTCACGTTCCGTGTCGTGATTACCATAGCGAGTGATATCCGAGTTAGATGAGGATAAGGAAGCTAGCTCGTATAGATTGAAGCAAGGGCCGCTACGCCACCTTCTACTTTGATCGTTTTCGTTTTCTGCCAATGATGGCTCTTGCTGCTGTCTCGATCCCTGCAATCATCGCGCCAAGTGCTCCGTAGACATAGACGGGGCTCACGAGATCCGGGAGAACTGTCAGTGTGAAGTGGGCACTCCGGTTACATTGCCATGAGTCGGTTGGAGTTGTACAGAGGGCGAAACCTGTTATTGCTACTGTATAGATTCCTACGTTAAGAGAAGAACAAGAGACGCTCGCCGTTCCTGAAGAATTCACGAAGGGCGGTGTTATTGGTCCGCAGAGAAGTTTGCCAGGAAACTCTCCCGCTATAACGACTCTTCCGTGGAAATCGTCCCAGGGTGTGATGGTTATGGTTGCTGTGGCGGACTGGCCGGTAGTTACTGGCCCAGGGGAGTTGACGGTGATGTTGAAATCAGGTTGAGGCGGTTCGGGCTGAGGTCCTCCTGTCGCCGTGAGGGAGATGAGCGTAGGAGAGTTGTATAAGCACACGCTGGTGCATATCGTAATTCCTACGTGGTAAGTTCCTGCAGTAAAGGGAATGCATGTCAGTCTGGTCTCGGCCGTCGTTATGGACCTGTTGAAAGTTAGGCTCTGGGGGTTGAAATTGCATGCAAGATTCTCACCCGGCAAATCGTAAAACGCGTACATGTACAAGTTCACAGTCCCGTTGAACCCATCGTTGGCTTGGACGGTGACCACAAAGTTTGCTGAGGAGTCAGTCTGAACTGTCAGACTCGCTGGATCCGCAAAGACGCTAAATGTTGAACTCGTAAGAGTCTGGTGGTATCCTTGCCAAGGCTGACCCGGACTTGAGCTACCTTGCACCACTAGAAAGAACAAGATAAGGAGTAGGACTCGCAACAAGGGGACCAGATCTACTCATTTCCGAGGTCAAATCTCTATTTAGCCAGCGCGGTTACAAACGATGACAGTATACACCTGATTATCCTCGGGACAATCCGTTTCGAAATCAGGTACGTATTTTGCCGTAGTCAAGCTTCAAAAGTGACAGGCGGTTGCCTAGAGTAAATCTTCCAGGAAAGACAACAGTCTTTGTTTGAAAGGCGCTAAATACTATTCAAAAATACACCTCTTCGTTAAGAATTGGCAAGGGTTGAGGTTAGCATCTGGACTTTGGCGAGCCCTTGAGATTATTGGTGGACTAATCGTCACAGCCGCGTAGGCTATCGTCTTGTCAGATCCGCAAATCGCTGTGCAGACTCTGATCATAGTGATGACTGTGGGATTGGTTATCGGCGGTCTCTTCAGAGTTGGGGTCGGCGTCTTCGCCATTCGTCCTACCCTCCACGCTCCGGGCCCTCAACACAGCTGGAGGCGTGATAGCGGTGGTCTTGCGTATCGCCGCATTATCGGACCTTCAAGCTGCAGTGGCTACTCTGATCACCATCCTCGCTCTGGCACTCTTGCTTGGAGGCGCCGTTGAGATCGGGGTAGGGGTCGCTAGGCATCCGCCCGCATGGCTTAGGGTCTCAATTGTAGTAATCAGTGTTCTGACCGTCGTCTTGGCGGGAATATTCATCCTAGATGTGTCGATTTGCGAAGGCATTCTAGCAGCCATCTTTGCCTTAGCCTTGTTGCTTGTCGGGATCCGGAACTTGGTGCACGGGATCACGGGACACCATCCAGTCGCCGCGCCAATCGAGACCCCAGTAACTGCGGCCTGATCGAGAGTCAAGAGCGAATGGTTGGGTTTGACCTACCATAAGGGGGAGTTGTCTCTCATTGTTCGGCCATCGTAGTTGAAATATGCGATGCCGGGTGGGATGCTCGGGTCTGTTAGGTTCGCTTGTGCTGTGACTCCCTGATAGGGTTCGCCGCCCCAGCGATATTCCGCCTTCCAGAAAGAGTAGTCTCCTTGGATGATGTTCGCCCTCTCCATTACCCTCCAAGATCCTTGATACTGGAAAGAGGGGTAGAGCAGCAGTACCTTCCAGCCTGAGACCGGAAGCTTGCTCGCGACGCCGAACTGGTAGAAGTAGGTGGCTCGCTGAGGAAGATTTGTCGGTACGCCTCCCGGGATTCCAATGTCAAAGTAAGGACCCTCTCTAAAGTCCGGCAGGAAGCTTCCAAACCTTGTCCAGGAAACGTTTGTGGTGTTGTAGTACCAGTTTGCTTGGTAGAGCATTTGACCGTTCACGGTGACAGGTTCCCACATCATTCGAAGATAGACGGGCGCAGATATGTCCTGAGGGTTGAGCGTTACTTGAGCGTGATATCTCAGTTGTTGCCAGAAGTACCCCCCACAATTCGCGTTGCTATCACAGGTGGTCCAGGAAGAACCTGAGACGATCAGACTGCTGTTGGGCAGTAGGAAGACATCGGCCCGCCATCCAAGATCCCAACCATCAACACAACAGTTTGGCGACTGTACTCCCATGCCCGCCATCAGAAAATTGTCCGGGGCGAGAAGCTGGACATGGGCCTCGACGAAGCTGACTCCCAGTTGGAGACAGCAGATCCTGTACTGTGTAGAATTGTAGTAGCCTGCCACGTACGGGTAGACTGACTGGCCCAGGGTAAGGTCTGCGGGCATAGGCGAGATAGATGAAGCATAGAGGACCCTCGGATCCCAGAAACCGTAGGCCACGAGCGTCCAGAGGCAGACTGTCAAGACAACCGCAACACCAACCCGTCTGACGTCTTCAAGCCTAGTCTTTCCTAGCCAACTCTTTCCTAATGAGAATCGTAATCTTTCTGGAAATCCTAGCTCCAGAAGGCCGCCGAGAAAGGCGAAGAACGCCCAGCTTGGGACGAGCGGATAGAGGATGCTCCTATCACAGTTTGGACATGAGAGCGTCCAGAGTCCCGTAGACAAGACTAACAGTGAGACGACTCCGGAGGACGCGGCTATCTTGAGGGATCGCCCGATCCGGGCAGCCAAGATTCCTGTCTCTATCTGGGGAACTCCCGCTAGGATTAGCCCTTGGAAGACGACGAGGGCGGGGAGGTATGTTACGCCCGAAAACCAGGCCGTCATAGGGAACCAGGTCATAACCACTGTCAGTACGATACCCCCGGCAAGTGACATTGCCGGACGCACTCTTCTGTTGAGAGCGTCACGTTTGGATGCCGCCTTTACGATAGCCGGCAATGCTCCAAAGCTAAACATCATCGCCGCAAGTCTGAAACCTGCGAGCCCATCAGGACCCGTCTGGTAGCATCCCGAGTGCAACAGCCCATTGGATCGGAATGTTGAACAAGCCGCGTAGAACAAGGTCCAAACCAGCGCTGCACTCAGAAACACTTGGATCACAGCCCAGCGAGGCCGAAGCAGATAGGCGACGAGTATTCCGCCTAGAGCAAACGACACAACATCGGCTTCAAGCCGAGTGCCTGAGAGCTGGTAGTACCAGTAGCTGCTGTTTCCATAAACTCCGAAGTAGAAGTCGATCCTCTCGAAGAGATAAGCAGGAAGCCACGGAAAAATAGCCAACAGCGCGATTCGAACTATATTCCTACCAGTGACCCTTAGAGAACTGATCATCAAATAGGACTTTTCCTGGTTCAGTCCTATGGGTCTTGCCCCAGGCCTAGGATAGCCTATTCCTTAGAGAATAATTCTTGACGATATAATTCGAGTTGTCCTTTTTAGTCTATCCGCAGTATGAGGGGACTGGGGCCAACCCTGCGGGACAGTACACTGATCGATAGGTCTGGATAAGGGCCAGGTTCAAGTGGAGCGCATTCACATAAGGACTCCCGAAGATCAAGAAAGTCCCCTCAATGTTCTGGTCAATTAGAGCATAGAGGGCATCCTCGGCAATGCCTGTAGCTTTGGATATTTGGGACACTTGGTCGCGCGCGTCTTGACGCGTTATGTCGGGGTCAACTCCAGAAGCTGACAATGACGAACTACGAGAATGGAAGAAGACATGGGAGGAGAAGTTTTGCCCTATGAGATATGATCCCACAGCTCTTCCGTTGCCGCTGCTAAGGTGTGCGATCGATCCGTTGGCCTGGGTGGGAAAGAGGATCTGGGCGAATCCTGTGACTGCGAGTGGAAAGAGGAGCCCGCACAGTAGCATAGAGACTATCGCTAGCCTCGTCGCTGGTGAGGAGTTGCTTCCGATTTCTTTCTTGAGGCTCATCTCTTCTCCCTATACCCCCAATGATAGTAGTGCTGTGTCGATGAGCTTGATTCCGATGAATGGCACTAGTATTCCGCCGCCTCCGTAGATGAGGGCGTTCTGGATGAACAGGGACATCGTGCTGGTAGGCTTGAACCGTATACCCCTCATCGCGAGGGGGATGAGAAGCGGGATTATCGCCGCGTTGAATATCAGCGCGGACAAGACCGCCGTGTTCAGTCCCAGCCCGAGAATGTTGAGGGCTTTCAGCTGGGGAAGGGTAGACGCGAACATTACTGGAACGATCGCGAAGTATTTCGCAACGTCGTTGGCGATGCTGAAGGTTGTCACTGCCCCCCGTGTCATTAGCAATTGCTTTCCAAGCATGACTACTTCTATGATCTTCGCCGGGTTTGACTCCAGGTCTACCATGTTCGCCGCCTCCTTGGCCGCCTGAGTGCCCGAGTTCATCGCGAGCCCCACATCGGCAGCAGCTAGAGCGGGGGCGTCGTTGGTGCCGTCTCCGATCATCGCCACGACTCTGTTCTCGGACTGTTCCCGCGTCACGATCTCATATTTGTCCTCGGGCTTGGCCTCTGGTCTGTACTCGTCTATCCCCACCTCGTTGGCTATGCTCTTCGCGGTCAGAGGCTGGTCACCGGTAAGCATAACCGGGCGAATCCCCATCACCTTGACCGACTCGATCTTCTCCCTAATGTCCGGCTTGAGAACGTCCCTCAACCGGATTAGCCCAATCGCCTCCCTGTTCTTTGTCACTGCTAGGGGTGTTTCGCCCCTGCTCGATATCTGGTTCACCAACTGGTCATAATTGCTGGGCACTGAGCGAACGATCTTCTTCACCGCATCGGGGGCGCCTTTGATTATCTCGGTCTCGTCCTCTGGGACTGCGAGACCGGCTTCTTGGCGAGGTTCAAACTTTCGCCTCAATCTTCCCCGCTCTCGGCCCGACTTGTCGCCTTTCGGCAGCATGAATCCGGACCCTTGGGAAATCTTGACACCGCTTGTGCGGGTGCTGGCCGAGAATTCGTAGACCTCCGAGACGGCTAGAGCGTTTAGTTCTCGGGGGACAAAACCATCCTCGTATGCCAGCCGTATTAGGCTACGGCCTTCAGGGGTATCATCGTGCCACGAGGAGAGAAAAGCGGCCTCACCAACTTCCTTGATTGTGTGACCCTCGAAGGGGATGAACTCGGTGGCTTGCCTGTTACCGACGGTTATCGTTCCTGTCTTGTCGAGTATGATGACGTCCGTATCGCCTGCCCTTTCGACCGCTCTCCCCGACTTTGCCACAATCTTCCTACTGTAGAGCCGTGATATTCCGGACAGGCCTATCGCAGGCAGAAGAGCGCCTATCGTTGTGGGGAGTAGACAGACATAGAGTGCTATGAGGACGGAGAGGTCTATTGCTAGGTTGAGTGTGATGGAGAGACTGAGAAGCGCAGAAATGATTATTGTGAAGATCACGGTTAGACCAATGAGCACCATAGTCACTGCCACCTCATTCGGCGTCCGAGGTCTCTTGGATGATTCGACCATCTTGATCATCTGACTGATGTACGTCTCCTCCGGGTTGACAGTGACCCTGGCGGTCAGATTGTCGCTGATGACCTTCGAGCCGCCGATCACCTCGTCTCCCGGCGCCTTCCGGACGGGCGTAGACTCTCCAGTGAGTAGAGACTCGTCCACCATGCTGATCCCTTCGAGGACTTCAGCATCGATCGGGACAACGTCGTTCTTCTCTAGGAGAATCAAGTCTCCCTTACGGAGCGCCGTGGAGGGAGTCGCAACAGTCCTCCTCACATCCCCCTCCATTACGATCTTCTTGCTCTGAACCTCAGACTCCAGGCTTCGGAGACTATTGGCGGTGTTCTTTGCCTGCGACTCCGCGAGCGCGTTCGAAAGAGTGGCGAACCATACAGTGAGGAGAAGTATCAGAGCAATCTCGACATAATAGACTCTCAGAGTCAGGCTCGCGACAGGGTAGAAGGCGGGAGGATAGACCGCCATCGCCGCCACGACGAAGAATGCGAGTTCGACGATGAACATGACAGGATTCGACAAGAGAAGGGCCGGGTTCAACCGGATGAGTGAATCGAGAAGTGTTCTTCTGGAGAGGAGGCTTGTCCGGAGACCGGATCTGCTAAGGTGTCTCATAGTCTGCATGCTTGTTTCAGAACCCGTTGACTCGTCTCTGGAAGAATTCTAGGATGGGTCCGAGCGCCAGAAAGGGGAAGAATGTGAGAACCACCAGAAGGAGTACGCTGCCGACGAGGATGATAGTGAAAGTAGCGCTGTCTGTTCTGAGTCCGATCTCGCTGGTTCGCCTCCTATTCATCATTGAACCTGCGAGGGCTAACAGTAGTCCGATCGGTATGAAACGGCCAGAGAGCATGACTAGCGCGGTGGACACGTTGAAGAAGGGCGTGTTTCCAGTCGCGCCTAGAAAGTCAGAGCCGTTGTTTGCCGCGGCGCTTGTGAACTCGTAGAAGATTTGAGTAAACCCTGTTGAGTCGGTCGAGACGTGTATTGCGGATGCCGCTCCCGTCGCATACGCGAGGACGGTGGGCACGAGGATGATGACTGGATGAACCAAGAAGGCGATCATGACGAGTTTAACGTCGTGCGCGTTGATCTTCATCCCCAGATATTCAGGCGTTCGGCCTGACATGAGGCCGACGATGAAGACTGTGATGACAACGTACATCACCATATACATGACTCCAACTCCCTTCCCACCAGGCGTCGACTGCATCAGCATCCCCATGAACGCAGAGAGGATTACGAGGGGATGATTGCCGAACAGACTTGAGTTGACCGAACCCGTCGTGACAGCCGTTGTTACGACAGTCCACAAGGTTGAGAAGAACCCGCCGAATCTCACCTCCATGCCACGACCTAGAGTGTAGTTTGGGATGAATGCAAGGAGCAGGTCGATCGCGAAGAGAGAGTAAGCGCCCCAGAGAATTGGGCGAGCCTCCCTCTTCCTTCCCAACATCTGCCCGTAGACGAAGCAAATAGCTGTTGGTATCAGAAGCATCAGAAAGATCTGGAAGATATCACTCGCAGGGTTAGGGTTCTGGAAAGGATAGGCTGAGTTGGCTCCGTAATATCCTCCTCCGTTGGTCCCGAGCTGCATGATGCTGACAAGCGATGCGACCGGTCCCACCAGAATCGTCTGGGTCGAGCCTTCCACCGTAGTAACTACCTGGTAGCCGTTGAGTGTCTGCGGGACACCAAGCCCGACGAAGATCAGCGCTGCGACGAAGCAGAGCGGGAGAAACAGTCTTGTCAGCGATCTTACGAAGTCGGTGTAGAAGTTTCCCATGTCTCTGGAGTTGGCGACGAAGCCTCGGATCATCGCTGCTGCCACGCAGATTCCAGTCGTGGCGCTAGTAAATTGT
>WNGG01013712.1_pt1 | contig 20796 bp, 22 predicted proteins | sample 5400661 | NCBI WGS metagenome assembly WNGG01 (sample SAMN13153372, study PRJNA577476) | soil metagenome | isolation source: 100 cm soil or saprolite under Garry oak tree replicate 1 | place: USA:California | collected 2016-06-15
CGCCGATCTCGACCGCTGGCTCGGGCCGGAGCAAAACCCGGCCGAGCTGCTGCGGTCCTATCCGTCGGCCGACATGAAGATGTGGCCGATCTCGACCCGCGTGAACTCGCCCGACAACGACGATCCCTCGATCCTGGAGCCCGCCGCGGAAAAAGCCGGGGCGTAGCCCGGACCGAGCGCCCGCGCTGCGGGCGCGCTAGCCCACGGCCGCTGCGGTTGCGGCCGTCGGCGCGATCTCGGGCGGCGCAATGCCGTCGAGCGCCTTGCCCCGCGTTTCCGGCAGCAAGGCTGCGGCGACGACTACGAGACCGTAGGCGATGCCGGCATCGATGCCGATCGCGGTGCCGAGCGAGACGAAGCCGCTCATATAGCCGATCAGGACCGGCAGGATCGCCGAGAGAATGCGGCCGAAATTGTAGCAGAAACCGACCCCGCTCCCGCGAACGCCGGCCGGATAGAGTTCGTTGAACAGCGCGCCCATGCTGGCGGGAATGCCGGCGGCGAAGAACCCCAGCGGAAATCCCAGGATCAGCATCGCGGTGTTCCCGATCGGCAGCAGCAGATAGCCGACCGTAACGATCGTGCAGCCGACGGCGAACATCGCCACCGTCCGGCGCCGGCCGAGCCGATCGAGAAGTTGCCCGGCGGCCATGCAGCCGCACCAGAACGCGACGATGATGATCCCGAGATAGAGTCCGGTGCCCATCACCGAGAGACCGCGCTCGGTTTTGAGGAATGTCGGCAGCCAGGTGAACAGGCCATAGTAGCCGCCGTGAGCGCCGAAGCCGAACAGCCCGCCGACCAGCGTGATCCGCAGCGTCTCGGGGGCGAAAATGCCGAACAGCGTCCCGGCGAAGCTCTGGTTTTGCGCGGCCGCCGGCCGCTGCGGCTCGGGAACCGCGCGGCGCACGTAGAAGATCAGCAGTGCCGGGAGCAATCCGATCGCGAACAGGATGCGCCAGGCGAGCTCCTGCGGAGCCAGCGAGAATACCGCAGTGTAAAGCAGCACCGCAGCGCCCCATCCTACCGCCCAACCGCTCTGCACCGCGCCAAGCGCCTTGCCGCGATGCGCGGGCCGGATCATCTCGCCCATCAGCACGGCGCCGGCCGCCCACTCGGCGCCAAAGCCTAGGCCCTGCAGGGCCTTCGCCATCAGGAGCTGCTCGAAGGATTGGGTGAAGGCGCAAACAAAGGTCGCCAAGGCGAAGCACAGAATGGTGATTTGCAGCGCCTTGACGCGGCCGATGCGGTCGGCCAGCGCGCCGCCGAGCCAGCCGCCGAGCGAAGCCGCAACGAGCGTGACGCTCCCGATCAAGCCGGCCTCGGTCTTGCTCAAATGCCAGGTCGCGATGATCGCCGGGATGACCAGACTGAACATTTGCAGATCGAGCGCATCGAGCGACCAGCCGCCGAAGCACGCCCAGAACGTCCTGCGCTCCACCCCCGAAATGCTGCGATACCAGGTCATGGAATTTCCCTCCCCACCCGCATGTTGTCCCACATCCTACCGCTGCGCCCAAGTGCGCGGTGGTTGCCCGCCTCCTCCTCCAATTTCCGGCGCCGCACCGGACAATCACCGCCTTCGCTTCAAGCCCGCGGTCCTGCGAAGCCGTACAGGCGCGCCGGATTGGTGGCCAAGATCTTCTCGCGGATTGCAACGTCGGGTGCCCACGCCGGCAGCTGATTGAGCAGCCGGCCGTCGTCGATCTGGAGCAGCGGCGTGACATCGGTCGACTTGCTTCCGGGCGGCGTCACCGAATTGGGGTGCGGCCAGTCGGTGCCCCACACGATGCGGTCGGGATTGGCGGCGATCAGCGCCTTGGCAAGCGCAACGACATCGGCGTAGTCCGGCGCGGCCGTGGATGCGCGATAGGCGCCGGAAATCTTCACATACGCCTTTCCGCTCCCGACGAGATCGAGCACGTCGGCAAAGCCCGGCTGATCGGGACCCAGCGCGGCCCGAGCGCCGGCGAAATGATCGAACACGATCGGGACCGGTGCCGCCGCGAACGCGTCCTTGAGCGCCGAGATCATCGTCGGGTCTGTATTGATCTGGACGTGCCAGTTGCGGTCCTTGACGCGATCGATGCCGGTCTCAAGACGCCGTCGCGCGACCGCCGGATCGTTGGTGCCGCCAGTCGTCAGATTGAGCCGGATGCCGCGAATGCCGGCGCGGTCCATGGCGTCGAGCTCGCTCTCCGCCGTCTTCTCGTCGATGACGGCAACGCCGCGCGCATCCGCGCCGCGTGCCTTCATGCCGTAGAGGGTCGCGGAATTGTCGGTTCCGTAAACGCTCGGCGTGACGATCACCACCCGCTGGATGTGGAGGCTGTTGTGAAGCGCCGCCATCTCCTCGGGCAACGCGGCCTCCGGCGTGTAGACGCGCCCGACGAAGAACGGGAATTTCTCCGGGTCGCCGTGAATATGCGTGTGGCAATCGCATGCCCCGCGGGGCACGTCGAAGCTCACCGCCGTCGCGGGCTGCGACGCCTTCGCAAATGGCGTTCGGGTCTGCACGGCAATTCCGGCCGCGATGGTTCCGGGGACGAGAGTGCGTCGCGTTGGTTCCTCCCGGCTGAGGCTGCGTCATCGCGCAAATGGCGCTCGGGCGCCGCTTCCCCGCGTATAGGTGGTCAGCCTATCACGAGGAACGAGACGGCAGAACCTCCGGCACCCTCGTTCCGGGCGATACCGCTTCCGGTAATGGCCGAGCGTCTCCCGAGTCCCGGATGTCGGCCCGCCGACCGAGGAAAGCTATCCCGCCCGGATCGGCGGACGCTTGCGGAAGCCTGCGCCCACGCGCGCCATGAGCGCCATCGCCACGCTCAAGGCGCGCCGTCGCCCCGCGCGCAGCGTGGTTGGGTGCAGAACCTCATGGCAGGGCGGCAGCGACGACCGGGATGCAGCCGGAACCATCCGGCGGTTCGTCGCGTTCTCATCCGCCTGTATCTGGAAGGAGTTGCGAAGGAGGCTGAAACATGCCTTCCGCCATTCGTTTGTTGGATTTTCGGCCAGTGCGGATACGGCCTTTCGAGCCGCGCAGCCTGCGGATGGACTTGCCGCGGACAAGGCGTGTGCGGGTCGATTTCCAGGCTTGGCGTGCTCGACTTCGTTCGCTCGATCTGCCGTCCATTGTCCGCCCGTTTGTGCGCCCGTTGCGGGCAGTGCATCCGCGCCCCATGGCCGCCGGCGTTGTCGCGATCCTCGGCGGCACATTTGCGGTGCTCGCGGTTGCCCGGATGCCGGCGCCGGCCGTTCCCGACCAGCCCCCGACTGTCGCTACGCGCGCGGACGCGTCCGCGAATGCGTCCTGCGCGCGGCACGACGCCGCCGGGGCGGCTGATCACCACCGACAATCTTGCAAGGCTGCCCAATTTCGACACGAGGTCCACGAGCGACACGGCGCCGAGCGCCGGCGCTCCGCAGGATGCGGCGGCTGCTGTCGGAAACAATTCGGAGCCCAGCGTTGGGCCACCCGGGCTACCCGCACCACCCGTTGCGCCATCCGAGCCGCGCATGCGGCGGCTCTACGCCGGCGAGGGGCCCGCGGATCGGCCGGCCGTGCCGCGCCGGCACCGCTGGACCGGATTCGAGTACGACGGTCGCGGCGGATTCTACGGCAAGAGGCGTGCGATAATTCGCCCGTTCTCGCGCGAAGAGCTGATGTCGCGCATCTACTAGCCGCGGATCGTGATTTACGGTTTTTGTCGACTGAACGAAAGCCGCCGGGCGTTCACCCAGCGGCTTTGGCTCGGCGCGAGCGCACCTCAGCTCGTCATGCACGTATAGATGAAGGACCAGCTGTCGCGGCCGCTGAGTTTCTTGTCGGCCGCCTGCTTGTTGCAGCTGTTCCACTTGTCCTTCTGCTTCACCCATTTCGCCTTGGCGGCGTCCCATTGCTTCTGGGTCCATTTCGAGGCGTCTTCCGTGGTGGATCTCGCCTTGTCTTTCATCGACTGACCGGTCGGTTGTGCGATGGACGCGGTCGGCGCCAGGGCCATTCCGGCGGCTACGGTACCCGCGATCGCTACCGATATGAGCGCGATTCGGATTTGCGACATGACGTCATTCTCCGGATGTTTCTTCGGGGGGCTCGAAGATCAACAATACGGAGGAATGGTTCCCGCGTGCAAGCGGCCCCTGTCGCGGGAGCCTGAGTCAAGCCCAACGGGCGCGTCGTCGAACCTCGGTCGAAGCCCGCACGGTTGCTTCGCTCCATCCGGGCTACAGCTTGGGCAATTGCAGCAATGCGCGGTCGCCGATCCAGGTCTTCGCGAGCTCCGCTTCCGCCTTGCGGGCTGCGTCGGCGTCGCCGCGTGCCCGGTAAAGCTCGGAGAGCCCATAATAGGACCATCCGTTGTTCGGCGCGCGTTTGAGAGCGCGCCGGAACTGATCCTCCGCCTCATCGAGTCGGCCCGCCTGCACCAGCGCGGCCCCGAGCGATTGGCGCACCGGATAGTACCAGTATGGCGGCTCCATGTAGGGGAGCCTGTCTTGGAGCGCCGCCGCCTCTTCAAATCGCGCGATTGCCGTTTTGGTATCGCCGCGCGCCTGGGCCACGCGGCCCTGCACCAAGGCTCGCGCGAGCTTCAGCACGTCTTGAGCCGGAACGCCCGCCGTCTTGAGCAAGGAAAAATCCGCCGTGCGCTCGAGTGCCTCGATCGCGTTCGCCTCGGCGTCGGCCGCGGCGAAGTCCCCGCGGGCCGCATCCGCAATGCCGCGCGCGTAATGCCACATCGCCTTCACGTAAGGGATGGCATCGCCGGGATCGGGCAGCGCCAGGATCGTATCGGGCGGGCTGAATTGGGCGTGGGCGAAATACGGTGCGGCCTTCACCGGCTGCGTCATGGCGATGCCGCGCGCGATCTCGTCCGGGATGAGGCCGCGCAGCTTCTCTGCCGCGGCGATCACGACCGGGCCGTCGCCCGCCATTTGCGCCGAGGCAATGACGAAATGGACGTTGTGCGGATAATAGCCCAGTCGATAGACGGCCATCGGCGCGGCGGTCGCCGCCAGATATCTTTCATCGACCGCCACCGCGGTCTTGTTGTCCGAAAGCGCGTCGAGATACCGGCCGACCCGATAGTAGATGTGGCTCGGCATGTGCACGAGGTGGCCTGCGCCGGGGAGGGCGCCGCGCAGCCGGTCGGCATGGGGCTCGGCGCGTTCCGGCCGGTCCGACGCCTCCACGGCGTGAATGTAGTAGTGAATCGCGCCGGGATGGTTCGGATCCTTGGCGAGCACGCGCTCCAACGTGGGCACGATGGCGACGCTTTGCGGGTTCGGCTCGCGCCCGCCGGGCTGCCAGTAGTTCCATGGGCTGAGATCCATGACGGACTCGGCGTAGAGAACCGCGATTTCGTTGTCCTCCGGGAATTCCGCGGCGACTTGGCCCATGGCCCCGGCATACGCGGCATCCAGCGGCTTGCGGTCCGCCTTTGGGTCCTCCGCGTAGCGCGCCGCGACCGCCGCAATCAGCGCCTGCTCGCGCGGGCTTGCCTTGGCGGCGAGCGCCCGCGCCTTTTGTGCCGCGGCAAAGGCGGGCGCCACGGCCTCGTCCTGCATCGGCAGATTGATGTTGGGGCCCAGCACGAGCGCCTCGCCCCAGAAGCACATGGCGCACGCCGGATCGAGCTTCTGCGCCTTGCGAAAGGCGCGTTGTGCCTCGCCGTGATTGAACGCATACGTCAGGCGCAGTCCCTGGTCGAAATAGGTCTGCGCCGCCGGGTTCGATGTCGTGATCTTGTAGCTCACCGCGCCCAGTCCGTCCCACAGGGGCGGATCCGTATCGGCGAACGCCGGGGCCGATGTCGCGGCCTGCATTTCCGCCTGCGGCACCTCGGTCCTCGAGGCGGCGAGGCGCAGCATCGAGTTCATCCCGGCAGCCGCGGTTGAGGACGCGTGGCAGAAACCGGAAGCGGATTCAATCTGCGGCTGCGCCGTCGGCGCGGTGCTGGCGGATGCCGGGCTTGGGTCTTCGGGAATGCGCTCGCCGAGGGCGACAAATGACGCGAGCAGGCCCGCACCGCCGAGCATCGCGCCTGCGGCGGCAAGCGGCAGCCGCAAGGGAACGAACCTTTTCATGGTGTCCTCCGTTCCGGCGCGGTGGAGCGCGCGCCGCCGACCGGGCCGTGCACGACCGCGGTGCCGACATTCTCGCTCCGAGCTTACCGCCCGCCCGGAGGGGGTGGCAATGCGAAGCCGCGGTCGCGCGTCATGCATCGGCCGCGCCGTCGCCCGCGGGCGACCCGACGTGAGACCTCAGCCCCCGCCGGGAAGAACGGTGAATCCCTGCTTCTCGAAGACGGCGCGCGCCGACGGGCCCTGCAGGAATTCCAGGTATTTCCGTGCGCGCTCCGCGTTGCCGTCCGCGGTCGCGGCGAACGGATAGACGATCGGGGGGTGCGAATCGGCCGGGAACGTCGCCACGATCTTCACCTCGGGATCGGCCGCGGCATCGGTGGCATAGACGATCCCGAGCGGCGCTTCTCCGCGCGATACGAATCGGAGCGCCGCGCGCACGTTCTCGGCCATGGCAAGATGCGGCCGCAGTTTTTCCCAAATTCCCAGGTTTTGCAGCGCGGCCTTGGCGTAACGGCCGGCCGGAACCGAGGTTACCTCGGCGAGTGCCAGACGACGGCCGCCGAGCGCCGACGTGAAGGAGGGCGGGTCGAGCGCGAGCGTCGAAACCGGACTGTCGTTTGCGGCGATGACCACCAGACGATTGCCCAGAAGATCGACGCGCGTGCCGGCGAGAACGAGCTTGCGCGAATCCAGATCGTCCATCCAGTCGACATCGGCCGACGCATATACGTCCGCCGGCGCGCCCTGCGCGATCTGCTTGGCGAGCGCCGAGGACGCCGCATAGCTGGCGCGCACCGGGATGGCGGTTTCGGCGGTGAAGGCCTCGTCGGCCTGATCGAGCGCAGTCTTCAGACTGGCCGCCGCGAACACCGTGAGCGGCTGCTCCGCGCCAAGCGGCGAGGCGAGTCCCATGAGAATCCATAGAAGCAAGACGGCGCGGCGCGCAATCGCGACCATGGCAATGACCTCGAGCGGAGATCGTAGGAAGCTTTGCCCGCGAGACCGCCGTTTCCGGGCCCGCACGGCCGTCGCGCAGACGGCCGTCGAGGGCCGCAACTGTAACGGATTTTGCGCCCGGGCGGAAAGGTCCACGGAACTTCTAGCGTAAGAATCGAGCGCAACGCGCCGCCGACGAGCCGCCAACGTGACCCAGGTCATACGCTCCTTGCGATTCCTGCCGGTAGCGTCGCCCTATCGCCTGGCGGCGTTTATCCGTGGCCCGGCGGGAGAGCCCCTGTCTGCACCATCTTCCAGCCGGGGTTCGCTCGTCCGCCAGGCCGGGCGACATCTCGCCGACGCGTTTGTCTTTGTTCTGTCAAGCCGAGTGTATCAACCCTTGTCGAACTCCCCGCTAAAGTCAGGCTGAGAAGACCACGGAGTGATTGAAGATCATTCGACCTGCGACAACGGCGAGTCCGAGCGCCGCCGCCAGAAGCGCAATCAAGTGCCCGGGTTCGACCGGAAGCTTCGTGGCTAACGGGGCAGCTTGGGGTTCGGATGCGGCGAGCACCGGCCATACCGATGGAGCCTCACCCCTGAAGCTGGTTTCCAGCTGCGCATCTGGTTCGGCCTCGCGCATCGACTCCGTGGCAACGTCGACTGCCTGCACGATAGCGGGATTCCGTGCGACCGCGATCGGTTCATCGAGCCAGCGCCGGCTGTTGCTCGTGACTTCCTGCGCTTTCGGCGTATCCGCGGTCGACTGCGGCGGCCTTGAAGCGGATTGCGCCTTCGCAGCCGCGGGCCGCCCGACCTTCATTCCCGGTCGCCCCAGGAACCAGCACTTGCGCTGGCTGACGCGGTCGATCCGGTAGTACCAATGGCCGCCGCCTTGGGCCGCTGTGAAATTCGGGTCCGTGGCGCACGGCTCACTGGCGTGAGCGACACCGCCGCAAATCGTGAACAGCGCCATCGCGGCAGCGAGAAGACCGGAGAACCAAGTCTGGAGAAACGATCGAGCGGGATGTGGCATTCGCTTGCTCCCCTGATGGCATGTCAGGACGGCGCGGATCCTCCGTCCTTCGCTTGATCGCATCTCGTTGTTTTGATTCGGTCTGGAATGAGGCCGTACCGAGTCACGATCCGGTTGAGCCGATCGAACCGCGGCGGCGCCGCCGGCGACCGCGTTCGGGGTTGAGCCGATCGAACCGCGGCGGCGCCGCCGGCGACCGCGTTCGGCTGTCGCCCCGTCAGCTTCAAGCCTGCGCGGAACGGCCCCGATCGCCTGGAGGGAACCTGACAACCGGGACCGTCCCTGCCGGGAGGGCTGACACGTCGCCCCAGCCTGGGAATGGTTGCCGATGTTTGTGGCAAGGCTGTGATGATCCTGAAAAATGCCCAGTGGATCCACCGGGTTCGATGTCTTTAGTTTCGGTCTGTTTGTCGTTGCGCGGACAGGCGTTCGGATCTCGCTTGGATCCGGGTGTGCCGCGATCGGAGTTACTATTTTCCCTTGGCCAGCTCCTGGAGAATGCCCTTGTCGAGAACCAGGTGTGCGACCGTCTTTCGAAGCCGGGCATTCTCCGTCTTGAAGCTCCTCGAGACGTGCCGTTCCCGTGGCCGGCTGGGCCGCTCGCTGAGACTGCCGATCCCGGTAAAGCGCTTCCATCAGGCCCGACGCCTGGGCCACTTTCGATCCCGGTATGGCCTTGCGCCATGAAGGATTCCGCCTGGCGCAGGTCGGCGACGATCCCTTCGGCCGGCTCGATCGCGCCGGGGGCGTGCCTCAATCAGGTCTACGCCGGGTCATATTTCCGGCGAATGAGCTAACAAAAATACGATTCGCAGGGGGTAGTCCTGTCAGAGGTGGACCATGGGGGTATACAATCCACTCGTCTCTCTGGACCTGAGCGAAGTGGTGATGTTGTTCGCGAGCGTCGGCTTGATCGTGGTGCTCGCGTTGGGCTTTCTGATCTGATGTGGAATACGAGAGGACCCGCCGGGCGGGGGCCCGGCGGGGCTTTCCGAGCAATGCGTACGCTGCAGTCGATCTCGATCGCGCTCATTTTTCTTGCGGGGCTGGCATGGGCCCTAGGCAAGTGGGTCCTGGGCGGGATAGCGGCTATCCTGGCGCTGGTGCACCTGCAATCGGCCTCGCTCGCAGAGTGGCTGGACCGCCTCGCGCAGTTTCAGGACATCGCGGAACGCTGGATATCGGCGCATCCGAACCTCGGATGGATTTTGATCATATTCGCTTGTCCGTTCCTGCTCGCCAAATACCCGTGGCCTGCGGTCGTTCGCCGGTGGAAAGTCCCGGCTCTCGAAATCGCGTACGACAATTCCGATCCGAGGTTTGTTCGCAGGAAAATCGACATTGGACCGACGGGGGTCGACGGCGGGGAATACCATGCCGTCGCGATCCGGAACAATTCTAACAACAGAACGCTTCATGACGTCTCCGTGGTAGCGGAGGGCGGGGAATTCGTTCGCTCTGCCTTCTGGATATCGCGTCGTCGCGCTGACACGACGCTGCTGCCGGAGACCGATATTCAACCCGGCACGATGGAATGGATCGAGTTGTTCGGGTTCGGCAACAAAATCGGCGAGATCGACTGTCGCGAGACTGTTTTGCGAAGAGCGCAGCGATTTTGTATTCGCGCGCGAGCGCGGGATGCGAAGGAATCCGTCGCCGAGTTCGAATACGACCCGCGCATGGTGCCGGTGATCAAGAGGATTCGCTAGCCGCGCGAAGGATCCGATGCCGGACGGGCGCAAGGCCGGTATTCGCTTGATCTGTGCAGCTCCTTGCGCGTCCGCGGGGCCGATATCTCGGGAAGCGGGAGGGGCGGGGGATGGTGGGTTACGCAAAACGGCGGATGCCGGGTGAACGCCCGTCGAAGGATCAGCGCAGGTTTCTGGAAGCGTTGCGGGACCTCGGGCCCCGGGACAACGCGCAGACCGCGGCGGTGCGGAAGTCGACCAAGCGCGCCTGTCAGGTACGCGGCTGGGCCGAATGGAGATGCCTCGATGTGTCTCCGGGCATGAGAGCCTGGCACCTCACGATCATCGGCCGGAATGTCTTGAATTATTCAGGGCAGCGCCGCGGATAGCCGCTCGGCCGCGACGCGGCCGAGCGTTGCGGAAAACCCGAGGCTTGCCGAAATCGCGGCGGAATTCTGCCGCAACGCGCGGCGATCCTTTCCCGGTCCGGAGGCAATGCGTATGAGTCCCGAGACCTTTCGCAGCCGCGCCCTGGAGTGCATGCGCCTGGCGCAGGACGCCGGCGATTCCCACCACAAATCCTTGTGCTCGGCATGGCCGAGACATGGTCGGTCCTCGCGCAGTCGGCGAAAGCAATGGAAAGCTACGTAGACGCCCGCGAAGCTCTCGGGGCACATTGACCCGCAAGATCGGCCGACACGGCCGTTCTCTTCGGATCCTGTGGCGAGAGACGGTCTAGCGATACGTCGGATGCCGGAGCTCGGTCTCATCCGCCCAGCGTTTCGCCGTTTCGATGGCGGCATCCATGGTCCGATCCAATGTTGCATGGAGTTCCCGGAACGGATAGGCGGTTTTCGTCACCGCCACCCGCCAGCCCGCGGGCGTACTGAAAACGTTCAGCAGAAGTCTGCGGTACTCGATCGTCCCGTAATACACCGATGCCTGAGACTCGATTGCGTCGCTCCGGCGATCTGCCTGGGTTTCGCCGCGCGGGAGTGGGCGGGCCGGCATCGCCGCTTTGAACGCCGGACGCACCGGACCGCCTTCGGATGCATTGGTTGTCATGGGACTGCCTATGGCGCCTTTCAGGACATCAACGATCCCGGTTCCTCAGGTTGCCCCCTGACTGTCGATTCGCCATGGTCGAAGTCCGACCGGGCCACAATGTGACTCGCGTGAGTCCTGATTGCGGCTGTGCACCAGCAACCTCGATCACGAATCCCGGTTGGTCGGATTTCGTATTGCGCCGCAGTTCGTGCAGGCGAAGGATGTCGTGGCACTCGGGATGGAGCGCGAGCGAAATCCGGGTTAGGCTTCGTGCGGGGTCTCGTACCGCCGATGCGCACCCCGGATTCGCCGACGCTCCCTCCGGCTACGCCGATGGTTTTGCGATGAGACGATTGCAGTGAGCTACCCCATTCACATTCGGATGGGAGGGTACGGCCCCGCGACCACCTCGTTCAGCCGGGCGCTGAAGCGGATCGGCGATCGGCTCGAAGCCGAGCTCGGCGACAAGGTCAAGATCCGCTACGTCTGGAATATCCTGGACTTCGGCTACCGCGCCGAGGACATTTTGTGGCTGGTCGAGCACGAAATCCTGACGCTCGGCTATCAGTCCAGCAGCTATTTGGCGGACCGCATTCCCGAGCTCGGCCTCGTCGACCTGCCGTTCCTGTTTGCGACCACGCAACAGGCGCGGGCGGCGATCGACGGCAGGCTCGGGGCCTCTCTGACGCGCGCGATCGAGCAAAGCATCGGCTACCGCATTCTCGGCTATTTCGAGAACGGGTTTCGGCACGTGTCGAACCGCTTGCGCCCCGTGCGCATGCCGTCGGATCTCGCCGGCATGACGATCCGCGTGCTGCCGAGCAGCGTTCACGCGCGGACGTTCGAACTGCTCGGGGCCGCGCCCCTGCGCCTCGATTTGACCGAGGCGCTGCAGGCGATCGCGGCGGGTAGGATCGACGCGCAGGAAAACCCGCTGGCGAACACCGTGACCTACGGCGTTCACCGGCATCATCGGTTTCATTCCTTGACCGGGCATTTCTACGTATCGAGACCGATCTTCATCCATGCCGGGACATTCGATGCCTGGCCGGACGAGTTGAGGCAGGCGATCCGCAACGCGGCAATCGATGCGGTCGCCTTCCAGAGAGAACTTGCGGTCGCGGAAGAACGGCAGGCCAGAACGGCCATGCAGGATCGAGGCTGCGAAATTCTCGAGCTTGCGCCGGACGCGCACGAGGCTTTCGTCGCGGCGGTGAAGCCGCTGCGGGCCGAGGCGCGGCACACTTACGGAGATGAGGCGTTGGCGCTGGCGGGATCGCCGTAGTCCGGTTGAAGCGGGGCGAATCACCGCGCAATCCGGGTTACTCCCATCAATTCTTGTAATCGGGCTCCTTGCGATCGAGGATGCGCTGGAGCGCCTCGAAGTGCCACAGCGCCGGCGGCTTGCCGCCGTAGCCGTGCTGGTCGCGGAATTCCGCGACCGCGGCGTCGATCGCCTTCGGCGACATGCGCTTGAGCGGACGTCCGGTCCACATCGCATAGAGCTGCACCCCTCGGCGATGGTCTTGCCGACCGTCGCCACGCCGTGGTTCGCCATCATCAGCACCGTCTTGTCGCCGATCGCCTCGGCGAGCCGCTCGCCCTCGGCCGGATCGAACGCCGGGCCGTCGTAGCAATCGTCATAGGCGGTGTGGACCGCAGTTCCGAGCTCGGTCTGGCCGATCGGCAGGATCTGCGGGTCCTCGAGCCGGGTCAGCGCGCTCGCGAACGGCATGTGGGTATGGAACACCGCCGCGGCCTGCGGCAATAGCCGGTGCATCGGCGCGTGGATGCAATAGCAGGATTGCTCGATCTCGCCCCGGCCGGCGCGCAGCTTGCCGTCGTAGCCCACTTCCATGAAACAGCTCGCCGTCACCTCGGACCAGTGCAGACCGAACGGGATCTGGTAATAGCTTTCGCCGCCGGGAACCCGGAACGTCAAATGATTGAAGATCCCCTCGTTGAGCTCGTGCATCACCGCGAGCCGGTGCGCCGCGGCGAGATCGACCCGCGCCTGCCATCGCGCCGCGCTGATGTCGCTGCCCTCGACCGGATACGATTCTAGCCGCATTGCCGCTCTCCTTCTGCGCTGTCCCCGGGCACAATTTCCGCCTTGCCGGGGTGCGCGTCAATGCCGGCGCGCCGACGCACTGTTCACGGCTTGATCACGGTGAAGCTTTGCTCCGTCAATTTGCGGCCCTGGTACCAGAGCTCGATGGTCCAGGTGCCGGGAACGAGCTCCCAATCGTGGTCGAAGCCGTAATCGGTGTAGCTTTCCCTGCCGATGGTTTTCGTGGCGACATATTCTTCCCGATAGAAGGCCTCGGCCGAACCCGGCTTGCGCAGTCCCTGCTTGGGGAATTTGTCGACGATGGTAACCGGCACTTGGGTCCCGTCCGGCGCGCCGACGACGTTGTAGCGGAACCCGAACCTCACCCCCGGCCGCGCCGGAACGGTCCTGGTCACTTCGCTGTTCCGGATATTGGTCAGGGTCCGGACGTATCCGCCGGCCGTGCCCGGCGTCTCGGTCCGCTTGGTCGTTTCGGTCCGGTAGATTCCGTATTCGACGACCTCGATGCGATCGATGCGAGGGGTCTGCGCCTGCGCGCCGACCGGCGCCAACGATAGCAGCACGAATGCCACGCCCAACCGCATGATGCCCCCTTGCGCGTTTCGTGACGTCGTCGAGCCTAGCTGGTGCCGGGCCGTCGGACAATGTGCTATCGTAATCCACGTTATGGCGGCACTTTTTGCAAAATCCGTTCTCGGCGATGCGAGGGAGCAGGAGCTGATCGGCGCATTCCTGGGAAATGCGCCGGGGACCTTCGTGGAGGTAGGCGCCAACGATCCTATCCTGCTGTCGCAGACCCGTGACTTGGAACGGCGCGGCTGGAACGGCATCCTGATCGAACCGCTGCGGGAATATGCGGAGCAGCTCCGATCCGCCAGGCTCGCCCGCGTATTCCAGGTCGCGGCCGGTGCGCCGGAGGACGAAGGCAAAAACTTGCCGTTGCTGGTGGCGGGTGCTCTGTCGACGCTCGAGCCGTCGATCGTCGAAGACGTGCGCCCCAGCGAGATCCGGCAGGTTCCGGTCCGGACTTTGGATTCGATCCTGGCAGAAGCCGGCCTCGATCGTGTCGATTTCCTGTCCATCGACGTGGAGGGCGCCGAGCTCGCGGTGCTGCGAGGTTTCTCGATCGCGCGATACCGGCCGCGGCTGATCCTGGTCGAGGACGACGTCCACGACCTGACCAAGCACGCCTATCTCGCTGCGCACGGCTACAAGCTGGTGCGCAGGACCGCGCTGAACAATTGGTATGTGCCGAGGGATATGCCGTTTCCGATCTCGCCGTTCGGCCGCTGGCAGCTCATCCGAAAGCTCTATCTCGGGACGTGGTGGAGGCGGTTGAAGCGGCAGCGAAAGCTGCGGCGGCGGGAAGCCCGCACAGGGCGCATTGGAAAGACTTGATCCGACCAACGAGGTCGACAGGTAATGATTGATTGCGGGCCTGGAATGCCTTCAACAACAAGGGGACAGGGTTTCGTCGAAGTCCTTGCGCCGACCCCGGGTTCCCGGAGAGAGAGCTCCTGCGCACCCGACGCATCGATCGGATGTCAAAAACGTTCACTGCATGAGTCGCTCGGTCGGTCGTCCAGATGCTCGGCGACCAGCTTCCCCAGCACGCGATATCCGGCCTCGTTGAGATGATTCCAGTCGCGCGGGCCGTGCACCGCCCGTATGCTTGCCTCCTTCCGGAGCGCCGGGCGGGCGTCGATGAATCCCGTCCCCTGATCCAGCGATACCGCCCGGATGCGCTCGCACATTGCGTGGCTGCCCTCATAGATCGAGGAAACCGGAAATTTCCTGCCGCTGACCAGGCGCATGTGACCGATCTCCTGGTCCGAGACGATCGGAACATAAATATCCTCCGATACCACCTGCAAACCGGCGTAACGGTACACGGTCGCCGGCGACGGAATATAAACGACCGTCGCCGGGATCCCGGGAAATCGGCGACGGAACCAGGCCAGCGCCCGTTCGTAAACGACTATGCCGAGATCGATCTGATGTTCGTTCAAAGCCGAAGAGGGTACGTTGAAAGCCTGGGCGTTGGTTGCGGTGCCGTCGATCATGATGCGATTGATCGGAGCAACGGGCCCTGCCTTGACCACGAGGTTCGGATTCAGGCCGAATTTGACGTGAAAACGAATTACCTGCCAGATCGTATCCCCGAACTCGCCATGGCATCTCCAGCGGACAGCGGCACCATAAGTCTCGTCCAAGAACCGGTCGATCGAGGCTCGGACGTCCGAGTCGCGCGGACGGATGCGATGTTCCAACAGTTTATAATTGTCATCGATGTCGTTTCCTTCGTAAAAATATATGAAAAATCGTTTTGGCTCTTCGATCGTGGGGAAAAGGTAGCAGTAGGCGTCGCCGAAAATTCTGGTGATGCGCAGTACCATGGCTTCCGCGCTGCCGGCCGCGGCGCGTCCCAACGTTACCACGTCGCGTCCCGAAAGCTCGTGGATGATATCCGCGGAATGAAAGGGTTGCGAGCTCCTTCCGTTCTGTGAAAGCAGCCAATCGCCCATACCCTGCGCATACGAGTCTCCGACGAGGGCGATGTAATCTCGCGGAAGATATCGCGACTTGGAAGCCTGCAGAAAGAAATCCGCCCTGTCGGGCAGATACACGCGAAATTTCATGGGCAAGACCGGCAGCACGACCCGGAAAAATACCAGCTCGCAGGCCGCATACGAGATCAAGATGGAGACGACGACCATTGCCGCGTTCAGCAGCGCGGTGCGTCGGCGCGTTCCCGTGCCGGGTTGCAAATCAGGCGACATCGTTGCGGTCTTCGGTAATCGCCGGCACGCAGGTTCGAGCGAACATCGAGGCACCTTTGCCCATTGGATCGCGATGTCGCGGCCATCGCCGCTCAGCGGCGCTTGCTCGCTGTTGCGAAATCCCCGGCGATTTGCCGCGCCAGAGGTTGAATGCAGCGATCCTCGACCTCGTTCAGCCGGGCTTCTTCCGACATGTGCCAATCGATCAATCGTTCCCGCCTGAACCAGGCATCGCCGCGCCGAAGCTTCTCCGTGAGCTCCTCGATGGAGCGGGACCAATAATGATTGATCCGCAACTCGTCGCAAAAGTGAGTCTCCTCATCCCCCCACATGCTGAATTGATGCGGGTTGTGGATCGCCCGGATGAGGCGGGGGTTGGCGATGGACTTCGGCCCGCGAAGTTCCGCGGCCCTGCGCGTGTAGGATTCCAGCACGCCGCCGGGAGGTTTGGTCCGATGGCCCGAGGACCCGAAGGTGGCGCGGCGGACCTGAAGGCTGGCAAGATGGCCGTGCGTTTCCAGGATCGGGTGAATATCCCGCTGCTGCGGCGAGAACAGGAATTCGTCGAGATCGAGGAACGTGATCCATCGCGATTGTGCCGCCGCGGAGCGCAGGCAGTGCCGGTACGCCGCTCTTTGCCCCTGCGGTTTCGGCCAGTCCACCAGACTGACGATCCGGCGCTCGAGGAAGGGCGCCAATACCCCACGAAAATCATCCGTGCTGCGATTCTCATAAAGATAAAAGTGCTCGACGCCCACGCCGAGGTGAAAGACCAGCCATTCCTCCAGGTAAGACGCCTCGTTGCGGAAGATCGCGCAGGCCGAGAGGTAATATTGCAGCGGCCGGGCCAAGGCGGCGCGGTCGCGCGCCTTGGCGCGCAGCTCGCGCGGATACCGGATCGCGCGCTTGAGCGCGCGCGCAGCGGGGCCCTTGAACGGGTGCATGAGGGCATTAATCGCCATCGGAACGGGAGGTCAAGAATATCAATTTCCATCCGCTAGGCGCGCGGAATGGCGTGCCGGCGCGCGGCGATCTGCGGCCATGCGAACTGAGGTGCCCAGTTTGCGCCCTGCACCGCGCGTGCCTCAATGTAGATACAGCGTTTCGGAATAGAGCAAGTTGATATCCTCACTGTCGACATTTCCCTTGACGATGATGGAGGGTCCACGATGAGGGCTGCGAACGCTGCGGAGACCCGTATAGCTCGCAAAGCGCGGCAAATAAAGACCGACAATGCCGTGATGTCTCAGCATATGCCAGTGAACGGCAGGCAGCGCTGTGCGAAGCACGCTGTGATCCGTGGTGAACACCAGGCGCGCAGCGGGAAAGCCGCGAATCTCCTGGCCGCGCTCCCACAGGACGGGGACGATGCTCGATCGCTGCCGGACCAGGATGCCGACGTGATGACCGTCGCAATGATCCTGCATCCATCGATCGTGATCCGGATTGGGCAGTGCTCCCGGGACGAACGGCCCGACGGCGATCCCGCCCCGGAGACCTGTGCCGTTGACAAGCGGGAGGGAGGCAACCGATCCTTTTGCTGCGTAGCGAAAGCCAGCGCGCGAGCAGATTGTCTGAACCGACAATATCGGCGAGCTGCCGGTGTAGATCGTATCAGGGTCGGCGGTCACGGCCCGCATCATTCGCACCGCAAACCTTCTGTACCTTGGCCTGATGTACCAGCTCGACAAATTGACGATGCGGCGCATGCGTCCGCCGATCGTCTCGGTTTTCTCGAAGGACAGGATGCCACCTTCGGGGTGTCCGTCCACGATCAACAACGTGCCATGTCCGGTATCGCCGGGGGGCGCCCTGAACGCCCGCGACCAATCGATCGAGGCGCCCGGGAAGCCCTCGGCGAGCAATTCCAGCATCTCCCGGCGTTGCTGCGCGTCGAGAATCGGGACGAATTGCATGCCGGCGCTGCTATGCGTGTGCGAGCCGCCTGCGCTTGTGTGCGTTCATTGCCCAACTGAGGCCGCTCGCCCGGTAATACAGGGTTTCGGCGGTCTCGTCAGGCCTCACCGCGATGCGAGGCAGGCTGTGCATACGATGGCGATGCCGTGGGTAGATGGGGCTGGCTTCGGCCGTCACCGCGCTGGCGAAGCCCAACTCGTGGGCGATCTCGGCTTCCCTGCTGCCGCAAGCGCGCGGATCGCCATAAGGATAGGCGAAATGGGTGACGTCCGCACCGAGCAATCGCTCGAGATAGATCTTGTTGTCGGCCATCTCGCAACGAGCTTGCCCGGGCTCGAGCGTGGACAGCGCTGCATGGGAGGTCGTGTGGGCGCCGATCGTAACGAGCGGGTGGCGGGCCAGCGCGCGGAGCTCGTCGCAATCCAGGAAATATTCCTCCGCCAGCGCCGCGGGCGAGATGCCGTGCGCCGCGAAGGTCGGCACAAGCTGGAATTTCCGGCGATAGTCCTGGTGAACCCAACTGGCCGCCGCTTTCAAGGCGGCGATCTTGCCGGCCAAATCCGAACACTCGAAGCGACGACCCATGCACTCGATCGCTACCGCCTCGTGCGACCGGAACAGGGCGCGCAGCGCCAGCCACCATGCGTAAAGCTCGCGCGTCACCGCGCCGGTCGGCACATAAACCGTGAAAGGCGCCTGCAGGCGCTCGAGAACCGGCAGTGCGCGGCTCAGAGTATCGCGATAGCCGTCGTCGAAGGTCAAAACGGCGAACGGGGTCGCGGCGACTCCATGCGCAATCCGCCGCAGCGCCTCATCGAGGCCGACGATGTCCCAGCCATCGCGACGCAGGCTGTTGACGACTACGGTCAGCAGCGAGGGGGAACATCCCGTCATGAGTTCGCAAGCGAGGTCATCGTGAATTTCGTGCAGCACCAGGATGACGCCCGCGCCGCCTAGCCGCTCGCGGAGTGGAGAGGCGAGGCGGGAGCGACGAAGCAGGGAAACGAGACCGCTTTTGAGGGCCTTGCTCAAGCGATGGTCCATGAGCCGTGGAGATCACGAATTGGCGTCATCCGAACTCTCGCCGGTGGTCGGCCCGGCAAGTTCCATTCTTTCGGACACTTCGTCAAGACGGAACAGCCGCCTGTTATCTTCAGGGCAATCATCTCAGGTACCTCACTACTTGCCCGCCGGCCGAGGTGTGCTCTCTCAGGATCCGACGGCAGCCAAATGCGGGAGGCAGGCAGGCATCAAGCGAGTGTCGGCGTCAAAATCGACCACGGGCCGGCTGCGCTCTGGGAGGAGTTCCCGCCCTTCGGCTGCAAACCGTCACGCGGTCGCCGCGAAATGTCGCTGGTCGGATAAAATGTCATGCCAACGCGCGGCGATCTGCGGCCACCCGAACTGGCGCGCCCAACTGGCCCCTTGAACGGCGAGCTCGGATCTTTTGGCGGGATTGGTCAGCAGGTCGACGGTCACATCGACCCACAATCGCTGGGCCTCTACGTTCTCGATGCCCAAATGGAAGCGGCCGTCTTGTTTCCCGATGTTTCTCTTCACACAGGGAACCTTGATGCCGAACTGAACGCTTTCCGCCAGGGCGCCGAAATCGGAGGTGACCGGAACGCAGCCGCAGGCCTGGGCCTTGCGGGCCGAGATGCAATCGATCTCCGGGAATTCCGTCGGATAGGCGAAGATCGCGGCCTTGCCGTAAAGCTTTCCGACTTCCGCCTGGGTCAGGTGTCCCAGCGTTTCGACTCCGGCTTCCTCCATTTCGCGGCGCGTCTTTTCCATCCATGCCAGCTTGTCAGGATGATGTGCGTTGAACAATGCAAACAGATCCCAGCCATAGGCCCACTGCAGCCGCGCCTTCGGCACGCGCCGTTTCACCTCCTTGAACAGCTTGGGCAGGACATCCAGCGACCGATCCGCCGAGGAGGTGTTGATCAGGAGATACGGGTCTTTCGGTTCGTCACTCCGCAACAGAGAGAAGTCGAGCCCATTGGGTATGACGGCGATCTTGCGGTCGGGCACGTTGGGATAGAGCGAACGGTGAAACTGTGACTTGACGAACACGCCGGTGACTCTTGCAAGGCGATTGCGATCGGTAAACGACTTCTCCGATGCTGCGTCGTGGAGATCGACAAGTATCTTCTCGGCGTTGATGTCCCAGTCGAGCGGTTTCACGACGCGCCAGAGAACCACGATGTCCTGCTTGTCTCCGGGATTGAAGTCCCATGAGGGCCGGTAGGTCACCCCGCCGTCGACCAGGGGCTTGTGCCCGCAATTGTTATAGACGGTAATGTCCCACCCGAGTTTCGCGAGCTCTCTTGTCAGATAGATCACGGCCTCTTCGGAGCCGCCGAATCCCTTGGTCTTGAACAGCTCCGGGTTCCATTGATGCTTGGTGTGGCCGCAATAAATGACCAAGTCTTTTCCCGACGACGCGGTCTTGCGGTATTCGGTGTTGCGCTTGACGAACTGCTTGAGCAGGAAACGTCCGGTCCGAACAATTCCCATTCCCGGCCTCGCTCAGGCGCCGGCGCCGCGCGGATCCGGAGCCGCCTCGGATCGGATCCGCCCGGCTCGCTGGGCCGCGTCCGCGCCGCGGAGCCGGCGCAGCGTCTCCTTCTTGAAACGGGCGAGCTCCGCCTCGACGACGCGGAACAGCACCGGGCCGCGGTCGGAATAAGGCAGCGCGTCGAGCGTGTGCGTCGCCGTGTTGAGCGGGCGATGCGCGCCGCCGACATCGAGCACGCGCGCGGCGTCGGCGGTCTCGGCGAGAAGGCGGTTGATGTTGCCGGTCAGCTGCACGCGTCCCTCCGGGCGGGCCTATCCCAATTCCTCGGTAGCGAGTCAAGCTGCCTGCGGACCCTCCTGCGCGGGCCGGAAAGGCCGCCTCGCCGCATTTTCCAGGCGAGCCCCGCCGGTGAGCGCTGGGGTGCGTCTTGACCGGCTCGGCGCCGCTCGATAGGCATGCTTCGATCCGGAGACGTGGCCGAGTGGCTGAAGGCGGCGGTTTGCTAATCCAGCATTGTCATTGAGGGAGAAAAGCGGAAAAGCGGCGGAATTTCAGTCGCTTGTCATTGCTTCGCCTGTGCTACCGAAACTCGATTGTGTGCCTTTTTGTGAGTCCCCCCGGTATAGAAAACCTGCCTCTTTGAAAATCACCGGCCTGCGAGGGAAGCCAGGAAGGCTCTTACACACGCGGGATGACAGTGCCCACCCCCACAGGGC
>WNGG01002492.1_pt1 | contig 20781 bp, 16 predicted proteins | sample 5400661 | NCBI WGS metagenome assembly WNGG01 (sample SAMN13153372, study PRJNA577476) | soil metagenome | isolation source: 100 cm soil or saprolite under Garry oak tree replicate 1 | place: USA:California | collected 2016-06-15
AAGGTGGCAGCGGCGGCCCGCTGCGGATCGTCGCGCTACTGCCTTAGGACGCCGGCATGCCCTTGCGCAGGACGTCTTCCATCACGTCGCCAAAGCGGTCGATCTCCGCGAGCGTGGTGTAGACGTTCGGCGTGATCCGCAGGCAGTTGAATTCGGGGTGCGCGATCGGCGTGACGATGATGCGATGCCGGTCGAACATGAAGCCGGCGAGTTTGCCGACGTCGAGCTGACCCGGCGTGAACGACGCCAGCCCGCAGGACTGCGCCGGGTCGTACGGGGTCAGGAGCTTCACGCCCGGCACCCGCTCGAGCCGCTTCGCCCACCGGTCGCGCAGAAAGCGCAGCCGCGCCGCCTTCCGCTCGGGCCCGATGCCGTCCAGAAAATCCAGCGCTTCCACAATCGCGTTGTGATTGGCTGCCGGATGTGTCCCGATTTCCTCGAACTTGCGAATGTTGTCGTTCATCTCCGGTGGTGCCGCCATCATCGGCCAGATCTTCGCGATCTTCGCGCGCCGGACGTACAGGAACCCCGTGCCGATCGGCGCCGTGAGCCACTTGTGGAGGCTCGTGCCGTAGTAATCGCAGTCCAGCTCGTCGCGCATGAACGGGAAATGCGCGTACGCGTGCGCCCCATCCACGATCACTTCGATGCCGCGCGCTCGGCCCAGCTGGCAAATCTGCTTCACGGGGAAGATCTGTCCGGTGAGGTTCGTGATGTGGCAGATGTGGATGACCTTGGTCCGCGGCGTGATCGCGGCTTCGATCCGCCGCGTGAGATCATCCTGCGACGGCGGCGGCACGGGGAAGGTGATCTGCTTCAGCACGATACCGTCGCGTCGCTCGCGCTGCTTCCAGGTCGTGATCATGCGCGGATAGTCTTGCGTCGTCGTCAGGACTTCGTCGCCGCGCTGCAGCGGCAGGCCGAGCTGCACGATCTCGAGCGCCTCGCTCGCATTGCGCGTGATCGCCATCTCTTCGGGATCGCAGCCGAAGTTCGCCGCCAGCCGGCGGCGCACGGCCTCGATCTCGGGCTCGATCCACGCCCACATCGTGATCGCGGGCGCCTGGTTCGAGACGGCGAGGTAGCGCTGGAAGGCGGCGTTCACGACCCGCGGCGAGGGCGCCACGCCGCCGTTGTTCAGGTTGATCATGCCGCGATCGATGTCGAACGCCGCCTGGATCTCACGCCAGAAGTCCTCATCCTGCGCGATATCCTCGGGATTCCTGCCATCGACGTGCCGCGTGGCTGGGAGGATGCGCGCGAGCGCGTCACTCTTCAACGCGGGTAGGGTGGCCGTGGCGGCGAACAACGAACCGAGAAAGCGACGGCGTGTGGGCATCGGGAGCCTCGAGAGCGTCGGGTGAGTCGACAGACCGCCTGTAGGTAATAAAGCAAAACTCCCCGCCCGGCCAGAGCCGGACGGGGAGTCGGTCTTGCTCCTGTGCGATTACAGGCCGGCGAACGTGCCGACCGGCGCGAACAGGTTCGAGATGGTATTGCCGAAGTTCTCGAACGCGTCGAACAGCTTCTCGAGTGCGATCAGGTCTGCGGCCGTCAGTGGCTGACCACCCGCATCGACCCACTGCGCCGTGGCGGGATCGCCACTGATCGACGCCACCGGATGGCCGTCCACGTAGACAGTGACGCTGACGGTGACCGCGTCGGTCGCGGTGTTGAGCGTAATGTGGCCCACCGTCCGGATCGTCTCGCCGTTTTGAATCAGCCGGAAGTCGGCGTTGATCACGATGTTCGGGTCTTCGAACGCCACCGACTCGTTCAGCATCAGAGTGATGGCCGGGTTGTTCAGCGCGAACGTCGCGTGCACATTGGCGCCCGCGGCGTTGACCGAAAGCGTCTCGTCGAAGGAGAGCGTCTTGTTATCGCCGCCGCTCAGCCCGTTCGTGATCGTACCCGTGACCGTTGCGTTGACAGAGGTCACGCCGCTGGTGAACGACGCGGTGTAGTCGACATACGTCGTCGCGCCGCCCCTGACGAGGACCTGCAGCTGCAGCTTGGTCGCCGTGCTTTGATCGATGATGTCGAGCGTCCCGATCGCGCTCACCGGCTCGACGACCTGGCCATCGAGGCCGGTCGCATAGAGCACGAACCGCACGCCCGTGAGGTTGGCGACGGTCGCGCCCTGCCACGTGTACTGATCGAGCGACGTATCCCACTCGAATACTCGGCCGTACATCGTGTCGGGAATGATCCGGCCCTGAGCGGCGGAAATGCTGAGGTTCGGCACCATCACCTGCAGCTTCTGCGCCTGCTGCAGGGTCGGGAGGAACATGCGGGCGCCCGTCCGGATCAGCTTAGGCCGCAGCGTCTCGAGCACTGTCGCCGCCGGACGGAACGCCGGCGCGGTCGCGACATCGAGCATGATCGACGCGGTGGAGAAGCTGCGGAATACGTCGCTATCGAACGCGGAGTCGACCGCTGCGAGATTGGCCGAGACCGCCGCCGGATCGTTGAAGTCGACTGGGGATGGCGCGTCTTTGCCGCACCCCACCATCGCCGCTAAGCCGACCACGACTCCGGCACGAAGGAGCAACCGCATACAACCTCCAAGAGAAATTGTGGGGGCGAAACTGAATTCTGCACGCGCGGCGGCCGGAGGTGCTGTGACCTCCCGCACGCCTCACCAGGCTAGGCGATCACGCCACCGCCGAGCAATCGATCGTCGGCGTCGTACAGCACGCCTGATTGCCCTGGTGCGATCGCCCGGACCGGCTCGGCGAGCCGGAGCGCGATGCGGTCGTCCGCCTGCGCAGCAATCGTGCCGGGGACGGCACGCGCGCGATAGCGGCATTGCACCCACACGGCGTCACCTGGCGAGAGCGGATCGGCCAGCCAGTTGACCTCCTCGAGAGACACGTCGTGTCCGAACAACTCCGCGCCTGATCCGACGACGACTTCGCGCGTCTCGGGCCGGATCGCGACGACGTACAGCGGCTCGCCTGATCCGCCGGGGAGCCCGCGACGCTGGCCAACGGTGTAGCGCGCGAACCCCTCGTGCTCGCCGATCACTTCACCGCTCGTGGTGACGAGCGGCCCCGGCACCAGCGCCGGCGCATCGGCAGGAAGATGTTCTTCGAGCACCGCGACGTAGTTGTCGTCCGGAACGAAACAGATCTCGACCGATTCCTTCTTGTCCGCCGTCACCAATCCCAACTGCCGGGCGACCGTGCGAGTCTGTTCCTTGGTGAGATCGCCCACGGGCGTCAGCATGCGGCGCACCACGGCGCGATCGATGCCCCACAGGAAGTACGATTGATCCTTCTGGCGGTCACGCCCGCGGTACAGCGCGCCGTCGTCCGCGATCGCGTAGTGGCCCGTCGCAATCGCATCGCAGTCGAGCGCATCCGCGTGATAGAGGAAGTCGCGGAACTTGGTGAATGAGTTGCAGCGCACGCAGGGAATCGGTGTGCGCCCGCGCGCGTACTCGGAAACGAAATTGTCGATCACGTCGTGGCCGAACCGGTCCTCGAGATTGAGGACGTAGTGCGGAATGCCGAGCTTGTGCGCCACCAGCTTCGCGTCGGTGATCGAATCGAGGGAGCAGCAGGGACGATCCGGCACGCTATCGCCGTAACAGAACAGCTTCATCGTCGCGCCGATCACGTCGTGACCCTGTTCGACGAGCAGCGCCGCGGCGACCGAGGAATCGACGCCGCCCGACATGGCGACCAGTACTCTCATCGGTGCAGAACGGTCGAGAGCGACCGCACCTTCTCGACGATTCGTGGGAGCGCCGCGCTGACCGCCTCCACGTCCTCGAGCGTGCTGTCCTTCCCCAAGGAGAAGCGCAGCGCCGCCACGCCCAGCTCGCGTGGGACGCCCATTGCCGTGAGCACATGCGATGGCTCGACGGCCCCGGTGCTGCAGGCGGATCCTGACGAGCACGCGATCCCGGCGAGGTCGAGGTGCATCAGCAGCGCTTCGCTGTCCGTCCCGGGAATCGACACGTTCGAGATGTGTGGCGCGCGCGCGCCCTGCCAGCCGTTGATCAGGGCATCGGGGACGATCGTCACCAGGCGCCGCTCCAGCTCGTCGCGCAGCTCGCCCAGCCGCGCCGCCAGGCTCTGTTGCTCCTCGGCCGCCAGACGGGCGGCGACGCCCAACCCGACGATGCCGGGGACATTCTCGGTGCCGGGGCGAATCCCGAACTGCTGGCCGCCGCCGTGGATGATCGCCTCGACCGCCTTGCGGTCGCGCACGATCAACGCGCCGACGCCCTTGGGAGCGCCGATCTTATGGCCGGAGATGGTGAGGAGGGTGCAGTTGACGTCGCGGACCGATACCCGAAGCTTGCCGAACGCCTGAACGGCGTCCGAGTGAAACGAGACGCCCGCGTCGTAACATCGCGTCGCCAACTCGGCCACGGGCTGCACCGTACCGACTTCATTGTTGACCCACATCACGCTCACGACCGCGACGCCCCCCGCCCCCGCCCCCGCCCCCGCGGGCGCCAGCGCCTTGTCGAGTGCCGCGCCGTCGACTTGTCCCGAGGCCGTCACCGGGAGGATGACCTCCTCACCGCCCAGGTGCTTCACGGCATGGGCCGCGGCGAGGGCGGCCTTGTGCTCCGTGGCGGAGACCGCGACGCGGAACGGGCCGCCGCGCTCCCGCGCCGCGAGCGCCGCGCCGATGATCGCGAGGTTGTCGGCCTCCGTACCACCGGAGGTGAATACCACCTGATTCGGCTCGGCGCCGACAGCGGTGGCGACCGCGCGCTTCGCCTCTTCGATGCCGGCGCGCGCCGCGCGTCCGAATCGGTGCGCGGACGAGGGGTTGCCGAAGGCTTCCTTCCCGAGATAGGGAAGCATCGCCTCCAGCACCTCTGGCCGCACCGGAGTCGTCGCGGCGTTGTCGAGATAGGTGACGCGCTTGGTCATGGAAGGCGCAATCTACAAACTAGATGGACTGGACGCCAAGCTTCAGCACGTCATCCACTTCCAGGGTCTCCGCCGTGTAGAACGGCTCGCCGTAGCGGCGCCGGATGAGCGAGCCGTAATGAGCCGACTGGACGCGGATCAGCTCGTACAAGTCCTGGCCGGTGGGATGGATCTCACCGGCGGCTTTCGCACCGGTGAACTGCGACGCATAACAGCGAATCGCTTCCATCTTCAGTTCAAACACGTCCGAGATGTCCACGACGAACGTCGGCTTCACCGGGTCTTCGCGATAGGCGAGCGCGTACAGCAGCTTGTACGGCCGATGGGCTTCGCCACCCTTGCCCGGCGCATACTTCGCGAGACCGGCCAGATAACACGCATCGCGGCCCAGCTCCGCCGCGATGCGGTGATCGGGATGCCGTCCCACCGAGTAGGGAAGAATGACGACCCGGGGTTTTGCTCGACGTATCATCTCGACGATTTGTTTTCTTGACGCCTCATCGTTGGTGAGATGCGCGTCCGGCATTTTGGCATTGAATCGCAGCGCGACACCGAGCGTCTGCGCCGCACGCTCCGCCTCCGCGGCGCGGGTGGCCGCGTCGCCGCGCGTGCCCATTTCGCCCTGCGTAAGGTCGAGGACGCCGACGCGATGTCCCGCCCGCACCGCCCGGGCGAGTGTTCCGCCACAGGTGAGCTCGACGTCGTCGCGATGCGCGGCGATTGCGAGCAGGTCGACTTGTTCACTCATACCGGAGTGCCTCGACTGGATCGAGCTTCGCTGCCCGCGCCGCGGGTGCAATGCCGAAGACCAGGCCGACGAGGATCGATGCGGCGGTCGCGATCGCCGCCGGCACGACGGGTATCGTCGTGCTGAACGCAAGCAGCCGCTTCAGCACTTCCCCCACGCCCACCCCCAGCGCGATACCGATGATGCCGCCCAGCAGCGTCAGGGTGGCTGCTTCGACCAGGAATTGCCACAGGATCGCTCGGCGCGTCGCGCCGAGCGCTTTGCGCAGGCCGATCTCCCGCGTCCGGCTCGTCACCGAAACCATCATGATGGCCATCACTCCGATGCCTCCCACCATCAGCGCGATGCTGGAGAGCACGAGCATCACAAAGAAGAACGCAAACGTCAGACTGTCGAAGATACTCAGGACCTGATCGGACGTGAGCAAATCGAATGTGTTGGCATCGCCGACGCGCAAGCCGCGCAGCCGCCGCAGGGTCACCGTTGCGGCATCCATCGCGCGACTGACGCTGACCTCCGGTTTCGGCTTCACGAGGATGATCAGGCTATTCCACTCGTCGATGATGAAGCTGCGGCGCGCGGATTCGAACGGCACCACCGCGGCGATCTCGGGCGTCCCCGGCACCTCGAAGATGTTCGTGGGTCGTTGCCACACCCCGATGACCTTGAACGGATGCCCCCCGATCCGGACGACGCGGCCGAGTGGGTTCACGGCGCCAAACAGCCGGTCGATGGTGCGCTGCTCGACGATCGCGATCGGCTCACCACCGCGCAGCTCCGCCGCGGTGAACGAGCGGCCGGACGAAATGCCCCCGCCGAGGATTTCCATGAAGCGGTCATCGGCGCCGAACACGCCCAGGATCCGCGTGTGATTCCCGCCGTATTCGAACCGCTGGAAGACCTGCGTCCAGATCGCGGCGTAATGGATTTCGGGAAGGCGCGCGATCGCCTCGGCGTCCTGCGGGAGCAGCTTCGGCCGGATGCGCACCTCGCGCGGCACTGCGTCGGGATTCACGCCGGTGGTGGAGAAATAGCGGAGCACACGGAACGTCGTCGGCCCAACGACTTCGAGCGTATTGACGATCTGTTCGCGGAACCCGGCGACGATCGAGGCCATCGCCATGACCGTGGCGATGCCGATCACGACGCCGAGCACCGTGAGCGCCGAGCGCAGCTTGTTGGCGCGCAGCTGATCGAGGGCGATGCGCCAGCCCTCGCGAAGCGAGTGGAGTTTCATCTACTCCTGGCGCAGCGCTTCGATCGGATCGAGGCGCGAGGCGCGATGCGCGGGGTACACGCCGAACGCCACACCCACCACGATGCCCAGCAACAGCGCAATGCCGATGGACCACCCCGTGACGCGCGCCGGCAGCGGTGACAGGACCTGCACCAGTCCGGCGAGCCCCGCGCCCACGGCGAGACCGGCGATCCCCCCCAGCACCGAGAGCGTCAGCGCCTCGGCGAAAAACTGCCGCCGGATGTCGCGGCGCGCGGCCCCGAGCGCCTTGCGGATCCCGATTTCGCGGGTCCGCTCCGTGACGCTCATGAGCATGATGTTCATGATGACGATGCCGCCGACGACGATGCCGATGACCACGACGGCAGGCACGACGGTGAAAATCACGCGCGTGAGCTTGGCCCAGAACGCGATCAGTCCTTCGCCCGTGTCGATGGTGAAGTCGTTGTCGGTCCCCGGGCGCAGGCGGTGCGCGATGCGCATCGCCTCTTCCGCGCGCAGCATCGCCGGCGCCACGCCGTCTGCCGTCGGCATCTTCACCGAGATCACCATCGTCTGGCGGCGTCCGTACATCGACTCGAACGTGGTCAGCGGCAGCATCACGAAACCGTCCCACGATTGCCCGAGGACCGTGCCCTTCTTCGCTATCACGCCTTTCACGACCAGCTGCATGCCGTGGACCCGGATGCTCCGGCCAATGGCGGCTTCGATGTTCCCAAAAAGCTTGTCGGCGACGTCGTAGCCGAGCACCGCGACGTAGCGCCGCTGTTGGAGGTCGACATCCGTGATCGGCTCCCCAGCCGCGAACGTGTAGTCCTGCACCAGCACGTAGGGTGCGGTGACGCCGAAGATGAAGACGTCGCCGGTCGTGCGGTTGCGCCATTGCACGTCGGCCATCGGCGTCGGCCAACCCGACTGGAGGGCGATCGCCTCCGCATCGGGGACGGCGCGCGCGATGAAGCCGACGTCGTCCGGCGCGATGATCGGCCGGCGCTGGATCTGCTTCCAGGCCTCGTCGTCGATGAATCCCACCTGAATCGGATCGCGCCGGATCTGAAACGCATTGACGCCGACGATCGCGCCCGCCAGCCGCTCGCGGACATAGGCGTTCATGCCCTGAATCACGGCGACGACGGCGACGAGGAACGCGACGGAGACGATGATGCCGAGCAGTGTGAAGAACGAACGGAGCCTATGGCTCCAGATCGTATCGACGGCGAGAATCACGGCTTCGAAGAGGGGCACGGCTACAAAGCTATCGCTGGCTTATTCGTATCGCAGAGCCTCAACCGGATCCAGCCGTGCCGCCCGGCTCGCGGGATAGAGTCCGAACCCCACGCCCGTGAGCGCCGAGGCGAGCAGCGCCGCCACGATCGACCAGAGCGGCACGTTCGCCGGGATGGGCGTGACGCTCGAGATGAGAAACGCAAGCGCGCCCCCGCACAGCATCCCGACCGCGCCGCCCACGAGCGTGAGGGTCGAGGCCTCGACCAGGAATTGCCACAGAATGGCGCGGCGCGTGGCTCCCAGCGCTTTGCGCACGCCGATTTCCCGCGTCCGTTCGGTCACGGAGATCATCATGATCGCGATGACGCCGACCCCGCCCACCATCAAGCCGATCGACGACAACACCAGCATCACGAGGAAGAACATCCCGGTCACCTGGTTCCAGGAATCGAGCAGCTTATCTTGCGTCACGATCGAGAAGTTGTTTTCCTGGCCCGGCTTGAGCCCGCGGATCGACCGCAGCGTCGCGACCACTTCGTCCATGGACTCCTGCTGCGTGAATCCGGGCGCGGGCGAGACCGCGAGCCGCATCCATCCCTTGAAGTACGGCACACTCTTCACGAACGCGCCGTGGGGGATGCCGACGAACGGCGGCGCCGCGCCGCTGAACAGACTCGGCGGCTGCGTGTACACGCCGATGACCGTAAAGGGCGCGCCGGCGATGTGGATCGTCTGTCCGATCGGGTCGCGCCCGCGAAACAGCTGATCCTCGAGCTTGCGATTGATCACCGCCACGGCGGCGTTGGAGAGATCCTCGAACCGCGTGAACGTCCGCCCGGGGTACACATCGCCGCCGTTCACCTCGACCCACTCCGCCGACAGCCCGGAGACCTGCACCGATTCGAGCCGCAGATCCTTGAACTCCACGGTGGCGGAGCTTTCCTCGCGGCGGGTCACGTACCGCACGGACGGCAGCAGTCGGATGCGGTCGGCTTCCAGCTCGTTGATCGCCGGGTTGCGCCGCCACGGGCTGTTCTCGTCGGAACCGTCCGACACGGTGACGCCGGCCTGGAAGAATCGCCACACCAGGAACGTGCGCGGTGCGATCGACTCGAACACGCCCGCCACGCTCTTGTTGATCCCGCTGATCAACGCCGCCATCAACATCACCACCATCACGCCGATGGCGATGCCGAGGATCGTCAGCGCCGCCCGGGCCTTGCTGGTGCGGAGCGACTGGAGTGCGATCCCGACGCCCTCGAAGAGTCCGGTCACGTCTCGGCGCGCAGTGCGGTGATCGGATCGAGCTTGGCCGCCCGGCTCGCCGGGTACACGCCCGCGACGATCCCCACGCCAGCCCCCAGAACCACGCCGACCACGATGGACCAGGGCGCGACGGCGGCGGGGAGCGGGGTGACCGCGGCGACCGCGGCCGCCAGGGCGATCCCGACGCCGACACCCGCAGCCGCCCCCAGGGTCGCGAGCGTGGTGGCTTCGACCAGAAACTGCCGCAGAATGTCGCTGCGCCGCGCGCCGAGCGACTTGCGAATACCGATCTCGCGGGTCCGCTCGGCAACCGCCATCAGCATGATGTTCATGATGACGATGCCGCCGACGACGAGCGAGATGCCCGGAAGGAAGGGGAGCGCGTAGTTGAGAATGCCGCTGATCTTGCCCCAGAAGTCGAGCACCTCATCCGCGGTCTCGAGCGCGAAGTCGTCAGCCTGCCGGGGGCGCAGGTGGCGCCGGCTGCGCATCACCGCCTCGGCCTGCGTCATCGCCTCTCGCATGTCTGCCTGCGAGTTGGCCTTCACCGCGAGCGCGTCCACGACGCGCGGCGGATTGACGAAACGCTTGAGCGGGGCGCTGGCGGGGGCGACCGCGAACTTGTCGAGCGACAAGCCGAACAGGTTGCCCTGCTTCTCGACCACGCCGATCACCCGGTAGGGGATCTCGAAGATCTTCACCTCACGACCGATCGGGTCCTGCGCCTCGAACAGCTTGTCAGCCAGGTCGTGTCCGAGCACGAGGACCGGGAGGCCGGCCTGGACCTCCTGCCCGGTGAACGCGCGGCCCTGCTCGATGATGAGCGAGCGGATCTCGAAGTAGAGCTCGGTCGCAGCGGTGACCTGGATGTCTTTGGCCGTCCGCCGTCCCGCCGTCAGCGTGCCGCGCGTGTTCGACTCCCAGGCCGCGAGCACCGGGACGGTCACGTTGTGCATCACCGCCTGGGCGTCTTCGTACGTGACACGCGGCCGGCGCATCCAGGACCGCCACATCGAGTCGGTCACGTTGCCGAGCTGGACGTCGGGAAACTGGCGCAGGCGAAACGTGTTCACGCCGAGCAGCGTGCCCGCGAACTTGTCGGTCATGTAGCGGTTCATTCCTTCCACGACCGACACCACGGCGATGAGGAACATCACGCCGATGAAGACGCCGATGATCGAGAAGCTGCTCTTGAGCCTCTGTGCTCGGAGGGTCTGGAAAGCGAGGCGGACGGCGTCGAGGAAGGACACCGCTGTCTATTCGTATCGCAGCGCTTCTACGGGATCGAGCCGCGCCGCCTTGCTCGCGGGATAGATTCCGAAGACGAGTCCCGTCGCCGCCGCGATCAGGAGCGCGACCACGATCGATCCGAGCGGAACGTAGGCTGGTACCGGCGTGAAGTTGTGGAGCAAGAACGCGATCGCCCAACCGAACAGCATTCCGATGATACCGCCCACCAGCGTGAGCGTTGCAGCCTCGACGAGGAATTGCCACATGATTTCGCGGCGCAACGCGCCCAGCGCCTTGCGCACGCCTATTTCGCGCGTGCGCTCGGTGACCGAGATCATCATGATCGCGACCACGCCGATGCCACCCACGATCAGGCCAACCATCGACAGTGCTACCATCAGCATGCGCGCGACTTGCGTGAAGCTGTTGATGGCCTGCACGTACACTTCCTGCGTGATCGCGTCGAAGTTGTTCTTCTGCCCCGGGCGCAGGCCACGCATCGTGCGCATCGCCATCGTGACGTCGTCGATCGCGCGTTGGAGGGGCACAGAATCCTGCGGCACGACGAACATGTCCATCCATCCCGGCCAGTACTGCAGGTCTTTCCGGAACGTGCCGTGCGGCATCATGACCTCGGGGCGGTCCGACTCTCCGAACAGGCGGGGCGGGGGATTGTAGACCCCGACCACGTCATACGGCAGCCCGCCGATCTTGATCCGCCGGTTCATCGGATCGCGCTGGCCGAACAGATTCTCGGCCAGCTTGCTGTTGATGACTGCGACGTGCGCGTTGGACGCATCCTCGAGCTGCGTGAACGAACGGCCCGGCTCGATCTGCCCGCCCTCGATCTTTGGCCAGTCGGCGTTGCGGCCGCGAATCCCGACCGCGGCCATGCGATGGCCCTCGAATTCGATGTTGGCGGACGTATACTCGTCCACCACGACGAAGGCGATTGTCGGGAGCTGCGCCAGCCGGTTCGCTTCGTCGACCGTAATCGGCGGGCGGCGCCGCCAGGGATTCGGATCTTCCGGGTCTTGATCGTTCTGACCGCCCCAGTACCGGCCCACCCAGAATGTTTTGGGGCCGAGCGACGCCAGCATGTCAGAAATGCCCTTGTTGAAACCGCTGATCAGCGCGCCGATCACCATGACGACCGTGACGCCGATCGCGACGCCGAGGATCGTCAGTGCGGCACGCATCTTGTGTGCCCGCAGCGACGACAGCGCGATGCCGACGCCTTCGAATATGGGAGTCACCGGTTACTCCTGGCGCAGCGCGGCAATTGGATCGAGTCGCGCGGCACGCGTTGCGGGATACACGCCGAACACAATGCCGACGCCGGCCCCCATGAGCGCGCCGAACACGACCGATGTCGGAGAAACGCTCGCGGGGAGCGGAGAGAGTTTATTGATCAGGATCGTCAACCCGATGCCAGCAATAATCCCAAATACGGCGCCCACCGCCGCGATGGCCGTCGACTCGGCAAGAAACTGGCGTAGCACGTCACGTCGGCGGGCACCGAGCGACTTCCGGAGTCCGATCTCCCGGGTCCGCTCCGCTACCGCCATCAGCATGATGTTCATGATCACGATCCCGCCGATCACGAGTGACACGACCACAATCCCCGGGATGACCGTGTTGAGAATGTTGCTGATTCCGGCCCAAAACCGCTGGATGCCCTCGGAGGTGTCGAGCACGAAGTTGTTGTCCTGCTTGGGCCGCAGGTGGCGGCGGCTGCGCATGATCCCTTCGGCCTGGGATATCGCTTCGCGCATCTCGAGGTCGGAGTGGGCCTTCACGAGGAAGGCGTCGAGAATGCCGGGCGGATTCACCAGGTTCTGCGCCGGTGACAGCGCGGGGACGACCACGAACCGATCGAGCGGAAAGCCCATCAGGCTGCCCTGATGTGCCACAACACCGATCACGCGGTAGGGGACGCCGCCGATCCTGACGCTGCGGCCCAGTGGCGGGCGGTCCGCAAAGAGGCGTTTTGACACCGCGTCGCCGAGCACCGCCACCGGTACGCCGGAGCGATTCTCTTCGCCCGTGAAGGGCCGGCCGATCGCGATGTCCAGATTCTTGATATCGAAGTAGTGCTCGCTCGCCGCAGTGAGCTCGATGTCTCGCGCTTCTTTATTGCCAAACGTGACGGTTACCTGATCACTCGACTGCCACGCGGTGATAACGGGGACCGTCAGGCCTTTGGTGATCGCGTCCGCGTCGCTGAAGCGGATGCGGGGGCGTCGCCGCCAAGCGCGCCAAACGGAATCGGGGACGTTCGGCACGAACATCGGCTGGCGGCGCAGCTGGAACGTGTTCACGCCGTACAACGTCTGGGCGAACTTCTCCGTCATGTAGCGGTCCACACCATTGGCGATCGAGCACGAGGCGATCAGTGACGACACGCCGACAAAGACCCCGAGCAGTGAGAAACTGCTCTTGAGCTTCTGGGCGCGAATGGTCTGGATGGCGAGACGAAACGCTTCGTAAAAGGGCACGTCAGGCGGCCCGGGCTTGGTCCGTCGCCACGAGGCCGTCGCGCAGCGTGATGACGCGCTGGGCGTGGGCGGCGATATCCTGCTCGTGGGTCACCATCACCACCGTCTGACCCTGGCGATGCAGCTCGCCGAAGACGCCCATGATCTCGGTGCTCGTCGTCGAGTCGAGGTTGCCGGTCGGTTCGTCCGCCAGGAGGATGCTGGGCTCGTTCACCAGCGCCCGCGCGATGGCGACGCGCTGGCGCTGGCCGCCCGACAGCTCGTTGGGTTTGTGGTCCATGCGGTCGCCCAGGCCGACGCGCTGGAGCGCATGCGCGGCGCGCTCGCGCCGGCCGCGCGCCGACATGCCGGCGTAAATCAGCGGCAGCTCGACGTTGTGCAGCGCGTCGGCGCGGGGCAGCAGGTTGAACGTCTGGAAGACGAACCCGATCTCCTTGTTGCGAATCCGGGCCAGCTCGTCGTCCTCAAGGTCGCTGACCTTCTGGCCGTTGAGCCAGTACTCGCCGCTGGTCGGCGTGTCGAGGCAGCCGATGAGATTCATCAGCGTCGACTTCCCCGATCCCGATGGGCCCATGACGGCCACGTATTCGTTTTTCTGGATCTGCACGCTCACGCCGCGCAGCGCCCGCACGAGCTCGGAGCCCATGTCGTACTCGCGCGTCAGCTTGTGCGTCAGGATGATGACGTCGGGAAGCGGCGTATCACCCGTGCGAAAGAGCTGGACGGTGCTCACGAGCGTCGCCGGCTCGTCGTGTCGCCCGATTCCCGGCTCGGACGCACGCGCGCCCCTTCCTTCAGATCGCGGATCGCCTGATAGGGTCCGGCGACGATCGTGTCGCCCTGATGCACGCCGTCCACGACCTCGAAGTGCTCTTCGCCCGCGATGCCCACCTTCACCGAGTGGAACGTCGCGACACCGTTGTGCACGAGGAATACGCCTTCGGTCTCCTTCTTATTTGCTCCGCCCTTGTGACTCGTATCGCTCCGCGTGGGCGTTGCCGCTTCCGCGGTGTTCCCGCTGCGCGTCGGTCGCTGCTCGGTGGACACTGGCGTGTTCTCACGCACCGTCAGCGCGATGATCGGAATGGCCAGCGCCTGTTTGCGCGTGTCGGTGACGATGCGCGCCGTGGCCGACAGGTCGGGGCGCACTTCAGTCGGCGGATTGGACAGCGTGATTTCGACTTCATAATCGACCGCGCGATCGCTCTGCGCGCCGCCGACCGCCGAGGCAGCCGTTAGGATCGCGCTGTTGGAGACCTTCGTGACGCGGCCCACGAACGTCGTATCGGGGAAGGCGTCGATCGTGACTTCGACCGAGTCTCCCAGGTGGAGCCGGACGACGTCGGTTTCGTCCACCTGCACCTTGGTCTGGATGACCGAGAGGTCCGAGATCGTGAGCAGCAAACCGGTCTCGCGCGAGAACGTGCCCGGCACCGCGACCTCGCCCTCTTCGACGGCGAGACGAGTGACCCGGCCCGCCATCGGGGCGACCAGGTGTGTCTTGGCGAGCTGATCGCGCGCTTCCTGGTAGCCCGCGCGCGCTTGCTCGATCAGGTGCTCCGCCGCCGTCTGGTTGGCCTCGGCGATGTCGAACGCCGTCTGAGCCTGCTCGAGCTGTTCCTGCGAGATGAGGTTCGGATTCTGCTCGCGCAGCTCCTTGGTGCGCGTGAGCGCCCGCTGCGCCTGATCGCGCGAGGCCCGCGCCTGCACGGCGCCGGCCTGAGCTGACGACATCGCCGCGTTGGCACGCTGCAGATTCGCCTCGTAAATCGTGGGATCGATCTGGAGCAGGAATTGGCCCTTCTGGACCAAGTCGCCTTCGCGCACCGCGATCCGCGTGATGCGGCCGGTGATGTCGGCGCTGATGTCCACTTTCTTCTTGGGCTGAATCTTCCCGCTGGCGGTGACGGCCGCGACCAGGTCGCGGCGGCCGACGGTCTCGAATCGCACCTCGATCCCTTTTTCGCGCTTCGCGCTCGCGCTCACCATGATCAGGACGACGACCAGGACGCCGATTCCGCTTCCCAACAGCACTTTGTTCCGCTTAGACATGGCGGCTCAATCCTCTCAGTTAGCGCAAGCTGCGGCCGACGGCGGCTTCCAACAGCGCCAAGGCCTTGTGGTAGTCGTACGTCGCGTTCACTGCATCGCTTTCGGCACGGAGCGCGGCGACCTGCGCGTCCAGCAGCTCGAAGAACGTCCCCGACCCGACGCGGTAGCGCTCGGTGGCAAGCTGGAGCTGCTCGCGGGCCGCGCTGCGATTCGTGTCCTGGAGGCCGACGGTCCGGAACGCGGTCTGCAGCGTCAGGAACGCCTGGCTGACCTCGGTCTGCACGGCCAGGCCGCGCGCCCGCACTGATTCCTCGAGGTTGCCGTGTTGCGCGCGAGCATTGGAGATCGCGAGCTCACGTCCAAAGTTGTTAAAAATCGGCAACGTCACCGTAAGGCGGGCCTGGAACGGCTGCCGGGTGAACTGGAACGGGAAGACGGAATTGCGGCTCCGCAGCGCCTGTTCGTTGGATGCACCCCAGATGAAGCCGCTGCAATCGTTCGGCGGCAGTCCCGCGTTGGCGCGGATCGTGTTGTTGTCCTGGCATTGCGAGTACTCGCTCGCGAACGCGGCCTGCTGGTTGAAGATGATTGGGTCGACGTCGGTGAACTGCTGCGTGAAACCCGACCATCCGGCCGACAGCGAGAGTGCCGGCCCGTAGCTGGACGTCGCGGCGCGCACGTTCCACGCAGCCGCCCCCTCGCGCGCGCGCAACGCCTTGAGCGCGGGGTTCTGTTGCTCCGCCATCGTCATCAGATCGGTCAGCTGCCAGACGGGCGTCTCGACGACAAACGTGTCGGTCAGCTGCACGGCCGCGACGTCGATCGGCGGCGTCACGCCCATCTGCTCGAACAGACGCAGCTTCTCCACGCTCACCGCGGTTTGCGCGCGCAACAGGGCAACCTCGGCCTGACCTCGTGCAACCTGTGCCTGTCGCACATCGATCAGCGTCGCCTGCCCAACGCCGTAACGTGCCTGGGCGAGCTTCAAGAACTCTTCGTTGCGCTGCAGCGTCTTCTGCGCCAGGTCCGCCTGCGCACGGGCCTGCAGTACGGTCAGGTACTGCTGCTTGATGCCCGTGACGAGCACGTTCTCCGCCCCGGCGATGTCTGCGTCGGTGGCGCGTTGCTGGGCTTTCGCGAGTCCCGGTTGGGAGAGCGTGGTGCCCGACAGCTGCCACGACAGTCCCAGATCATAGAATGAAGAGACCGTCGAGACGCTTTGCGTGAAGCTGGACGACAAGAACGTCTGCGAACCGGGGCCCGTGTAGCTCATCCCGCCCGACACGCTGATTGACGGGATCAACAGGCTGGAGTAAGCGCCTCGGACGGCCCAAGCCGCCGGCGCTCGATTGTTCTGGGCCTGCCGGTACGCGGGATTCCGGTCGCGCGCGAGCGCGATGGCGTCGGCGAGCGATAGCCCCGCGGACGTGATTTGAGCTGGAGCCGTGCGTGGAGCTCTGGGCTGCTGGGCAACGGCGACGGCGGCGGGGCCCAGGAGAAGGCCTGCCACGATTAACACCTGTTTCATGGTCGTCCTTGAAAAGATATGTCGTGAGGTCGAAGCGCCCTACGCGCCAGTAACTGCAGCGGTTTCGGCCTGCGACAGGAACCTAGTCGGGCGAACTAGAGCAGCAAGGTCAGCTGCCGGCGAGCCGCTCGGCGATGAGGTGCCTGGAGGGTATGTCGACTTTCATGAGGCGGCCGCGTTCATCCAGCCAGATATTGACCGTCCCCTGACCCTCGACGCCCAGGGTTATATGCCGTAGCCGCGCGGGGTCCCGGTTCAGAGTAGTCGAAGCCAGTCCGAGGTCCTGGATCTGGACGACTTCGCGCCGGAGGCCCCGTGGATAGATGACGGTCAGCGTGGAAGGCTCCGACGCCGCTCGCCAGCCCGCGAACACGTACAGCGCGAACACCGAGTCGTCGAGTACCGCCGTTCGGGGACCGGTCGGGAATTCCCGCGCACGCTCGGTGGCGCGCGCAACGAGGCGAACCGTGAACCGTCCCCGGCCCAGCTCGCCGAGGATGCGCGACGGTTGGCGCGGATCGGCGACATCGTACTGCAGGGTTGCGGGCATCGTATCGCTGTTCACTTCGAGGATGGGGGCGAGCACGATGACCGGCCGTGCGCGATCGTAGCGGATCGTGGTGGCCACTGTCCAGCCGGCGTCGCCGCGCGACAGCCGTCCGTGGGTCAAGCGGAACGACTCGCGCGCGACCTCGAGCGTGTCCACACGCACGACGAGAACGCCCTCGTCCACGGGCGTTCCGACTCCGGCTTGCAACAATGCAAGGGCGAGTAGACACGCGGTCATGCGGCTACCGCTCCCAAAACTCGCGTCGCGATGCGGTCATGAATCATCTTATACAGCCGTGCCCCCTTTTCGGCTGACGCGAGGCTGGGCCGCCCCACGGAACCGGGGGAAAGGGCGGGGACGGAGCCCGCGGCGCCCCGCCGGTACCGCTCTACCTGACGCTCGGTCAGTAGATAGTCCTGCGCGAGGTCCATGCGGACCAGCTCGGGCGCCAGGTGTAGCATGAGCGACGTATCGAGCTCTCCGCCGTGGGTGGGGCCACCGGGGTCTTCGAGGTAGCCGGTGAAGTCGAGCGCAAAGATGTCTGCCGTGAACACGCGAGCCCGCCGGGTGCGCAGCGTCGACAGGGCTTCCTGGTGGGGATCGTGCCCGTGGGCGGTGAGAATAATGAAAGGATCCACGCCGCACTGCTCCCAGGAGCTGAGCAGATCGTTCATCCAGCGGTGGAGCGTCTTGCGGCGGACCGCGGCGTTGCCGGGGTAAGGTCGTTTCGTGACGGTGTTCACGCCGTACGGGACGGTGGGTGCGCGCAGGATGCCGAAACTGGCGGAAAGGTCATCGGCCAGCCGCTCGACGATTATCGTATCACAGCCCAGCGGGAGATGGGGTCCGTGTTGTTCGCAGGTGCCCACGGGCACCAACAATCGTGAGTCGCGCGCCAGGGCGGCGCGCACCGCGTCGGGGGTGAGAACACTCAGGTGCAGCGGCAAGGTCACGTCGTAATCGCCGGCTGCTTCGTGAGTCTCGCGACGGCCGAGTGGCTCCGCGGCGGTGCTGCCGTGTGGGCCGCGCTCGCTGGCCTGGCGGGTCTTGTCGCGGTCGCGCTCGCCGTCCGGCGACCGGCCCCGCGGCACACGATGAGTATGGCCGCCGCGCTCGCCAGTTTGCTACTCGGTGTGATCCTGGGCGTCGGTGCGCTGCGCGTATGGCGCATCGAGTGCTGCTGGCCGGCGCTACGCGAGCAGCGCGTGACCGCCGCGTCGCGGTCCTTGCAGACCGCGCTCCGCCAGGCGACCGCGGAGGCGCGGCGACTCGCTGAACGCGGCGCGACCGCCGCGGCGCTGCCGCGCGAAGCCGTATTCGACCGGCTCGCCAGCTCGGTGGAGTTGGGTCCCGCATTCGAGCGGGGCGCCACCGTGATCCGGGAGGGGCGCGAAGAACCCACGTTCATCGCTTGGGCTGGACGACACCGCACCATTCCAGCGGCGCAGGACACTACCGAGCTGCAAGCGGTCATGACTCCATTCTACGCGGTGCTCGAGGCGCGGCGCCAGACACAGACCGCCACGTCCGTGGGCAGCGTGCTCTTGTCGGCGACAGCCGCGATCGCCGACGGCAATCAAAGCCTTGCCGCACAGTTCGCGCGTGCGCACGGCGTGTCCCTGCGTCTATTCCCCGCGGGTCAGGGGCCGCGCGACTCGAGCGTTTTCGAGATTTGCAATCCCCGCACGCCGCCGTCGAAACCGTGCCCACCCGGTGACATCTTCTTCTCCGTCCAAACCATCCCGCCATCGCAAGGAGACGCGAAACTCGCGGCACTTGCGAATACCGCATGGCTCGCGCGACTCGGGCTCGCCCTCCTGCTCGTGACCCTGCTGGCGGCCGCGGCACCCGGTCGGTGGCGCTGGGGCGTGCTCCTGGTAGCCGCCTGGAGCCTCCTGCGCGCGCCGGTTGGTCCAGCCGCATTGTTCTCGCCGGCGACGTTCTATCGACCTGTCGTGGGAGTCTTCGGTACCTCGGCGGGCTCGCTCCTCGTCGCCGGCGTCGTGGTACTCGTGGCCGCCGGTGCGCTGTGGCGACGCGGCGTGAAGCGAACGTGGTGGGGCATGGCGGCGGCGGCGATACTCATCCTCTGGGCGCCATACGTCGTACGCTATTTCGGCCGCGGTATCGCGCCACCGGCGAATGGCGTCAGCCTCGAGCTGTGGGTGTCGTGGCAAGCGGCGCTTGCCATGACGGCGATGGCCTTCATTCTGCTCGCGGCCGCGCTGGTGCGCGGCACGAACGAACCTGAGCGCGTCTCGTGGGCGCTGCCCGCCGCGTGCGCCTGGGCTGGGCTGGCGGCCATCGGCGGCCTATGGCTCTGGAGCCCGCACGGCGCGTGGCCCGAGTGGTACACCTTCCTCTGGCTTCCCGCGCTCGTCTGGTCGACCCTCCCCGCGCCGCGACGTTGGGCACTCATCGGCATGGCGGTCGTCGCCGGCACAGCGGCCGCGCTGATCGCCTGGGGCGCTGCCGTCGAGGGGCGCTTGTCGCTCGCCACCCGCGACGCGCAGCGGCTGGGTCACGAGGGCGACGCCGTCGCGGTCGCGTTGCTCGAGCGTCTTAGCCAGCGCTTGATCACCTCCCCACAACCGCCGCCGCAGACCGCGGGCGATCTGTATGCGTTGTGGGTCGAGTCGCCGCTCGTCGCCGAGGATTATCCCGCGATGCTCGATCTCTGGGGCGCCGGGCCCGAGGGACCGCTCCTTGCGGAGCTGCAGCTCGCGCAACTCGATCTCAAGCCCGGTCTGCTGTCTGCGCTCGCGCGCTCGGCGGTGGACGGTCCGTGCATCGAACGGCTGGAGGCCATCCCGGGCGTTCACTACGTTCTTGTCGCGCCGCTCGCCAACGGCACGGTGCTCACGGTAGGTGTCGGCCCACGCACACGATTGCTCCCACCCAATCGCGTGGCGCGCTTTCTCCGGGGCGATCCCGGTGTGGAACCCCCGTACACGATCACGCTGTCGCTGCCGAGTCATGCGATGGGCATGGGCGGGTCGGTCGAGTGGCGACGTGAGGAATGGTCGGTCCGCGGCGAACGGCACGTCGATTTGCCCGGAGGCGGCCGTCACGTGCACCTCCGCGTCGCACTCGGCGGCCCATGGTCGCTCCTGGTTCGCGGCATTCTCATCGTGGGCTTCGACGTGGCGCTCCTGGCTGGCGTGTGGCTGTTCGGACTCAGCATCGCCGAAGGCTGGCGGGCACGCCTGCCGGCGCTGCTCACGACGCTACGCACGAGCTATCGCGCCCAGCTCACGTCTGTGCTCATCACATTTTTCGTCTTGCCAGTTCTTGGATTTGCGGCCTGGAGCTTTACCGACCTGGCCGAGGATGCTCGTCGCTCCGGCGATCTGCTCATTCGCCAGACGCTCCGCGACGCCGCCGCCGGCGCCGAAACCGTGGCCCAAGATCCGCCTGAGATGATCGCTCGCTCCCTGGTCGAGTTGGGCCGCCGGCTCGACGCCGAATTGTGGCTGTATCGCCGTGGCGTACTCGTGGCCACGAGCTCGCCCGTGCTGGGGGAGCTCGGTTTGGTCGATCCATTTCTCGC
>WNGG01003349.1_pt1 | contig 20781 bp, 21 predicted proteins | sample 5400661 | NCBI WGS metagenome assembly WNGG01 (sample SAMN13153372, study PRJNA577476) | soil metagenome | isolation source: 100 cm soil or saprolite under Garry oak tree replicate 1 | place: USA:California | collected 2016-06-15
CAAGCCAATGCGACGAAGTGTGATCCTGACTCCTGACGCGCCACTTGTCAGCGAACCTGTTTTGGTGCGCGTCGAAGAGACGCAACCGCCGTCGCAAAGTTTCCTGAGCTGATCGGACGCTGCTCAGCGTAGATCTGCTCGCTTTCGGATAGGCGCATCTTCTCACGCGCGCTCGAATTGTCTCGGACAAGGGATGAAAGCGCCGGCAAAAATCCAAATAACCGTATGGTTGCTTGGTCTTGCTGGAGCCGCACTTTTCACAATCCTGCTAATCCGGCAAGGCGCGCCCCAGGTCGGCGTTGCCTTCGCTTCCGCAGGGTGGGCGATTGCCGCAGTAGTGATTTACCACCTTACGGTGCCCGTGTTTCTTGACGCACTTGCGTGGTGGGTTCTTTTTCCGAAATCCGATCGGCTGTCGCTGTGGCAACTCTTTTGGATGCGCTGGATCGGCGAGTCGGTCAGCACACTCGTTCCCTCCGCCGCAGTTGGCGGAGACATCGTCCGGGCGCGTTTGGCTGCGATTGGCTGCGATCAATGGGGCGCGGCTGCCGGTCGCGGCGGGCACCGTCTTAGTGGACCTTACGCTAGGAGTTTTCACGCAGGCCGCTTTTACGGTGCTCGGTGTAGTACTGCTGGTGGATGTAACCGGACAGAGAAATTTCGTTCGTCCAACTTTGGTGGGAACATTAGTCGGTATTGTTGGCGTTGCGGGTTTCTACTTCGTGCAACGGCTGGGGATGTTCCGGTTTCTTGCGAAGATCATTGCGCGTCTGGCGAACTCGCCGGAATGGCAATCGCTCGTTCAGGGAGGCGAGACTCTCGATCGGACCATTCGCACGCTGTACGCGCGGCGACGTGCGGTCGTGATGTGTTGTGTGTGGACGATTATTTCGCTCGTCGCTGGTTCCGGCGAAATTTGGATCGCGCTTCACGCGCTTGATCTCCACGCGACATTCGTTAACGCGCTGATCTTGCAAAGCATGGTGTTGACGATTCGCTCGGCCGCCTTTGCGGTTCCCGGAGGTTTGGGCGTGCAGGAAGGCGGTTATCTTTTCGTCGGCAACCTTCTCGGCATCCCCGGAGATGCTGCCTTCGCCCTGTCGCTGATCGCAAGAGTTCGGGAACTCGCCCTCGGCATCCCTGGGCTGATTTTCTGGCAACTGATTGAAGCGCGCCGCCTCTGGCGTGCGCGCCTGGCTGCAAACGCCCGGTAGAATTCCAGATTAGCCACTACGTCTCGAAGCTTTTCGAGACGCTGTTTTACTTTCGCCGGATTGGCGAAACTTGTCCGCACGCCCCACCAGATCCACGCCATGCCGTTTGGAAGAGCGAGTTCATCTTCCAATTCGCAAATCACAGCGGTATTTCCATAAGCATTGAGAAAGGACAACGCCAAAGTGAGCCACTGCGGGTTGGGCGCCACTGCGATCAAGTCCAGCAGAAAAACCAACAAATCATCCGCCTGTCGCGATCTCGCGGGTAACGATTTGTCGTGCACAATTTCAAAGTCGATCAACCGAGCTCGGCCGGTCTTCTCGTCATAGATCACATTGTTCGCTCCTGCGTCGCCGTGCGACCACGGCCCGCGAAACTCATGGCTCCGGAGTTGATGAGCGCGCCGGAATTCGTGGCCAGCCGCTTCGACCATTTCGCGCGAGAGCCTCCGCTGTTCTAAATGCTCCCACAGGCTTTTTCCCGGCAGTTTGTCGGCGCAGACCGTTTTATCACCGGATGCCCAGGCACGAAAACGGTCGCCATTGAGCATTTTGAAACACTCCACTTCCCACCGTCGCCAGTCTTCGACCTTGGCCCAGAAACGAATCGGTATGCCAGCCATGCGAAAATACAAATTCGATAGCTCAGCGAGCTGTTCGCTATATCCGTTGCGCCGCTTAATTACCACTCGCCGCCGATGGCGGACTTTCTCGGAGACTGAATTAATCTTTAGGGAATCGACGAATCTCGCCGCGGCGTTGCTCAGGGCTTGAGGTATGTGATTTGTTAGTTGCTCTGCCAGACTTGTCCCTTTTTCCCGAGTTGGCATTGTTGATGTTCTATTCGATCTCATTGGCTATTGCGACCGTATGAATTGTAGCCGTCGCTCTGTGGGCGATGCGACACGCCGAAGGTAAAACACATCAGCGTCATACTTTGTATAACGAAGCGGCTACAGCAGACGCCGGCCATTTAACGCGCGCCCAGCGCAATTGTCTCCCCGATTTTGATGACGCGCAGTTTGGCCTTTGATTTGCGCCTTTTCAGTTCGCGTTGGAACACTTCAGGTGTGCCCGTGAGCACTGGAAACGTTCCGTAGTGCATGGGAATTACTTCGCGCGGATTGACCAGCCTGACTGCTTCTGCCGCCCGAGCAGGTCCCATCGTGAAATGGTCGCCGATGCAAACCAGCATGGTGTCGATTTTGTGAAAACGCGACACCAGCGCCATGTCGGAAAACAAATCTGTGTCGCCCGTGTGATAGATCGTAGGACCGTCGCGCAGCGCGATCACCAATCCGGCGGGAGTGCCGGCATAAACCGGCGGTGCGGTTTCGTCCTTGGAAACTGCTGAGCCATGCCATGCGGGCACAAATGTGACTGCGACTTCACCGCCAAACAGAGTGAGCGTGCCACCCATGTGCCCGGTCGTTTCCATATCAGCGAGATCGCTCGGATAACCGAGCGCGCTAACAATGGCCGCCGATAAATCGAATGTCGCTACCAGTTTCGCACGCGTCCTTTTACCGATCTCCACCGCGTCTCCCACGTGATCAGAATGTCCGTGTGTAACCAGAATAAGATCGACATGCTCGAGCGCGGCGAGTTCGTCCTTCGCTTTTTCGAAAACAGGATTCGTCAGCCACGGATCGACGAGCAGAACTTTTCCCCGCGGCGTAACGATTTTGAAAGCGGACTGGCCGTACCAGGTTAATTGCGTTTCCATGCTCCTTTAGGAAACCGAAAAGAGTTATTCGACATTTGTACTTCGTCATTCTACTAGATTTCGCGTCATGAATCAGCATCACGCCCATCAACTCCTGCGCGCGAGTGATCCGCGGATGGCGGCGTTGATCGCCCGGTCGCGGCGCTATGAAATCGGCCCGGCGGTTTCGATCCGGCCATTCGACGCTCTGGCCGAATCCATCGCTTACCAGCAACTAAACGGCAAAGCCGCTGCCGCGATTTGGAACCGCGTCCGTGCGCTGTATCCCCAAAGAAAACGGCTCGATCCCGCAAAAGTTCTCGCCACGCCGGACGAAACGCTTCGCGCTGCAGGGCTTTCGCGCGCGAAGATCGCCGCGATTAAGGATCTCGCTGCGAAAACAATCGACGGCACCGTGCCGTCCGGGCACGCGCTTCTTCGGATGAGCGATGACGAAATCGTCGCGCGTCTCACAACTGTGCGCGGGATTGGCCGCTGGACAGTCGAGATGCTTCTTCTTTTCGATCTGGGCCGCCCGGATGTCTGGCCAGTCGATGATTACGGTGTTCGCAAAGGTTTCGCCAAAACCTTTGGCCGGCGAAAACTCCCGACACCGAAACAGCTTATGAAGCTTGGGGAGAAATGGCGACCGCACCGTTCAGTTGCGGCCTGGTATTTCTGGCGAGCGCTGGACCAACCAGAAAAGTTGCAAAGTTAAAACGGTTACAAGAGTTACTAGGACGAATACGGCTTCCCTTTGTAACGCTCGTAACGATTTAACCTTGCGCTCCGCGCTACGCCTCAGTAGAACGAGCGCATTATGGCCATGATTCACGTTAACCGGGGCGCAACAAGTTTGGGCGTATTTTCCGAAGAAGAAGTTCGCGAAGGCCTGCGCACTGGCCGCTTCGCTCCTGGCGACATTGGGTGGCGCGAAGGAATGGCGAACTGGCAGCCACTCTCGCAGTTCCCAGAGTTGGGATCGGCTACGCCTGCGCCGCCGCCTCCTCAGATCGGTGCGGCCGCGACCTCAGAAACTGCTGCGCCGGGTGGCGGCCTGCCATGGGAGCGCCGGGAAGAGCGCGGTTTAGTCAACGCATTTATCGAAACTCTGGTGATGGTGCTTACGAAACCGGGCGAAGCATTCGCGGCCATGAAGCGCGAAGGCGGTTTAGGTGAGCCGCTCATTTACGCGCTCATCGGCGGATGCGTCGGAGGCGTGGTCTCGTTTCTGTTCTCGCTGGGTTTGCAATCCATCGGTTTCTTCGCCGATCGTCAGAGCACGTTCGCAGCGATGGCCGGGATGGGGATTGGCTCCGCTGTGTTTCTTGTCCTGCTACCTCTGTTCATCGTAATCGGGCTCTTCATCGGTAGCGCGATCGTGCATCTCTGTTTGATGATTGTTGGTGGCGCAAACCAATCGTTCGAAACGACGTTCCGCGTTCTGGCTTTTTCTCATGGCTCCACCGGTCCTTTGCAAATGATCCCGATTTGTGGCGGAGTGATTGCGGGCGTTTGGGCGCTTGTTTGCAGTTGCATTGGCTTGGCGCGCGCCCATGAAACCGACACCGGCCGCGCTGTTCTTGCCGTTTTCCTTCCGCTGATTGTTTGTTGCGGCGGCGGATTGCTCATCGCGTTCATGTTCGGGGCATTGGGCGCTTGGAACGCAGCACAGCATTGATTCCCCGGTAAAATGCGGCTCCGCGTTCGGCGTGTTGCTACAGGTGAGATTGATCACGAGTTAATCTGGCTAAGCGTCTCACTGGTGTCGCTGACGCTGGCAGCGTCTTGGTTGGCAATCGGTTTACCATGGCCGCGCTGCATGTTTCATGAGATTACCGGTCTGCCGTGTGTCACATGCGGGATGACGCGATGCGCGATTCAATTCTTTCATGGCCACTTTCTCGCTGCATTGAAATGGAATCCACTCGTCTTCACAGCGCTATGTGGCGTAATGGCGTTTGATCTTTACGCCTTTGCGACACTCACAACGCGCGCGCCACGTTTACGAATCTGTTTTTGCACGCACGGGGGGAAAACATTCGTGCGTGTATCTGTCATTTTAGCTTTCGTGTTAAACTGGATTTATCTGCTTTCGCACTGCCGCGATTTTTAAATGGTACGGTCGGCGTGCTGCGCCGACCGGACACCGCAGCGCGGCGTCCCCAGCGCAGTCGTCCCCAAGATAATTTTCTTCGTGCACTTCGTGTGCTTCGTGGTTGAACTTCTGATCAATGCGAATTTTGGTTACAGGCGGCGCGGGTTTCATTGGGTCGCATCTTGTCGAGAAGCTGCTGGCGGCCGGGCATGAAGTCGTCATCCTTGACGACTTCAATGATTTTTACGATCCGCAAATCAAGCATGCGAACATTGCCGGTTTTGCCAAGGACGTGACTGTCTACCACGTCGATCTTCGCGACGGCGGATCGGTGCGGAGTTTATTTCATCGCGAGAAAGTTGACGCGATTGCGCATCTGGCTGCGCGCGCGGGTGTTCGACCCTCGATTCAACACGCGCAACTCTATTGCGACACAAATGTCAGCGGGACGTTGCATCTGCTCGAGGCGGCGCGCGTAACCGGTGTTGAGCGATTCATCTTTGCATCCAGCTCATCGGTTTACGGAGCTTCGAAAACGATCCCATTTTCTGAGGAACAACATCTTATTCAGACACTCAGTCCCTACGGCGCCACAAAAGTCGCAGGCGAATTTCTTTGCTCGACTTACTCGCATCTCTATCAAATGCGTGTCGTGGCGCTTCGTTATTTCACCGTGTACGGCCCACGTCAACGTCCCGATCTGGCCATTCATCAATTCACCCGGCGCATTTATGCCGGCCAACCCATCGATCAATTTGGAGATGGCAGCACGCGCCGCGATTACACTTACATCGATGATGTGATTCAGGGAACGATGGCCGCGCTCCAGTACCAAGGTCCGCTCTACGATGTTTTTAATCTGGGCGAGAGCGAAACCATTCAGCTGAAAGAACTGATTTCGGCAATCGAAAATGCACTTGGAAAAAAGGCAAAAGTTAATCGGCTGCCGGAGCAACCTGGCGATATGCCCCTCACTTGCGCGGACATTTCCAAAGCGAGAAAATTGCTCGGTTACAAGCCAACTACTAAGTTGAGTGAAGGTCTGCAAAAGTTCATCGACTGGTTTCTTCGCAGTCAATGAGGCAATAGCCCAGCGCTTTAGCGCTGGGATCGAGGATTAGGATCGTAAAGAGTCCCAGTCGGGACGGACGAACCGTTCTTCCGTCCCTGATGGGACTTGCGTCTTCGGACGCATTTTGCCCAGCTTTAAAACGCTGGGCTATTATCATTTCACCTGTACATATTGTAAGCTCGCCCAATGACTTCGACGTTGCCCTTCGAGCAGCGCGCCTGCTTTATCGCCGGCCAGGCGAAATCGGGCACTACGCTTTTGGTGGCCCTGCTCGATAACCATCCTGAGTTACTCGTGTTGCCAGAGGAAACCGCTTACTTCCCTACCGTCCTGACCAAATATGCGCCACGCGGTCGCCGCGCGCAGTTTGATTATCTGACCAAACAATCGCTTTCCAATGTGCTGTTCGGTGGCCCGTGCAAGTGGGGCAAGCGCAATTACTCGACGTTTCCGCGCGAAAAATTTCTCAAGACATTTGAGGATGCGGCGTTTGATCCTGTGAACGCGCAGGAGGATTTGCTGATTCTCATGGTCAAAGCGTACGCGGCCACTCTAGGCCGCTCGCTCGACACGATCGCGTGCTGGGTGGAAAAGACTCCAGCCAACCGTAATTACATCGGGGCTATTCTCGCTCGCTTTCCACATGCAAAAATTCTGGTGACGATGCGCGATCCGCGCGCCATTCTTGCGGCGCAAATCGCGCTGGAGAAAACGAGGCAAACAGGAAGGTTCTCGACTTATTACGTGATCGCGCATTGGCGGGTGGCTGCCCGGCTCGCCAGGCGCGTCCGCGACGGGGAGGTGCTTGGCCTCGTAGTGCCCTACGAAAAATTGGTCTGCGAACCAGCCCGGACAATGGAAGAAGTTTGCGCTTACCTCGAGGTCCAGTTCGATCCGGACACTGTGCTGACGCCGACGAAAATGGGCCAGTTTTGGAGTGGCAACTCCGCGGCGCGCATTAACTTTTCACAAATCAGCTCCGAACCGACGACTCGGTGGCGGCGCGAACTCTCTGAAGACGAAATCGGGTGGGTCGAATGGCATTGCCGCGATCTGATGCCGGAGTTCGGCTACGAGCCAAAACTGACCCGACGTGAATTGCGATATTTTATGCGCCCGATCCGCGGAGAGCGCCCGCGAGAATACGTGAAGTCGCGGATCTATTCGCTCCGCGACTCAATGACGAATTCCGAATGACTAATGACGAAGGAATGACGAAATCCGAATGTCGGGCGAATTCGACGCAGTGGTTTCGTCATTTGGCATTCGGAATTCGTCATTCGTTATTCGACCTTAGTCATTCCCGATCCTTCCACTTGCAATCAGCCGCCACCTAAGCCATAATCGGGCCGAGATGTCGGGAATCTTCTTCGATCTTCCGAGCGTCCGGTTTCTACGACGATTCAGATTTCTTGAACCGATGCTGCAAATGGTTGCGGTATCACTGCTTCGTTGGTTGAGTGCGCCGGGTTGCGCTTCGAGACAAGTCCATTTCCGACACACAGAGGCGGAGTTTCCATTGGCGTCACAGAGGAGAAAGTTTGACTGGACTCTTGATGATTCGCGCGCCGCGGACGGTGTCCCGAGCCTTTTCGGGGCGCTCCGCCCTTTTAACAATTGGACTAAACCTAAGAATCAACATGAACTCTTATTCATCCGGAAGACGCTCACGCCGCCCGCGCGGTGGAGGCCGACGCAGCAGAGGAAATCACGAACGCTTTGGAGGCCGGCAGGGAGCGGCAAAGACGCAAAAAAAGACATTCTGGCAACGGGTTGCCGAATTTTTCGGAAACGGCGGGGAGAAAACGAAAACCGCGGCGCAGCCGCGCAACGGCGCACAGCCTTCGCGACCGGCGCGCAAGCCTGAACGGATAGAAGTCACTTCGCCGCGTCTTTACGTTGGCAACTTGTCCTTCGACGCAACCGAGAGCGATCTATTTGAATTGTTCAACGGCGTGGGGCACGTGCAAAATGCCGAGGTCGTAAGCTACCGGCACAACCAGCGCTCGAAAGGTTTTGCTTTTGTGCAAATGCAAACCATCGAGGAAGCGAAGCGCGCCGTGGAAGAATTGCACGACAAGGAATTCCTCGGCCGCAGGCTGGTGGTGAGCGGAGCAAAATCCGATCAGCACCAGGTCCGCTAACGCCTTCACCCAGCTAACATTTGAGGCGGACGCCGCAGCGCGGCGTCCCTACCTTTTGATTTCCAGATACGTCCTCGCCTGCACGTGACTCGCGCCTGGCTGAAATTCTTCTACACGCATTTGTTTCAGAAACCAGCGACCCTCGATCTTTTGCGCGGAAACGACTTCGAAGCGTTTCGCGAGTTGCGCGTTCCAATCGTAGCCTTCCATCCGCATTAGTGCGCCGCTCGCCTTGTCGATCCACAACAACAGATTTGAATACTGCGAGTCGCGCGAGGGCGCGCGCAGTTGCAATTTCCAACAATTGCGAGTGCGAACATTTTCCTCGCCCAACACGCGAGCAGTCGGCCAGTAAAGAAATTTGAAGGCAAGGTCCTCGTAAGTCACGCTGGTGCCGCGGATTCTTTGATTGAGCTTCGAAGGCGCAAATTTTTCAGTTCCCGCGCCGCTCACAAGATCGAGGCGCGAACTGTTTTCGCCCAGGCGCAACTGCAACACCTCTTCCGGATTTGTGAACGAATAGCGAATGAGCGGCCCGTTTTGTACCAGCCGAAATGGGACGACTACATCATTTTGTCGAAGTTGCCCCTGGAGGTCGATTTGCTGTTGGGACTCGATCATGCGTACTGAGGCGAGAATGTTTTTCGCGGAAGGAGGGGGCTGACCCTCAAGGGAAAAGCCAAGAGCGAAAAAGGCGGCTATAGCGGAATGACGAATGACGAATGACGAATGACGAAACAAGCCCGAATGCTCTAATGACGAATGCGCGCGCCGACGCGCCGTTTTGATCATTCGGGATTCGAGCTTCGTCATTCCTTCGTCATTCGACATTTGTGCTTCGTCATTGTTCCGCATTTGTTTATTACAACGTAGCGACTAAAGCTTAGGCGTCGCTTCATTTCCATTTGCATGGATCAGTCTCTCTTCCATCTCATCAACGAAGAATGGACGAGTCCGGCGCTCGACTTGTTCATGGCCGCGCTCAGCAATGGCGCAATTTGGAAGCCCCTTTTCATTGCGATCGCGCTCGCCGCGTTTTTTTTTGGTGGATTCAGGGGGCGCGCGTTTATTGTCTGCTTGCTTCTGGCCCTGGCGGTAACGGAGCCGGTTACGGGAATATTGAAGACGGCATTTGACCGGCATAGGCCGAAGCAGGTCGAAAGCGTCCGCATGGTCCAACTGCAAAAGACGCGGCCGGCGTTTCTCACGCTCTTTAAGAAACCGGTCATCCGTTTTTCCGATCAATCCGACCGAAACCGTGCGGGGCCGTCATTTCCATCGGGCCACGTGGTAACCAACACGATCATCGCCGCGTACTGCACGCTGTTTTATCGGCGGCGCGGCTGGCTCTACTGGTTTATCACCGCAGCGGTTGGTTACTCGCGAATTTATCTGGGCGCGCATTGGCCCAGCGATGTGATCGCTACGCTTTTTCTCGGCGTTGGTGAAGCGCTCCTGCTGCTCAGCCTGTTTGAATTGATCTGGAGGATCGTGGGCCGCAAATGGATGCCGCGACTTTTTGCGCGCCATCCGACTTTGATTGCGTTGGGTGGTAGGCCGCGACCGCGGGACGCGCTTCACGGCGTATGAGCACCACGCGCGCAGTCTGTTTTTTCCTCCTCGCACTGACGGCGATTCGATTGTCATTGCTGGCCACGACTGATCTGGAATTTGACGAGGCGCATTACTGGATGTGGTCGGAGCGGCTGGCCCCTGCATATTTCAGCAAAGGGCCGGCCATTGCGTTTGTGATGCGTGCCAGCACCGCGGTTTTCGGCGTCAATGAGTTCGGCGTCCGCTTTTTCAGTCCGCTGCTCGCAGCAGGAACGAGTGTGCTCCTGTTTTATTTCGCGCGGCGCTTGTTCAATGCCACCGCAGCGTTGTGGGCGGTCATCGCGCTGAATGCCACCCCGATCTTCAATATCGGTGCGTTCCTGATGACGATTGATGCGTTGTCGGTTTTTTTCTGGCTGGCAGCGATGTTTACGTTCTGGCTGGCATTGGAAAAAAGCCCGCATTTCTCCTGGTATTGGCCGCTTACCGGCTTGCTGATTGGGCTTGGGTTTCTTTCCAAATACACGAATGCATTTGAGCTAGTTTCGATTTTCTTGGTGCTGGCTCTGGCGCCCCGGCTTAGACAGGAGTTCAAACATCCCGGCTTGTATTCATTGGTGGTGATATTCGCTCTTTGCACGATTCCACCCATTGTGTGGAATGCCCAACATGCCTGGATCACACTGGTGCATCTGCGTTCGCGGGGAAGTCTCGAGCACGGCTTTGGTTTTCATCCGGTCGAGGTTGTTTCGTTTCTCGGCCAGCATTTTGTGGCCTATTCGCCATTTCTCTTTCTGGCACTGGCTTGGGGCGTCATTGGAAGCTGGCGCCGGGTCAATCAGCAATTCAAGGTCCTGTTCCTGATGTGGTTTGGGTTGCCGGTGTTTCTCTTTTATCTGCTTCTTTCAGTGAACAAGGCCGCTGCGCCAAATTGGGACGGCCTCGCTTTTTTGGGCTTCGGCCTTTTGGCAATTTATTTCTGGTGGGAACGACTCGAAGCCAGCGCTCTGTTACAGCTGGGCGCAGTCGTGGCGATACTGGTTGGGATTACCATGAGTGTGATCGCGCTGGACACAGACGTGCTGCGCGCGGCCGGGTACGACTTGAAGCGAAGTGACCCCAGCGATCGGATGCGGGGATGGAAAAGCGCTACGAGCGCGCTGGAGAAAATGCGGAGCGATTTGGAAACGAAATTGGGCGAGAAGCTTTTTCTGATTGCGGACGCTCGTGATCGCGCGTCAGAGATTTCATTTTATCTGCACGATAAACGGGTGGAAGGCCCGGGTCATCCGCCGGTTTATATCCCCGAATCGCAGGACATGGTGAATCAATTCTCCTTCTGGCCGCGCTACGATGAATTTGTTGAAATAAAACCGGGCACGCCGCGGCCGGATGGCGAAGTTTACACTGAAGAGAACGGCATCAATCTCTTCATGGGCCGCGATGCGCTGTTCATTCGGAATGGAGAGAAGGAACACGTGCCACATAGCATTCAAGCTGCATTTCAATCAGTCGAGCCTGTGGGAACCATCGAGGTGCGACGCCATGACAGGGTACTGCGCACATGGGAGGTGTTTCTTTGCCGAAACTATCGCACTCTTCCATTATGAGACGCCGCTCTTATAACTTCTCCACGTGGGTCATCCTGAGCGGAGTGAAGGACCTCACACAGGCTTCGCTGATCACACTCGACAAACTGGGTGACGCAAACTTCGTAGGTGTGGTCCCTCACTTCGTTCGGGATGACACGTGTTCGACACGAGATCGCATGCTGTTCGCGACATTATTATGACTCAGACGGCAAGCTCACCGGAAGTTTCCGTTATCGTCCCTCTTTTCAATGAGGAAGAAAGCATCGCCATTTTGCAATCAGAGTTGAGCGCAGCGCTGAAAGATCTCGATTACGAAATCGTTTTTGTTGATGACGGATCAGTCGATCGCACAGTTGAACGTATTGAATCCAAGGCGAACGTCCGCGTGATCCAGTTTGAAAAAAATGCCGGCCAAAGCGCGGCGATTTATGCCGGCCTCGAGGCCGCGCATGGCGCGACCGTGGTTCTCATCGACGGCGATTTGCAGAACGATCCTGCTGATATTCCGAGATTACTCGCCGAAATTGCGCGCGGCGCCGATCTCGTGTGCGGCTATCGCGCGCAACGGCGGGACACGCTGGTGAAGCGGCTGACCAGCTGGATTGCCAACGCGGTTCGCAGCCGTTTCACCAAAGACGGAGTGCGCGACACCGGTTGCACGCTTAAAGCAATGCGGCGCGAATGCGTCAGCGCGCTGGTTCCGTTCAAAGGAATGCATCGTTTCATTCCTGCGTTGGTTAAAGGCGCGGGCTATCGGCTTGTGGAGATCCCAGTGAATCATCGGCCTCGCCGCTTCGGCCAAAGCAAATACGGTCTGGGTAACCGCGCCACGCGCGCGACAATCGATATGTTCGGCGTGCGCTGGCTGCTTTCCCGGCGTTTAAATTACAAAATTCGCGAGTCGTAAGCACTACATCGTTTCAAATCCCGCTTGTCATCCTAGGCGCTGCCGCTAAGCTTGGCCTCCCGCACCGGGAATTCGCATGTCGTTGGTCAATTTACTTTCTGCCGAGCAAATCATCCCCGAGATGAAAGCAACGGAGCGCTGGACGGCAATCGTCGAGCTGATCGACTTACTCGTTGGACTTGGCAAAATTAAGTCCCCGGATCGCGACCCGATTCTTGCGGCGCTGAAACAGCGCGAGGAAACGATGAGCACAGGCATCGGATTCGGGATCGCCATTCCACATTGTTCGTCTGACCGGCTCGAGGAAGTCGTGGCCGCATTCGGAAGGTCCTCAACGGGGATCGAGTTCGACGCGCTGGATAATGCCCCAGTAAAGTTCGTTGTTCTTTTCATTGTCCCGAAAAATCAATTCCAAACGCACCTGCGCACGCTGGCTTCGATCGCAAAGTTTCTAAACGACCGCTCGGTCCGTGAAAGCCTGGCCAGCGCGAAATCCGCCGACGAAATTTTGTCGATCTTTCGCGATCGATCGTAATCGTTTGCGCAAACTTGCGCTAAGATCATCCGTGTGAACGGTAGGGACAGCGCGCTGCGCTGCCCGGACGCCGCAGCGCGGCGTCCCTACCATGAAGACTTTCCAATCACTCCTCGCGAAAAAGCTTTCCGAAGCTTTGGCAAAGGCGGGTCTGCCGACCGCCGGCGAATTAACGCCGGCGACCGATCGGCGCTTCGGCGATTATCAGACGAACGCAGCTCTCGTGCTGGGAAAGGAGCGTGGCGAAAATCCACGCGCCCTCGCTGAGAAAATCGCTGCCCATTTCGATGTTGGCGATCTCTGCGAAACGCCGGCGGTCGCGGGCGCCGGCTTCATCAACTTCACATTGCTTTCGGGCGCGATCGAGAAAAAAACCCTCGAAGTCCTCCGAAATGAACGGCTCGGCGTTGCAGAGACAAAATCAACGCAACGGATCGTGATCGATTTCGGCTCACCTAACGTAGCCAAACCGATGCACGTCGGTCACATCCGCAGCACCGTGCTCGGCGACGCGCTGGCGAGGATCGCGCGATTCCTCGGGCATGAGGTAATCCGCGATAACCACATTGGCGACTGGGGCACGCAGTTCGGTATGGTCATTTACGGCTGGAAAAATTTGCTGGATCGACAAGCCCTGCAGCGCAATCCGCTTGCCGAGATCGTGCGCGTTTACAAGGAGACGAACGAACGAGCGGCTAGCGATCCTCAAGTTCGAGAAGCCTGTCGACAGGAACTGGTACAGTTGCAGGAGGGCGACAAGGAAAACACCGACATCTGGAACGAGTGCGTGGCGTTCTCAATGCAGGACTTCGAGCACGTTTACAAATTGCTCGATATCCACTACGACATTCAATGCGGCGAAAGTTTTTACCACGATCGCCTGCCGGGCGTGGTGGAACGCCTGCTCAAATCCGGCATTGCCGAGATTAGCGAAGGCGCGGTTGTCGTGTTTTTTCGCGATAACCCCGAGCTGGCCGATAAACCGCTCATCATTCGCAAGCGAGACGGCGGATTTAATTACGCCACTACCGATCTCGCCACGGTCGATTATCGCGTCAACGATTTGAAAGCCGATGCGATCTGGTACGTGGTCGGCGCGCCGCAGACTTTGCATTTCAGGCAAATTTTCGAGATTGCCCGGCGCGAAGGTTACACGGCTGATCTGCGCCACATTGTATTTGGCAGCATCCTCGGCGAAGACCGCAAACTAATGAAGACGCGCTCCGGCGAAAACGTCCCGTTGCGCGATCTTCTCGAAGAGGCGTGTAAGCGAGCCCGCAAAATCATCGAAGAAAAGAATCCGCAGCTTAGCGAAGACGAAAAGATAGACATTGCCGAGAAGATCGGGATCGGCGCAGTGAAGTACGCCGATCTCTCGCAGTACCGGATGACCGATTACATTTTTTCCTGGGAGAAAATGCTCTCTCTGCACGGGAACACGGCACCGTATTTGCAGAACGCCTACGTGCGCATCCGCTCCATTTTTCGCAAAGCAGGCGACGCCGCTGTAGCCACGCCCCTGTGGGGCGTTGAGGGTGGGACGGGCCACCCGCCTTCGCCCGGCTACGGCGAGGCAAGCAGGCCCGTGGCTACAACCCTGAGGTTAACGGAGCCTGCCGAAATCAATCTCGCCAAACGTCTGTGTCAGTTCGCCGAGATTGTTCCGCAGGTGCTGAATGGCTTTCGCCCAAACATTCTGGCAAACTATCTGTTCGAGTTGGCGAACAGCTTTCACACATTTTATGAAGCCTGTCCGGTCTTGAAATCAGGGGAACCTACGCGCAGTTCGCGGCTGGCACTGTGTGAACTGACAGGACGAGTCTTGAAGCACGGTCTCGGCCTTCTCGGGATCAAAGTGCCGGAGCGGATGTGACACGCTTTGGCGTGTCATCCTGGGCGGAGTGAAGCCGTTGTCGAGAGATCCCGTTGCGAAGCAGTCGGGCAACCTCGCGGGATTCCTCGACTTCGCGCGGAATGACGGGAAATTGCGCTGTGGCAACCAAACACCCTTGCATTCCAACTTGCACCTACCGGTTGCAATTCAATCGCTGGTTCACATTTTCGCACGCGCGGGAGATTGTGCCGTATCTGCACGCACTCGGCGTGAGTGATATTTATGCGTCGCCATATTTTCAGGCGAGCCCGGATACCCTGCACGGCTACGACATTACCGACCACAACAAGCTGAACGCGGCGATCGGCTCGCGCGCGGATTATGACGCCTGGATCGCGGAACTGCAAGCACACTCCATGGGACAGGTTTTGGATTTTGTCCCGAACCACCTCGGCATCGCCGATTCGCGGAACGAGTGGTGGATGGACGTGCTGGAAAACGGCCCCAGCTCCGGATACGCGCCCTATTTTGATATCGACTGGCAACCGCGAAAATTTGATCTGCGCGACAAGGTTCTTCTGCCAATTCTAAGCGACCAATACGGGCGCGTCCTCGAGCGCAGCGAACTGCAGGTGCGCTTTGAAGAGGGAACTTTTTATCTGCTCTACGGCGAGCGGAGACTGCCGATCGCGCCGGGCACGTATCGTTACGTTCTGGAAATTGCATTACAAAACCTCGCCGACCAAAAGGACGAAGACTTTTACGCGGAACTGCAAAGCATTCTGACTGCGCTCGAATATTTGCCGAAACGCACCGAAACCGATCCAAAACGAATCGCAGAACGAATTCGCGAAAAAGAAATCATCAAACGACGTCTCGAGCGTCGGTGTGCGGAAGCGCCGCAAGCGCAACAGGCAATCGAAAAGGCACTGGCCCAGATTAATGGAAAGGCGGGCGACCCACGCAGTTTCGATGCGCTGGACCAGTTGCTTAACGCGCAGTCGTATCGGTTGGCGTTTTGGCGCGTCGCGGCCGAAGAAATCAATTACCGCCGTTTTTTCGACGTAAATGATCTCGCCGCAATTCGGGTCGAGTTGCCAAAGGTCTTTGACGCCGTTCACCGGCTAACTCTCGATTTGGTAAGCGCAGGCGCAGTGACAGGGCTCCGCATCGATCATCCGGATGGCCTGTACTTGCCGCGCGAATATTTCGAAAAGCTTCAGCAGCGCTGCGCGAAAGCGCTCGGGGTCGGATTGCCCAAGGATAGGCGCGCGATTTACATGCTGGCGGAAAAAATTCTCACCGGCTCCGAAACATTGCGCAAGGAGTGGCGCGTGCATGGAACCACGGGTTACGACTTTGCGAGTCAAGTGACGCAGTTGCTGGTCGATTCGTCGGCCGAAACGGCGATCACAAAAACATTTCATCGTTTCATCGGTCACTCAGTTCCCTTTGGCCATCTGCTGTACGCAAAAAAGCTGCAGGTGATGAAACTGGCCCTGGCGAACGATGTCGATGTTCTGGGGAACATGCTCGACCGGCTTTCCGAGCAAAACCGATGGTATCGCGATTTCACGCTCGAGGCGCTGTCGCGCGCGCTGCGCGAGACCATCGCCTGCTTTCCTGTTTATCGCGCTTATCTCGAGCCCGATCAGCCTGTGAACGATGAAGATCGACAAATTATCGAGCGCGCAATCGCCGCGGCCAAGCGCCGCAACCCGGGAATGGACGAGTCGATCTTCAATTATTTGCGCGAGGTGCTGCTCTTTCGTTTCCCGCCGAACCTTGGCGCTGCCGAACGCGCCGCGCACACGCATTTCGTTTTGAAATTTCAGCAGGCCACGGGGCCGATCATGGCCAAGGGACTCGAGGACACCGTGTTTTACATTTACAACCGGCTCATAGCGCTAAACGAAGTGGGCGGCGAGCCGGAACAGTTTGGGTCGAGCATTGATGTGTTTCATGAGCAGAACATGGATCGACAACACAATTGGCCGGCCACCTTGCTCGCCACTTCAACGCACGACACAAAACGCAGTGAAGATGTGCGTGCGCGAATCGTGGCCATTTCCGAAATCCCTGAGCTTTGGCGCCGTTTGTTGCAACGCTGGCGCATGGCGAATCGCCGTTGGAAACGAATGATCAATGACTTGGAAGCGCCGGACGCAAACGAGGAATACTTGCTTTATCAAACTCTGCTGGGGACCTGGCCAATCCGAGTAGATGGCGAACCAGAATCTGCCGCAACGCAGGAGTACGTCGAGAGAATTCAAGCTTACATGGCAAAGGCGCTGCACGAGGCGAAGATCAATACGAGTTGGATACAGCCAAATGAAGAATGGGACGCTGCGATGCGCGATTTCGTCGCGAAAATCCTGGAGGCAGCTCCCCGCAACAAGTTTCTGCCGATCTTCCTTCCGGTTGCGAAAGAGATTGCGCGCTTGGGAGCGATCAATTCGCTCACCCAAACGCTGTTGAAGCTCACCTTACCCGGCGTGCCCGATATTTATCAGGGAAACGAGATTTGGGATTACAGCCTGGTCGATCCCGATAACCGGCGTTCCGTCGATTACAGTCTGCGACGTGAAATGCTCGGCGCGTTGCCGAGCACAACGCCCGACGAACTGACGCAGACGTGGCCGGATGGCCGAATGAAATTGTTTCTGACCCAGCGAGTGCTGCGCTTTCGTTGCGGACACGCTGATATTTTCCAGCAAGGCGAATATCTGCCGATTCGCGCGAGCGGAACATTCGCGGAATGTTGCGTCAGTTTCGCCCGGCGTTTGGCAGAAAAATGGATTGTCGTAATCGCGCCACGACTTTCTTCGCGCGTTGGGTTTCCGCCGATTGGTGAATTGTGGAAAGAGACGTTAATCGAATTTCCCGAAACACTTTCGCTTGAGGATGCCCACGATCTCTTCACCTGCCACCCTATTCCCCTGCGGGATCGACAGGCAAACCTTGCCGACGCATTGTCGGTCCTGCCCTTCGCGGCGATCACAAACCTGTAGCCGCTTCGCTGTGCGAAGCGCCGGACTGGGAATTCTTCACGGGCAGCTCGTCGCCCACCCGGCTTCGCGTTTAGCTACGGCGGCCAAGCAGGGCAACGTCTACAAGTTATGCGCTGAGCCTTGGAAAAGATCGACCATCCACCGGGAAAAGGTGCTGAGGTTTGTCACCAAATCCGTGCCGAACCTTGCAAAGGTAATTTGTGGTGAGGCGAGAATAAGCATCACGCTGAGCAGAAGCAGGTTCATCAGATAGATGACCACGAGCGAAAAAAATGTGCCTTGATCCCTTAGGTCAGTCTGATTTTTTGGGATCATCCAGCAGGTGAATGTGAAATGAAACGCCCAGGTCGCGCCGATCGCAGCGTAAAGCAAGCGTCCATAAGGCTGCATGTTCAGAAAAAGGCTGAGCACGCCGTAAATGGCGATTACGAGAATGCTGTAGATCGGAAAAAAATAAGGCGCCAGTGCGATCCAGAAGTTGGCCTTGCTGGTCACAACATGTCCGCCATCACTGCTCACCCGAAACCGGCTCACGCGTCCGCCCATAAACCAAACCCAGAGTGCATGAGTAAGCTCGTGTCCGAAAACATAAATCAGGATCGGACGCGGCAGACCGAAGAAAGCGATTAGCCACAGAACTGCGCCCAATGAAAAGAACCAAAATTCCTCGCCCGCCCAGAGCCGTTGCGTCACGGTCGCGCGCGCGAAAGCTGTAAAAAATGTCTGACTAAGAATTGCGCAGCAAGGCAGCAGAAAAATCGCAAACACAAATTTCAACCAGCGCGTCGGCACCGTCAGCGGCTCGAACGCAGGCACGATTCGCCCCGTCCGCGCAACATTGCGGACGATTTTTTGAGTGCGGCGTCCTTTACGCTTTCCGCGATTGTTCTTCGCTCTTCGCTTTAGTGCAGCCAAAGTTGCCGCAGATTACGCAGCGTTACGACGAGAAAAGCAAGACGGAACCGCTGATCCGCCTACGCCACCCTCCGGCGTGACACGTAACGCGGATGACGCGCATAAATTGTAGGGCAGGCGCGCCGCATGCCAGATTGAGCGACCGGAGCGCTCGCCCTACAGCGATCACGCGATCCTCACGCTCGTCCCATGTACGCGCCGGTGCGCGTGTCGATCTTGATCGTTTCGCCTTCCTTGATGAAAAGCGGGACGTTGATGGTCTTGCCGGTCTCCAGCTTTGCCGGCTTGGTTACGTTGCTGGCGGTATCGCCGCGCACGCCCTCCGGCGATTCGACTACTTTCAAACCCACCGAGGCAGGTAACTCAACCTGCACTGGTTTGCCTTCGGCGTAGAGGACCTGCACGGAAAGATTTTCCACCAGGTAATCTTTCGCGTCGCCGATCAGGTTTTCCTGCAACGTGATCGTGTCGTACGTTTCCGGGTCCATGAAATGATAGCCATTGCGGTCATTGTAACTGAACTCGAGCGCTTTTCGCTCGATCTCGACCAACTCCACCTTGTCCGTCGAACCAAACCGGACATCGGCGCTCTTGCCGGTGTTGATGTAGCGGATAATCGCCTGGACGAACGCGCGCAAATTCCCTGGCGTGCGATGATGCACTTCGAGCACAATGGCAGGGTTGCCGTTGTATTTTATCGCCATTCCTCGGCGAAGATCGTTGGCGGCAAGCATGAATAAAGGCGCGATTCGTTACAAAAGTTATATCGTTGCAACGTTTAGCACCGAAACGTTGAAAGCGGACGCGGAGTTTACACGCGCTCGGCGTGAACGCAACTTTGTCATCCTGAGCGGAGCGAAGGACCTCACATAAGCTGATGGAGTACACTAAATAGCTCGTGTGTCGCACACTTTGTAGGTGAGGTCCCTCGCCGTCTTCGCGGCTCGGGATGACAGCGGGCGCTACAGCAATTTCAACCGCGTCAAATCCTGCGAATCGACAATGCCCACCGGCACGTTGTCGTCAGCGATCACGACGAGATCGTCGATGCGATGGCGCTCCAGCAAATTAAGAACTTCAACGGCGAGTTTGTCTTTATGCACCGTGACGGGATTCAACGTCATCAGGTCCGCCACAAGGCGTTCACCGATCTTTGAATCGAACTGAAAATGCCGGACGAAATCGCCGTGGGTAAAAATTCCCAGTAATTTTTGATCTTCGCCGGTCACAACGGCAGCGCCGGCGCGCACGCCGGTCATCGCCTTGAGCACCTCGCGGACGGACGTATCGGTAGAAACAATCGCCATCGCTTCGCGCGGTCGCATGATTTGATGCACGCGTATCAGCATACTGCGGCCGATCATTCCGCCCGGATGAAACTTGGCGAAATCTTCCTTGTTAAATCCGCGAGCCTCGAGCAACACCATTGCCAGCGCATCGCCCAGCGCCAGCATCACCGTCGTGCTCGAAGTCGGCGCGAGATTGAGCGGACAAGCTTCCTGTTCGATGTTCACGTCGAGAAACAGATGCGCGTTTCGCGCGAGCGTTGATTTCGGATCGCCGCACATGGCGATGATCCTGACTTGGAACCGGGCAATCGCCGGCAGAATCCGGACCATTTCCTCCGTCTCCCCGCTGGCGCTCAGGGCGAGCACGACGTCGCCGTCGGCGATCACACCGAGATCGCCGTGCAAGGCGTTTGAGGAATCGAGCACCACCGCGGGCGACCCCGTGCTCGTGAGCGTGGCCGCGATCTTCGCGCCGATGTGCCCGGATTTTCCGACTCCCAGCACAACTACTTTGCTCCGCGCGTCCACGGTCTCCTTGATCAATTCGACGGCGCGAGAGAAATTTTCGCCCAGGCGCTCCCGGAGCCGTTTGAGCTCAAAAATTTCTATGTCCAGGACGCGTCCGGCCTTTTCAAGGTAGTCCATTGAAGTATATAATGTGGGCAAGGCGTGGTGACGGGCAAGAATTTGCACGCCTCGAGCGAAAGGAAAAACATGAAAATATCTACTATTGCAATCCTGGCTGTGCTGGCAACGACCGCTTCCGCACAGGAATTCCGAGCGCCGATCGGCCCGCAAAAACCTGTGCGCGCAATGCCCACGCCGCCGGCGATGTTGCAACGGCCCGCCGTTGAAGGAGTGATTCCGCGCGCATTTAGCGACTCGCGTAATCCACTTCAGATGCTCAACCC
>WNGG01004176.1_pt1 | contig 20779 bp, 21 predicted proteins | sample 5400661 | NCBI WGS metagenome assembly WNGG01 (sample SAMN13153372, study PRJNA577476) | soil metagenome | isolation source: 100 cm soil or saprolite under Garry oak tree replicate 1 | place: USA:California | collected 2016-06-15
GATCGTGATTCCCGGGTGGCGACTCATTTTGGAAACTCCTTGTCATCAGCGACATTTGGTGCTGTAGTACTGGCCTATATAACCGACGCACAGATCAAATGAGCTTAGAAGACCCGCTAAGGGATACGCCGCGTTTAGGCTATACGTGAGCGTGTATTGTCCGATAAAGGTATAAGTGCCGTTCCGGTTGGCGGAATAGAGGTTCGCGACCGTGGGGTTAGGATTGATCGTACTTTGAGTCAGGTTCGGAAGAATGCTCCAGGCAAAACACGAATTGCCGCTCACCTGAGTGCACGTCACGATCGCCCTGCCCGTTGGTTGAGGAGAATCATAAAGCGGAGACATAACCAGGAAGTAGTTTGTCCTACCTATGGTGAAGGTGACCTTCATTGAACAATTCGGTTCGGATGTCGTGATGTTGAACCAATTCTGAGGGTTGGTTGTCGCGCCGGTTGGGTCAAAGCAGTGGCTGTGCACCTGTGCGTGTAAAGAGTAGCTTCCCGTGGGTCCTGAGCCACTAAGCCGACTGAGCGTGAGCTTGACCGAGCGACTGGGGGAGTTATTCATAAACAGGTTTAAAGTGCACTCAGTCGAGCATTCACCTTGGCCGTCGAGCTGGCTGATGACATTTGTGGTGGAGTCGGTTTGGTAAATGCCGTAGGGTTGACCAGTGCCAGTGAGGTTGACATTCATATCATCACTTTGCAACTGGAAGGCGTTGCCGAAACTGTCGAAGTCATTGATCGTGGACGTGACATTGTACACAGGCGCCGGCATGGGTTTGACGCGTTGCCCTCCTGGCGCCGCAGCGGCTGGAGCACTTTGGGCCGTAACACGGTGGTGTGATGTCACCACTACGACGGATGCAATAGAAGCCACGAGCAGAACAGCCAACAGAAATCTTTTTCTATACATCGGATAATTCTCCTTTACTGAAAATGTCGCGCTAACCGAGGGCAGTAACCAAGTGGGCGCGTACCGCCGTTCCTGCTGGTTTTCTACCTCACCTCGTAAAGCGAGAATTTCAGCCGAATTGCATCATCGCCGCCGAAATTTCCTTTGGGGAACGCTGGTAATTCTGGTAAAAGAGCATTTCGCAAACGCTTCAAAATTACGCCCATGTCAGCCCTGCCAAATGAAGTAACTCAGCTTTTGATTAATTGGAGCAAAGGCGATAAGGCCGCTCTGGATGAGTTGATCCCGCTAGTACACGCTGAGCTGCGGCGGCTGGCCCGGCATTACATGGCCCAGGAGAATTCTGGTCACACGCTGCAAACCTCAGCGCTCATCAACGAGGCATACATTCGTCTGGTCGATCAGCAGCACATGCCGTGGCAGAATCGGGCGCACTTCTTTGGAGTAGCAGCCCAAGTGATGCGACACATTTTGATCGATCACGCGCGCAAGCATTGTTACGCGAAGCGAGGCGGCGGGGCGCGCAAAGTTCCGCTCGAGGAGGCGATGATAGTTAACGACAAGCGTGCCGAGGAATTGGTTGCTCTCGATGACGCGTTGAAGGATCTTGCAGCTCTCGATCCGCGCAAGAGCCGGATCATCGAGCTGCGATTCTTTGGCGGTTTGAGTATAGAAGAAACCGCCGAAGCCTTGCAGATTTCGCCCATCACCGTGACGCGCGAGTGGCGGTCAGCCAAGGCCTGGTTACGTCGTGAAATGAACCAGACATGATGCTTTTCATTTGAAATTCTCGCTTGTAGGAGACAGGAGATAGGAACGGAGAATGTCCGCGACGGCGTAAGCTATGAGTCCTGAACGCTGGCAACAAGTTGACGAAATATTCCAGGCCGCCATTGAGTTGAAGGCCGAAGAACGCCCTGCTTTCGTCGAGAGCGCCTGTGCCGGCGATGAGGAACTGCGACGAGAGGTTGAATCGCTAATTACAGCGGACGAGCAAGGGTTGAGCTTCGTCGATGAGCCTGCGTTTCACCTGGCCACGGGTCTCCTGGCAACGGATGAACCTGAACTAGCGGAAGGCCAACCCCCTCGGTCACTACGAAATCGTTGGCCTACTTGGCAAAGGCGGCATGGGTGAAGTTTATCTGGCGAAAGACAAGCTGCTCAATCGCCGAATTGCGCTTAAACTCTTGCCCGCCGATTACACCAGACACCAAGACCGTCTGCGACGCTTTCAGCAAGAGGCGCAGGCTGCGTCCGCGCTTAACCATCCAAACATCCTGACTATTTATGAACTCGGCCAAGTGAACGGACAGCAGTTTATGGCCACGGAGTTCGTTGAAGGCGAAACGCTTCGTCAGCGCATGAGACGCAACAGATTGAGCTCCGGCGAAGCTCTGGACATTGCGGTGCAGACGGCCGGTGCCTTGGCCGCAGCACACAGGGCCGGAATCGTACACCGCGACATCAAGCCTGAAAACATCATGCTGCGGCCTGATGGCTACGTGAAGGTTTTGGACTTCGGCCTCGCTAAGCTCACAGAGCAGCGCGAGCAGTCAACTGAAGTAGATGCCTCTGATAGCGTCGATATTTCCTCCGGCTTGCTGATGGGAACGGTAAAGTACATGTCGCCTGAACAGGCGCGGGGTCAGCAAGTCGATCCGCGCAGCGACATCTTCAGCTTGGGCGTCGTGCTCTACGAGATGGTGACAGGCCACGCTCCGTTCCAAGGCGAAAACACCAGCCATCTTGTAGGGTCGATACTCAAAGACGAGCCGCGACGTTTAACTGAATACGCGTCCGGTGCGCCTGAAGATTTACAACGAATCGTCAGTAAAGCGCTGGCCAAGAACAGGGCGAAGCGATATCAAGCAGCGGAAGAGCTCCTCGTCGACCTCAAACCGCTGAGACAGCATGTCGAGCGTTCGACAGACTCTCAATCCGTAATTCGCAGAGCAAAGAGTGGGACTGGTTCAACACAAGATGTGGTGCCGGCAGCTTCGACCGTTGAGTACATTGTGAGTCAAATCAGAGAACATAAGCCCATTGCGGCTATGGGTCTCATTAGCCTGGTCATCCTGCTCGCCAGCCTTGGCCACTCACTGAAGAGTTGGATTAACAGACGAGCGACATTGCCATTCCACGAGCGGGATTGGGCGCTGATCACGAGTTTCGACAACCGCACGGGAGAGCCGCTTTTCGACGGCACGATTGAGAGCGCGCTCGAAAGAGAGTTAAGCAACTCGCACTTTGTGAACGTGGTCACTCCGGAGCGCGCCGGAGACGTTCTGCGGCTCATGAGAAAGCCACCTGAGACGAAAATAGATGCGGCGCTGGGGAGAGAGGTCTGTCTGCGCGACGGCGGCATACGCGCCCTACTTACGGGCCGCGTGGAAAAGCTGGGGACGACTTATGTGATGAGCGTGAATCTGGTGGACCCCTACAGGGATCAAACTGTTGCCAGCGCGAGTGAAGAAGCGGCAAATCAGGAAAGCATCTGGCCTGCCATTCGTCGGTTATCCAACTGGACTCGCGAGACCCTCGGCGAAACACTCCCTAGTAGTCAGCAAAGTAACGAGGCGTTAGAAAAAGTCACCACGCCATCGCTGCGCGCCTTACAGCTATATACGCAAGCCATGCGGCCTGTGAACGAGGGTAGTATCGGCCAAGCGGGGGCCGCAGAGACTGTCCTGCGGCAGGCGCTAATCGAAGACCCAGAGTTTGCCAGCGCGTATATCATGCTTGGTCATATGCTCCGAAATCAGGGCAAGCCTGAGGAAGAGTGGGGACCGCCATCGCAACGCGCCCTTGATTTATCGGAGCGAACCAGCGACCGCGAGCGGTACTTCATTCAGGGCAGCTATTATTCAATGAGGGGGCAATACGAGAAAGCGGTTTCGGCTTACGAAGCCCTTGTCCAGAAGTATCCCGATCATTTCTGGGGCCGAAACAATCTGGCATTTGCGTACTTCTTCCTTGGCCGACGGGAAGAGTCTGTCACTCAATTCGGGCAAGCCGCGGAGTTGCGGCCCAATGACCTGCGGATCAATCGTTATGCCGCTTGGAATCTTCTGCTGCGCGACATAAATGAGGCTCGCCGCGTGGCCGAGCGCGCCGCCAAGGTAATTACGCCGGAGATGGCTACGGCGCATCCTGATGAGGTCGCATGGATTCAACTCTTCGCGGTACACGACCTCTGGGTGCGGGGCGAGATAGAACCGGCCCTCAAAGAGTTGGACCGTTGGGCGCAAACGATTGATTCCCGGGAGGGCAGGGAGAGAGAAGCTCTTGCCAGGAATATCGGAAACTGCTACCTATCTTTCGGCAAGCTCAGAGCAGCTGAGGAGGTTTTCCAGAGGCTCCCCGAGAATGATTATGATCGTAATGAATTTTTGGCCGAAGCCGCTTCCGCCGCGGGGGACAAAGCGAAGTTCAGGAAGCATTTAAGTAAACTTAAGCCCGGCCTTAACACGGCGTTACTCCTGGCTCGGGCAGGTTTTGCGGATGAGGCCCAAGAGCTTCTGTCCGAAAGAAAGAAGTCAAACGATTACGAGACGCCAACCGTTCAAGTCCTTGTGCGAACTGTGGAAGGAGAGATCGCTTTGTCTCGGGGGCGGACGACCGATGCGATCTCGCTTCTTCAAGAAGCTGTCCCTGACGTCCGGTGGAATAACAGCTCGTATTTCTTCATCGAATCAGAGTCGTTAGCCGATGCTCTCGAGCGGCACGGTGATCTGAAGCTGGGCCGTCCCGAGGAAGCTGAGAAAGTGGAGGCACAACTCTCAAAGATGCTCGCTTACGCTGACCCGGAACATCCAATCCTTCTTCAACTAGAACAAGCCAGAACAACGAGCAATCACTAGTACTCAGTTGTTCGACAGAAGCCCATCAACGCAGGCACCATCCCGAAAGATAAGCTCCTTTGCGCAAAATTCTCTTTCAATTCAGTTTGAAAAAGAACTAGCATTGCATTAACGAAGACTTAAGACAATTGCAAGGCGACCATAGATCTCAGGTGGCCTAGTCGCCTGACGGTAGAGACCTTCTCTACGTCCGCCACGACAGAATAAGGGGCAACAGTCTCAGCCGTTGTTTGAAGTCATCGGAGGCTTCGATTGGTCCCGCGACAGCCAACTTCTCAGCTCGCGTGAACACCACGGTCAGGACGTAGTGCTGATCAGCGATTTTAGATGATTGCGGGCGAAGCACTGCAGAATCCCGGAGCTAACCCTTCAGCTTCTTAATCTCTTCTGTCAGCACGGGAACGACTTCGAAGAGATCGCCAACGATGCCGTAGTCGGCTATATCAAAAATCGGCGCTTCGGGATCTTTGTTGATTGCGACAATCGTTCCCGAATTCTTCATCCCGACGAGGTGTTGAATCGCGCCTGAGATTCCGATCGCGATGTAAAGCTTTGGCGCCACGGTTTGCCCGGAAGAACCAATCTGCCGATCGATGGGCAGCCATTCAGCATCGCAGATCGGACGGGAGGCAGCGAGATCACCGCCGAGAGCTTCGGCGAGCTTCTCCGCAATCGCCAGATTATCTTTGCTCTTAATTCCGCGACCGACAGCGACGATGATATCCGCCCTGGTCAGATCAACTGCCTGCTTGACCTCCTGGAAAGGCGCTTCCGGAGTCATTCGTATCTCGCCAACTTCAACTTCTACAGTTTCAACCGGCGCGCCGCTTCCCTTCACCGCCTGGTCCGCCCGGTAAGCGCCTGATTGAAGCGTCACGAACACCGGCGCCTCGCCATCCGACACAACGTCGGCGTCGATCTTGCCCAGGAAGATTCTGCGCGTGAACTTTACGGAGCCGTCTGTGACTTTCGCGCGGACGCAATCGCTAATCAGAGACTTACCGAATCGCCCGGCGAGCTTGGGTGCGTAGTCGCGCACCAGGTAGGTGTGCGGCATAATGAGAAGCTGCGGATCGAGTTGTCGTATTAGCCGCTCCATCGCGGCCGTATAGCCGTCTGGGGTGTAATCAGCAAGCTTTGAGTTGTTGGCGGCGACAACTTTCGCAAGATCATATAAAGCGATCTGCTGGGCCAGCGAGACCATTTCCGAACCGAGTACCACAGCGCTCACGGTTTGTTGCAACTGTGAAGCTAAGCTCTGCGCGGCGGCGATGGCCTCAATTGAGGTTTTAGTGATCGCGCCGTCACGGTGTTCTATGAATACTAAGATCCCCTGGCTCATTTCTGCTTGATTTCCTTCAGCGATTAAGAAATCTCTCGTCCTTCGCGGAGGTTGTTCTTGAAAAACCGTCGCACGCACTAAATTAGGCGCGCTTCATTGTGCAGCTTCTCCGCCAGCGCGACGGCTCCCGCCTTCCCGTCGCCGTTGCCGAGAAACTGCGTCTGTTTTGTCTTCTCCGGAAAGTAGATCTTTTCGATCCGCTGATGCGACACGCGATTGACGATTTCGTCCGGAGCAGCGACATCCTTAATCTCTTTTTTCTTCGCGGCCATGATGCCCTTCAGCGACGCGTAGCGAATCTGACTGATGCCGGATTGAATCGTCAGCAGCGCCGGCGTCGGCATCGAATACCACTGATACCAGCCGCTTTCGAGCTCGCGCTTGACGCGCAACTTCTCGCCCGACGCGTCAACTTCGATCACGATGGTGGCGTGCGGCAAGTCCAGCAACTCAGCCATGATCACGCCCGTCTGCGCATAACCGTAATCGTCCGACTGCAAACCGGTCATTACCAGATCGGGTTGTTCCTCGCGCACCGCCTGGGCCAACACGTTCGCCGCCGCGTAGGGAGAAAGATGCGCCAGCTTGTCGCCAATGACATGAATCGCGCGATCGGCGCCACGGGCCAATGCGTCTTTGATAACCGCCTTCGCCCGTTGCGGACCCATCGAGCAGACAATCACTTCACCACCATGCTTTTCTTTCAGTCTCAACGCTTCTTCGAGCGCATAGCCGTCGGATTCGTTGACCTCGAAAGAAAGATCGCCCTCTTCAATCCACGTTGAGTCCTTGTTAAGGCGCAGAATCGCGTCTTTGCTCGCGACCTGTTTCATTAGGACGATGATTTTCATAATTGGTTAGTAGTCAGTCGTCAGTGGTCAGTCGTCAGTCGTCAATTCTATCAAACGGACAACTGACAACGGACTACTAACTATTCTTCATAGCGCTTGAACAACAACGCTGCATTCGTGCCACCAAAGCCAAAGCTGTTCGACAGCGCGTATTCGACGCGTGCCTCGCGCGGCTCGTTTGGCACGTAATCGAGATCGCAATCGGGATCGGGATTGAAGTAGTTGATCGTGGGCGGCAACATGTTCCGATGAATTGCCAGTACGGAGAAGACGCCTTCGATGCCGCCGGCGGCGCCGAGCAAGTGTCCGGTCATCGACTTGGTCGAGCTGATCGCTAACTTGTAAGCATGCGCGCCGAAGGTCTGCTTGATGGCCAGCGTCTCAAACTTGTCATTATACGGTGTTGACGTCCCATGCGCGTTGATGTAGCCCACCTGATCGGGACGCACGCCGGCATCGTGCAAAGCCTTTTCCATGACGCGAATCGCGCCAGATCCGGTCTCGTCGGGCATCGTCAGATGAAACGCGTCCGCGGACATACCATAGCCAACGACTTCAGCATAAATGCGCGCGCCGCGCTTCTTTGCAAACTCGAGTTCCTCCAGGATCATGATGCCCGCACCCTCGCCGATAACGAAACCGTCGCGATCGCGTTCAAACGGCCGCGAAGCGTGCTGGGGATCATCATTACGGGTCGAGAGTGCGCGCATCGAGGCAAACCCCGCCACACTCATTGGCGTAATGGCTGACTCAGCGCCGCCACAAATCATGATATCGGCGTCCCCGCGTTGAATGATCTTAAAGCTGTCGCCGATCGCGTGCGCGCCCGCCGAGCAGGCCGTGGCCGTGGCCGAGTTAGGTCCTTTCGCGCCGAAGCGAATCGAGACTTGCCCAGCCGCCAGATTAACGATTGCCGAAACAATGAAGAAAGGCGAGACGCGATCCGGACCATCGTTCAAAAGTTTCGAGTGTTCGCGCTCTATCGCCCAGAAATCTCCGATACCGCTGCTGATGTATGTGCCAACGTTCTCGCTAACGTCATCGGGAAACTTGCCCTCCGTAGTCAGGGCCAAACCGCTGTCGGCCACCGCTTCGAGTGAAGCCGCGATGGCATAATGAATAAAGGCGCCCATTTTGCGCGCCTCTTTCTTGGGGATGAACTTGAGCGCGTCGAAGTTTTTGACCTCGCACGCAAAGCGAGCTGAGAACCTTTCCGCGTCAAACTTTTTGATGTAATCGGCCCCGTTACGCCCGCTCATCAGGCCGGTCCAGGTTTCCTCGACCGTAGCACCGATTGGCGTAACCAAACCGACGCCCGTAACCACAATCCGACGTGTCAATACTAAAACTCCTTTGCGAGTGATAAGTGATAACTGAGCTGTGATAAGAATGGAGGAGTCCCATCACTTGCCACTTATTACCGGACACGCCGCCAGCTATTTCTTGTGCTGGTCTATGTAGTTGTATGCGTCCCGCACACTCTGAATCTTTTCGGCGTCCTCGTCGGGGATCTCGATGCCAAACTCTTCTTCGAAACGCATGACGAGTTCGACGGTGTCCAGCGAGTCAGCGCCTAAATCATCGATGAAGCGCGCATTCGGCGTGACTTCGTTTTCGTCCACGCCCAACTCGTCAACGATGATCTGCTTTACCTTATTCTCGATCTCTTGATCCGGCATCTGGTTTGCTCCTTCGATGATTGATAGAAAACTTACGTTCTAAACACCGGCGAGGTTCGAGTTTGCCGCTCTGAAACTCGCCAGGTCCTCGACATTAAGACACTTGGCGGCACGGTTAATGTGCCGCACCAGACCTGATAAAACTTTTCCCGGTCCCACTTCAACGAAGGTTTCGACACCCTCGCGAATCATTAGTTCAACCGATTCCTGCCAGCGCACCGGCGATGACACCTGTTTGACGAGCGCCTCGCGGGCCGCTTGACCGCGCTTGATTGGCCCGGCATCAACGTTCGTTACCAGCGGCATGTCCAGATCGCGAAGCTCAATCTCCGCGAGGTCATGTGCTAAGCGCTCCTGTGCCGGGTTCATCAGAGCGCAATGAAAAGGCGCGCTCACGTTCAACTTCACAACTCGCCTTGCTCCCGCCTTCTTCAACAACTCGATGGCGCGATCGATCGCGGCTGTGTTGCCCGCGATCACGATCTGGTTCGGCGAGTTAATGTTCGCCGGCGCGCAAACTTCTCCTGCGCTCGCCTCAGCACAGGTCTTCTCGACGTCGCCCAGCGTTGCGCCCAGCACCGCAGCCATCGCGCCTGTACCCACCGGCACTGCTTCCTGCATGTAACGGCCTCGCGTCCGCACAGTGCGAACAGCATCGGCGAGCGACAGTGAGCCGGCGGCGACCAGCGCTGAATACTCGCCCAGGCTATGGCCCGCGACGTATTCCGGCCGCGGGAATCCTTCTGCCTCGATAAGCCGAAGCACCGCAACGGAGGCAGTCAGAATTGCAGGCTGAGTGTTTTCAGTCAACTGCAATTCGTCAGCCGGGCCATCAAAGCACAGGCGGGAGATAAAAGCGCCAAGCGCATCGTCAGCTTCTTCAAAGACCTTGCGGGCGGCAGGAAAGTTCTCCGTCAGCTCCTTACCCATGCCCGCGTATTGCGATCCCTGTCCGGGAAAGATATACGCAATTGCCGATTGCCGATTGCCGATTGCCAATTGTTTAGTATCTCGTTTTCAACCGCTTCGGATCCCGCAAACCAGAGTCAAAAACCAAGTCAAACAATCGGCAATTGGAAATTGGCAATCGAAAATGACCTACCAACGCACCAACACGCCGCCCCAGGTTACACCGCCACCGAACGAGGCCATCAAGACCAGATCGTTTTCCTTGATCCGCCCGGCTTCGACGCATTCGTCAAGGGCGATCGGGATCGATGCTGATGACGTGTTGCCGTGCATCGCGATGTTCGAGTAGACGCGGTCGCTGTCAACATTGAGCTTGCCGGCGACGGCATCAGTAATTCGCTGATTCGCCTGGTGCGGAATAAAGAGATCGACGTCTTCGGCGCGCAGACCTGCTTCATCGAGAATGTCTGTGGAGATTTCCGACATCGAACGCACGGCGACTTTGAACAGCTCGTTGCCCTTCATCTTGAAAAAATGATCGCCGGCGGCGATCGTCTCAGCACTCGGTGGCCGCCGCGTGCCGCCCCCCGGCGAATAGAGCTGCTCCAGATAGCGGCCATCCGATCTTATCCGCGCCGCCAGGATTCCCCGATTAGCGTCGACCGGTCCCAACACCGCGGCGCCTGCGCCGTCGCCGAACAGAACGCAGGTTCCTCGATCAGTGTAATCAACATACTGCGTCAGAATCTCAGCGCCAATCACCAGCGCATAGCGTGACTGACCCGTTCGAATCATTGTATCCGCCAGAGTCAAGCCATACAGGAAACCGGAGCAGGCCGCTACCAGATCCATCGCGGCGGCCTTGTTAGCGCCTAATTCGGCCTGAATGATGCACCCAGTTGACGGCAGTATCTGGTCCGGCGTCACCGTGGCGCACAAGAGCAGATCGATTTCTGCCGGGTCGATACGCGCGCGCTTGAGCGCGCTGCGCGCCGCGCGTACGGCAAACTGCGATGTGTATTCTCCCGGCGCTGCTTTTCGCCGTTGTTTGATTCCGGTACGCGTCGTGATCCAATCATCCGACGTCTCCACCATCCTTTCCAGCTCGGCGTTGGTCAGAATTCCTTCCGGGTACGAGTGGCCGGTGCCAAGGATGCCGGCGTGCATATCTGCCATCTAACTCCCCACAATAATCGCAAATAAAATGAATAGCGCACGGCAATACTACCGAGCGCCAAAAGAAAAGGCCACGGTATTTAACCCGCGCGCGCGATACGCATCAGCTTTTCGGCAGCGCTAATTTCAGCGATACCGCTCTCGATCCGTTCGCTGGCCCGGTTTTCACAAAACTCTCTCGCGCTGCGGATCGCGTTTCTGATCGCGCGCGCATTCGAGCTGCCGTGGCCAATCACCACAATCTGTCTAACGCCGAGAAGCGGAGCGCCGCCGTGCTCCGAATAATCCAGCCGCTTCTTTATATTCCGAAACGCCGGCCGCGCCAACATCGCGCCTGCCTTTGTCATTGCCGAGGACGTCAGCTCGCGCTTGATCATCGAAAGCATTGCGGCCGTCAACCCCTCGGACAGCTTGAGCATTACGTTTCCGGTGAAACCGTCAGTAACGATAACATCTACTGAGCCCGAGAAGACGTCGCGACCCTCGACGTTCCCGACGAAGTTCAAACTGCTCAACTCGCGCAAAAGGGGAAACGCCTCTTTCGTCAAGTCGTTCCCTTTGGCTTGTTCTTCGCCGATGCTCATTAAGCCGATCGTTGGTCTGATTGTTCCCAGCACCGCGCGCGAATAAGCGTCGCCCATAATGGCAAACTGCACCAGGTGATGCGCCTTGCACTCGGAATTAGCACCCACGTCTATGAGCAGCGTCGGTCTTCCCGATTTGGTCGGCATCAGCGCCGCCAGCGCCGGACGATCGACACCAGGTAACATGCCGATAACCATCTTCGCGGTCGCCATTGCCGCGCCGGTATTACCCGCCGAGACGAAACCGTCGGCGCGTCCTTCGGTAACTAGTTTGCACCCGATTCTCAAAGAGCTTTTCTTCTTCCGTCTGATCGACGTCGCAACCGGATCGTCCATCCTAATGACTTCAGCCGCTTCAACCAGCTCAATGCCGTGATCACCGTCGCCGCGCCAGCCACAGCGCCGCAACTCAGGCTCGACGATCTCCGTGCGGCCTACCAGGATGACGCCGATGCCCAGATCGCGCGTGACCGCAAGCGCGCCGTCAATCTCCGCGTGCGGCGCGTGGTCGCTGCCCATCGCGTCGAGAACAACCTTGCCCGTCAAGCGGGATCCTTGCCTTGACCATTCGCGCACGGGGAATTTTCAGCCGGTTTAGGTCTGTTCCACTTGCAGAATTTCGCGGCCTTTATAGTAACCGCACTTGGGACACACCCGGTGTTGTAAACGAGGCTCCTGGCAGTTTGGGCAAAGAGTCGTTTGCGGCACACGCAGTGCGTCATGCGCCCGACGTTTGCCCCTGCGTGCTTTTGAATGTCGCCGTTTTGGATTTGGCATAATTACTCCGATGATTTTCGATTTTCGATTTCAGATTTTTGATTTTAGATTCCAGATCCGAATTCTCAGGTCTGGAACACATCCAAAGATCAGCGACCCAAAACCAAGGGGTCAAAGAAAAATCGAAAATCAAAAATCTAAAATCGCAAATGTTTGAGCGCTGCCCAACGCGCATCAGTCTCCGTTGTCCGGCAGTCACAATTTTTCAAATTCCTGTCTGTGCCGCAAACCGGGCATAAGCCTTTGCAATCTTCACGACAAACAGTTCGCAACGGAACAGCCAAAAGCACTTGCTCCCGCACTACCTCGTCGATGTTGACAGCTTCGCCGTCAAATATCGAAAGGGCGAGGTCTTCATCTTCGAGCGCGGCCGCGTGCAGCGACTCGTACTCCTGAACCGTGACATACCAGAGGTTCAAATCGGATTCGATTGGTACTTCAACGGCTCTCAGGCAGCGATCGCAATCAACTTGCGCAATGGCGGATAGATTGCCCCTTAGCAGTATTTTATTCCCATCACGCACAAGCCGGCCCGAAATCTCAGGCGCCCCGTGCAAACGCACGCGTTCGTCTTCCAGGTCAAGCTCTCCGGCTCCATAGGCATGCGCGAATCGCCCTTCGCTTCCTTCCAACTGGTCAAGCTCTATCCGCACTACGCACACCTGGTGACGAAAGCCCTGATTTGGCGGCTGCCGCGCAAAAGGATTGATTATAGCGGCCAAATATCGGCTGTCAACGCGCGGTGGTCAACGGCTTTCTACGACCGGCGTTACAAATGCTTTGAGTGCGTCCTCGCGCATAGCTTCCGCGAGACGCGGGTCGCCGCCGGTCAACAATCTCTTGTCACTGCCGAGCCACGCTTTGAACGGCGCCGGCTCAGCGGGCGCATCATCGCGGGCCGGTCTCTTCTTCCCGCGTTGGAAAGCACCCTTGCCGGCAGCCTTCTCAGACGCGGCCCGCGCCAGCTCGTGTTTGCCCAAGCGCTTGTAAACGAGTGCGAGAAGACCCAAAGCTTCACTGTAAGCGCTGTCCAAATCAATAGCATCGCACAAATGACGAACCGCCAGTGTATCGCGGCCAATTTGATAGTAGAGATAACCGAGTGCGTAGTGAGCCTCAGGAGAAGGTTTGGTCGTCAGCGCCAGCTTGAATTCACGCAGCGCCTTTCGCCACTCCCGTTCAGCGACAAACAGCCTGCCGAGCCCATAATGCGCCGCGAATGACGGCCCACCGCGCCGAGTTGCAGTTTGGAGCAAGTACTTCGCCTTTTCGGTGTCGCCTTCGTCACCGCAAACCAAACCAAGCAGCAACAGCACATGATTGTCATCCGGCGCGGCCTCGAGTGCTCTGGTCAGGAATTCGCGCGCGGCCTTTGTTTTGCCGGTGCGAAAGAAATGCTCACCAACAAACGAAAGCAGTAGGCCGTTTCGAGGATCCATCTCCGCGGCACGTTGCAAAGCGCGAGCGCCGCTGGCGGGCTTTTCGTCTTCGATCAAAAGAAAGCCCTCAACCACAAACTGTTCGAACGTAGCACGCTCAGGCCCGTTATAATTGGCTACTATTTTCGCCCGCAGCTCGTCGCGACGATTGCTCTGTTCCTGCGCGGCTGCGTCCTGCTTACAGCGCTGCTGCCACATACGCTCGAGCTTTTCATTCTGCACAACTCCGTCTTCGGTCAAGAGTCCAATCAGCGATTTCAAGAGCGAGCGATCGAAATAGGAGTTCTGGGCCTGGCGTAGCAGCAGATCGAGTGCCCGCTCGAGACGTTCCGCCAGTCGCGCCAGGCGGTTCTCGAGCACGGAGATTCTCTCCAGCAAGTGCTCGTCGCCTGGAGCGCCCGACTCGGCGATTTCATAACGCATCGACGACGGCTCGACGACGATCATCAGGCGCGTGCCGCACCGAGCGCAAAAATCCTGACCGAGTGGATTCGCGGCCAGACACTTTTGGCAATAATGTGCGATTTCGTTTTCTTGCATTTCGAAATTTCAGATTTCAAATCTCAGATTCATTTGCTCAGGCTTTCCTGGTACTCATAAAACCCGCGTCCCGACTTTCGCCCCAGCCAGCCGGCGTCAACATAACGCTTCAGCAGAGGGCATGGGCGGTACTTTGGATCGCCGAGACCGTCATGCAAAACATTCATGATTGCCAGGCAAACGTCAAGTCCGATGAAGTCAGCCAGCGTCAATGGCCCCATCGGATGATTCATTCCCAGCTTCATAATGCCATCTATACTCTCGCGCGTCGCGACGCCTTCGTAAAGCGTGAAGATGGCTTCGTTGATCATCGGCATTAAGACGCGATTCGAAACGAACCCCGGTGAATCCTGACAATCGAGCGCGGTCTTGCCCAGCTGTTCAGCCAGCGTGCGCACTTGGTCATAAGTCTCATCGGACGTCGCCATCCCGCGTATCACTTCCACCAACTTCATCACCGGCACTGGATTCATAAAGTGCATGCCGATGACTTTGTGAGGCCGGCGCGTAGCCGCGCCGAGTTTCGTAATCGAGATCGACGAAGTGTTGGAAGCAAGAATCGCGTCGGGTTTTGCAATCTCATCAAGCCTTTGGAAGACTTCAGTTTTTACCTGCAAATCCTCGGTAACCGCTTCGATCACAAACGAAGCTTCGCTCAAAGCCTCAAGCTCCGTTGTGGTAGTGATGCGTCCGATAATTGATCGCTTCTCATCTTCTTTTAATCGCTCTTTATCGACATCTCGTTGCAGGCTCTTGTCAATCGCCGCCATTCCGCGTTGCAGAAACTCGTCGTTCACATCTCGCATTAGGACGCTGTACCCGGCCCGCGCCGCCACCTGCGCGATGCCGTTGCCCATCGTTCCCGCGCCGAGTACGCCGATGATCTCGCTCACTGCAATCTCTCCATTACCGATAACTAACGCCAGTCCGGCGGCGTGCGGGGGAGGTGTTGATCCTCGCTCCTCATTTGAGATTGATTATTCCAGACGGGCGGAGGCGGCGGCAACGCGTAAGTTGGTTTTTCGTACAACACTTTGCCGGGCTCACTGAATAAGAACCAGAAAGTGTAAACACACACCGCCGTTCCGATCGGGAATTGCATGGCCGCGAGTACGCCGGCGATTATTGCAGCAGTCTTGGCCCAACGTCTTTGCTTCAAGAGCGCATAGCCGGCGACTATCGAGGGAACCATCAACGCTCCATAAAAGAATAAAAAGAAGCTGGAGAAAAACACGAAGAACCAGAATGGCGGCGGGTCTCCGTGCCCAGGCTGGTCCGGAATCGCGCTGAACACGAAAAAGAAGAAGAGACTAAATCCAATTGCTAACAGCAAATAAAACCCGCTGTAAACGAGATGCACGATCGCCAGGAACTTGTTGTGTTGTTGTGGTGACATCGAGTTCTGTTTTTACCTCTCAACCGCCATCGCCACCGCGTTGCCGCCGCCAAGACACAACGAAATAAGGCCCCGATGCGCATCGCGTCGCTTCAGCTCGTAAAGCATCGTTGTCAACAATCGCGAACCCGATTGTCCGATCGCGTGGCCCAACGCGACGGCGCCGCCATTGACGTTCAGGCGGTCGGGATCAAGATCAAGTTCGCGAATAATCGCCACCGCCTGAACTGAAAACGCTTCATTCAACTCGATCAGATCGACATCGCTCAACGACCAGCCCGTCTTTTTCAAAAGCTTTCGAATCGCTTCGACTGGCGCCATCATCACCAGCTCCGGTTCAATACCGGAAGTTGCCTGCGCCACAATACGTGCCATCGGTTCCAGCGCCAACGAACGCGCGCGATCAAGCGACGTGACCACGACTGCGGACGCTCCGTCGTTAACACCCGGCGCATTTCCAGCAGTCACAGTTCCGTCTGGCTGGAATGCGGGCTTGAGTTTCGCAAGCCCTTCGAGCGAAGTATCTTCGCGCACGGTTTCGTCCGTATCGAAGATTACGGGCGGGCCCTTCTTTTGCGGAATCTCTACGGCCACGATCTCGTCTTTGAATTTCCCCGCTTTGATCGCCGCCGCCGCTTTCTGGTGCGAGTTGAAGGCATACTCATCCTGCTCCGCGCGACTAACGCTGAATCTTTCCGCAACCACCTCACCCGTGCAGCCCATATGGTAATTCTCGAACGCATCCCACAGCCCATCATTGATCATCGCATCTACCAGCACGCCGTTGCCCAGTCGATATCCTTCGCGTGCTTTGGGAATCAAATAGGGCGTATTACTCATCGATTCCATTCCACCGGCAACGACGATACCCGCATCACCAAGTTGCACTCCCTGCGCCGCCATCATGACGGCCTTGAGGCCCGAGCCGCAAACCTTGTTGACTGTCACCGCGGATACAGCCGGCGGCAAACCGCCTCGGAGGGCCGCCTGCCGCGCCGGGTTCTGGCCCAAACCCGCCTGGATTACACAGCCCATGATCACTTCATCGATCTCTTCCGGTTTCACTCCCGCGCGCTTCACGCTTTCGCGCACGACCAGCGCGCCGAGGTCTGTCGCGCAGAAACCCTTTAACGAACCTTGAAACTTCCCAACCGGCGTGCGCACCGCGCTGATAATCACTGCTTCTCTGGTCTCTGACATGATTGCTTGATAATTACTTTTGCTGCGCTATTGACCATTTACCATTTACTATTTACCCCAGAAGGGTGTCAAGCAACCTTGTCTTAACCGAAACCACGAGCGGTAGCGAGTGGGTCATCCTTTCAAGGTATGTCGAGCAGCGTGACCCGCTCGCTGGGGCTCGCGGTTCGGTAACCGCTATTCGCAATTGAAAACCTTTGCTCGCGAGTGTTAGACTCGCGTTCGTTATTCAACCTCGGCTACAACAAATCGGTAATCAAGCATGCAGGCACTGATTCTGGCGGGCGGCAAAGGCACACGTCTGCGACCGTTGACTGTTTACACTCCTAAACCGATCGTGCCGATTTGCAACCGGCCATTTCTGCTCTATCAGATCGATACTCTGCGACGTGCGGGTATCACCGATATCACGCTCTCGCTTTCCTATCAGCAAAACAAGATCGAACAATTGCTTGGTGACGGATCCGACTATGGCGTCGCGTTGAAATATATGGTCGAGCCCCAGCCGATGGGCACGGCTGGCGCATACAAGTTCGCTGAGGAACTAATTCGCGAGCCGACCGTCGTCTTCAACGGCGATATCCTGACGGACCTCGATCTGAAAGCCGTCATACGCGAGCATAACGAGCGCAAGGCAATGGCAACCGTCGTGCTCGCTCCGGTCGACAACCCGCGCTCTTACGGTCTGGTTGAGACGGAAAGCGACGGTCGCATTCGACAATTTCTTGAGAAGCCCAGGGAAGATGAAATTACCGTCAACACAATCAACGCCGGAACCTATGTATTGGAACCGAAGGTGCTCGACTACATCCCCGCCGGTGAAAACCATTCATTCGAGTACGGCCTGTTTCCTAATCTTTTGGCGCGCAAGGAAGCCTTTTACGCTCATATTCCACAGCGCACCTACTGGATTGATATAGGCACACCGGAACGCTATCTAAGAGTTCATCACGATCTGCTCGCAAGTCGGGTCGGGCGCATTCACATTAAGGAGCGCCGCGGCAATTTTGATTCAGCTACCATCGCGGAGATTGACGATCTCTCGATGATCGGCGACGACTGTTCGATCAAACCCGGCGCCCAGATCATCAATTCCGTTCTTGGCCAGGGTTGTTTCGTGGAAGAGTGCGCCCGCATCGAGAACTCAGTCATCTGGCCTCATGCGCGGCTTAGCACAGCGGCCAGCGTCACCGATGCGATAGTCGGGCGCGGCTGCCATATCGGTCGCTCAGCGGTCGTTGGAGCCGGCACAGTGCTGGGCGACAAGACCTCGCTGACGGATTACACGAAGACCTGCGCGTGAGCGTGTTCGAGTCAGTGCTGCGGGGCAGTAGCCCGACACCGTTGTCCCCAACCGAGCATCTCGGTTGGGCTGGGGAGGGCGCAGGACTAGAAGGGACTTCATTGTGAACTGGGAAATCTTTCGCGCCTACGATATTCGGGGCGTCTATCCAACTGACCTGGACGAAGAGGCGTACCGGCGCATCGCCAAAGCCTACACCTACTTGTTTCAACCAACGACGATGGTTGTCGGCATGGATGCGCGCACATCATCGCCGGCGTTGAAGGAAGCGCTGACTTCCGGTTTCGTTGACGCCGGTGTCCATGTCATTGATATCGGCGGCATCACGACCGACATGCTCTACTACGCGGTCGGGGCGTCCGACAACTACTCGGGCGGCGTCGTAGTTTCAGCTTCGCACAATCCAAAACAGTACAACGGCGCAAAAATGGTGCGAGAAAAGGCGACGGCCATCTCTTCAGAGACGGGACTTTTTGAGATTCGGGATCTGCTCAAGGCGGAGAAAGACAAGGAGGTAGCCTCGTCAACCAAAGGCAGCGTCGAAAAGAAGGATGTACTAAACGATTACCTCGAGCACGTGCTCACTTTCATCGATGCCAGTGCCGTCAAACCGTTCACTTTCATTGGCAACGCAAACTTCGGATACGTAAACCGCGGCGTCGCCCTGCTCGCGGAAAAGTTGAAGCTAAGTCTGATCCCGCTGAATTTCGAACCGGACGGAACCTTTCCGAAAGGGACGCCGGATCCGATGCAGCCTGAAAACCGCGCCGAGAGTGTGAAGCTGACCAAAGAATCGGGCGCGCACTTCGCCGCGATCTGGGATGCGGACGCCGATCGTTGCATGTTCCTGGATGAGAACGGCGAATTCATATCGGGTGCTTACGTTACAGCCTTGTTGGCTGACATTCTCCTGGGCAAGCACGGCAACAACAACAAAATCATTTTCGATCCGCGCGTGATTTGGCCGACAATCAAAGTCTGTGCGCAGCACGGGGCGCAACCGATTATTTCGAAGAGTGGACACGCGTTCATCAAGGATCGCATGCGAAAGGAAAACGCGATCTTCGCCGGCGAGATGAGCGCGCACTACTACTTCCGGGATAACTACTATGCCGACAACGGAATCATTCCATTCCTGCTGATCCTTGAGCATCTTTCAAAAACCGGAAAACCTTTTTCCGAAGTGATGCGGCCCTACATGGAGGGCCACTACATGTCCGGTGAGCTGAATTATCGGGTTGACGACATCGAGAAAGCTATCAGCGCGGTCAAGGATCGATTCGGAAAAGAAGGCAAAGAAGATTTCACTGACGGATATTCGCTTGATACCGATGATTGGCGCTTCAATATCCGTGCTTCAAACACCGAGCCATTGTTGCGCTTGAATATCGAGGCTCGGAAGCCCGGACTCATCGAAACGATAAGGTCTGACATTGAAAGGATAATCAATGCAACACACTAATTCTTGCGCTTCTTTCGCAAGGTCTTTCTTACGAACTCGATCCCGGTTTTGTCACAATCTAACAACAGATCTTTCCCACCGGCGGCATGAACGTTGCTGTCCTGTTTGATAAAGGTAAACTGCGCCGCTGATGTCAGCAGCCGCGCGACTTGGAAGGGAGGGTTGGTCATGGGGTTAGTTCTGCTAATACTCTTAATTTTGTTGTTATTGGGGACGGTACCGAGATGGCCGTATAGCAGAAGTTGGGGCTACGGCCCTAGCGGTGGCGTCGGCCTATTGTTGGTCATCGTTTTGATACTCCTATTACTGGGAGTGTTCTAGAATGATGCTCTTCCGCATACGATGAAACATTGGGCTACAACTCGCTCGTCTTAGACGGGAACGCCGTTCCCGTCTAAGATAGTTGAGCCAATGCCAGAACTTCCCGAAGTCGAACACGTCGTGCGCGCGTTGCGTCGCACAATTCTCGATCGACAAATCGTCGCCAGCGAAATCAAGCTCGCCAAACTGATCGCTCCGCTCAAGCCCACGCAATTCAACCGCAGATTGAAGGGCTCGCGCATCACCGGAGTGGAACGGCGCGGCAAGTTCATCCTGATCTCAATGGAACGTAAAGGAGCCCTTCCCGGGAGCGCGGGCATCTTGCCCGCAAAGCGCGCTCATGCGCTTCCCCAGAGTCGGGCTACAGTACCGGTGCAGAAGCCCGCGCGTCAGCAAGGGCTCATTCTCGCAGTACATCTCCGCATGACGGGGAAGTTCCTTTATCTCAACAGCGACGACCAACTGCCGAAGCACTCGCATGCGATTTTCTATCTGGACAACGAACGGCGTTTGGTATTTCGCGATCAGCGAAAGTTCGGGATCATGAAACTGGAGCTGACGTCGCGCTTACACCACACCAAAGGAATCGTCGACCTGGCGCCGGAACCATTTTCGCCTGAATTCAGTCTCACTTATTTGAAGGATATTCTCGGTCGCTCACGGCGCTCGTTAAAGACTCTGCTGCTGGATCAAACCAAAGTGCTCGGGCTCGGCAATATCTACGCGGCGGAGGCTTTATTCCGCGCCCGCATAAACCCATTCAAGATCGCCGACACGCTTTCATCGCCGAGAGTGGCGCGCCTGCATCAGGCGATTTGTGATGTGCTGAGCGACGCGATCACGGACAGCTCAACGTCGCGGGTCGACCTGGAACATCCAGACGGTTTTTCTTACGGCGAAGCGTTTGAGAGATTCTGGCAAGTGTACGAACGCGAAGGCGACCCCTGCGTCAACTGCGGCGCACGCATCCGGCGCCTTGTGCATGGTGGACGGTCAACATACTTCTGCCCGCGGTGCCAGCGGCG